>Ga0272442_10012239_pt1 | contig 10385 bp, 7 predicted proteins | sample SSMForm2O_FD_200262 | JGI IMG/M metagenome (GOLD analysis project Ga0272442, IMG submission 200262) | Marine sediment archaeal communities from Little Sippewissett salt marsh, Falmouth, MA, United States - SSM-Form-2O | ecosystem: Environmental > Aquatic > Marine > Wetlands > Sediment ... | reverse complement strand
CCGGAGAGGGGCCGGTCATCCTGGAGCACACCGTTGAAGCAGGGGAAACCCTGGACCAAATCGCGTCCTTGCTCGGTGTAAGTGTCGATCAAATCGTCACCAGCAACCGCATCCGCTCTCCCGAATCGCTGACGGCAGGACAGACCCTCCGCGTCCCACAGGAGGGGATCCTTCACGTCATCAAGGCAGGGCAGACCCTCACAGACATCTCGCTGACCTACGCCGTGTCGGTCGAAGAGATCACGACTGCCAATCGGATCGCAAATCCGGAGATGATCTACGCCGGGGAGGAAATCCTCATCCCCAGAGATGCGTCGCTGCCGTGGAGAACGGTCGTTGCCCTGTCCAAGAGACAGGAAACTCGCTTCATCTGGCCGCTTTCGGGTGAGGTCGTCTCCGAATTCGGCTGGCGGGTTCACCCGGTGCTCCGGTCTCGTCACCATCACAACGGAATCGACATCGATGCCCCGGAGGGAACGACCGTGGTCGCCGCTGCAGCGGGATTGGTCAGTTTCGCCGGAGAAGACGAGAGCTACGGAACAATGCTCGTGCTCTCTCACGCGGACGACTATTTCACAGCCTACGGACACCTATCCAGGGTGTTCGTCTATTCGGGACAATTTGTAGAGGCGGGGCAACCGATCGCCGAATCCGGCAATACCGGGATCTCCAGCGGGCCACATCTGTACTTCGAGGTACGCAACCGTGAATTTCCCATCGACCCGCTGAACTACCTTCCCTAGTCGATGAAGCACCTATCAATCGACGGAGGGAAACGCCTCTCGGGAGAAATCACCGTCGATGGAGCAAAGAACGCTGCGCTCCCTGAGTGTGTCGCCTCACTCCTTACCGATGAGCCGGTGACGCTCCACAACGTTCCCCACCTTCGCGACGTGGACACCATATTGGCCACCATTGCCTCGCTGGGAAAGCGTGTTTCCTGGCCCACCGAGGACACGGTGACCATCACCGGGGAAGGCCGACTGAGCGCGGAGGCTGAAAGTTTTTACGTCGAACAGATGCGCGCCTCGTTCCTTGTCCTTGGACCACTCGTCGCTCGGCTCGGCCGCGCCGTTGTGCCGCTCCCCGGCGGTTGCACCATCGGCCCTCGACCGGTTGACCTTCACCTCCAGGGATTGCGACGGCTCGGCGCAACAATTGAGGAGCACGAAGACTCGGTAACCGTCAGAGCCGAACGGCTCCGCGGCGCCCGCATCACTCTGTCCTATCCGTCGGTCGGTGCGACCGAGCAACTGGTAACGACCGCCACGCTGGCCGATGGAGAAACACGCATAGAAAACCCGGCCAGAGAACCTGAAATCGCCGACCTCATCGCGCTGTTGCGCAAGATGGGCGCTCAGATCGACGTTGAGGCAACCGAGATTCGTGTTATGGGGACAGATCGGCTACACGCAGCGAACCACACGGTCATCCCCGACCGATTGGAAGCGGGCACGTATCTGCTCGCAGCGGGGGTCACAGGCGGTGAGGTCACAGTCGAAAACGTGATCCCAGATCATCTCCGATCATTACTGGATGTTCTCAAAGAGGCCGGAATGACGCTGTCACAAAAACCGAACACGATCACCTTGAGCAGTCAGGCACGACCGCGCTCCATACGGGTGAGTACGGCACCCTATCCAGGGTTTCCCACCGATCTGCAGCCGCCGCTCGTTGCCCTGTGCAGCGTCGCAAACGGGGAAAGCCTCGTCGAGGAGACGGTCTTCGAAAGTCGGTTTGCCTACGTCCCCACACTCAATGGCATGGGTGCTCAGATCACAGTCGTCGGCGGGTCAGCCCACATTACGGGGGTGGACAGACTGCGTGGCACGTCTGCGGATGCACCCGACATCCGCGCCGGAGCGGCCCTCGTCTTGGCCGGACTCGCCGCACAGGGACACACAGCGATCGGCCGACTCGACCGCATCGACCGCGGGTACGCTCGACTCGAGGAAAAATTGAGCCTTTTGGGAGCACGGATTGAACGCGTTCAACGATAGGCCAAAGCAACCTCTAGGCGAAGACCATCTGGGCAAGCGCGCCCGTGTCTACGAATCCGAGCGAGCCATCCTCGTCAGCCTGCAACCGCCGGGTAGTGACGGAGAACCCGCCTCTCAACACGAATTGGAGGCCCTCGCCGACACCGCAGGGATCCCCACCCTGGCACAGGTGAACCAGAGGCGAAGACTCCCCGTCCCCGCCACTTTCATCGGGAAAGGGAAAGTCGCGGAAATCAGAGAAGCGGCAAACGAACTTGCTGCGGACGTGATCATCTTCAACGACGAACTCTCTGCTGCACAGGCACGCAATCTGGAGGAGGCCATCGGAAGAAAAGTGATCGACCGCACGCAGTTGATCATGGACATCTTCGCCCAGCGGGCTGCAACAAAGGAAGCAAAGCTGCAGGTGGAGCTTGCCCAACTACGCTATCTCCTTCCACGACTTCGCGGCTGGGGAAGCGCGCTCACTCGACTGGGAGGAGGGATCGGCACGCGAGGACCGGGGGAAACGCAGTTGGAGTTGGATCGAAAGAAGATCACCCGTCGCATTCACAGCATCGAACGCCGCTTGGCTGGGGCCAAGCGCGAGCGGACGCTGAGGCAGAAGAAACGCCATTGCAGCCCGCTTCCCAAGATCGCCCTTGTCGGCTACACCAATAGTGGAAAGTCCACGTTGCTCAACACCCTGTGCGCTGCGAATACGTTCGTCGAGAACAAGCTGTTCGCCACCCTGTCCACAACCGTCCGCCGGGGGAAGCTGAAGTCAGGGCGATATGCTCTGTTCATCGATACCGTGGGATTCATCCGCGAGTTGCCCCATCATCTGATTCCCGCGTTCACGGCGACCCTGGAGGCGATATACAATGCCGACCTCATCCTTCACGTCGTCGATCTGACCAGCTCCACCCGCGAAGAGGATTCGCACGTTGTGCTCGAAACGCTCAATCGAGAAATCTTTGCCACCGCCGCAAGCCGTCCACCAATTCTCAGCGTTTTCAACAAGTCCGATGCCTACGCAGGGCCCACGGATCCCACCATCGAGGGAGTAAGCATCTCCGCAAAGGATGGGCATCACATTGACGCACTCCTTCGGCTCATCTGCACAACGCTCGATCAGAACACAACAAGAACCGTCTTGCTGATCCCCTACACCGACGGGGACGACCTGCATCAGCTCATCAATCAGAGGGACGGACGCATCATCGGCTACACTGAGGACGGCATCGAGATCGAGGTTCGTATCTCAGCCCAAAAGCTCGGACAACTGAGACAGGCCGGGGTGCAAGTTATCGCTTGCCCTTCTTCCCGGCGGGAAGACGCGTGACTGACGCGGCGTCCACCTCGATCCGCTCCTGCGCATCGGTGAGGATCGTGACGGTTTGCCTGAAGATGTTGTGCGCGATGATCTTTCCCCGTTTGTCTTTGTAGGAGACCCACGCCCCCAGCCTCGGCAGCGACTTCAGTTCACGTTTGTACGCCTCGTGTTCGTAGGAGAGACAGCACATCAACCGTCCGCATACACCGGTGATGCGCTCCGGAGAGACAAACAATTCCTGGTCGTACGCCAACTCCATAGGAATCGGCTTCGCCTCTCGCATGAAGGCGTGGCAGCAGATCAATCGCCCGCAACGGCCTACCCCGCCCTTGATCCGAGCCTCGTCACGCACTCCCATCTGCCGCAGCTCGATGCGGACGCCGAAGCGAGCGGCCAACTCCCGCAACAGGGCTCGAAAATCGACCCGATGCGGGGCGGTGAAGTAAATGCGCAACTGGGAGGAGTCAAGCGTGTATTCGGCCGCAATCAGGTGCATCGGCAGATCGTGGGAGGCGACGATCTCCTTGGTGGAGGAGAGCACACGCTGCGCGTTGGCCCGATTGTGCGTGTAGGCTCCGATGTCTCTGTCCGTAGCCGGTCTCACGATGTGTTCAAGCTGCTTTCCGATCTCCTCACCGGCAGCCAGGACCCATTCCACGACCCCCAGCCGCAGTCCCGCGTGATCGACCACACACTTCTGGCCGGGAGCCAAGGAGAACGATGAGGCATCGAAGTAACCGGTGTCGCGCTCCAAGTTGAGGACACGCACAATGGCCACCTTGCCCTCAGCCATTCGCCAGCCTCCTCGCACTCAGAAAAAGCGAAAGCAGGATCGGCTCCAACGGAACATACCCGTCTACCGCTCGCTGAGCCCGCTCGATCGATGTACAGAATTCAAGGCTCCGGGCCGGATTCACCCGCTCAACCCATATCGACAGGGCCTCGTGTCGGCAACAAACCGGCAGCGAGAGACCCCCGCGAACCACATCGAACACGATGGTGCGGAGGTTTCTCAGAAACACCGACACGTTACCCTTGCCTGCCTGCGACAGCGTCTTTGCGCCAACGACGACGTGTTCCGCCTCTCCGTCGATCAACCGATCGAGCAAAACGAGTGCGCCTTCGTAACGGAGGATGGGGTCATCCGCAGTGAGCATCGGCACCAAAGAGTCCGAAACGGCTACGAGTGCCACGCTTCGCGCCTTTGACCGCGCCGCTGCAAGGTCTTCTTTGGCCCGCAGGAACGGGCCCAGCTCCTCTTCCCCACCGACGACAGTCACCAGGTACTCGGCCTCCTCTTGGAGGTAGCCGACCGCTGCAAGCCGTGCCAGAAGATCCCTTCTCAGCGATGCCGCGATCCGCACCACACGGCTGCGGGAGAGGATCGTCGGAAGGATATCGCCGGTGTGTTCCGCCAACAGGAGGAATGTCAAATCCCGGGGCGGCTCCTCGAGAACCTTGAGAAGCGCGTTCGATGCTTCCGTGGTCAACGCTTCGGCTCGTGTAATCACGCAGATTTTCCTGTCTCCCTGAGTCGGGGTGAACTGCCCCTGACGGATTACCTCGCGCACCCAGTCGATCCCGATCGTTTCTCTCCCCGGCGGAGGTGAAAGCTCAATCACGTCAGGGTGAGCCCCCTCCAGTACGAGCCGCTGCTGCCCCGGCTCATCACTGATAAGAGGCGCCGCCAGCCGCCGTCCCTGATCGATCCGTTTCGCCCCACGCGGAACAAGGACCACAGAAGAGGGTGTACAACAGGTCTTCGGCTCTGACAGCACTGCTTTTCCCATAGTGAAACAAGAGTATCACAGAGCCCGAACGGTCGCAACGACCTCACAGGAAGGCCCGCTCCAGGAAATCAGCGATGTCCTCCAGGCTTCGGGGTGATAGGACCTCCACCCCGTCAGGAAGGGCGACACGTCCATCGGTGATGACCGCACTTACATCGATTCGGCCGGCGAGCGGCTCGGCGTGCCCACGACCTGACGAGCGGTAGACCTCCACCTTGGGGAACGGACCGTGCTTGAACCCCTCGACCAGAACAACATCAAACCCTCGGAAGGCCTCTTCGATCGTTGCTTCGAGCGGCTGCCCAGAAAGTGGGGTCCAGAAAAGAGCGTACCCGGCCTTTCCAACCACGAGAGTCCTCTCCGCACCGGCGTCCCGGTGCCGGGCGGAGTCCTTCTCCGGACGATCGAAGCGCTCCTGGTGGGGGGCATGTTTCACCGTGCCCACACGATACCCTCGCTCCAGCAAAACCGGAATCAGAGCCGTGAGAAGCGTCGTCTTGCCGCTTGCCTGGTGGCCGATGAACGAAACAACGGGGATCACCTAGGGATCACCTCGATACCATTCCGATACAGTCTTCCAGGTCGAGCGAGCGCAGTCTCGCGTCGGTCGGCCCGAATCGATCGTAGCCGCGTTCGCGGTAATACGCTTCGAGAACTCGGCGAAAGGTTGCTGCGTCGATCGGATGGCCGGCGCTCGCCCCACGAGGAAGCGGCTTGAAGAAGCGGGGCGGAAGGCCGTCATCCTCCATCCGGTGTCCGGTACGCGAGCTCAAGATTCGCATCAGGGCATAGTTACGCTCGCCGAACGTCAGCATCCCTGCTGCATCGATCGCGTGTCCGGTCGCCACTTCGAAAAGCGAGCGAATCTGGGGATAGTTGTACCGATCTCCCACACTGCGCGTGGTGAAACAGCAAAGGACAAGCGAGTTATCAAAAGAACGGAGGTTTTCAAATGTCTTTGCCACAACCGGTTTATCGACGATGGTAAATCGATCGTACGGGCGATCGATCCCCAACTCCGGCGACGGGGAATCCGTGGTGAGCATCGTGTCGTGCATTCCTTCCATGTGATTCGCACCACGCGGTGTTGTGGCGTAGCTGATCCCCAATCCCTGTTTGCCGCGGGGTTCGTGCATCGGAAGCTCGACTCCCTTGATCGTCATCGCGAAGTCTGCCCCAATTTCGGAAGCAAACGCGTCGAGGCCAGAAGCGATACGATCGCCGATTCCGTTCCGGTGAGCAATCTGCCCGACGAGCGACACAATCGCGTCTGAGTCCCCCCACCGGATAGATTCCTCAATCAGCCCCTTCTCCGATGCCTCCATCAAAAACGCGATGCCCGTTCCCACTGAGATCGTGTCGAGGCCGTAGTCGTTACACAGCTGGTTGGCCAGTGCAATCGCATCGAGATCGGCGTTCATGCACAGCGAGCCAAACGCGGCAACGGTCTCGTATTCAGGCCCTCCGTACTCAGGAAGGACGTCCCGACCGGCAAACGACGTCTTCACCGTGCGCTTACACCGAATCGGACAGCCCATGCAGGTATCCGGCCCAACAAGGATCGTTTCGAACATACGGGCGCCGCTGATCGCCTCGGCCCCGTCGAACACACCCTGCTGAAAGTTCTTGGTCGGGAGGATGCCCATCTCGCAGAGCGTCGGCACACCGCCGGAGGTCCCGTACTTCCAGGCCTCTTGCGTGCGTTCATCGGTAAACTGTTTGACGTACTCGGCGCGTTCCGCCGCGAAGCGATCGGGATCGGCCAACGTTTTGTTGCTGTTTCCGCGAACAACGACCGCCTTGAGCCTCTTTGCAGCCATCACCGCACCGAGCCCGGGCCGACCGGCGGAGCGCGACCGATCGTTGACGATGCACGCCTGCGAAACAAGGTTTTCGCCGGCGATTCCGATGGAGCTAACGCGAGCGCCGGGATACCTGTTTTTCAGCGCCTCCTCGGTCTTACCGGTGCCCTTACCCCACAAATCATCGGCGACAGTCAGCGTCGCCGTTCCGTCGATCAGAGTAAGAACAACCGGTGTCGCCGAGATGCCACGGACGAGGATCCCGTCGTAGCCGCTTTTCCCAAGCTCGTGGCCGAAGTACCCACCGGCGTAGGAATCGGCGACGGCTCCCGTCTTTGGGGAGACGGCAAGAACGACGTGACGCCCGGCTCCCACTAGTCCGGTCCCCTGGAACGGACCGGTGGCAAAGACGAGTACGTTCTCCACCCCGAACGGATCGACCCTCTTCGGCAACTCGTCAAGCAGAATGCGGGCGGCAACTCCTTTACCTCCCAAAAATCGGGCTTGCCAGTCTGCGGGGACCTCGTAATCGGTGATACGACCTGACGAAAGATCGACGTTCAGATACCTGCCAAATACGCTGTTCACCCTCGCTCCTCCTTCGTGTTCACCGCCCAATTGTATGAGCTACCGCAACAAACGGCCACGTTGCACCGGATTCGCATCTGTTCGATAATCCTTGTTGTAACCGAAATCCGTGGGTTGAGGTGAGTTGATGCGAACACTGTCAGAGGTTCTTTCCGACACGGCGGCGGCGTTTCCGGACAGGGACGCCGTCATCACTCCCAATCAACGGGTCACGTATCGAGAATTGAACCGACAGGTCGATCGCCTTGCGCGCGGTCTGATGGCTCTCGGGGTGGGAAAAGGGGAGAGGGTCGGTCTGTGGATGCCGAACATCGCCGAGTGGGTGATCACGTACTTTGCCGTCGCTCGCATCGGCGGCGTCGTGGTCCCGATGAACACCCGCTACAAACGCCACGAGGTCCAATACATCCTGGCTGACTCCGAGGCGACCACGCTGTTTATGGTTGACTCGTTCGTGGGGATTGACTACATCGCAATGATGGACCACATTCGAGCCGACCTTCCCAATCTTAAGCACGTCGTCGTTGTTGGAAAGACGGAAGCCGACGCACACCGTTTCGACGAGATCGTCGCACTAGGAGAGGCTCACCCCAATGACGAACACCTCGCCCAACGTAAAGCCGCGTACACGCCGCAGGAATGTGCTCTGATCCTCTACACCTCCGGGACAACCGGCGCCCCCAAGGGCGCGATGCTCTCCCACCACAACATGGCCGAAAACGCCAAACAGGTCACCGAGGTCCTCCACACGACGCAGGAGGATGTATTCCTGCTTGCGGTGCCGTTCTTCCACTGCTTCGGTTGTGTGATGGGGATCCTCGGCTCGATCACCTGGGGCGCAAGCATGGTGCCGATGCCAGCGTTCAAGGCAAAGGAAGCGCTCAAGCTCGTTGAACAAGAGCGGGTAACAGTCCTCTACGGCGTGCCGACCATGTTTGTCCTGGAGTTGGAGGAGTACCGAAAAGGAAAAGACGACGGATCGATCTACGATGTATCGTCCCTGCGAACGGGAATCATGGCCGGCGCGCCCTGCCCCGTCGAAGTGATGCGGGGAGCGATGGACGAGCTCGGCTGTAACGTATCGATTGCCTACGGCCTCACCGAGGCCTCGCCGGTGATCACGATGACAAGGTTCGACGATTCACTCAAGCGACGGGTGGAGACCGTGGGACGGGCTTTACCCGGGATCGAGGTCAAGATCGCCGGTGATGACCACCGATCACTGCCGAGAGGGGAGATGGGCGAACTCGCCTGCCGCGGGTACAACGTGATGCTCGGCTACCACGGAATGCCGGAGACGACCGCGGAGGTCATCGATGACGATGGTTGGCTTTACTCCGGCGATCTCGCCACCATGGACGACGACAGTTACGTTAGGATCGTCGGCCGCAAAAAGGACATGCTGATCACCGGCGGATTCAACGTCTATCCGGCCGAGATCGAGGAGTACCTGTTTACCCATCCCAAGGTGCAGAACGTCTCCGTCGTCGGTGTAGAGGACGATACGATGGGCGAGGTGGCGATCGCCTATGTGATCCCCCGCGACGGCGCGACGGTCGACCCACAGGAGATCGTCGATTATTGCGTGGGGAAAATCGCCAATTTCAAGGTTCCCCGCTACGTAGAACTCGTCGACCGGTTCCCGATGACCCAATCCGGCAAAGTGCAGAAGTTTCGGCTACGCGAAGCGACTCAGGAGGCGCTGCAGGCGGGACGGCTCACCAAGCTCACGCCGAACAAGACATGACCGCCCACCGACGACTCTCTCCCACAGACGAGCAAAACGCCGTGCTAACGTTGACGCGGGAGCTTATCCGCATCGAGAGCCACAGCGATGCGCCGGGCCGCGAGGCACGGATCGGGGAATTCCTCGTCGATTGGTTTAAAAGTCGCAACGTGGAGGCCAGAATGCAGCCGGTCGTGGACGACCGCGCCAACGTGATCGCCCGGCTTCCCGGCGGCGACGGACCGAGCCTCATGCTGTGCGGACACCTGGACACGATGCCGGCGGGCGCGATGGACGCCGCGTTCTCGCCAAGAATCGAAGGCAAGGGAGCGGACGCAATTCTGCACGGCCGCGGGGCGTGCGACATGAAGGGTGCCGTCGCCGCGATGGCCTGCACCCTGGCAATGATCAAGGCGAGCGGTGCCCCACTTTCGGGGGATCTCGTCTTCGCCGGAACCGTGGACGAGGAAAGCGGCGCACTCGGAGTCAAGCGCCTGATCGACGAAGGGACCGTCACGACCTACGCCGTGGTCGGAGAGCCGACGTCGCTTTGGCTCGCCGTTGCGCACAAGGGATCCTCCTTTGTTCGGGTCACGCTCTACGGCCGCGGGGCGCACGGTAGCTGTCCGGAGATGGGCGTCAACGCGGCCACCCTCGCCGCACGGATCGCCGTGGCGCTGGAAGAAGATCTGCGCCCCCGACTGACAAAGCGGACCCATCCGATGTTGGGCGTGTCGACTGTCAGCGTGGGGCGGATCTGCGGTGGGACCAAGCCGAACATCGTCGCCGAGACCTGCGAGATCGACATCGACCGACGCATCCTGCCCGGCGAATCCGATGCAGTCGAGGAGATCCGTGCATTGGTCGAGCGGATCTGCGGCGACGTAGACGGGCTAAGGATTACCGTAGAGCTGTTGCCGCAGAGCGGTGCCGTGCCCCATGGCCCGCTGGAGACGGATCCCGCTTCGCCGTTGGTGAAATCCGTTGCCGATGTCTGCCGCGAGCTGACCCTCGATGATGAGCCGATCGGGGTCACCTACTGGACCGACGGTGGCGTCCTCACCACCGCGGGAATCGAAACCGTGGTCATCGGTCCCGGCGACATCGGCCTTGCCCACGGCCCGAACGAATCCGTGCCGATCACGGAACTAGAAACCGCTGCCC
>Ga0272442_10012238_pt1 | contig 10385 bp, 6 predicted proteins | sample SSMForm2O_FD_200262 | JGI IMG/M metagenome (GOLD analysis project Ga0272442, IMG submission 200262) | Marine sediment archaeal communities from Little Sippewissett salt marsh, Falmouth, MA, United States - SSM-Form-2O | ecosystem: Environmental > Aquatic > Marine > Wetlands > Sediment ... | reverse complement strand
AAAATTATCATTCAGCTCGATCTGCGAGATTCCAAAACCGCCCAGAAGCGCCAGCGCCAACATGAACCAGAACACCAACTCTCTCCTACGGACGACGAAGCCGGCCACGCGATCGCAGTTCAGGTGAATCCGGCTTGGACGGCCTGGCCGCACCGACCTGGGCAACACAGCCATCAACGCCGGCAGCCAGAGGACGGAATACAAAAAGGCCGTCGCCACACCCAATGCCACAATGTTGCCCAGGTCTCGAAACGGCGGCGATTCGGAGAAATTCATGCTGAGAAATCCGATGATCGTCGTGATGCTGGTGAGAAAGACCGGCTGCAAGTTAATCCGCAGAGACTCGGCGACGGCCTCGTGCCTCGTGTGGCCCTGGCGCATCAAGTGGAACATGGTGCTCAAGATATGTACGCTGTCGGCCACCGCCAGGGTCAGGATCAACCCCGGCGCGCCCACCGAGACGGCGTTAAGCGACACACCCAGCCAGCCGGCCAGGCCCAGACCGCTTACCATGGAAAACACGATGACGGCCACTGCAACCAGCGTGCCAAAGAATGAATGTAGGGCCACGCCAACCAACACCGACATGGTAAGGAAGACCACGGGCACCAGCGTGCGCAAATCTCTCTTGCTCGCGGCCGCAAAGGCATGATCGATCATGACCGAACCGGTCAGGTAAAATTCGATCTCGGGATATGCGGCACGAAATTCCTGCGCCGTCTCGCGGGCCGCCTCGGCCACCTCCAGGACACCCTCCGGGTTTTCAATCGGTATCACCAGAGAAACGTACACGCCGGCCACATGGCCGGTTGGCGAAACGAGCTTGTTAACGATTGCTTTCTCGCCCAGCGCAAACCGGCGTAGCCGCGCAAGCTCCTGCTCCGCCAGGCCGGCCGGGTCGACAACAAGGTCCTCGACGATAAGATCATCGCCCTCGGCTCGGATGTACTGGTAGTTTGCAATCGAGAGGACGCTGCGAGAATACGGCAACTCCCACCCACGCTCCGTCAGTTCGATAATTGCGTCCAAGGTCCCGGCGGCAAAAACGTTGCCGTCCTGCGGGGCAATGATAAAGAAGACGCTCTGCTCCCGGCTGTAAGTGTTTTCGAGAGCCGCGAGCAAGCGGTAGTCCGGGTTCCGCTCACTGAAGAACACCCGCGTGTCGTTGGTGATATTGAGATAGCGAATCCCGAAGGCCGCAGCCGCAACGACCGGCAAGGTCAGCGCGATGATCCACCACCGCCGGGCCACTACCCACCGGCCATACCCGTTCTCAATCGACGCCATACAATCCTATCGGGCCAAAAAACTCACACGCCGCGCTCACGTACGCACGCGACAACGGCGCACGTTCTACCGGATTGTTGCAGATCAGGCAAGGGCGTCCTCGCCGATACCCGCGCAGCTTCGAACGTCAAGCGGCAAGGAAGAGTGCAGCCACACGGACGGACTGAGCCACGTCGCTGGCCTTTCGCCGGTGAAGCATCGATGACGGACTAACGGCCGATAGCTGGATCTTGAGACGAAGAAAGAGCCGCTCGCTCCACGTGCGACCACAGGCGGAGGAAGTTCTCCGCGGCGATCTTCTTCAGATCCCCCTCATCATAGCCCTTTTTCAAGAGCTCGTAGATGAGATTCGGATAGCAGGAGACGTCCTCCAGACCCTGCGGAACGTTTTCGATGCCGTCGAAATCGGAGCCAAAGCCCACGTGCTCCGCTCCCACCAGCTTGGCTACGTGGTCGATGTGCACCGCGACATCAGCCACCTGGGCCGGGCCGAAATGGGCGCTGGCCCAGCGCTCGCTGACGTAGCGGTCTCGTTCCGAGCCTTGCAAATTCCGCGCCTTGACCTGCCGGCCTATGTCCCGGTACAACTCTACGAACTCCCGGTTGACGGCGGTGTTTACGAAGATAGAGCCGAAGTTGATCTGAATCACGCCGCCCTTCTCGGCCAGAAGCCGGATCATCTCGTCGCTCATGTTGCGCTGCCAGCCGGGCGTGTAGTGTCGACAGGCCGAGTGCGTTGCCACCACGGGCGCCCGTGAGAGGTGCACGATCTGGTAGAACGCCTCGTCGGAAACGTGCGAGACATCCACGATCATGCCGAGCCGGTTCATCTCCGCCACGACCTTCTTGCCGAAGGGGCTCAGCCCATGCCACCTGGGTCCGTCGTCGAAGGAAGAATCGCAAATATGGTTGTTCTTCGAATGACACAGCGTGATGTAGCGAATGCCCCGCCGGTAGAAATGTTCGAGATTGGCCAAGTCTCCTTCCACGGGTGATCCGTTTTCCATGCCCAGGACAATCGAGACTCGTCCGTCGCCGGATTGCTTGCTCACCTGCTCGACGGAAAAGGCCGGGGCAAACTTGTCGGGCCACTTTCGCATGCACTCGTTGACCAGATCGATGGTCCGGTCGGCAAAGGCGCGGGCACCGCCGGTCTCTTCAAATCTCGGGGGAACATAAACAGCCATGAAGGCGGCGTCGAGTCCCCCTTCTCGGGCGCGGACGTAGTCGAAATGTCCCGACCCGGACCGGGTGGAGATATCCACCATCTTCTTCTGAAGCTGATACGGCGTGTCCATGTGCGTGTCAATTACCATGAGCTTCTGCGCCAGACGACGGGCTTGCGCCCTGAGTTCGGCGTCCGCGTCACCCAACGCCGGTCGCTGACACCATACGCCCGACACCAGAACCAAAACGAACAGAACCGGCATCATCAGGGTCTTCCGTCGAATCATTGTCCGCACCTCATGCAATTCGTCCGAGACGCCAAGGTCTCAAGTGCCATGGTCCAAGAACACCGTCATCACTCCTGCAACAGAGTGGCGCTCATAGTCTCCAGGCACGAGAGGTAGACGCCCTTCGAGTAGTTCTCCAGCAGGCGCGCCGCAGCGGCGTTGTCCGCCGGGTACAGTCTGCGTGCGGCTTGCTCCACCGGACCCTGCAGGTCCATCGCATTTTGCTCCATACGCCGGGCCGCCTCCTGCACCGCCGTTTTCTTTGCAGCGACTTCATTTTCAATCTTATCGCGAAAACTGGAGAAGGTCCAGAACCCCTCCTGCGGGTTCGGCGTGAACGATGCTTGCACCTTGCGCCGGTACAAGCGATCCGTCGGTCGCGCCGATGACAAGCAAAAGCCGGCCGGAAAACGCGAAATGCCGAAATGAAACGGCAAGTAGAAAGACGTGCGCGGCGAAGCCAGACAGACCCAGTACACCAGGGTGATATCGCGCGGCGGGTCTTTTCGCAACTGGGCCACGAAGCTCGTCTGCGTCGCGCCGCTGCACAGAGCACACACGATCCGCGAATCGGGCGGAACCGCTCCGGTCTCGTCGCTCTTGTCGTGACGCAGGATCTGCATCACGTCCAGGACGCTGAGCTTCGCCTTCGGCACAACCGAAAACGGCAGGTCGGGCCCGGGTGCGAGGCGTCGGTCCGTCACGCAAGTGAGCCCGCTCCATTGCCGGCCCGTGTTGCTCGGATTGGAGGCCGAGTCCGGATTCGCGTACGCGGCGGCGAAATCGAAGGCGCCGTCCGTGTGAGGATCGTACCAGCGGCGCTTCTTCGCATAGTCGATGATGTCCGCCGACGCCAGGAAGTTCGCGTCATCGGCGAGATCAACCTCACGGATCGTGTATGTATTGGCCACCATAGCGACGTGGTCGTCGGGCACGCGCCGGGCCATCCAGTGCTTGCCGTTGACGACGCAGAAGAGCCAGCCCTCGTCGGGGTCGCCTATGATATACGTCCGGCCGGAATCGATGTAGCCAAAGCGTTCCACCAACTTACCCGCGAGCAACACACCTTCGCGCGCGGTCTTCGCCCGTTCGGCCACGAGGCGACGCAACATGTAGCCGATCCCACCGTCGGTAATCTCCGGCCCGTCCTCGCGCGACGGACAGTTGTCCGAAGTCACGGTCACGCCCCACTCATTGAGGTAGCTATCCGAAAAGAGCATGCCCGGCATCTCCGACCAGAGATACGCCCACGTCTGCTCGACCTGTTCGAGCACGCCGCCGTTGCGAAGCGTCACCGTCGCGGCGGCGCGGCGCTTGCGGCCTACCTTGTGATGATTGACGATCTGCGGGGCGCCGTCGTCCTCGTTGTGGGCAACAATCACGTGGCCGTCGGCCGAGGCATCCTTGCCCACGACGATGGAAAAACAACCCCAGCAGGGACTCGTCGCCGCCAGATACGCGCGGGCCAGCACGAAGACCGCGACCACGGCGACGCCTCGGCGACACTTCGTTCTTGCTTTCATCTTCGTTTCCTCACAGAGGCTCACCTACCGGAAGCATGAAACAGCCCGCCTGGCGCACGACGCGTTTCACGCTTCCCGCTTCACAACGCCGGGCACGGGCACCTTTGAATCATGACGCACCGGTGCAGGAAGCTGTCCCTCGGTCGAGGCGACTACGACCGCACAGGCCGCGTCGCCGGTGATATTCACGGCGCTGCGGCACATATCCAGGATGCGTTCGACACCCATGATGATGCCGATCCCCTCCAGCGGCACACCGATGGTGCGCAAGACAATCGCCAGGGTAATGATGCCGGCGCCCGGCGTGCCGGCCGTGCCGATAGAGGCCAGAGTGGCCGTCAGCACAACGGCCAACTGCTGGCCGACGCTCAAGTCGAGTCCGTAAAGCTGTGCCAGGAACACCGCCGAGACGCCTTGGTACAACGCCGTACCGTCCATGTTGATCGTCGCTCCCAGCGGCAAGGTGAAGCTGCAAACAGACCGGGAGACGCCGAGGGTCTCAGCCGTGCACTCCATCGTCACCGGCAGCGTGGCCGAGCTCGATCCCGAGCTGAAAGCGATCAACTGCGCGGGACGGATAGCGCGAAAAAAGGCTCGCGCGCCCAGCGGGGTGAAAACACGAATCGCCGATGAGTAGACGAGCAGAACGTGAACGAGAAGTCCAACCACGACCACCGCGCAATACTTCAGGAGCAGGAGCAGGATGCCCAGGCCGAAGTCGGCGACGACCGCCGCAATCAGTGCAAAGACGCCGTAGGGAGCGAGCTTCATGATGATGTGCACCATCATGATGATGGCGTCGTTGACACCCTCGAAGAAACGAATGACCGGGCCGCTGCGCTCCGGCGGGATCAGGGCCAGACAAATGCCCGTCAGCAGCGCGAAGAAGATGATCTGAAGCATCCGGCCTTCCACAAAGGCCCGGACCGGGTTCGTCGGGATGATGTTTAGCACGACTTCCTTGATGGACGGTCTTTCCTCCGGCGCCGCGGCCGCACTGCTCCTCTGTCCTGCGGCTTCCTGGATCAGTTCGTTCCTGGCCTGCTCGGAGAGTCCTGCGCCCGGCCGGGCAAGGTTGGCCAGCAACAGGCCCACGCTGATCGCAATCGCGGTCGTGCACAAATAGAACGCCAGCGTCTTGACTCCGATTCGACCCAGGCTTTTGAGGTCTCCCAGGCTCGTCGTGCCCACCAGCAACGAGGCAAACACCAGCGGCACCACCACCATGCCGATCAAACGAACGAACGCCGTGCCCACCGGTTTGACGTAGGCAATGACGAACCCCGCGAACTGAAGCTGGTTCGCCAGCAAACCGAAAATAGTCCCGAGGGCCAACGCCAGCAAGACCTTCGTGTACAGTTGCAGTTTGGGCAGTGCCATTTGTGTTCCCCGTCACAAGGGCCCGCGAGCCAAAAGCAAAGATCAAAGAGCAAAAATCTAAAATGCGGAATCCCGGCGCGCCGGGATGACTTCCTCAATTTTGCATTTTGCTCTTTGCATTTTGATTCATTGTATCTGTCCGGGCGGCCCGAACCAAGGCGCCGTAGATGGCGTCACGGTGCGCGGTGTCACTCATTTGTTCCGGATGCCACTGGACGAAGAGACCGAACCCGCCGCGCGTTCGCTCCAGCGCCTCGACGACGCCGTCTTCGCTGCGGGCCACGATTCTCAGGTCGTCGCCCAACTCCTTGACCGCCTGGTGATGGTAGGAAAAGACCGTGGCTTCCGCTGCGCCGAGAATCTGCGCCAGATAGCTCTCAGGTTCGATTGCGACGCGATGCCGTGCCCGGTGGTCCACTTCGGTACCGACCTGAGAGGGGATGTCCTGGATGAGGGACCCGCCGGCGACGACGTTGGCAAACTGCATCCCCAGGCAGACGCCCAGCAGAGGCTTGCCGCTTTCCCACCAGCGTGCGATCAGCCTTCGCTCGAAGTCATAGCGCTGCGGCGGCAGCGGCTCGACCGTTTCATGCGGCTGCTCGCTGTAGGCCGAGGGGGGAATATCATCCCCACCGACGAGCACGAGACCGTCGAGCAGCTCCAGATACCGCTCCAGGGCTCGTTCGTCGTCAATCGTCGGCAGCACAACCGGGACCCCATCGTTTTCCGCCACCGCCCGAACGTAGGTAAAATTGACCTGCGTACAGGCCGATCCGTCCTCACCGACGTGATATACGCTGGTGATACCGATCAGCGGTGCACACGGCGGCTGTGAACTCTGACAGCCACCGGCGACAAGCACGAAGCAAAGACCAAGAAACAACGATGTCCTTTTCATAACAAGCTTCCCGGATTTTCATTTCGATTCGACCGCATCGCGACGGCACGCGTGAAGAGTGAAGCGTATTTCGCGAACCCTCGCTTCACGCGCACGGCGCCTCACAGGCCGCCCTTGCCGCCGATGACACCGCCGGGCCAGCGCTCCGGCGTCAGCGGGTCGTGCGCGGGCAGGACAATGTCGGCCAGGTCCCGAATCTTCGCCATGGCCGCACGGCAGACAGCCGGGTCGGGGCTGCGAGTCGGTCGATCCTGCTCGATGTTTTCGTATTTGTAGACGACGTCTCCCGTCAGTATCACCGGTCCCATGTGCGTCCGCACGAGCACGCCCTGGCTGCCGGCGGTGTGACAACCCAGCGACACCACCCGCACACCGGGAACGACCTCCCCGTCCTCGACGAGTTGCAACGCCTCGGGCCGCTGCGCCAGCGCCGCAGCCACGTCACGGGCGATATGCTCTGCGCCGCCGGCGCCCTGGTATTCGCGCCGGCTCACTACGAATTTCGCGTTCGGGAAGGCGTCGAAGTAATCGTAATGGTCCGCGTGCAGGTGAGTGACAATCACGTGGCTGACGTCAGCCGGATCGATCCCATGGCGGTTCAGCGCGACCGGGGTCCGCTCGTGCGGCAGTTGCTTGACGCCGCCCGGGATGTACCGCTGTGTTGATCTGCTGAACTCCTCCGGGTACTTGGGGCCGGTATCGACCACGATCGGTCGCGGCCCGCCCTCGATGACCCAAACATACAGAAAGAACGTGCTCGTCTCCTGGCGGTCGCTGTCTTGAAAGGTAATGTAGTCGCGTACCTGGCACTGGCCCACCTTGATAGCGCGAATCGTGTATTTAGTCGCCCCGGGCGCACATGGCGGCCAGCGGTCCAGCGTGCCGGGATCGTGGCTGGGCAACACGATGGCGGCCTTGGCACGAACCTTCTCGATGGCGGCGCGGCACTCTTTGAGGCTGGTGTGGACACCGGGCGGCACCGCACGCTCGAAATTGGCCAACAGCGAAATCGTGTCCCCGGTGAGCACCGCCCGGCCGTGCGCGGTGTTGACGCGATACGCCATCGAGCCCGGCGTATGTCCGCCGACCCAGAACGATTCGATGCCGGGCAGGATCTCCTCGTCCTGCACGAGCACGAGCCGCTGCTTGCACTGCGGGTCGTTGAGAAATGCATGCAGGAAGGGACCGTGTCCCCAACTCGGGCTCCGACCGGTGGCCCCTTCCCACTCCTTCTTGCCAACGTAGATCTTCGCGTTGCGGTAGAGCAGCGCATCGTCCACGTGGTCGAAATGAAGATGGGTAATCAGAACGTGGCCGATGTCGTCGGGACTCAGGCCGAACTTGCGGAGCTGCGCCACGCTGCTCTCGTGCTCGCCCTGCGTGATCGGCTCGGCCAGCACGTGGGCGGCGCCCCGATTCATCTCCGCCACGTCGGTCAAGCCGGCATCGACAAGAACGGGCTTCTCGCCGCCCAATACCAACCAGATGTACAAGGCGTAGTCGTACAATCCCTTGTCACTGCCGCCGTGGAAAGCATGATGACCGGCGATCTTACAAACCCCGTTGCGCAACGGGTAGATCCGATATTCCACCGCACCGGCCGTCACCTGGCACAGAGACACGTGCAGACCGACCAGAACCATCAGGAAACCGAGTCTCCTCCGCCCGCCATGTACTTCTGTCGCGCTCACCGTGTTTGCCTCCAACCCAGTCAAGATGCTGATCTCATCCAGTCGCGTCATGCCGGCACGATCCGGGCGGGCAGCAAGAGCACGCCCGACATCCCATAGGATAACGGCAGCGAGCAAAAAAGCAATCACCTGCCGGCCCAGGCTCCGTTAGGTAAATGTGCGTGAGAACATCCTGGCGATCGCGGATTGTGCAGTGGGAGGCTGACTCTGTCACCCCTGTGAAGGCAGGGGGCCAGAAGACTACCGAAACCTCCTGGATTCCCGCCTGGGCGGCAATGACAAGCAGGTGGCTTTCCCGAGCAGCCTATAGGCCGGAATCCCGTTGCCGCAAAGTCTGCACAGACACCCGGACACGGAAATGTCGAAGCGGAATTGTGCCGCCGGCACTGATATGCTATTCTCAGGGCCGTCCCGTGCAAATGGTTTCGCCTCCGTGTGGAGAAGACAGGCACGTTTATGAGAAAACTGCTCCGGCTCTATCTGCGAACGTCTTTGATCCTGCGGATCCTGGTGAGCTTCGTCGTCGGCTCGCTGATCGGCGTGGTCTTCTGGTCCGCATCAGACGAAGCGCAGCCGACCGGCGCGGCGACGCCGGACGTGACTGTCTCCGAAAGGGTCGTCCCGTACATCTTCCCGCTCGGGCAGGTCTTCGTGCACATGCTCAAGATGATCGTGGTGCCGATTAGTGTAGAGACGCGGCTTCATTAAGTTGAAAGGGACAATCGAATGGCATTGCTGGCACGTAAGTCCCGGGCGAGACAGCGCCGTCTCGTAATTTTGGTATTGTTTCTCGTCAGCCTTGGGGCGGCTCGTGGCGACGCCGGGCCGTATCGCGACGGTAGATCGCTGGGGCGCCGCCTGGCGGGCCTGGCACGGCGCGAGCCCAATCTTCTTCGCGTGGATGTGCTGGCGCGGTCGCTGGAGGAACGCAAGGTCTGGATCGCTGAGATCGGACGAGGCTGCGACGAGGCGCGCGCCACTCATCCGGCTATGCTGGTAGTGGCGGGCATTGAGGGCGACGACCTGATCGGGTCGCGGGTGGCCACGTCCTGGATCGAGCGCCTCATCGAGAAGTACGGGCAGGACGAAGAGGTCACCGGTCTGCTGGACACGACGACGATCTACGTCGTGCCCCGGTTGAATCCGGATGCGGCCGAGACGTTCTTCGACCCCGTCAAGGTTGCCGCGAAGGTCAACCGCCGGCCCTTCGACGACGACCACGATGGACTCATCGACGAAGACGGCCCGGAAGACCTCAATGGCGACGGCCTGATCACGTCGATGCGCGTGCGTGATGCGCGGGGCGAATATGCCCTCGATCCCGTCGACACGCGGCTGCTGGTGGAGGCCGATCCGGCCGAAGGCCAGGCCGGCACCTGGCGACTCCTGCCCGAGGGAATCGACAACGACGGCGACGGCAAGTGGAACGAGGACGGCCCCGGCGGCGTCAACCTCAATCGCAACTTCCCCCACGATTATGAATCCTTCGCGCCCGACGCCGGTAATCACCCCGTCAGCGAAAACGAGACGCGGGCGCTGGCCGACTTCGTCGGGGATCATCCCAACGTTGGCATCATTCTCACGTACGGAGCTGCGGACAATCTGGCGAAATCTCCCGAAGGCGATGAGCCGCCGGGAAGACGCAAGCCGCTAACGGCTGTCGACGAAGAAGATGAGGACTACTTCCGCGTTGCCGGAGAACTCTACCGCCAGACGTTTGGGTTGGATGAGGAACTGGAAAGCTACGCGTCACCGGGCACGTTCAGCGATTGGATGTACTTCCATCGCGGCCGGTTCTCCGTTGCCGCTCGCCCCTGGAATCTCGACATTGAGCTTGAACTGGCCGAGGACACCGAGAAGCCGGAACCGAACGAGGTCTGCAACGATGAGAAATCAAGCGGAGAAGGCGAGGACGACAGGGACAAGGACAAAGACGAGAGAAATGAGAGGCAACGTGAGGAACTCGAGTGGTTCGACCGGCATGCCCCCGACGCCTTCGTGGCGTGGCAGCCTTTCGACCATCCGGATTTCCCCGACCAGGAGGTGGAGATCGGAGGCTACGGCCCCTTCGCGCAGACGAACCCGCCGGCCGACCAAATTCACGACGTCGTCGCCGCCCAGAGCAAGTTTCTTACCGCGCTGGCGCAGAACC
>Ga0272442_10012237_pt1 | contig 10386 bp, 9 predicted proteins | sample SSMForm2O_FD_200262 | JGI IMG/M metagenome (GOLD analysis project Ga0272442, IMG submission 200262) | Marine sediment archaeal communities from Little Sippewissett salt marsh, Falmouth, MA, United States - SSM-Form-2O | ecosystem: Environmental > Aquatic > Marine > Wetlands > Sediment ... | reverse complement strand
GCATTTTCATCGCACTATGTCGACCAAACTGTCGACACCTCGCCCCCTTCCACTCCCTTCTTCCCTTCTGCCTTGCCTCTTCCTCCTCCTCAATCTATGATTCTCGGACAGACACTAATTTAAGGGCGGTAGACTTTACATACTACGGGACACGAGATTTGGAAAGGATCACGCAAAGGGTTGTCCTGAACTGGGATGACGTGACCCCGACGGAGACGGTTCTCACAAGCACCTTTTCGTATGATGATTTTGGGAACCGGACTGCCATAGAGGATCCGGCCGCGAGAGTCACCCATTTCGAGTATGACAACGCCGATCGGCTCACGAAAACCCGACTACCAGATCCACAGGGCGGCTCTAACCGTCCTGAGATCACGTATTCCTATGATACGTCTGGCAACCTGACAAGAATGATCAACCCGGCTATGGAAAGCGTCAACTATGTGTACGGGCTGGACAACGAGCTTGAGTCGGTGTGGATCCAGATGCCAGAGGATGCGACAACTCATTACAGTTATGATGACCAGCTGAGACTGACAGGGGTAGTCGATGCCGAGGGCAACCAAACGCTCTACACCTATGATAGCCTGGACAGACTAACGGAAGTGGAGGATGCCCTGTCGGAAACCACGTTCTATTCGTATGATCCTTCGGATAGGCTGGAGGCGAGGACGGATGCTCGCGGTCTCGTTACGTTTTACGAGTATCAGCAGGAGCCGGACACGGACAGACTATGGAAGACGAAGTATCTAGCCGGGGGGCAGCCTGTGGAGACGGTGGAGTTTGGCTATGACAGGCTTGGGAGGAGGACAAACGTCTGGGTGGATGGGACGCAAGTCGAGCATGTGATTTTCGATGACGCAGGTCGTCCGCAAGAGGTTACCGATTGCTGCGGCAGGAAACATGTATACGGATATGACCTTGTGGGGAACAGGACCCGATATGAGTTCTACCGTGAAGATGATCCTGTCAGCCCAGCATGGACCGTGGACTACGCCTACGATGAGTTGGACAGACCCGTCGAGATCGTCCGCGACCAAGGGACTCCTGATGAACAGAGGATTAAGTACCACTATAGCCTGGCCGGCAACCTTGAGAGATTGGACTATCCAAATGGAGCCGACGTCCAATATGGGTACGACGGTCTGGACAGAGTGACCCAGATGGTGAACAAAGCCCCCGACGAAACAGTGATTTCAAGCTTTAGCTACCAGTATGATGCAGCTTCAAGGAGGACGAGAATCACGCGAGAGGACAATTCGTATACGGAATACGGATACAATCCTGCCGGGTGGCTTACCAGGGAGACCCGCTATGACTCAAGCCTAGAGTTCGCTTGGGAAGACCTTTACCAATACGATCTAGTTGGAAATAGGACACTGAAATCACACGAGGATGATCAAGGGGCGATCACGATCACGAATTACGAGTACAATGATGGGAACCAAGTGATAAGAGAGGAGATCCAGAACGGGCAACTGCCGCCCGAGGTCAGGCTAACCTTGACTGGGGAAGTGGTTGATGACGAAACGGCAGTGGATTCGGTTCAAGTGACGTTTGGTGATTTGACGATCGAGGGAAGTAGGTTTGTGGGGTTGCTGAACCTGATCAATCCAGGGAGTGCCCAAGCGTTTGAGGTGGAAGCGACCGATGTCTTGGGGAATGTGGGTAGGACAAGGATCGTTGCGACTCTAGGGATTAACCAGATATCGTTCGACGTGACGGATCCTGAAGGCGTTGTCACAGCCTTCGATGTGCAACTCGATACCGCATCGGACGTTCGGTACACGTATGACGAAAACGGCAATCTGATCCAAAGGTCCGAGAACGGTCGGTCCACGGCATACGAATGGGACCATGAGAACAGGCTGACAAGAGTGGTGCATCCGGATGGAAAAGAAACGTCGTACGAGTACTGCAAGAGCTGCGCCCTGGGCCTCGTTGCGAAGCAGACGAGGAAGGACGGCAGCACAGTTCAATGGGTCTGGGATGGGATTGGGTTCCTAGAGGAATACGACTCCGAGGAAACGGCTCCGATAGAGTACTTCGGCCCCGGCGTAAAGAAGCAAGGCCAATGGTACTACCTCCACACTGATGCGATGGGGACGGTATGGGATGTTTCCAGCGCGGGCGGCATGGTAGCGGAGACGTTCGAGTGGGACGCCTGGGGAAATGAGCTTAGTGGCACGTTCGACGAAGATGCCACTATTTGCCAGATCGGCTGGCAGGGGAAACGATGGGATGAGCAACAGGGCGTGTTCTATTCCGTGGCACGGTGGTACGATCAGCGCGTGGGACGGTTTACGCAGGTGGATCCGGCGGAGGGGGAGGGGATTGTCATTACAGGTTCACAGGCATACGAGTGGCCTGGAAATTCACCGACGGTACTCTTAGATCCAGCGGGCATGAATCCGCCTTGTGATGCCTTGGGAGCATCGCTAACCGATGCAATGGAACGAAGTAAAGACAAATCGCCTAAGCTCACGAAGCCTGCTCTCAAAGGGTATTGCACGCCATCAAGAATGCGTGAGGAATACGAGAGGTTGTGGAATTGTATTAGCTGCAAGATGTCGGGAGGGGGCTTAGCGAGAAGAAAGCGAGTTACCGCAACACCACTGGCTAAAGTTCAATGGTGTGGAACCAACTCAGATGCCATCAAATTGGCAGCCGAAGAGTGTATCGGTGGTGAAGACATCAAGTGTTGGCGACCACAGGTGTTGACGGCGTGGTTTAGAAGGGACCTTACGGGGTTTTTAAACCAAAATGCCCTTGGTTTATACCCATATCAAGGAGGACCTGCCTATATACTCGATGTCTATCTCAATTGGGATCTGGAAATGACTGATGTGTTTCCCTATTTTGACGTAAAGTCGGAATCTTTTGATGTTTGGATTAAGGGCGGCGTGATGAAAAGCAAATACCTGTCCCCACTCGATGAATACAAATACCAGTAGCTTAAGGAGGAACTGCTTAGCATTTGTTCTATACAGGATGTAATCTTGCTGCGGACTGCGGGCAATAAATCTGGCTTGATTAGCGGAAGGCGCAAATCACATGAACAAGGGAAGGCGAGTAGGTTGCTCAGTTGTGACCACACTTGTCGTGGCTATCTCGTTCATCTATGCCGTAGTTTTTATGTCGAGACCTGCGCTTCTCGTAAACCATTCAAACGCCCTTGCGTCTGTTAGAATTTTATGCGGAGCGGAGGAGATGTTCCGCTCTGGAGCGATTAAGGATGAAGACGGGGACGGCATCGGGGAATACGGGACGCTACAAGAATTGGCGGAAGTTGAAGTCTATACGTCATCAGATAGCGACACCACTCGTCGGCTTCTTCCTGAGGAGCTGGCTAATGGACAAACTGGAGGATATATGTATGAGATAACCGTCCCCGCAAGTCCTGATTTGGCGGAGGAGTTTTTTTTCATTACTGCATGGCCATGCAAGTACGGTAAAGGTTCAGCACTTGTAGATGATCTGTTGGCACAGCACGGAGTACCACCATTTGGGCCAACTGGAAGGATGACTTTCTGTGCGGACCAGAGTGGAAAGGTGCTCGTGGCAGATATAGAGGGGGCAAAGGGACGGCCTGAAGACGTGGAAAACCTCGATGTGTGGATGACCTCAGAAGAGTGGGTTTTTGGGACGTCAAGCTCCCAACGGCCAGCGGCTTCCGAAAGGAAATGAAGTGTAGCTGTACCGATCCACGACCTTCGAGCACGCGGATTAAAACCTCCGGGGAGTAGCGAATGAAAGGGGCGGGTGGGCTGTGTCTGTCGACGCCCTTGGTGAAGAGCAAAATGACAGGTCAGATCATAAGTCTCAGGAGCATGCGCGGATTGGAAGGATGGAATTTGAGAGCATGGGATCGCCTTTCTCTCCCTCTGCTAACTACTCGGTCGCATCTTGTTAACGGACGGGTCAAAATTGATCTCAATTTCCTACCAAAAAGGAAAAGTCGCCAGGGCCAATTTCCTGGAGAATTGGGATGGATGGAGCAAAATGGCAATTAGGGTCAATTTGCTTCCCAGGGGCTTGGGTTGCCGAAGTTGTTAACTGAGCTGTTAACTGGTTTAGGTGCGCCACCTAGCCTCTCTCCAATTCTCCAGATTTAGTTCGGATCACCGTTTTCTTCGGGGAGCGACTATAGGGATTTGCGAGGCCAAATCGCAGATTCGGTGAACTCAAGCCTCAAGGATTGACTTCCTTGGGGCTTTTGCTTTCCACGGCCCCTATTCGCCGTTTCAAGCCCTTCCTACATCCTCGCCCCCACTCTCTGGTTCGCAATTTGCGCGCATGTCGGACTCCCACTGTCGGCACTTTCCAGCAGATTTGTCGCCCAACTCTCTTCTCTCTCCTCCCTCGCCTCCGATTTGGTGAACAGCGTTTCCCCCCCTATCGCTACCACTCTTCCGACGTTACGAACCGCCCTCCCGTAAGGATGGGGTGACGCTGGAGGCCAGAGGCTGTAGGAAGACGCCCAGAATGAACCCTGATTTCATCCTCCTCCAGCCTGAAGCCTACAGCCTGCAGCCTGATTGGAGGACGTTATGAACCACAGGCCCCATCCTTCCGAAATGACCCCAGAAGAGCGATTTAGGGAGGTCGCGGATATTCTCGCCCGGGCAACGGCCAGGCTCCTGAAGCCCAGGCGAGAGGGACTGGTACCCCGACGAGATTGGACCGATCCTCCACCAGAGAATCCCGCGCCCGATCCCATGGGGCCCCACCCCGTCTGTTCACCAGAAGAAAGGCCTGGACTTATTTCGCCACCAGAGCGTTCATCGAACCAATCGGTTTACAGAGTGGAGAGGCAGAGAGTCCGTGCATCGGCCTCTCAACCCTCAAACCTCACACCTCAAACCTAGCGACGAAAGGAGCGCAGAATGAGCCTAAACGTAGGAAAGGAGCTGAAATCGCTCGGTTCCATGACCGTGGCCGAGCTACGGGACAAGTACGTGGAAGTCTTCGGCGAGGAGACACGATCTCGCCATCGTACCTATCTCATTCGCCGGATCATCTGGCGGATGCAGGCCAACGAATATGGCGGGCTATCCGAACGCGCCAGGCGACGAGCCGAGGAAATCGCAGATGAGTCAGACCTCAGGATGACCGCCCCCAAGAAGATGGACAGGGTTGGCAAGGGCATCACCCACGTCGGTCGACTATCTGGGGTAAGAGACTCGAGACTCCCCATGCCTGGCTGCGTCATCACCCGCGAGTACGGGGGGATGGTTCACCGAGTCATGGTCAGACATGAAGGCTTCGAGTATGGCGGGGAACGGTACCGCTCGCTGTCCGCTGTGGCCAAGGAAATCACGGGCTCCCACTGGAACGGGTACGACTTTTTCCAGATGGGGAAGAATCGCGTTGCCAAGCCCAAGAAAGGCGAAAACGAATGACAACACAGACTGCCACCGAGACCAAGAAGAAGGGCCCCATTCGCTGCGCCGTCTACACCAGGAAATCCACCAGTGAGGGCCTGGACCAGGAATTCAACTCCCTCGATGCCCAGCGCCAGGCCGCCGAAAACTACATCTCGAGCCAGGTGGAGGAGTACTGGATCTGCCTGCCCACCCGATACGATGACGGCGGTTTCTCCGGCGGCAACATGAAGCGCCCGGCCCTACAGCGGTTGCTTCAGGATATCGAACTCGGAGGGATCGACCTGGTCCTGACGTACAAGGTGGACCGCCTCACTCGCTGCTTCAATGACTTCTTCAAGATCATGGATCACTTCGAGAAGTACGACGTGAAGTACAGCACCATCACGCAGCAGTTCAACACCACCACTTCCATGGGCAGACTCACCTTGAACATGCTCTTGTCCTTTGCCCAATTCGAACGCGAGATGGTTGCGGAGCGTACGCGGGACAAGATCGTGGCCACGCGGATGCTTGGGAAATGGACAGGCGGGCCACCCATGCTGGGATACGACATTGATCCCGATGGCGGGAAGATTGTCGTGAACGAAGAGGAGGCCGAGAGGGTGAGAGGGATTTTCGACCTATACCTCAAACTCCAGCGCATCATCCCGACGGTGCAGGAACTGAACGACAGAGGTTGGACGACCAAACGCTGGACATCCAGGAAGGGGAACGTCCGAGGCGGCAAGCCCTTCGATCGCCACAAGCTGGTCAACCTGCTCACCAAGGTCCTGTACATCGGCAAGATCGGATACAAGGACGAGGTCTACGATGGGGAGCATGACGCGATTGTCGACGAGGAGACGTGGAAGAAGGTCCAGGCCCTGCTGAAGACCAATGCCCGTGGCCCGTCGCGGTATCGCTCCAATAAGTCTGGCGCCCTGCTCAAGGGCATCCTACGGTGCGGATCCTGTGGCACGACCATGGCCCCGGCATACACCAAGAAGCGCAATGTCAGGTATCGCTATTACCTCTGCGCCACGGCCCAGAAGCAGGGGTGGAGTTCCTGTCCCACCAAGTCGATCCCTGCGCTGGACATCGAGCAGTACGTCGTGGACCAAATTCGCTCGATAGGCAAGAGCCCAAAGCTCGTGCTGCAGACTGCAAAGCGCGTGAGGAAAATCCATGATGCGCGCCTTGCCGAGCTCTCCTCGGAGTATCGCGGGGTCGAGAACGAAATGCGCGAGGTCAGCGGCCAGATCCGCGATGCCATGCGCGAGGCAACGGGAGAAGAACCCAACTCCCCAGTCTTTACTCGCCTAGCCGAGTTGCATACCCAGCTCCAAACCCTCGAAAAGCGTGCCACGCAGATCAACGAAGAGGGCATCTTCCTCAACAAGCATCGCGTTGAGGACGAGGAAGTGGCCCTGGCCCTTGGCCAGTTCAAGCCCGTGTGGGACGCCATGTCTCCCAAGGATAGAGAGAGGTTGCTTCACCTGCTTGTCGAACGGGTGGCGTATAACGGCGAGACCGAGCGGCTGACCATTACGTTCCGTCCCTCTGGAATCAAGGAACTCGGCAGGAAGAAGAAGGAGGTGGGGAATGCAACGGTGTGACGTAGGTGGGTTTGAACCAGTTGAAGCCCAGGACCCCGCGATACCGGACCTCACCGTCGAGTGTCGCGTACGGTTCGGGCAGAAGCCCCGTCGTGGTAGAAGGAGACCGAAGTCTGGCCAAGAAGGCAACCTTACTCACAATGCTGGCCGAGTCCCGCGACTCACCCGCCTCATGGCCCTGGCCATCCGATTCGAACGATTGGTCCGCGAAGGCCAGGTGGACGATTATTCGGACCTGGCCCGGTTGGGTTTCGTGAGTAGAGCCAGGGTGACGCAGATCATGGGGCTGCTGAATCTGGCGCCTGATATTCAGGAGGAGATTCTCATGCTGCCAAGGACGGTGAGCGGACGGGATGCCTTGAGCGAGAGGCATGTGCGCGAAATTGCGGGGGTGCTAGACTGGACGCCACAGAGACGCATGTGGCAAGAGATCAAGTCTGCACGCAGCCAAGAAGAGTCATGATACGACCGTTTCATCCAGACGACATCGACCATGTTTCCCGAGTTCTGACATCGTGCTTGGATCCAATACGGAGCAAGCCCATCACGTCGGACGGGTTCAGACGAGCCGTCATGCAATGTGAGGACTGGAAAGATACCCATGCCTGCGTCGCCGAAAACGAAGGACAAGTAGTCGGGTTTGCTGCGGGCGTTTCAGGCGATGTCACCGTCCGCGTCCCATACCTGCACGTTGAGCCCGAGTATCGTGGATGCAGAATCGGGACACAACTGATCGAGAAGATTGAAGACCTGGCCGCGGAACGCGAGAGCTGCGTTACTCTTGGCGGTTTCGTGTTGCGGAGTCCTTTCCATGGAGTGGACGCCGCCGACTCGACAAGCATTGCGTTCTTCGAAAACCGAGGATATCGTCAGGAGTTCACAGCCACAACTCGCGTGCTCGATCTGTCCAAGATGCAGTCAAACGAGATGGTTGCATGCAGCGGACAGAAGGATCATTCCTGTATGACGGTCAGCGATGCCGAGCCCGACTACTGGCGCTGCAGACGCGATGTCGTAGATCTGTGTTCGTGCTGTGAGGCCCCGTTCCATTCGTTTGCTGGGACGTATGAAGGAGATGATCTTACCCCCAATAACGCCCATATCGCGGCGGCTCGTGATGACGAGTCTCTCGTTGGCTTCGCTGGATTCGTGCCATTTGAGGATGTCGGGCTGGGGTACGAGGCGTATCCGCAGTGGGGTCCGTTCCTGGTGCATCCAGGCCATCGATCCAGAGGCATAGGACGGCAGCTGCTCACGTTGTCCCTGGCGAAGATGGCAGAACTCGGATGTGAGACCGCAGTCCTCGGGGGCGTTGGCGTGGACGGTCCTGCCGCACATCTATATGAAGCACTTGGCTTCACGACTGTCATCACTTGGCTGCAGTTTCAGAAGGACCTGGAACGCCAAAGGGTGCGGAGATGATAACGCTCAAGTATCTGAAGGCATTTGTCACTTACAGGTGCTCCGCAGAATGCGCCCATTGCATCTTCAACTGTTCGCCCAAGGCTGAAGGCGTGATGGACCTCGGACAGTTTGCACAATGGTGGGAAGAGATATCTCAGTCTGGTCCCCTTGCCATATTTGAGGTCCATGGCGGCGAGCCAATGCTGTATGCCGATCATGTTTGCCAGATGATCAAGATCGCCAAGATCGGCGGCGCGGAGGAGCGATGGGTCACCACGAACTGCTCATGGGCCACTACATCGCACGAGGCCCAAGTCTGGGTGGAGCGCCTTCGAGATGCGGGGGCGACTCGGCTGCAGCTCAGTACAGACATGTTTCATCTCCCCTTCGTTCCAGCGGCGAAGATCGAATACGTAATCGATGCCTGCAATGAAGCCCAGGTGGCATTTCGGATCCTGTGTGCTTGCCCTGACGGATCTCCTGATCTCGAGACAACCGCCCTATTAGATGAAGTGCTTCCCGAATGGGGAGAGAAAACAGATTTCTTCTCGATCATGTTCGCTGGCCGCGCCAACCCAGGACTGCTCCAGCTGCATGGGAAAGACAATGGCATCCCCGTCGGCCGATGCGAGGAAATGATCTGTGCTGCCACGGGGTCCCCTCGTCATCCCCATGGCGTCGAAATCGACCCGTTCGGGAACGTCCTGATCGCCAACGGCATCTGCATCGGGAATGCCAATACGGGGAGTCTGGCGGACATCTTGTCAGAGTACGATGTCGAGAAACATCCGATCATGAAGATCATTGGCACGAAAGGCCCGATGGGCTTGACGGAGTTGCCTGAAGCGGAGGGATTCGAGCTCAGGAATGGATACCACGACAGATGCCAGCTCTGCCATGAGATTAGGGCCTATCTGCGGCCGCGGTTCCCCGACGTCCTCAAGCCAGGAGTCCGATACTGGGGATAGGTCGTCAACGACGTGAGCGAGGGGCATGTAAGAGGAATTGCTGGGGAGATTGATTGTGAACGGCAGAGGGAGATGCTAGAAGCGCGCTTGCCGAGAACGGATCAGTTCCTCTTTGACAATTCACTGTTCGTAATCCTTGCGTGATATCTGGAAGGTCGCAGTGTTGGATTGAAGCTCGCCGATCCAGAAGTTGAGCAGATCGAGCCCTTCCGTGCCAGTGTTGGGGTGCGTCGGGCCTATGCCAGTAAGATGCGCCGAGACTTCGTATGTCCCGCCCGCAAGCTCAAGCTTGAACTCCTTGGTATTGGGGCACCAGAACTTATCGAGAGATACCCTAACGCTGTACCTGGAACCGACACGTAAGGCAACCATGTAGTCATCGACCCGGCCCATAACATTCGGATCCCCGTAATGAAGCTCCCTCGATCTCTTCTGGCTGTCAAGGATCCGCAGACGGATCGCGACTGGGTACTGTTTCTTCCCATTTGCCAACATCATCCCGAGATTCATGATGACATCCTCTTCGCCAACGTTCTCAATCCAGATATCGAACATCGGCGTTCGGTTGTCAGCATCTTCGGCTACTACTGAGATACCGATCCGCAGGCCTTCTGATGCCGGACCCCAGGCAGGCTCGCCCCCAAGTGCTGCAAGGCAGAGGAAGGTGGATGCTATCAAACTCATAATGGGCCTCCTCGTGGTTCGGAACACGCGGCCAGCTCATATTGTGCAGTCGCAGCAGAGGTCTGCTGTCTGCCATCGGTAGAAGCCACGGCGCTCTGGCAATCTGCATTCTATACCATTAGACGCGTAGCCGACGCTATCGCGCTCTCGCCTCCCACGGATGCAACCAGGCATGATCCCATCCCCCCCCCCCGACGGACGGACACACGGGCATGACTGGTTTTCTACAGTGTACCGCCAACCTAATTATGAGAAAAATCGGAGAAAGAATCGGGTAACACTGCAGGTTGCCGATGGAAGGCGATGAAGTGGTTTTCGAGTAACCAAGTTTGAACCGCTTCACGCCAA
>Ga0272442_10012235_pt1 | contig 10389 bp, 5 predicted proteins | sample SSMForm2O_FD_200262 | JGI IMG/M metagenome (GOLD analysis project Ga0272442, IMG submission 200262) | Marine sediment archaeal communities from Little Sippewissett salt marsh, Falmouth, MA, United States - SSM-Form-2O | ecosystem: Environmental > Aquatic > Marine > Wetlands > Sediment ... | reverse complement strand
AAGCGAAATACTTGAGTCCCTTTTAATCGCGCAGTATTTTATTTCTACCGGTTCTACCCTGCCTTTGCTTTCAAATATCCTGTTTGAAGCGGAAGGGGAATTCCTTAATTTATCCGCTACAGACATGGATATAAGCGCTAAAATAAAGTGCAGGGTAAATAAAATCGAAGAAACGGGAAAAACAACAATTCCTAAAAAAATAATACAGCTTGTCAAGGAATTCCCGGAAGATGAAATTATCCTGGAAGCCGATGAAAATGACAGCATAAAGCTTCAGTGCAAAAGGTCATCTTATAAAATACCGGGGATTGCAGCCGAGGATTTTCCGGTGCTTCAGCTTGAGGAGAAAAAGCTTGAAACAATAAAAATATCACAGAAGCTTTTAAAGGAAATATTCACTAATATAGCTTATGCCGCGCTGAAAGACTCAACCAAAAGGAATTTAAACGGTGTATTCATGAAATTTGAGGGAAAAACGCTTGAGGCGGTGGCAACCGACGCGCACAGGCTCGCGTATTATAAAACAGAATTAAAGGAAGAAGTAAAAACAAAGTTTGAATATATAATCCCGCTAAAAACGATAAACGAAGTCGCGAAAATAATCAGCGAAGAGGAAGAAAAGGAAATTGAAATAAATTTTTATGAAAAGGTAATTGAATTCAAGCTTGATAACATAGATATAGTATCAAGGGTTATCGACGAGAATTACCCGAATTACAGCCAGGTAATGCCGAAGGAAGTCAATATGACCGCTGTTGTAAGCAAAAATGAGCTTACAAGCTCAATAAAAAGGGCGGCTACAATTTCAAGTGATAAATCGAAGATAATAGTATTTAAGTTTGAAAAAAATAAGCTGTTTCTCAACGCGCAGGCCCAGGACGAGGGAGAGGCTTTTGAGGAAATAGACATTGAATTCGACAATGAACCCATTGAAGTTTCCTATAACGCGGTATACCTGATGGACGTGCTGAAGGTAATTGAGGGAGACGATGTGCAGGTTGACCTTATAAGCTCAACGCACCCCGGTGTTATCAGGGAAAAAGGAAAGGATAATTTCCTTTACGTCGTAATGCCGATAAGAAAATAAAACAGGGATAAAATGGAAGAAAAAAAACCACTTCAGATTTTACAGGCCCCCATAGAAGAGGAGATGCAGACATCATACCTTGACTATTCGATGAGCGTCATAGTGGGAAGGGCCCTGCCTATGGTGGAAGACGGCTTAAAGCCGGTGCAGAGAAGGATAATTTACACAATGTACACAATGGGGCTTTATCACAACAAGCCCTACAGGAAATCCGCGAAAATCGTAGGCGAGGTAATGGGAAATTATCACCCCCACGGGGATACGGCTATTTACGACACAATGGTAAGGATGGCGCAGGATTTTACCTTCAGGATGCCGCTTGTCCAGGGGCAGGGCAACTTCGGGTCTGTTGACGGGGACCCGCCCGCCGCGATGAGGTATACCGAAGCCAGGATGCATACTATAACCGAGCAGCTCATAAACGACATAGACAAGGATACGGTTGATTTTATACCGACTTATGACGAGTCAAATACAGAGCCGGTGCTTTTCCCGGTATCGTTTCCGCACCTTCTTGTAAACGGCGCTTCCGGAATAGCAGTAGGCATGGCCACAAATATCCCCCCGCACAACCTCGGGGAAGTAATTGACGGCGTAATCCATCTTATTGAGAACAGGAACAAGGCGGTTAAGGTTGACGACCTTCTGAAAATTATAAAAGGCCCTGATTTTCCCACCGGCGGTTTTATAATAGGAAAAGACGGTATTAAAAAGGCGTATAACACGGGCCGCGGCTCGGTTACCATGCAGGCAAAGGCAAAAATAGAGGAAACAAAAAAAGGTAAAAAGCAGATAGTGATAACAGAGCTTCCTTTTCTCGTGAACAAGGCCCAGCTCATGGAAAATATTTCAAACCTTGTTAAGATGAAAAAAATAGAGGGCATTACCGACTTAAGGGACGAATCGGACAAGGAAGGGATCCGCGCGGTAATAGAGGTCGGCAGGCACGACAACGGCGAGGTAATCTTAAACCAGCTTTACAAGCATACAAATTTAAGAACAAGCTTCGGCATCATATTCCTGGCCCTTGTTAACGGAAGGCCCAGGGTCCTTAACTTAAAGGATATTCTTGACAACTTTATTGAGTACAGGAAAAATATAATTATAAGAAGGGCAAAGTTCGAGCTTGATAAAGCCGAAAAAAGGGCGCACATACTTGAAGGGCTGAAAATAGCATTAAAGTACCTGGACAGGGTAATCAAGCTTATCAGGAAGTCAAAGTCAGCGGATGACGCCAAAAAAGGGCTTGTAAAAACCTTTAAGCTCACGCCCGTACAGGCGCAGGCAATACTTGACATGAGGCTGCAGCAGCTTACCGCGCTTGAAATCGAAAAAATAAACAAGGAATATAAGGAGCTGATAAAGCTCATAGAGCAGCTTAAATCGCTTCTTGCCAGCGAAAGGAAAATTCTTAACCTGATGGTGGAAGAGCTTATGGAGGTTAAGAAAAAATTCGCGGATGAAAGAAGGACCCAGATAATCGCGAAGGAAAAGGAAATATCAATAGAGGACCTTATACAGGAAGAAGACATGGTGGTAACGATAACCCACAAGGGTTTCATAAAGAGGACCGCTGCCAGCACATACAAGGCGCAGAGGCGCGGGGGCAGGGGAATAATAGCGATTTCGACAAAGGAAGAGGATTTTGTAGAGGACCTTTTTGTGTCAAACACCCACGAGTATCTTTTATTTTTTACATCAAGGGGCAGGTGCCACTGGCTTAAGGTTTACGAAATACCGGAAGGCTCGAGGCAGACAAGGGGAAAGGCAATAGTGAGCCTTTTAAAGCTTGAGGAGGGCGAGTCAATAGCGGCGTATGTTTCAGTAAAAGAGTTCAGCGAGAACAGCTACCTTATGATGGTAACTGAAAAAGGCCTGGTAAAGAGGACGAACCTTTCGCTTTTTTCAAACCCGCGTTCCGGGGGGATAATAGCCATCGGGCTTAACAAGGACGATTACCTTATTGACGTGATGACCGCGGAAAAGAAGGATGAAATATTCATAGCAACAAAAGAAGGCAAGGCAATACGTTCAAAAATAAAAGATTTCAGGGAAATAGGAAGGACAGGAATGGGTGTAAGGGGCATCAGCATAGGAAAGAAAGACAAGGTGGTAAGTATGACCATACTGCCTGCTTCTGACAAGGATTATACCCTGCTTACGGTAACTGAAAAAGGGTTCGGAAAAAGGACTAAAATAAAGGAATACAGGGCCCAGTCAAGGGGAGGCAAGGGCCTGATAAACGTTAAGGTAACGGCAAAAACAGGGGAAGTCAGGGGAATAAGGCTGGTAAGCGACGGCGATGAGCTGATGATTATTACCAGCAAGGGAACACTGATCAGGACAAAAGTAAAGGATATAAAGACAATAGGGAGAAATACCCAGGGTGTAAGGCTGATTAAGCTCAAGGAAACAGAAAAGGTTACTGCTGTAGCGAGAATAGCGGAAGCAGCGGAGCCGGCCGGAGGCGGGACCGAGTGAAGAAAAGCGACCTTACAGCGGCGCTGGTATTTACGGCCATACTGCTCGTAGCCGCGCCAACAGCGCTTTTTTACCTTCTTGATATGAAGAGGGTGGGGGAGCTTAACAACATACAGTCAAAGGTTCTTTATGTGGAGAACCAGAAAGAAGTTTCTGTCGTAAAGGACCAGGTTACCAGGAAGCTTGAGGATATTACCTCTAAAATATCCGATTTTTCATCCGCCGGAATATCAAGAAGGTACGGCTCAATAACAGGGAACCGCATTATCAGGAACTACAGCTATTCAAGCGCCAAGTCAAAAGCAAGGATTAAAGGCGAGTTCCTTAAGTATGCCGGGAAAATGCGGGCGGATATGGCCCTTCTTTTCAGGAACGGCAGCGTGCTTGCGGCAAACAAGCCGTCGCTTGCTTCCGCGACATTTAAAAGAAATACAAAATTTCTCCAGGCAATACCTTCAAAAAAGATAATCCAGGACATAAACTTCAGCGGGGGAACCGCGGAAATTTTTGTCCCGGTAATAGACATAAAGAACCGCGTGGTATCCGTGCTGTATATAAAGGAAGATATTACTTCTTTGTCGCGTTTTATAAGGTCGGCCAGGCAGTCGGACCATGGCTACAATTTTATAATAGATACAGCGGGAAGGATGCTTCTGAATACCGACCAGTCAAAGGAAAATTCCGAGAATGTCCTTGTAAACCCGGATATAAAAGCTGTCATTAATGAGGGCATGGAAGAAGACATAAAGGAAGCCGCTTACAGCAATTTAAAAGGGCTCCTCGGGTACAAAAAGATGCAGGATCCCGAGCTGATTGCCTGCGTATTTACTCCGAATATTGATTATAAATTCATGCAGAAAAAAACAAGGACATATATGCCGGCCGTGCTGGAAACTTTTTACAACGTTCCGGTGTGGGCAATACTGGCGGCAATTCTGCTTATAGGAATAATAATTATTTCCGGCGTAAGCTCCGCTCCGTATAAGCCTTTAAAGAGGATTACAAGGGCGCTTACGCACATAGACGAGGAAAGCTTTGAAGAGCTGCTTCCCAGGGTAAAAAAGGGCGATTACAGGAAAGTGATAGATTCCCTGAGGATACTGAAGGGAAGGGTAAACGCGGCTGAAGAAAAAGCCCAGAAGCTTTCGCAGATGTCAAAAGAGCTGGAAGAGGAGCTGTCAAAGGAAGCATCAAGGGCGGATTCCGAGATATCCGAGCTCAGGGACGCGGTAAAGATTTCGGACAACAACAAGGCCGCGCTTGAGGAAAAAATGCTCAAGCTGAAGCAGGATAAGGACGGGGAGCAGGAGCAGCTGAGAAAGCGCCTTGAAAACGAAAAATCACTTCTTGACCAGAAAGTGGTTACCCTGAATAAGGAACTTTCAGACCTGAAGAATGAGCTGAAAAAAACCCAGGAGTCAAAGGTCCCCGCTGAAAAAGAAAACATGCGTACAGAATCGGTTCTTATGATGAATACGGAGCTCAAAGGCGTGCTTTCCGTAATAAAGACATACATATCTTCAGTTCTTGGCGGGGAAGGAAAGATAACGGACGCGCAGCAGCAGTTCCTCGGAGTGGTAATTAATAAGTCGGCAAGGCTGGAAAGGCTGATTAATGACTTAACCGAGCTTGCGAAGCTTGAAAAGGGAGAGATTAAGCTGGGCAAGCAGGCAGTTGATATTAATAATATTATACAGGATACGATATTTGCCATACAGCCCCAGGCTGACATTAAAAAAGTTGAGCTGAAAATTAATTTTTCGCCGAGCCTGCCGACCGGATACGGTGATTCCGGGCGCCTTTCAAATGTTGCCACGCAGCTTCTTAACCAGTCAATAAAAGTATCGCCCAGGGGAGGGCAGGTTGTTGTGGAAACAAAGGAAGGAAAAGACGATGTGCTGGCCAGGATCAGCGATTTCGGTATGTCAATGCCGCAGTCAAAAGCAAACGCCCTTTTTGTGAATTTTCACGGGCCCGAATCTGCGGCAGGGCCTGAATTCGTAAATACAGGGCTGAGGTTTCCCATATTAAAGGCTGTTTTAAAGAATATGGGAGGAGACATATGGATTGAATCAGAGATAGGCAAGGGAAAAACCTTTGTTTTATCGCTTCCTAAAAAGCCCGGCGGCGGGGCTTCTTCCGCGCCTCCTCCGGGCGTGTCAGCAGCGCCGCAGCCTCCTAAGAAGGAATTCGGAATAAAAGTAGGGGCAAAACCGCCTGTACCGTCTCCGCCGGGGGGAGCGCCGAAAATACAGAGAAATGTAATGGCAGATGTTGAGAAAATACCTGCTTCGCCTCCGCCGCCTCCGCCGGCCCCAAAGAAAGATGTTCCTACGGTTACGGATTTATTATCTTTTGACGAAAAAAAGGAACAGGCAAAAAAGCCGGACCTTCCGGGCAAGGACGTAAAGGTTCCGCCCGAGCTTCTTAAAAAGGAAGAGAAAAAACCCGGGCCCCCCGCAGCGCCTTCCGCTCCGGGGCCGCAGGAAAAAAAGCCGGCTGTTCCTCCGCCGCCTCCTGCAGCGCCTCCTGCGCAGAAAAAAGACGAACCCCAGCCTTTGCCTGACGAGCTTCCGCCTTTGCCGGAGCTGGAAGATGACAAAGGGACTGATATTATTTAATACGCGGGTGACCTATTTGAGGAGACTACTGTTTTTATTTTTTATTTTTCTTCCCGTGATACCTCTGTTCGCAGAAGTTAACGTCGATAAGTCCGTTACCAAGTCAGATAACTGGATTCCTAAAATGTCGCCTTACATAATAAGTGAAACGGTAACAATAGAGAAAACGGGGTTTATAACAATACACCCGGGAACAGTTGTAAAGTTTAAGGAAGGGGCTCAGCTGGTTGTTAAGGGGGCGCTTTACGCGAAGGGTTCGCCTAAAAACCCGGTCAGGTTCCTGCCGGAGGACGGGGAGAGTTTTTACGAGGGAATACGCTTTGAGACAAAGTATAAAAATTCGGTAGAATTCTGCATAATGATAAGAGGGGCGATTGTTTCTGAAGGAAGCAAGCTTATACTTAACAATAATTATATACTTAACTCGACCGGCGTTGAGCTTTTTCATTTTTCCAACGCAATAATAAAGGACAATTATTTTTACAATAACACATACGGCGTTTATGCCGAGGGCCAGTCGATAAATGCCGTTATTTCAGGAAATACCTTTCATAAATCCAGGTTCGCTATTTATATTAAGGAAATAAAGAACGGTAAAGTGCAGGTTAATAAAAATAATCTTATGCAGAACCAGGTAAGCGTGACGAATTATACACCCGCGAATATTGACTGCAAGAATAATTTCTGGGCGGCAGTTACGGATAAGGCCATAGAAAAAGCCATATTTGACAAGAAAAACAACAGGAAGGCGGGCCGGGTAATATATAAGCCTTTTTCCAGGTCAAAGCTCAGGCTGTTTTCACCGCCCCCTGCCTTTATATCGCTTGTAAAGCTGTATTTAAAGCTTAAAAGGCCGGATGAGCAGCCGAGAAAACTGGGAATAAGCGCGTCAGCGCTGGGATTTATCCCGGTAACCCCGGAGAGCTTAAGGGGCGAGGCTGAGTTCGGGTTCGGCGGCGGCGCGGAGTTTACTCTTAATATTACCGGGGCTTTTCTTGGCGGCCTTGAGACAAAAATTATCAGGGTTGAAAACACCGACCAGAGCGTTTATAAATACAATCTTGATATGACACAGCTCCTTCTGAATTTTTACGGCTATATAGGCTACAAGCCGAGGATATATTTTATTCCTTATATAAAGCTTGGCAACGGGATCGCGGTTTTCACCCAGGAGTATAAATACAACGCCGGCGGAACCGATAAATACCCGGAGATAACATACACGGCTCATGCCGGAGCCGGGTTTGAGTGGTACCCGATGAAATATTTTTCCCTGAAAGCGGAAGCAATGTACAGCTATACCTTCAGCGGAAGGGGAAATATATCATATCCTTATATAGGCCTTGCGGGAACGGTTTACTTTGAAACCCCGTTTTTTCTTAACGACTGAGCGGTGAAATTGTGGAACATATAAAGGACCTTGCCGAAAAGCTCCGCAAAGAACTTAAAATGGACGAAAGAGAGTCAACGGATTTTATATATGAAAATTGGGCTGAAATTGTGGGTAAAAATACGGCAAAAAACACGAAGCCGTTCAAGATTTACGGCAAGAAAATGTTTATTTATGCGGAAAATAGTGTTATAATGAGTGAAATGGTTTATAAGAAAAAAGAAATAATGGATAAGGTAAACGCGGTCTTTAGAGAGGAAAAAATAAAAGAGATAATTTTCAGGATAAAGCAATGACGGAAACGCTTCATATCGGCGATAATATAGTGCTGAATGACCGAGAAATAATAGGAATTTTTTCCGGAGTACAGGACAACAGGGGCTTTCTTGAACTCCACAGGGAAAGCTTTTCTCTCAGGAATGAAACAGGAACAGACAGGAGTTTTGTATTAATAGAAAGGAAGAAAAAGTTTCTTGTGTACTATTCAAAGATAGGATGCAGGAACCTTATTAACAGGATGAAAAGAATCAGGGAGGAAATAAATGGCAAAGAAACAGAAAAAGAAAAAAAAGGCAGCCGTTCCGAAAAGTAAAGCGGGAAAAAAACCGGCGGCAAAGAAAACAAAACAGAAATTCTCTGGGGAAATAGAGACTGCTGATTTATTCAGCAAGCATGAAAAAGATTCCGATTATTCCGCGGATAAAATAACCGTACTTGAGGGCCTTGAGGCCGTAAGAAAAAGGCCGGCCATGTACATAGGAAGCACCGCGTCATCAGGGCTTCATCACCTTGTATATGAAGTTGTGGATAATTCCATAGACGAGGCAATGGCAGGGCACTGTACGGACATTACCGTATCCATACATACGGACGAGTCAATAACAGTAGGAGACAACGGAAGGGGAATACCCGTAGAAATACATAAACAGATGAAAAAATCGGCCCTTGAAGTCGTAATGACGACGCTTCACGCGGGAGGAAAGTTCGACCATAAGGCCTACAGGGTGTCGGGAGGGCTGCACGGCGTAGGTGTTTCTGTCGTAAATGCCCTTTCAGAGTGGATGGAAACAGAGGTAAGGCGCGGCGGAAAGATATATTTTCAGAGCTACAAGAGAGGGAAACCGGATTCAAAGGTAAAAACAACGGGAGAAGCGAAGAGAACAGGCACAAAGGTTACTTTTAAGCCGGACACGGCAATATTTGAAACAATAACTTACAGTTATGAAATTCTTGCAAACAGGCTCAGGGAGCTTGCTTTCCTTAACAAAGGGATTAAAATCAAGCTCAGGGACGAAAGAGGAAAGGATGTAAAGGAAGAGCTGTTTGTATATAACGGCGGAATAATAGAATTCGTTAAGCACATGAACAGGAATAAAAAAGTTCTTAACGCAAAACCCATTTACATGGAGGGCGAAAAGGATAATATACAGGTTGAGGTCGCGATACAGTATAACGAAGGATTTTCGGATAACATGTTTACTTTTGTAAACAATATAAGGACCATTGAGGGAGGAACACACCTCTCCGGCTTTAAAACAGCGCTTACAAAAGCCTGCAGCTTTTTTGCGCGGAAAAACAACCTTATTAAAAACGTCAATGTTGTGCTTCAGGGCGACGACGTAAGGGAAGGGCTTAACGCGGTTATATCCGTTAAGGTGCCTGACCCGCAGTTTGAGGGGCAGACAAAAGCCAAGCTGGGAAACTCAGAGGTTGAAGGCATAGTAAATTCCCTTGTATACGAAAAGCTCGCGGCGTATTTTGAGGAGAGGCCTACGGAGGCAAGAAGAATAATAAGCAAGGCTGTCGGCGCGGCGGAAGCAAGGGAAGCCGCGAAAAAAGCAAGGGATTTAGCGAGAAGGAAAAGCGCCCTTGATTCAGGGGGGCTTCCGGGCAAGCTGGCCGACTGTTCTGAAAAAGACCCGGCAATATGCGAGCTTTACCTGGTAGAGGGTGATTCAGCAGGAGGCTCGGCTAAGCAGGCAAGGGACAGGACTTTCCAGGCCATATTGCCGCTTAAGGGAAAGATACTGAATGTTGAAAAAGCCAGGATAGACAAGGTTCTCAGCAACGAGGAAATTAAGACAATAATTACTGCCATAGGGGCGGGTGTTGGAAAGGATAATTTTGACGTTGAAAAAGTCAGGTACCACAAGATAATACTTATGACCGACGCTGATGTTGACGGGGCCCATATACGCACCCTTTTACTTACCTTTCTTTTCAGGCAGGCAAGGCCGCTTGTTGAAGCGGGGTATGTTTATATTGCCCAGCCGCCGCTTTACAAGGTAAAGAGGGGAAAATCCGAGCGCTATATAAAAAACGACAAGGAAATGAATGTTTTTCTTACGGACGAGGGAATGAAGGACCTGCGCCTCATACAGATGAGCAAAACAGGGACAAGAAAGAAGGAGTTTTCAGACAGGGCCGTAGGCGAGGTTTTAAATGACATAATAGAGATAGACCACCTTATTCCGAAGGTCAGAAGAAGCGGAATGGACGTTGATAAGTACCTGAAATCAAGGGCAAAATGGAAAAAAATACCGTTGTTTGAGGTAAATATTAAAGGAAAAGCTTCCTATGCCTTTACGGAAAAAGAGCTTGCCGAAGCGGTTAAAAAGGTTATTCCCAAGGTAACGAGGAAATCAACTTTTGAAGATATAATGGAGCTTAAGGAAAAGTCAAAAAAAGGAGATTCAATTCATCTTATAGATTTCAGGGATGCCGCTGAATTAAGGCTCATTGAGCAGGCCTTAAAAAAGCTTGAGGCAAAAGGCCTTGACGCGACAGAGCTGTTTGAAGAAGAGATAGAG
>Ga0272442_10012234_pt1 | contig 10389 bp, 9 predicted proteins | sample SSMForm2O_FD_200262 | JGI IMG/M metagenome (GOLD analysis project Ga0272442, IMG submission 200262) | Marine sediment archaeal communities from Little Sippewissett salt marsh, Falmouth, MA, United States - SSM-Form-2O | ecosystem: Environmental > Aquatic > Marine > Wetlands > Sediment ... | reverse complement strand
TCAAAGAAAACCTGGGAAAAGATTTTGTTCTTATTGCAGTACAAGTGTCGGATGATCTTAGATACAAACGTGCAATGAACCGTGGAAGAGAAGACGACAGTAAAGACCCTAAACTAATTAAAGAACGTGACCAAAGGGAGCTTTCGTGGGGACTTAGAAAAGTAATCAAATCAGCAGATATTACTATTTCAAACGAAGGGTCAATTGAAGATTTTCAAAAAGAAATAAAAGAAATATTCAGTAATTTGTGAAAACGATAAGCTTATCTATATATCTTCTTATTTTCGGCTGCAAGGGGCTTAGATTTTATGTTTGAAGCAAAGGTAACAATAGGATTGAAAAAAGGCGTATCAGACCCAGAAGGCGCAAACACCTTAAAAGCATTAAAACTACTTGGTTTTGAAAATGTATTAGAGGCAAAAACCACGCGTACAGTTGATCTTATAATAGATGGTAAAAACGAAATTGAAGTTAAAAAAAGCGTAGAGCAAATGTGCCAGAGGCTTCTTACAAATCCTGTCGTTCATACATATGAAATTGAAATTTGTAAAAAATAAAATACCACATATGGGGAGTTTCATTTGACTAATATTGACAGATTATTTAAGAGAAAAACAGATAAATTCAACTGTTTTGAAGTAGATGTTTTTAGTGCATCAGATGAAGAGCTGAAACAGATTTCTGAAAAAATGGGACTAGCACTTGCTCTTCCCGAGATGAAAAACATTCAAAATTATTTCAAAGAAAAAAACCGAATTCCAACAGATATGGAGCTTCAAGCACTGGGACAAGCATGGAGTGAACATTGCTGCTATAAATCAAGCAAAGTTCCTTTAAAACAACACGTTTTTGGAATAGCAGAGGATAAAATTGTAGCTCGTGAAGACGCAGGTGTCGTAGAGTTTGATAAAGATCATTATTACTGTGCTGCTCTTGAATCACATAATCATCCTAGTGCAGTAGAACCATATGGTGGTGCTGCAACTGGTGTAGGCGGAATTGTCAGAGATATAGTTTGTATGGGTGCACAGCCCATAGCATATATCGATCCATTGTTTTTTGGCCCACTTGACTTGCCACAAAAGGATTTACCTAAAGGAACAAAACATCCAAGGTTTTTATTCAAAGGAGTAGTAGATGGAATCAGAGACTATGGAAACAGAATTGGCATTCCAACATTATCCGGGCAAGTATATTTTCATAAAGGATACACCGGAAACTGCCTGGTAAATGTAGGCTGCATTGGTGTTATGAAAAAAGAAGAACTCATTCACAGCCGTGCAAAAGCACCAGGAAATATTTATGTCTATGTCGGTGGAAAAACAGGCCGTGATGGAATACACGGCGTAACATTTGCAAGTGCAGAGCTTACGGATGACTCCGAAGAAAGCAGCAGATCGGCCGTGCAAGTAGGAGATCCAATTACAAAAGAGCCTGTCATTCATGTAACACTTGAATGCAACCGCAAAGGACTTTTAGAAGGATTAAAAGATTTTGGTGGTGGCGGGCTTTCCTGCGTCTGCGGTGAGCTTGCATATGATGCCGGATTTGGAGCTGAGATTCACCTTGACAAAGTACCTTTAAAAGAAGAGGGACTAGATCCTTGGGAGATATGGATTTCTGAAAGCCAAGAGCGCATGATGTTTCTAGTTTCACCTGAAAACCTAGAAAAAGTACTTCATATCTGTAAACAATGGGATGTCACAGCCGTGGTTGTAGGAAAAGTTATTCCTGAGAAAATCACGAGAGTTTTCTATAAAGATGTTAAAATCCTTGAAATGGATATGGATTTTTACACAGGTGGACCTACTTATGATACATGTCAACGTCCATTTTCAATTGTAGAGAAAAAAGAATTAAAAGACCCTGATTTTGAAATACCTAAACTAAATGATACACTTAAAAAACTAATAGCAAGTCATAATATTGCTTCTAAAGAATGGGTTATAAGACAATATGATCATGAGGTTCGTGGAAATACTGTTATAAAACCAATGCAGGGTAAAATTAATTTTGAAACACATGGAGATGCAACAGTTTTAAAACCTTTTGAGGAAAACTTCCATGGACTCGCAGTAACCGCAAATGTCAACCCAAGATTTATGGAACGTGATCCTTACTGGGGTGCAATTAGTGCAATTGATGAAACTTGCAGAAACCTTGTATCAGTAGGTGCGGTTCCTGACTCACTTTGCGATTGCCTTAATTTTGGAAATCCTGAAAAACCCGAGAAAATGGGAAAATTTTACGAGGCATGCAGAGGCTTAGGTGATGCTGCCCGTGAGTTAGAGCTACCTTTTATGAGCGGCAATGTTAGTTTTTATAATGAATCAGCAAAAACCGCTGTACCTCCAACTCCAGAGATATTAGGAATTGGCCTTGCAAAAGATATTCGTAAATGTGTAACATCTGACTTTAAGAAAGAGGGGAATATAATTTATCTTGTAGGTAAAAATACAGAGAAAGAAATGGGTGGTTCTGAATACTATAAAGCATTAGGTTTAGAAGGTGGAATTGTACCAAAAGCAGATATATCCCTTCTCAAGAGTTGTATGAAAGGAATGCTAGAATCAATAGATAAAAAACTAGTTTTGTCAAGTCACGATGTAAGCGAAGGTGGAATCGGAGTTTGCATAACAGAGATGTGCCTTGGTGGAGATATAGGTGCAGAGATAGATATATCAAATATTTCAAAAGATTTAAGATCTGATTTTAAACTTTTTTCAGAATCAAACACCCGTTGGATTGTTGAAATTGAAAAAGGAAAAGAAAAATCTTTAGAAGAAATACTTAAGAAAAATAAAACACCGTTTGTCAAAATGGGTGTGACAAAGGGTAAAAACTTAGAGATAATTGAAAACGAAAACAAGTTAATCAATCAAAAGATAGATACTCTTAAAGAAATCTGGAAAAATACCATTTGGAACATTATGGGATAATTAAGGAGAGAAGATGGTATTAAAGAAAAAAAGATTAAGGAAATATTTACTAATTCTAGTCTTTTTTGCTATTTTGATCTTAAGTTTTAATGTGTCTACTGCAGAAAGTTACTATGCAGATATCCAAATTAGTGTAGATAACGCAGGATTAGTCGACATAAAAGGGCTATCGAATCATCCTGATTTGTTGGTAGAAAACTCTGATATGTATACATCAAAAAAACAAAGTTATTGGTTGGTAAATATAACCAAAAATGATACTTTTGAAGATTATATCTATACTTTAACACTCCCAAAAGGAGCTTTAATAAATCATATCAAAGCATCTGGATTCAGAGGAATAGAAGAAGAAAATGGACAACTAATAGTATCAGGTACAGGTGAAAATGAAGAGTTATCAGTTGTTGTTCAATATCAGATAAATCAAACCTCTGAGTTGTACAATTTTTCTGATTATGCTATCATAATATTTCTACTGATCTCAATTTTAGCTTTAACAGTTTTACTAATTTACTTTTTAAATAAAAACAAAAAGGCCCCATCTTATAAAAAGGATAGTAAATCAGAATATAGTTTCAAAGGACTTAGCGAGCGTCAAAAAGAAATTGTTAAACTTTTAATCAACACAAAAAGACCTCTTACTCAAACTGAAATCAAAAATGAGTTAGAAATGCCAAAAGCCGCTGTTTCAAGAAATGTACACTCTTTGGAAATCAAAGGAATTGTTGAAATTGAACAAAGTGGTATGTCAAACTTGGTTCGATTGAAAAAATAATAAGTTTCGTTTTTTAAAGGGCTTGTTCCGGTGTGTTCCGGTTAGATTATATATGCTGTTTCATCCAATATACCATTATAAGTGTAAAAAAAACCGTGAGGTGCGCATTGAATATGAAAAAAATATTGAGTATCATAATGGTGCTAATGCTAATAGTTTCAATTTCATCATTAGCAATGGCAGATGAAGCCGAAGAACCAGAAGAAGAGCCAGTAGATGATGAAACAGTTGAAGAAATAGAGATAATGAATAATTCGTTAGGTTGCCAAATCAGACTCCTTCAACTTAAAAAAGCAATAACAGGGAATATATTAAAAGGTGAAATGATTGTAGATGTAATTGAAGGATTAGAATATAATACATCAGACCTTGAAAGCATACTTGATGAAATGGATCTTGTTTTAGATGAAGCCAAAGATGCAGATCCAAACGCAAGTAATGCAACTGAGATTTTTGTTGATTTGAAAAGCGATGCAAAGAATCTTACACAACAATTTAGAACTGAATTAAAAGAACTATTAAGCGATGTAAAATACAAAGAAATAAAAGAACAAGTAAAAGAGATGGTAAGCAACGAATTAGGAAACTACAGTATAAAGGTTAGAAACAGAATAAAACAATTTAATAGAAACCAAATCTATAGATTATATGGACTATGCGGGGAAGGTAACAACTCAGCAGTAAACCAATATATGAATGGTACAATGAATCTTTCTCAGGTAAAACTACAGTTAAACAAAATGATTAATATGAAAGCAAAAGAAAAAAGAGAAGAGATATTCTTAAGAATGAAAAGAGAAAAACTTCAAAATAGAAACAATGCAACTGCAGAAGCATTAAGCATTTCAGCTAGTTGTTCACAAAGAGCTCAAGAAAGACTTAACAAGAGACTGGAAAATGCAAATAACTCAGGCAATGAAAAGTTAATTGACAGAATCCAAAAACAGATAGAAAACAATTCAAACGGACAACAAAACGGCAACTCTGAAAGTGGTAATAATAATGGAAAAGGCAAAGGTAAATAAAAATGGAGGGAAAAATATGGATAAAAAAATATTATCAATAACAGTTCTTCTGATGATCGTTATATCTACAACAATTGCATTTGTCTCATTCAAACAATTAGAATCTACTGAAGATAACCAAGACTATCCTGAAGAAGCCCTTACAGAAGAAGAAATTTCAAACGAAATTGACGATGCTTTCCTTTCTGAAGATGATGAAGTAGAAATAGGAGATATGATATAGAAAAAAAATTAGTTTTATCCCATCCTCTCTTCTTTTTTTATTAAACACAAAAATTAAATCTTAGAAGCTATTGTATAACATAGTGATGAACGAACCCTTTCTGAGTCTTTTGGACGATGATGAAGATCTTGAGTGCTGAAAAAATAAATTGTTAAAATAATAAAATACAAACATTAGTTAGTTAATATTATAACGGTAATTTTATATAACTGGGAGTTTCTTACTCTTTTAAGAAAACTTATGAATAAATTAACAATAATTACATGTATATTCTTATTAACTTTAATTTTCAATACTTCACTAACTGCAACACCAGATAAAATACTTGAAAAAAATTTGACTGGATATGATTTCATAGTTGACGAAAAGGGAAATGGAGATTACACAAAAATACAAGATGCAATTTGTGCAGCATCAAATGGAGAGACTATCCTTATAAAAAATGGAATTTACAAAGAAAATTTAGTGATCAGTAAATCTATAAAACTAATTGGAGAAGACAAACATAAAACAATTATTGATGGTGGAATAGAACCAACATTCTTTAAAAAATGTAGTACGGCAATCAAAATCGAAAAAGATAATGTTGAAATATCAAATATCACAATCCAAAATGCTACAGGACTAAGTGGCAGGGGAATTTATGTTATAAAGAACAAAGGAAGAGATTTTACTGAAAATAACACGATTACAAATAACATTATTAAAAATTGTAGCTATGGGCTTATGATTGTAAAACCTAAAAATAACAGTGTTTCAAATAACTCTTTTTATAATTGTGCTGGAGGGTTTTATTACCCAAAATTACCCTATTATCAAAACACTTTTTCAAATAACACTGCAAACGAAAGACTAATTTTACTATTAATTGACAAAGAAGACATGATAATAGAAGAAAATTACAGTGTAATTCAGCTTCTAGATTGTAAGAATATAACAATAAAAAACATTTCAACATCACATATAACAGTAGGAATCGATGTAAGTTTTTCAGAAAATATTACAATTACAAACTGTACAATAAAAAATACGAATCGAGGTGGGATATATGTTCATTATTCAAACAACTGTAAATTTATCAAAAACACGTTTGAAGATGATAACTGGGGCGTTTTTCTTAGAGGAGCAAACAACAATCAGATGATAAATAATAATTTTTTAAATATCACAAAATACGATTGGTTCGGCAGTTCTTATAACAACAGATGGGATGGAAACTTTTGGGAAAAAGAAAGGATTTTTCCAAAAGTTATTTATGGAAAAATAGGGCCTAGAGAAAAAACACCATGGTTTAATATTGACTGGAACCCCTCATCAGAAATAAACTAAAGGAAAGGAGAAATCATATCTGCAACTCTTTCAAGAAACATAGAATCTTCTTTAGCAAATGCAGCATTTTTGTCAGAATCAATATCAATTTCACCAATTATTTTTCCATCTTTTTTTATTGGAACAACTATCTCAGATTTGGTTGTTACAAAACAAGCAAGATACCGACCATCCGAATGTACATCATCTACAACCTCAGTTTTACCAGACTCGGCAGCTGCACCACAAACACCTTGACCTATAGGAATTTTTGTATGCTCTGTTGCATTAGGACCTTTCCATGGACCGAGAACTAAGTTTTCTCCTTCAACAACATATATTCCAACCCAGCTATAATGACTAATATTATCACAAAGAAAATCCACAACATCTTGTAAAATATTAAAAGAATTTTTAACAATTTTCTTGACTTCGTTTTCTGCTCTTTTATAATCCATAAATAGTACCCTCATCCCTTAGTAATCAGATAAACAAGTTTGAGTGTCTTCAGGAATTCGTGGAAGTTCAATCATCTCATTTGTCGGCAGTTCTATTTTACCATACTCTCCTCCGCCACCTGGAATAATTATTACTTTTTTATCCCTAAATGCTTGTATCGCCTCAACAATTGCTGGTGCTGTTACTTTTGCAATTTCAGAAAGATCTGCTTCAAGCATTACATTTATCTCACTTCCAAACACGTTAACAAGTTCGTCAAAACGTTTTGTAACAGTTTGTGTAAAAGGATTACGCTGACCCACCGCTTTTGTGATAATCTCCGCCATTGGAATAAGATGAAGATATTCTGGCCTATAATCAGGGTGCTGTGGCTCTGCAAAATCTGCTTTTTCGTTTATATTATCCTTTACACCTTTTTTGATTCTACCCCCACAACTGCATTTCCAATGCCTCCTTAAAGCATCATTTATATCATAATGAGTAAAACACTTCCTGCATGCAGTCTCATGATATTTTCCCTCTTGAGGAGGAAGACCAACATTTAGAACAGATTTGTTACCATCTTTTCTAAGAATTGCTTTTTTAATTTCATTAAAAGTAGCATCTTTTACTTCAAATCTGTTAAACTCACGGCCGAGCCTTACAGGATGTGGGCTATGACAATCTGAGTTAGTAAGAAAAGTAAGTCGGTGAAGTTCTTTTATTTTATCAGCAAAATAACTATCTGCGCTAAGACCAAGTTCAACAAAGCTTACATAATCTGCCATATCCCCATAGCAATCTTTAAGTGAATCATAATAAGCATAAACTGCAGTATATGGTGTAAAAGCATGAGCAGGGCCTATTAATGCATCTACATCTTTTGCTATTTGCGCAAGTTCTTCACCAGTCATTGAAACATTTGGTCTACCATCGGTTTCTAAGTTTTTTGATTTGGATTTAATTCTTTCTTTGAAATCAATAACTGATGGAAAACTAGGAAAATAAATCAAGTGATGAACACGACCTAATGCTTCAATCTCAGTGCTTAGAATAAATCGAGTATTGTTTAATTCAAATGTTCCTTCTTCAACAAGGTTACATTGCTTTATCTCATTTATCCACCCACTGTGAAGACAATCGCCTGTTCCTACTACATTAATGCCTTTACGGGGTGCTTCGAGACTAATCGTCTCGATATTCATCTTGTTACTTGTTGCACCAGAAAAGCGTGAATGAATATGCAAATCAGCGTTAACTATCATATTTTTACTTTAAAACCCCCTGTACAGGACATATGCCTTGCTGTTTATTCAAGTTTACTGATAAATTCTAGATTTTTTTACCACAGTTGATACAAAATTTAGCATCTTTTTTGAGTTTTGCACCGCAATAAGGGCAAACTTCATCAGGTGTTTTTTTAACTTCTTTCTCCTCAGCAGGTTTCTCTACTGGTTTAGCAGCAGGCTGTATTTTTTCATAAATTTTATCTTTTTTGTAAGGTTTTTTAGGTTTGAAAAACTCTTTTTTTGCAAAAAACTCAATAAAACCTGATGTAAGTAAAATAATTCCTGCAATAACTAGATAAATCGCACCCGATCCAAGGCCCCATTGAAATGATATTCCCCCACTCATATCAGGTATAAAATCCTGAGTAGAATAGGTACCACCTGCAGGATTACTACTTATTTCACTTAATAGGCCTGTAATAAAGTTATCACTACCAGTACCACCACCTTGTGAAGCTAAATCTCCAAGATTACCGATAAGCATCAATCCAACAATAAGCACAAGAACTATGACAATAAGTCGAACGCCTTTAAAGATATATTTAACACCTAGTTTACTACTATTAGGAATACCTATCGTAGATAGAACCATAAATATAAAACCAATCAATACCACGAAAGCAAATGGGAACACAACAGAGCCCATTGGCATTGGGCCATACTGAGATGGCATAAAGATCTGCATGCCCTCCATACCGTTAAGATTAATAACCTCGGTCATTCCGCTAGTAGGATAAAGATCTATATTGATATCCGCTGAAACAGTGTACCATGTACCAAACAAACCAAAAATAGCAATGATTATACCAACAAAACACAAAATATTTCCAATAGTATGCAAATTTGGGCCATCTATATACAGCATAGATACAATTCTTGGCCCCAAACCATGTTTTTTATGTCTACGATATATTCTAAAGAAAGTTATTGCAAGAGAAATACCAGATATGAGAACAATAATAGTTATAAAGTTGTATAAGAACCATTCTATCAGAAAGAAATTTCCATTTGCATCCATCAAGCCTGAGCCCCAAGTAACACCATCCCACATTTTTGTGCCAGACATATCAGTTCTATATTTAGGACCTTGAGGACCGGCTTGTCCCATAAATAAGTCCTCTATACCATCTATTTCACCCCAAAGCCCTTCAAAATCAAGCCAGGTCTGAGAATCAAGTTCTACAAGATTATAACCAGTAGGCTTTAAGACCTTGCCATTATCACCAACAATATCACTTGCAATACCAAGTTTACCAGAATACGATCTAAGGTAATTTGCATGAGAGCCACGAGACACATATACCTTTACATGGCTTCCATCTTTTTCTACTAAATCCCAAGTAGCTTTTTGACCACTATAATGCTGACTATATCCAACCCACTTTTGGCCTGCATTCGGGATCACGACCTGTACCATCTCCCAATCACCCTCATGCTGATTATGTTCACCCGGGTTGAAAACATAAAACATCCAGTATTGGATCACAGTGTTTCCACTGGACGTATTTACACTGTAATAGACAGTTGGATAAACAGAAGGATCATTGCTGTTTATTTTGCTTTTATAATCAGATAGTATGCTATCACTAGCATCATAATACGGAACAGTTTCACCTTCAATCGTTGTACTACTTAAGATAGAATTTGAAATATAATAATCGACACTCACAGGATAATAATCTTCTTCAGACTCAAAATATAAAATAGGTGAATAATCTTCAGCTTCTTGAGCCATAGCTGAAAAACCTATTAAAGGTAATAACAACAGCATTATGCTTACAATAAAAACTCTATAAAATCTCGTTTTCCTCATCTTTTTCTCCCCAAAAGCTTTAATTGTAATTCATAGTTATCCTTTTAATATTTTTTAAATATCAAAAAACATGGTTTATAACCATGTTTTTTATAGTAATGTTTATTAGTATCTACTCCATATGAGTAAGGGTAGAAAACAATCATGGTGATGGGATACCGAATCCTTATGAAAAAATTACCTAAATTAGTGTAAATAATAAAAACAAAAAAGTGAGTCAAATGACAGAAGAAAAGAAAGCTCAAAATGGAAGCTATGATACAGATTCTATAAGAGTACTTGAAGGTCTTGCAGCAGTAAAACAAAATCCTGCAATGTATATAGGAAGTACAGATGAACGTGGACTGCATCATCTAGTCTATGAAGTAGTTGATAACAGTATCGATGAAGCGCTTGCAGGATATGCATCAAAAATCGTTGTAAAACTAAACAAAGATAAATCTGTAACAGTAGAAGATGATGGTCGAGGAATACCTGTAAGAGAACATCCAAAATACAAAAAATCAGGTCTAGAACTTGTAATGACCACCCTGCATGCAGGAGGAAAATTCGACAGTGAAGCATACAAAGTATCAGGTG
>Ga0272442_10012233_pt1 | contig 10389 bp, 8 predicted proteins | sample SSMForm2O_FD_200262 | JGI IMG/M metagenome (GOLD analysis project Ga0272442, IMG submission 200262) | Marine sediment archaeal communities from Little Sippewissett salt marsh, Falmouth, MA, United States - SSM-Form-2O | ecosystem: Environmental > Aquatic > Marine > Wetlands > Sediment ... | reverse complement strand
GAAGATGACAAAGGTAGTTTGATCCAATCGAGAAATGTCCTCGAATATTGTGTTGCGAAAGATTTCAGTTGTCATGACCTGAAGCGGCGCATCCGGATCGATCGTGACATCCCCGGTCATGATTCCCACCTGTCCCGGATATCGTTGGGTGAAGTCTCTGTATTTCTGGTTACTTAGGGCTTTGATGGGGGCGGTGTAGATGACGCCCTGTCCCGAGCCCAAGGCGAGCTCAACGGCGTACTCAGCGATAAGGGTTTTGCCCGCGCCTGTCGGCGCAGCTACCAGTACAGATTGTTCGGACTCGATGGTTTGGATGGCCTTTTCTTGAAAGGGATCGAGTGTGAAGCCCTTGAACTGCACGTGCCTATATCCTTTCCCGTCTCCACAGTACACACTCTTCCCCAGAACAAGATGGGAGGCCCTCAGGCTAACACTGGCAGCCTTTTCGGGCAACCTTCCCCAGATGTGTTCCATGGTCTATGATGAAGGGACATCTCCATCATCTTGGAGAAGAAGCATTAAAGGCACAGAGGAGTACTGGGAGTATAGCTGAGAGATATCATGTTGATTGTGGGTTCATTGCGGCTAGAGTTGTACCTGAGCGAGAGTGAGTCTTTGAAAGATAGACGTCGGATTCTGAAGAGCATCATGGACCGATTGAGAAACAAGTTCAGGGTAGCTGTAGCCGACCTAAGCGAGCAACCCAAGTGGCGTTACGCAGAGATAGGCGTTTCCTGTGTCTCCAATTCAGAAGCACACGCACGGGATATCCTGCAGAACGTTTTGCGTTTTGTGGAGGGTAATCTTTACGGCGAAGTCGTTTGCTACGATATCGAGGTCTACTGAGTAGAAGGGCCTTTGCCGAGGCTTTCCTTGTGTTTGGCTTCCAAAGGGGCCGCTTTCTTGGATTCCTCAAGCTGGTTTAGAGATCGGTTGATTTCGTCTAATCTCCATTCGATCGAAGAGAGAATCCATAGTTGAAAGTGATTGACTCTGGACTGATTATGGATGAGATAAATTAGTTTGATGGAAACAGCTACCACCGCCAACTCAATCATAGCCAAGCGTATGGTGTTGTCACCGCTCAGTAGAGAGATCAGCAGGCATATAACCACCACCAGGGTAAAGACGATATTGAATATTTTGGTATCCATACTGGGCACTCCACCAATGGAACCCACAATGGTGCGAACCCGCTCCTTCTCCTTTTTGAATTGTTCCAGCTCTTCCTTGAGGTCACCGACGTCCTGCTCATCCATGATGGATCTCCCAAAGCATTTCATGGTTTCTTGATGCGGCTTGGAACTCAATTCTACATGCGACCATATCACCCCCCTGTTCCGCCACGCAAATCGCTCAGGTTCTATTGGAATGAGATACCAGGGGGTTTGATACTCTCTTTGCGTTGATGTAATTTCAAGTGGGCGGGCCTAGAGCAATGCTCCGAACCGGCCAAAGCAAGTAGCGCAGGAAAGGAACCCAAAGATGAAGGGATTGTGGCTCACGGGACTCGTTCTTATGACAGGAGTGTGGATCATGGACGCAATAGGAGAAGCCGAAGAAAGGACGTGGATGGATTTTCGGGACGGGAGGACTCCTTTTTCATTGCGCGAAAACCACGTAAAGGCCAAAGTGGTGAAGAGGAATGGCGATTATGAACTGAAGGTCCATTTCCGAGTTGCGAACTATCCCAACGTCTTCTTTGCATGTGAGGGGAAGCCTTGGGACTGGAGCGGCTATTCCGGGATCAAGGTGGACATCTTTAATCCTGCTTCCAAGGACATTCAAGTCCACCTTCGAGTGGATAACGCCGGAGGAGATGGATTCAAGAACAGCAACACGTCTTCGACCGTTGCGGTCCCTGGAGGAGTGAGTACGCTCAAGCTTTATTTTCGTACAGTCCAACATGAGGATCTTTGGGGAATGAGAGGACTCCCCCGAAGCGGTCCGGTGGGCTGGGGTACTTCCATTGATCCCTCTAGAGTGAGCGCGTTTCAGGTATTTCTCAATCACCCGAGCGAAGAGCACCTTCTGTTTTTGGACGATTTCAGGCTCTTCGGAGAGGGAGGGGAGGTTCCTTTCCCATTTGTCGACCGGTACGGCCAGTATATCCACGGGGAATGGCCTGGAAAACTGCACAGAGAGGAACAGCTTCAAGAGCGAGCGGAGGTAGAGGAAAAGCAGCTGGACCAGTGGAAGATATGGGACCAACGGGATGAATATGGGGGGTGGTCATCGGGGCCCCGACTGGAAGCTACAGGCTGGTTCAGAACGGAAGAACTGGATGGACGATGGTGGTTGGTGACCCCCAAGGGAACCCTTTTCTTTTCTTTAGGAGTGGACTGTGTGGGGACTTGGGAGAAAACTTTCGTGGAAGGGAGAAAAGACTGGTTTGAATGGCTGCCCGAGAAGGATAATCGTTTTGGGGAATTCTATGGTCATTCTGAAGGAGCTCACTCCATGGCCGATCCCATCGAAGGAAAGGGCGAGACGTACAGTTTCTACTGTGCCAACCTGATGCGTAAGTATGGGGACGATTGGGCGGCCAACTGGAGGGAGAACGCCTATAGGCGTCTCAAAGGCTGGGGCTTCAACACCGTTGCTAACTGGTCTCAGGGAGACGTCCTGGAGCACAGTCCCATGCCCTATGTGGTTTCTTGCGGTATCAGCGGATCGTTTCGCATGGTGGAAGGGGCCAAGGGATACTGGGGCAAAATGAAGGACGTTTTCGATCCTGGATTTCCAAAAGCGGTGGTTCAATCGCTTTCGCATGTAGGGACCTTTCACGCCGGGAATCCGCTTTGTTTGGGGTATTTCGTGGACAACGAACTGTCTTGGGAGGCCGTGAGAAAAGGCGTTTTGGAGAGTCCCCCGGACCAACCCGCAAGAAGAGTCCAAATTGAAGGACTCAAAGAGAAATACGGAAGCCTGGAGAAGCTCAACCAAGCCTGGGAAGCGAAGGCGGAGGGCTGGGATTCCTTGCGGGTTCCGGAAGACCTCAACGATGCATGCAAGGAAGATCTAGAGAAGTTCCTATACGAATTCGCTCTCCAGTACTTCCAGACCATTGCGGACGCTCTGAAGGTCCATGCCCCCCATCAGTTATACCTTGGATGCCGGTTCGCAGGTGCGCCAAATGCTGCGGTGAGAGCCTGTGCTGAAGCTGCGGACGTGGTGAGTTTCAATTTCTACAGGACCACCATCGATTGTGATAAGTACCTCGGAGAAGGGAACCTGGGAAAACCCATCATCATAGGGGAGTTTCACTTCGGTGCTTTGGATAGGGGCATGTTTCATACAGGGCTTGTTCCAACCAAAGATCAGGAAGCCAGGGCGGAAGCCTATAAGGCCTATGTCCGAAGCGTGGCGGATTGTCCTGCCTTTGTTGGATGCCACTGGTTCCAGTATATCGACGAGCCGATTACAGGGCGATGGTTTGACGGCGAGAATTACAATATCGGGTTCGTGAGCGTGGTGGATTTTCCCTACCCTGAACTGGTGCAAGCGGCCAGAGACGTGCACCAGGAAATATACCAGAGGAGGCTCGATCACTGATGCATTTCGTCTTTATTCTCGATTTGACGAAATTCAAGCTGTCGACCTATGATCGAGAGGTACAAGTCCGATACAGATGGAGCGAGTGGGTTTTTAGGAGGAGAACGTGAAAAAAAGAGGCGCTTTCTATCCGGTACTTTGGGTGTTTTGCTTGGGTTTCGCTTCTTGGGCCCAGGAAGCCAATTGGGTGTGGTCCAAGGGAGATCGAACTGTGGCCTGGGATGGCGAGCAGGGAAAAGTTGCCTTGCAGTTAGGACAACTCGATCTGAAGGGGGAGGGAGATCTTCTTCTTTTGCGGCCTCAGGAAGATGGTTTCGACTATTTTGATGTGGACAAGGAATTGTCTAGGGGCAGAGAAGTGGCTGTTATGGAGAGGGATTTCCTTGCGTGCCGGGTTTCCCTCGGGGAACGGAAAGGACGTTCTTTTCTCGCAGTGATGCAGGCAAACGGAACCGAGACCTTTGTGGCGGTTCCATTTCATAGAATCGGTCTGCCTCGATCGGTGGCCCTGGTCGGTTATGATCTTACAGCGGGTCGTTTCATGCCTCCTCTTGGCGGTTCCTGGTTTTTGAGCGTTCCACGGGACGGGACCGTCTCCTGCGTTGTGTCACGGGTTTCAAAGGTTCCTTTCTTTCTCTGCTCGGACGGGATCCTGAAGGGGACCTCTCCATCAGAAACAGATTGGGATGCAGGCACTCATATTCTCACAGGATCCTTAAACGTTGAAGCCAGTGAGAGGCAGGACCTTCTTTTCTTTCTCCCTTCTGGAGATAGGACGTGGCGGGCCGAAGAAGTCGCCGTGGCTGCCCAGGATGGATCCTGCGACACAAAGGCCCGGATCTTGCAGACAGACGGCTTTCTGAGGGTAAGGATTGAGCCCGGCTCTTCCAGGGAAGGGGAATTGGATTGGTATGTCACATTCCGTGAAGAGAAGGCGGTGAAGCCAGAACCAGTAGAGGTGTATTTTTCAGCAAGGGGCACAGGGGCCAGAAGAGTGGAACTGACCTGTTATGCGGGAGGACAGGATCTACTCATTGAGAGAAACGACGGGTACGTTTTCTTTCGAAGGGGAACGTGGACGGCGGACACGATGGTGCATCCGAACACCACCTATATCTATGAACTTTATCCTCTCAGGTGGAAGAGGTTAAGGAAGCCTTTGGCCGCAGCAGAGACGAAGACCTTAGAACTCCCCCCTATTCCGCCCCTTCCAGAGGTGTATCTTTCAGAGCTGGATCCTATCAAGGCGGTGAATGGATGGAACGGGGAACCTAGGAAAGATAAGTCGATTGAGGATCATCCTATCACGCTTCGAGGGGAGGTCTTTGCCAGGGGTATGGGAGTCCATGCCGACTCGGAATTGGTCTACGAACTGCGGCCCTCTTATAAACGATTCGTTTCCGTCATTGGTGTCGACGACGAGAAGAACGATGCTCCCTCAGGAAGCGTGACCTTTGAGGTGCTCGCGGATGAAACAAGTCTCTTCAAAACAGGCGTTCTCACGCCGAAAGATGAGTGGGTTCTCGTGAACGTGCCGATTCCTTCTGGAGCCCAGAGGCTCCGTCTCCTCGTGGGGGACGGAGGAAATGGAATCGCCTGCGATCACGCGGACTGGGCCAACGCCGGGTTCTTGACGGAATAGAGAAAGATCAAGCTTGCCCGGGAATGGCTGGCACGTCGTCTTCTGGTGCGGTCACAGGTCCTTTTTCGAAGTCTTCCGCCGTGGGTGTCAGCTTGAGGTCGTAATAGGGAGAGGCCTTGATTTCCATGACCTCTTTGAGTCGCACCATTTTGCCCGTATAGGCGGAGATTCTGGACATAATAGCGACCATGGTTGATTCTGCTACATTCCTTGCTTCGTTCAAAGGTTTTTCTTCCATGATGCTATTCAGAAGGTCGACGTGTTCCTGAACATAGGGATTGTCATGTCCCTCGACTCTTGGTATGTCCACTTCCTTTTTCGAATCGATCTTTCCGCCTCCCCAAGCGGTACCCTCAGCTCCTGTAAAAAACTCAGCAACTCTGTTGTAACAACCGTTGATCTGACGACACATACTGTGAATGTGTACGCCGTCACCGTAGTCTAGATCCACGCTGAAGAAATCAAATTGGTTGCCTGTCTTGCGGCGGGCCCGACCGCCGAACCCAAGGGCCGAGTCTGGTAGGCGTCCTAAGTACCAATTGGCCACGTCGATGTTGTGCACGTGTTGTTCCACGATGTGATCCCCGGACATTCCGGTGAAACTTGTCCAGTTGCGCACCATGTAGCTGGCGTCAGGTTCTCCTTCGCCCTGCGTCTTGAACCAGAGACGACCGCCGCACCAGAAGATGGTGCCGCCTCGAATGGGTCCAATGGCTCCTTGGGATATCGCATGATACGTTTTGATGTAGCTCTTCTGGTGTCTCCTTTGTGTGCCTGCCACGATGGCTAAGCCTTTTTCCTTGGCTTTTTCACCCGCTGCAATGATTCTTCGAGCGCCTGGAGGATCTACCGCCACAGGTTTTTCCATGAAAACGTGTTTCCCAGCATCAATGCAGCTTTCCAGGTGCAAAGGGCGGAAGAGAGGCGGGGTGGCCATGAGAACCAGTTCCACATCGGTTTCGAGCAATCTCCTGTAAGCGTCAAATCCATGGAAACATCTTTCAGGAGCCAGTTTGTGCTTTTTAGCTGTTCCCATGACACGGTCCTCGAAGGCATCTGCTGTCGCCACCAGCTGGACCTTTACGCCCGCTTCCTTTGCAGCTTCGATGCAGTTGTCCAGGGCACCGTTCCCTCTGCCGCCGCAACCAATCAACCCCACTTTGAAGGTCCTCTCCTTCTTGTCCGAGCCCGCGCCCAAGATGGTGAATCCGTGGAGTGTCCCGCCGGCTACCGCAGCCGCCTTCAGGAAGTCACGTCTCGAATAGCTTATTTTGTCTTTCATGCTGAGCTCTCCCTTGTCCAACCGTGTTCTGTTCCTGTGAAAGGGTACAGGATACACCTTCAGAGGTCCTCATGCACAACGTTATAGCTTAGGAGTCCCTCTCCGTACTCCTTGAGGAAGTAAAGCGGCCCAAAACGGTTCACGTACTCCTCATCGACATAGACGCCGAAACTGGTTATGTGTCGGACCCCTCGCGAGGCATAGGTTTCTAGATCGGCTAGGAAAACTTCTCTATTCCAGGGAAGCTTCCGCGCGGGACGTTTCCACTGGCTATGAAGGGATACGTCCAGCCAGTACTCCAAGACCTGGGCCGTCTCCCTGGGAAAAATATCCAGGTTGGCATCTAGATAATCGAGGGTGTCACCGTGTCTCTTTCCGCGTCCCACGATTTCTCTCTGAGAGATCGGGGCTTCCCAAGATCGATGGATGGGCGCAAATTCCAAGAAGATTCCTTCCCTCGGTTTCACCTGCGAGGGAGCCATGAGAGTATGGGCATATGCGAGATGGGCCAGGGTGATCCCTGCGTCTACTTCGCGAAGGGAGGACAGCATGGCATTTTCCAAGATCAAAGCCTGGTCGCTGTCTGAATAGCCTCGGCAGGAAGGGCATTGGCACATGGGAGAACCGTCGTCCAGCCAGAAGAAGGTGCGGCCCGTTGTGGAAGGAAGAGCTTGAGCCAGAAGACAAGCATTTTGGCAGACGAGCTGAACCGCTTCTTCTGAGTGAATACAGAGGTTAGCATCAGGGCTTCTTTTTCCCTTCTCGTTCATCCTGAAAAACTCGGGTTTCTTGGAAAAAAGACTCCTAGGAAGAAGCTCCGACATCGCGTGAAGCTCATGTTCTACGTGCAGGCCCAAATCAGAGCAGGAGTCGAGGAAAAGATGCCCTTCCTTTGTTTTGAGAAAAGACTGGACTGAGCTGGGTGTCACATGGGTGGATACGGTGGTGAGCTGGGACTCTTCTGCCCAGTGGGGCCACTGGGTGGGTAGACTCGTCAAGTCATCGACGCTAAGAACGACTCCACGGGTTTTGAAGTATGGCGCGCCGGGTTCCGAGGAAAGGATAGGATCCATGAAAAAACAGAATAGAGCAGATGTCGTCAAAGGTCCAACCCCTCCCACACTTTACCCTTTGGCTTTGAGCCTTTACCCTACAATGATGATCTACGGATTTTGTCTTCTTGTCTTGAGCGGACTCTTTGTGCTGGCTGCCATGGTCTGGGGTGGATGGGCGTGGCTTCTGTTGTATCCCAGCTTCAGCTTTATGGTCGTAGGGCTTTGCTACTTGAAGTGGGGGGCGAGTCCGATGGGAAAGAGAGAGGATGGCACGATCCGTCGGCTTTGTCTGCTTTACCTGTTGCCTTATGGGACCTGTACCTGGTTCTTTTGGTGGGTTACGGGGAAGTTGGAGAGGGAACCGCCCTACGCCGAAGTGTCCCCTAAACTTTTCGTGGGACGACGCGTCTCAATCGGTGAAATACCCGAGGAGATCGAGGTGATCGTGGACATGACCTGTGAGTTTTCGGAACCCAAAGCCATAAGGGAAAAATACAAGTACTACTGTCTTCCGACGTTGGACGGCTATGTACCGAAAAGAGAAGCGTTGGAGGTCTTGGCCCGGCGGGTCGCTTCATCGGAAGAGACGATTTATGTCCATTGTGCCGAGGGACACGGAAGGTCGGCGATGTTCGCGGCCGCGGTCCTGATCTATAGGGGAGTTGCGGAGGATCTTCAGCACGCTGTCCGCCTGATGAAGCGGGTCCGTCCAACGATCATGTTGAGCGTCTCTCAAAGAGAATTGGTCCGTTCTCTATGTCAGCCGCTATTTCCTGTTACGTCGGAGCCGGGACGCTAGGCCTCGAATAGAAGGGACTCGCCGACCGGAGGGGGCGCCACGAGTTGATACTTCGTTCCATGAAAAGACAACCACACCAGAGAAGGATCATCTAGTGGTATGTGAAAGCGACAATAAACGACTTGGGGCCTCCCTTGTTTATCTACTTCTTTGACGAAAAAGGAAACATCGGAAAGGTGGACCTCCATCCCGACATAACAGGGACAATCCATTCCTCTGGTTCGTTTTACTGGAAGCCCTTCGGGGTAGACAATGGAGAGGGACTGAGCATCTAATCGTTTCAACAGAACGGGTATGTTTGACTCGGAGAGACACCTTATTCGGCCAGGTACTGATTTTTCTCTTCCCGCTCGCATGGTCCCCAACAATGTGCCTAGGTAAAGAGACGGCGCATTGATCAAGATAACCGTTTGATCTTTGACCCGATCATCGATCGGCGCCGTGTCTATGATCAAATCGTTTCTTACCTTGTAATCCATTCGACCGGATAGTTTGGTTCTGAAGAGGTAGGGACTGATGAGAAGATGACATACGAGAAGGCTAAGCAGCACTGGAATCTCTACAAAAGGCTGAATGCGTCCGAAGGGAGCCTTAGAATTTCCATACAAGGCTTTCTCAGCGAAGAGGGAGATGATGCCCATGGTTCCAATTCCTGCAAGAATAAGAAGTCTAGCCTTAGCCGTTGCGGTAGCGGCCGGTATGAAGACGACAAGCATCCCTGTTGTCCAGAAGAGAAGCTTTCTGTCCCTTCTCAAGTACGGTAGAAGACACATCCCAAAAGGTATGATAATCGACAACTGCAATGCGATCTGGGAGAGGGAGGAGAGGTCAAATATGAAAAAAGGTGCGGTCCAGTGTGGCAAGGAGTATTCAAGGAAGCGGCCGGGTAAGGAACGGAGGAATAAGACAGGGTAAAGGAGAGGATCCATGTATTTGCCGGAGTCAGTGACTCCGTATCCATACATTCGATAGAGCAGCCTCCAAACAACGATCAAGACGACATACGGGGACAGACTGAGGGCTCTTGCTTTCCAGGAGCCCTTGTCAAGCCAGAGAGCGTAAGCGAACAGATAGCCGGTGATTCCTACGGCGCTTTCGTTGGAGAGTAAGCCCAGGAGAAGACAGAGACACGATAAACTGACAAGAACCGTTTGGCGCAGCTTACACGATTCCCAGGAAACTCTTCGGGAGCAAATATAGACGAAGAGAGAGAGAGCAGCAAACGTTGCTGCTGGGAGATGGCTTCGATTGGCTAGCCAGGACACAGGCATTACGTGGGTGGTGTCCAGAACGAAAAGAACGGATGCCAAAGCTGTTTGCCAATGGGTGCCAAGAATTTCTAGATAAAGCAAAGCTACTACAGTGCCGAGAAGGGCAAACCACAGAAGACTTTGACAGTGCATCCAGGCAGGTTTTTTTGGCCAGAGCCAGAAGTCCAGTCGATGGGTCCAATGTGTAACCGGCCTCCAGAACGCTAGGCCGAAGTTTTTGCTAGTCCACCAAGGGAGCAAACCGATTTCCATAAGCCCATGGTTGCGTTCAGGATCTCCATCAGAGAGGATGGTGGGGTTCAATTCAAAAGGCAACGATTCTGTGAATATGGGGGTATTTGTAATGATCGCCTTATACCAGTAGTCGTCAAACTGTAAACCGAGTTTCACGCTGGGTAGGGCGATGACAACGGCCGTTACGGCCGCCAGCAGCGGGATTGTCCAAGAGGCTCGATTTGCTGAAAGTCCGGCCATTCCGTTTCTTGTGTCTGTAGCGTGGCAACCTTCGGAGAACAACACGCCGTATCGCAGTGGAAGGTAGCAGTTACCTTTCTCCACGGCTAAGATTACATCCTGGAAACGCCCTTATCAAGTCGCCTCTTTTCGTGGTAGGGCCCCACTGGCGGAGCAGAGCGAAGGGCAGAATGGGAAAACTAGCAAGAAATAGGACGATTGACAGAACTTCCTCTTGCTTGCTACGGTGCTTTTGTGGGGCATGGGGAGTCATCACGAGTACGAGCGGGTTGCTCCATGAGGTAGCAAGACTTTGGTATTCCGGTCTCATT
>Ga0272442_10012232_pt1 | contig 10390 bp, 15 predicted proteins | sample SSMForm2O_FD_200262 | JGI IMG/M metagenome (GOLD analysis project Ga0272442, IMG submission 200262) | Marine sediment archaeal communities from Little Sippewissett salt marsh, Falmouth, MA, United States - SSM-Form-2O | ecosystem: Environmental > Aquatic > Marine > Wetlands > Sediment ... | reverse complement strand
AGGTTTTTGAAACTGAAGGAATAGAATTGGCTTTATGGGCATATTAAATACAGTTTGTAAAAATAATCAGTTCAGAACATGAGCATCGAGAGGGACTCTTGTTTCGCTGCGCTCCACAAGAGCCCCTCATGCTCGGCGTTCGGTTCCATGCAAATGAGGCATGTAGCCCTTGCGTTTTTGTTGATAGGCCTCTCTATGAGCGGATGTTCAAAATACTCAGAAGATGAAATTCTTGAATCAGTTGAAGGACTAAGCTTTGGTGATCTTTACGCGAATCCTCCCTGGAATGTCGCCTGGTCAGCATTTGACGAGAACATCGACATGGATGAGCGTCGAATCTGTGTCGAAATGATCGAGGGCGTGATCATAGGAGTATCCTTGAATTACTTCGAGTTCGTGCCAGAGGATGATCGACCAACTAATAATGAAAAGTTAGCTTGGATATGGTATCTCCGTCCAGATCTTCGAGAGGAGATTGCTCCCCTTGCTTCCGAAGACATGATAGAAATGATGAAGTGCTATGATGAGGGTACAATCTACGATTGGATCCAAGGATATGCTAATCAGTAACCGAACATAAGGATTCAAATCGGCCTAGCTAGAGCTTGTCCGGTGTTGACAACTCCTTGGCTGTCATCGAGTTAGATAGTGACACTTATTATTAAGATGGCCGTATTTCACTTAATCCGGCAAAAAAGGTGTGCTATAATTCTTGTGTAAAATGGATTTTACAAGAATTAGTAAGGAGCACACCTATGAGTATCATACCTTTCCAATCCAAGTTTGACAAGGACTTCCCGGTCGTTATTGGTAATGCCGAGTACAATGCTGAGTGTGAATTACTCAAGGCGATGGATAGCGTTATTGCAGCAAGTGGGATGGAAGAAACATTCATCAAATACGCTCTTGACGTTGGTTACGTCAATAAAGCAATATCTCTTTTTGGAACGGGCAAGAGTTCTCGCCTTACGGCAAAAGAGATCGAAGCTATTCGAGAAAACGCCATATTTGCATTGCGGGCGTCTATTCTTCGTAAGCATCTTAGGCTGCCGCTACGACGATTTGTATTGGCTCTTTCTCATAGCGATCTGTACAAATGGTTTTGCCGGATCAATCGATTTTCCACGCCCAAAGTCCCTGGCAAGAGCACCATCCATGAGTATGAAAACATGATACCTGTAGAAGTCACTAAAGCGCTTGATGCTCAGTTACAGAAATTCGTTCAAAGTGACACGTGCAGTCTATTGGATGAGCCGGTTGATTTTAGCCAGTGCTATCTGGACAGTACATGTATTCAAGCCAATATTCATTTCCCGGTAGATTGGGTGTTGCTGCGAGATGCCGTCAGGAGCATGATGCTGGCGGTACAGAGGATTCGCAAGCTGAATCTCAAAAACAGAATGCCCATGGCACCCAAAGAGTTCATCAGTAAAATGAACAAACTCTGTATCGAGATGACCCATACCCGTCGCAAAAAGGACGGTAAACGCAAACGTAAGGCCATTTTTCGCAAGATGAAGAAGTTGGCCAAGGTGGTCGCAGGGCATGCTATCCGGCATTTCGAGTTACTCGACAAACAGTGGGAGCAAACAGGCTTAAGCCGTAAACAGGCCGAGCAGATCCTGAGACAGATCTCCAATGTTGTTGATAAGCTGGCCACGGCTATTAAGAACGCCCATGAGCGTATTATTGGTGAACGCCAAGTAGCCAACAAGGATAAAATGTTGAGTCTCTACGAAGACGCTGTGTACGTGATCGTTCGTAACAAATCTGGCGCCGAAGTTGAGTTTGGCAACACCCTACTGCTGGCCGAACAACAGGATGGTTTGATCGTTGATTGGAAGTTGTTTCCAGAACAGGCCCCTTCGGATTCCAAACTCTTGCAGGACAGTCACAAGCGTATTACGGGCCGATTGGACAACGCGATCCGTTTGGTTGCGGGCGACCGAAATTTTGACAGCGAGGCTAACAGAGGGTATCTCCAAGCCGAAGACATCTTTAATGCCGTTTGTCCGCGTGAGCCGAACCTGCTGCAGTCCAGATTAGAAGAAGACTTGTTCTGTCAAGGCCAGAGGCGTCGCGGTCAAACGGAAGGTAGAATCAGTATTCTGGGGCGATGCTTTTGTGGCAATCCCATGGTCCAAAAGGGATTTGATCACCGTGAGCAACATCTTGGCTTAAGTATCTTGTGTCATAATGTTTGGCTCCTTGGGCGAATGAAGATATCCCAAGACAAACAAGCTCTCGCAAAGGTGGCGTAGCTGCTTGTTGAGACTCATCGGATAATCCACAGACTGATTTATGCACAACCTCGCTACGAGACCAAAAGAAATCTGGATCTACTGTCACCAAATAAGCGAGAACGTTCTCGAACGAACACTCAATATGCACAAAGACTACGGTTCCGAAGCCAAGGTCGGCCCGTGATTTGACAGGCCATCCCAAAATCCGTCAGATCGGACAAGCCCTAGCTATCGCTCTGCGATTGATCCCCAGCGTTATGCGAAAGGAAAGATAAACCAAATGGGCTCGCGCATATGGAGATATATAGATTTAGCGAAGACTATTCATCTGCTTGCAACCAAGACCCTGCACTTCACCAGAATTGATCAATTTGACGACAAATTTGAGGGATCTTATCCTGTACAGAATCTCAACGATTGGGAGTCAAAGTATCCGGACGTTGGGGATTTCAGCCATTGGAGGAAGTCTAATTTTCCTTAAAGTAACATCCACTTGCTGGATGTTAACCAAACACAGAAAAACTGTGTTTTTGAATCATAAAAGCGGTTTTTGCGTCAAGGCAGAAATTGGCTCTTCTTTCAAATACAGGGCCGGGGTGTATATAAAGCCCCGGCCCTTTTTATGCGGACAGGATTTGTCTTTGGATTTACTGCGAGCGTTTGTTAGAATGGAGATGTATCTTTAAAAGCTGGCGATTTTCAAAACCACTCATGCCCGGTGTTCGAAAAGAAAATGAATACAGAACCCGACATCATATAGGTTAATGACATGAATAAAAGAACTGGAATGGTATTGATTTTAGCACTACTCTGCGTTGCTATATTTTTTGTCTACCGCGAAAATAGGGAATCCATGCTTGAAGAAAATGCTGTATCCACCGTTAACAAAATTTTGGATAATTCCTTCGCTCCACTCATAGCTCAAGCTGCGGGAATGGGAGTTGCGAGATGCAGTCGAGTTTCAATTGTTGAGAAAATTGGAAGTAATACTTACACCGGAGTTGCCATCCTCGACAACGGAAACATTCTGGATGTGAAGATTGAGGATTTAGGTGATTCGATTGTTGTTGAGGTAATCGAGTAAATATTTCGAAAATCTGAATCCATTGGGACCTCGTACATCGGCCAATGATTCAGTGTGTTGGACAGATTGATTCACAATTATTAGCCAAGGAAACAAAGGCTCTATGAGACGCATAGAAAACGTACCAAAGTTCGGTTTTTTATTGATAGTTATTGCGATTTGCGGTTGCACATCATCCCGATTGGCAGTGGCTCTAAATGTAGATCTTAGTGCATATGAATATGTAGTAATTTCTAAAACTTACGTCGCCGATAGTGCAGAAATGTTCGGATTGGAAGTGGAGATTGGAAACCTATTCCTGAAATATGGCTATCGGATCATTGGGGATAAAGAAGTTAAGTTGTTTTCTCAAATTGAGCCACAAAAGATACTTGTCGTTCAATATGCAATGTCTTCGATTCCAGAAGAAAGTGTCTGCACAATTGTGTTAGACGATTTTTCAACTGGACGAACGTTAGTGAGTGCTCGGGGAGCCTTTGGGATGGGATGGAACATGGATGGCGACAGAGAAGGAGCAATGAAACGCGCTATGAGGCAGATTGAACAAGTGCTCAAGCCATAAACCCAACAAAGGCCCGAAATCGGACGGCTAAAAGACCGCTGCTTAGCCCCAGCGTTATGCGAAAGGAAAGATAAACCAAATGGGCTCGCGCATATGGAGATATATAGATTTAGCGAAGACTATTCATCTGCTTGCAACCAAGACCCTGCACTTCACCAGAATTGATCAATTTGACGACAAATTTGAGGGATCTTAGTCACAATCGAACTTTCAGCAACAAATACAATTTGGGGACACTGAAACGCGAACAAGAGGATTCAAATCGACCCGCTGACGCGGCCGATTGATCCTCAGCGTTCGATGGAGAGACAATATGAAGTACGAGAAAATGCTAATTGACCAAGATGGTGAGGAGTATCCGTATTCTGAGTCCATCGACGAGAACGAATATCATTATAGAATCAGCATTGTGTTTGAGGAGAAGGATGGCGAGTTGCACGTTATGAACTCAGGATGCCACATACAATTTGATGATGGCACTTGGCTCGTTTTCAACATTGACCCTGAGAGGTTGTTTGTGGACCAAGACAAGCTCTCAGAGGCTGATTTGCTGAGACTAATGCACTTTCTCGAGCACGACAAAGTCAGACGCTTGAGTGTGCTGTACTCGAAAGAGGAGATCGAGAAGTTCTACGCCAAATACAAAGAGCACCTGAAATCTGAACAAGACATCGAACAAGACAATTGAGCTTATTGTCGCATACGCGCCAAAAGCTCATTGTTGACGTTCGGTATTGATACAATGAAAACTACAAAGTTCTTCGCGATAGTTCTCACTCTATGCAGCCTTCCTGCAAACATCGGGGTTGTCTACGCGATCGTGCGTATAGACAACTAGTTCCCCTTGCAGCTCTTTCTTAATCAATAAAGCCGATTTAATCAGCCTATAGAGAGGCATTTCTTCTGACGAGCTTGACAGAGGGCAAGAGGCTTGATATTATCGGGCTGTATTAGAGCTTAAGCAGAGCGGCAGACTCGGGGCTCCCACCTGGGCTCCGAGTCGGGCCGCTCAATAGACAGGTGGACAAATGACACAGATAAAGACAGACCTTGATTTCATGCGAGATTGGGAACGGAGGATAACCGCTTGGATCGACCGGAGTAACGAACGGCTCAAAAAGTTGATAGATCTTCCCCAGGACGACCAGGACGACGAGCTGCGCGACGTTCTTGTTAATCCTCATGTGTCGATGATATACAGGCCGTCGCTGGACGAATTGAGCGCATTGATACACCTGGGTGTCAAATGCCCAGTGGCGACACAAGAGATGCAGGGTTATTTGAAACATGCCGACAACTGGTATGATCGCCTAATGGAGGGGCCCCAGGCAGGCGAAAACCTGATGAACGCGATATGGGAGCTGCGAGATTCGATCCGGGCGGTGTTCAAAGGCATTGAGCAGGATGAGGAGATTATTGATAGGGAACCGGTATCAGAATTGGCCGGGTTAATTTTGGACAAACTGAGGACTCTTCAAGAACACCAGGGCATGAATACGAACGCCCTACTTGACTGGCTTGGCGAGGAACATAGTACTTACATATCAGATGGAACACTTCGCAAACACATCAAAGAACTGTACCCCTACGGACTCAAAAATAAACCAAAAATCGGCTATTACGTCCGCTAAAAGTTTTTTGTAAATTTCACGCTATGCGCTCTGTACGCGCTACGAGATTTCAGAAAAGAACCTGTATACTCTCGGCATGAATAACACTAACGAATCTCAAATTGTGCCCCTGGGCACCATGGCTCGACTCATCCACGTACCGAGCAAATGGCTCAGGGCTGAGGCGGACGCGGGCCGAATACCGGCTTTGCGGGCGGGTAATCGGTATGTATTTCGGCCGGATTTAGTCCGACAGATCATTGCAGACCGGGCCGGGCGTCCATCGAGGGAAAGCCGATGACCGCACCGCTCCAGCCATTGTTGTTGAACGCTGAGTCGGTCGGCGAATTGATCGGTGTTTCGCGCTCATATGTGTATCAACTTCAAAATGCCGGACAGATGCCGACGCCGATCAAACTCGGCACGCGAACGCTCTGGCGATTTGATGAAATCAAAGAGTGGACCCGGGCGGGTTGTCCGGCCCGGGACGCCTGGGAGCAGTTAACAAAGGAGAAATAGATCATGAATAATGCATCAAATAGCAACTTAGCGACCCGGCAGGAATCGACGGCACTCGACATCGACCTCGATCATATCAGCGCCGGCCTAACGAAGATCCGCCAGTTTCAGTCGCTTGTGCGGAAGCAACTCGTAAAGGGTCACGACTTCGATGTTATTGCAGGAACACAACGTCCGTCATTGCTAAAACCTGGCGCAGAAAAATTGGCCAAGTTGCTCAGCTTGGCTGATTCTTATATAGTAGAACAACAAACAGAAGATTGGGAAAGGGGTTTTTTCCACTATCGAGTGACATGCGAATTGAGATCTATCCGCACCGGTGATCTAATTGCCCAGGGGCTCGGATCCTGCAACAGCAAAGAGTCGAAGTTCCGTTTTCGCTGGTGCTTCAGCTCCGAGATTCCCGAGGGTGTAGATAAGAAGAGCCTCCATAACAAAACAATCACGACACGCCGAGGTAACAGGGCTGTTATGTATCGCGTGGAAAACGACGACACATTCAGCCTCAACAACACGATATTAAAGATGGCGAAAAAGCGGGCCTTAGTGGACGCGGTCCTGTCCGCCGGTCGCTTGTCCGATGTTTTTGGCCAAGGCGACGGAGGCGGCAACGGCGACGATGACGCCGAACTGTCTCTGGTCGAGCGACGCCACCAGATGCTCACCTATTTTGAATCTAAAGGTGTTACGCAACAGCAGGTCTTCGATCTCGTCGGCGTTGGCAAAATCCAGCAAATCACGTTGAAGCACCTCTCTGAGCTTAAGCAAATCGCGGGCAATATTAGGGATGGCGTCGCCTCGGTCGAGGACTTCTTCGGCAACGGCGACGACCAGTCCGAGTCGAGAAAAAATGACGAGCATCCTCCCATAGACGCCGAAACACCTGAAGCGATTGATAAGGGCGGGCTCGTTGACGAGATTAAATCAGCACTGGCCGAGCGGTTCACCGACGACAGCCTCGAAACCGAAGCTTCGCGATTGAAACTATTGAAGGATGTTTTCGGAAAAACCGTCTGGAAAGAAATAGAACAGCTGCCGCTCGAAGTTCTTCAGGCCGGCCTAAAAATGATTTTGGATAAAGAGGATGAAAAAAAATTGTAAGAAATTTGAAGCGGATCGCCTCCGCGCAATAGCGAAGCTCATGTCGGCGTCGTCGCCGGCGGACCGCGAGAAAATCCGTCGCGGCGTTCGTGAAGGTCGTCGCCTACGGCGGGAGCTGGAGCGGATGCAGTGAGTGATTACGACGAAAAACTTAAAGATCCACGTTGGCAACGTAAGCGTCTGAAGATCCTCGAGCGTGATGGCTGGGCCTGTCAACAATGTGGCTGTCGAGATGATCTTCACGTCCATCATCGCGTCTATTACGGCGATCCCTGGGAAGCTCCCGACGAGAGCCTTATCACTCTTTGTGAGCGATGTCACGAAGCAGAGCATCGGCGAATCGCACCGGGGGCCGATCCTGAGTCGATCGTTGATATACTCGATTGGTGGGTGGTCGAAGAAATACCCCTTGGTTGCAAATGGCATATAGAGCCATTAGAACGGTATCTGATGAATCCGCCTACTAACACGCTCGTCGGCAGATATAAAATCATCGGCATTTTCCCGACATCCGAGGAAGCAAATCATGCCTGCGATTTATACGAAAAGGAATATTTGCGCCAAAGCACAAGGAGGCCGAATCCGCACGCGGTCGGCATGGTATAGGAGACGACTATGACGGAAAAAAGAATACAGGAAATCGCTGATTTTTTCTACTCGTCAAACAACGTGGATGACGTCCCCTTACGGCTGGCTGTTTCGATAGGACCGTATAGCGGTGCCGACCTGGATAAAGGCGAGTGTATTCGTTTGCTTTCGATCTTGAGCGATTCTCAGGATCTAAAAGAAGATCTTTGTCAGTTTATCCAAAGCATAAAGGATGTATGAGCAATGCCAACCCCTCAACTTGAACGTGGGTATGCCAGAATTGCGAACGAGCTTATAGAAGCACTTAGCCGCATCAATCTTTCTGCGTATGAGTGGCGGGTTTTCTTTTGCGTACTGCGGAAAACCTACGGTTGGAATAAGGGGAGTGATTTCGTTTCTATTAGCCAATTGGCACTCGGAACGGGCCTAAAAAAATCTCACGTGAGCCGCGCCAAAAAGGCCTTGCTCACAAAAAATATCTTACATATTGATCGGGGTAAACTCGGGATAAATAAGGACTGGAGAGCCTGGGGTATCCCCTCTACAGGGGATATCCCCTATTCAGGTAACGAAACCCAATTATTGGCCCAAAAACAAAGAAACGTTACCTATTTAGGGGATACCCCCTCTACAGGGAGTGCCTTAAAGAGAGAAAACACCCCCTATCCAGGTAACAAAACCCAATTATCAAGCCAGAAACAAGGAAACGTTACCTCTACAGGGGATATCCCCTATTCAGGTAACAGCGTTACCTATTCAGGTAACAAGGTATCCCCTGTAGAGGGGAACACAAAAGACATTAAAGACACTTACACAAAAGACAGGCATTACAACGGCGAGCTGCTCACCTACTGGAACAACCAGCCGAACCTCCCAGTGGTCCGGAAGATGACCGATTCCCGTCGAAAGAAACTCATTGCTCGTATGAGGGAAGCCGACTTCGCCGATCATTGGCAAGAGATCGTCGACCGTATCGCAGCGTCCAGCTTCTGCACCGGCGGCGGGACGACCGGATGGAAGGCGTCGTTCGATTGGCTGATCGCGAACGACACGAATTACGCAAAGGTTCTTGAAGGCCGTTATGATGACGCTGAACCCCAGCACGTACCGCTTGAACGCCTGGCCGACGGCCGAACGCCACGTGAAGCACTTCTACAGCAATATGGAGGAAACCATGACGAAACTCACTGAGTACCCACAAGACAGGACCGCTGAAGGCGCCGTCATCGGCTCGATCATCGTCGGCCCCGAGCTGATCCCTGCGGTCATCGAACACATAAGTCGGGCAGACTTCACGGTGCCGGAAGCGGCGGAATTATTCCAGATCGTCCGAGATTTATGGTCCAGCGGCCAAGCTGTGGATGCCGTCCTCGTCCGGAATAAATTCCAGGATAGGAAGAACCATAAGCAGCTATTCGACTATCTAAGTCGGGCCATGCAAACCGTCCCGACTAGCGCCAACGCCGTCTATTACGCCAAGTGCGTCCAAAGAAAAAGCATCGAGCGGCGGCTTATCTCGCTCGTCGATCAGACCCGAGAGTTTCTCACAGATCCCGGCGAATCCGTCGAAGATAAGATCGCAGCTATCGGGCAGCTTCTGAACACTTGTCCGACCGAGGAGGCATCTGAAAAAAGCCTGGCTGATCTCGTCGACGATTATTTTCTCCGTGAAGCCGAATCCAGCGGGATCCCTACGGGTTTTCCCCATCTGGATCGCTTGACGGACGGCCTGAAACGCGGACAGCTTATTCTCGTCGGCGGACCATCCTCTATCGGCAAAAGCTCGTTTATCTTGGACGTATTCATCAACGCGATGCGATTGGGTACGAATCCCTACCTGGTCAGTTTGGAAATGTTCAATGATGAAATAGCCGAGCGGATGATCCGCAATATTGCACGGGTGCCGGCAGGCTTCAGCAAGGATGATCCTGTCGTCGTCGAGGCCGCCGAGTTTATCGCTAAATGGCCGGGCAGTCTATCAGAAAAACGAGATGCAAACATCGACGCCCTATGTGCCCATGTGCTCAGTAAACGTCAACGCGACAAGATCGGTATAGCGTTCGTCGATCACTTGCATTTACTGTCAGCTCCAGGGCGATCCCGATATGAGCAGATCACCTATATATCCAAGGCCCTTAAAACGCTCGCTATGTCGGCGGGGATTCCAGTCGTCGTGGCCGCGCAGTTGAATCGAGCTCCACGGCAACGGAATGATCACCGACCGTTCATGAGTGATCTTCGTGATAGCGGTTCCCTTGAACAGGATGCTGACGTCATTTGCCTACTATTCTCCGAAGACTATTACCGCAAACAGGACAAGAGGGACGCCGAACTGGACGGCACCGCTGAGTGTATCGTCGCCAAGAATCGTAATAGGCCAACGGGCACAGTTAAGCTCGTTTGGCTACCGGAATATTCAACGTTTGCAGAAAGGACTTCATTATGTGGGTAGCACAGTACAGCTCTAAGCGAGGTTGCTATCACGTCACGACGCTGGAAGTTGCCGTGTCGATGAACCGCCGAATGGTATTGAATAAAGAATCTGGCGACCACACCATCTTCGGCGTCTACGAGACAGACGGGCAAGCCCGCGCCGCGTGCCATCGGATGCAACGGCACCACGCAAAGCGAATCGAGGGAGGGGGGGGTAAAAAGCTACAACCTTCCGGCTTGTAGACCGGGT
>Ga0272442_10012231_pt1 | contig 10390 bp, 6 predicted proteins | sample SSMForm2O_FD_200262 | JGI IMG/M metagenome (GOLD analysis project Ga0272442, IMG submission 200262) | Marine sediment archaeal communities from Little Sippewissett salt marsh, Falmouth, MA, United States - SSM-Form-2O | ecosystem: Environmental > Aquatic > Marine > Wetlands > Sediment ... | reverse complement strand
CCCCCTTCGTCACGGAGTTCATCTACGCGAAGGGCGGGTCCCACAAGCTGGCCCAGGCCCACGGCCGCCTTGACCTTCCGAGGCCGATCACGGGCGTGTCGCGCGTCCGCCTGACGATGACGAGCGGCACGAACGTCCGCGTCGACGAGATCAGCATCATGGGCTACCCGCCGCCGGACACGAAGTTCAAGGTGGCCCGGCCGGGCATCGCCTACACCAAATCGACCGCGGAGCGCGTCGCGGGCGACCTGTTCAACCGCTGGCGGGCCCGGCTGCTCTACGGCCGCTCGAAGACGACCGAGCACAAGGACCGCTTCGTGGTCACCTTCAGCAGTCAGGACGGCGCCGATCTGTTCTCCGTCACCGTCGGCAAGGACGCCGGGAAGGTCGAGGCGAAGCCGCTGGGCAAGTGGGTCCCGGCCGATTGAGGGCGCCTTGGGGCCGGAGGAAGTCGAATGGGGCGAGCGACGGCCGTCATCGCGATCATCGGCGCGCTATGCGCCGGCTCCGCGCACCCTGCGCTGGGCAGGGAGCTGCGCTGGCCCGAGAGACGGCCGGTCGTTGACATCGCCCCGGCCAAGCAGGTGTTCACCACCCGCGAGCCACTCACCTTCGACGTTCGCCTGTCCAGCCCGGTACGGCCGCGGACGTTTCATCTGGAGGACCCCTGCGGCTGGGAGATCTGGTTCTTCGAGCGCCCTTGCGGGCTCAAGCCATTCGATCCCGGCCGCCAGGGTCGCTGGACGGTGCGGTGTCGCGTTCCACCTCTCGAACCCAAGCTGACCAAGCTCGGCCTGCCGAGGCGCGGGAAGCACACCGTTGTCCTGGTCCTCCGGTCGAAGGACTACGAGTACGTTGACCGGCGCGGTGCGAAACCGGCGGCCAAGGTCTTGCCGGTCGGCCGGTGGCGCGCCACCGTCGGCCTCCACGTGGTGATGGGCGAGGACCCCGCCGGCGCGAAGAAGAAAATCAACGACCATCACGGCGCCAGGTGGGCCAACCGCTTTCTGCAGTTCACCGTGATCACGGAGCGGTTTGCCAGGGGCCGGCCGCCCCGGGGCGACGAGAAGGACGACTACGATCTGCGCCTCGCGATGCCCGTCGAGGAGCCGCACAAGATTGCCGTCGACCAATGGCACGAGGCGTCGGTCGGCACCGAGGTCGAGCTCCACTCCGCCGACCAGGTCTGGCTGCTGCTCCGCGGGGCGACGCTCAACACGCACGACCGGATGTGGATCGATCGGGTGGAGTTCAAGGAGAATGCCATCGCCGTGCGTTCGGTCGAGGCGCGCTGGACCGGCGAGTACGGCAAGAACGTGCGCTACCGGCCGTGCTTCGCGCTGGATCTGGGCAAGCTTCCGGGCGGCCGGCACGAGGTCACGTGGGAGATTGCGGGGGCGACCATCGCCAAGGCCGAGTTCGACGATCTGGACCGGCCCAAGCAGCATACGTTGCTGAAGACCGAGCCCAAGACGGTGAAGCTGTCGTTCAAGGTCGAATGGGATCCGCTCAAGCTGCGGATGCTGACGAGCCGGCCAAAAGACTGGCCCAGCTCGGAGGTCTCGCTGGAGCAGGCGGCCGCGGATGCCACCGCGGCCGTGCGGGCGACGTTGACCGGCGCGCCGAAGCCCTTGTTTCGCCAGCCCGGAGCCCGTCGCTCCTGGCCGGTCCGGGGGACCGAGGACAAGCCGGGCGGCCACGTCTTGATGTACCGCTGCCGCCAGGACGCCAAGCTGATCGAGGTGCTGTCCGGGGAGCTAAAGCCTGGCCCGCTGACCGTCGAGTATTGGTACGTTCGCAAGGCGACCGCGTCCGGGTGGCCGGCGGAGCAGAAGAGACTGCCCGCCGGCACCGCCGTCATCCTGCTGATGAAGACGAAGACCGAGGCGCTCAAGGTCCTGCCCGACACCGCGTGGAACCGATTGGAGGTCAAGAGCCTGCTTCGCGAGCGAACCCGGCCCAACAAGCGGGAGTGACGGTGGCGCCCTCAGGCTGGCGGCCCGGCCTGAATCTCCCCGAACAGCGTGAGCGGGGTCGACTCCGTGATGCGGATGTGAACGATGTCGCCGGGGCCAACTGCGCGCTCGGTCGGCTCCGGGAAGACGACGATGTCGTGGCCGCGGGTGCGGCCGGTGAGGCGCGAGGCGTCGCGCTTGCTCGGGCCGTCGACCAGTACCTCGACCGTCCTCCCTTCCTTCGCCGCCTGCCGCGCCCGGCTGACCTCTTCCTGCACGGCGAGCAGGGCCTGGTTCCGCTCCCGCTTCGCCGCCTGCGGGATGTCGTCGTCCAGCCGCGCGGCCCTGGTCCCCTCGCGCGGGGAGTATTTGAAGATGAACGATTGGTTGAACTCACACTCGCGGATCAGCGCCGCGCTGGCCGCGAAGTCCTCGTCCGTCTCGCCGGGGAAGCCGACGATGAAGTCGCTGGCGATCTCGATTTGCGGGACGGTCTCGCGCGCGGAGGCGCCGATCTCGCGGTAGCGCTCGGCGGTGTAGCCGCGGTTCATCGCCCGGAGGATTCGCGTCGAGCCGGATTGCGCCGGCATGTGCAGATGCTCGCAGACGCGCGGGAGGCCGGCGATCGCCCGGAGCAGCCGCGGCGAGATGTCCTTCGGATGCGAGGTGACGAACCGCAGCCGCCGCAGGCCGTCGACCGCGTCGACGCGTTCCAGCAGCGCCGCGAGGTCGGCCGCTTCGTGGTGGTAGGCGTCGACGTTTTGCCCGAGCAGGGTGATCTCGACGCAGCCGTCGTCGACCAGCCGCCGGACCTCATCGACCACGTCGCCGGGCGGGCGGCTCACTTCGCGGCCCCGGACGTAGGGCACGATGCAGTACGAGCAAAACGAGTTGCAGCCGCGCATCACGGAGACGAAGGCCCGGTGCCGGTCGGGCCGCGCCGACGGGCAGCGGTCGAACGTCACCGGGGCGTCGTCGGTGACGCAGAGGCGGGCGCCCTCGCTCCGCGCCTGCTCGACCAGGGCGGGCAGGTCGGCGAAGTGCTTCGTCCCGCAGACCACGTCGAGGTGTGGAACCGTGTCGAGCAGCCGCCGTCCGTCCTTCTGCGCCATGCAGCCCATGACGACGAGGACCAGTTCGGGGCACTGCTGCTTGGCGCGCTTGAAGCGGCCGAGGCGGGAGAGGGCGCGCTGCTCGGCGTGCCGGCGGACGCTGCACGTGTTGATGAGGATGGTGCCGGCCCGGTCGGGGTCGGTCGTGGTGGACAGGCCGCGGCGGAGGAACTCGCCGGCGGCGAGTTCGGAGTCGAGCTTGTTCATCTGGCAGCCGAAGGTGATGAAGCAGACGGCGGCGGGGTCGCGTTGTGGATGGGGTGCGGTCACCGGTCGAACTGTCCGAGGAATTCGAGCGCATGTCGGGCGGCTTCGTCGGGATGCGCGTCGGCGCCGCTGAGGTCCACGGTCAACCAGGCGTCGTAGCGGATGGCGTCGAGCGCCTCGAAGACCGCCCCGAACTCCACGACCCCGGTGCCCGGCACGACGACCTCGCCGGAGCCGTCGGCCGAGACGTCTTCGAGGTGGACGTGCCGGACGGCGTCCTTGAGCTCACGGATCGAAGCGGCGATGTCCTGGCCGGCGCGGTGCAGGTGGCCGGTGTTGAGATCGATCCCGATCCCCCGCGACTTGACCTTCTTGAGCACCTCGAAGCCCTGGTCGGCGCTCTCGATGAGAAGCCCGTGCTGGGGGGTGATGAGCACGGGGGGGCACCGTCCCTTCTCGACGGCGGCGGCGACCTGCTTGAGCCCGCCGACCAGGTGCTGGAGAGCGGTCTCGCGGGTCATCTTGCCTTCCAGCCGGCCGCCGGCCAGGGTGGAGATGGTGGGCCCGCCGATGTCTTTGGCAAAGGCCCCCGCGTCGAGGGTATGTTGGACGCGTTCGCCGCGCAGCACGCGGTCAGCTTCGATCCAGGACGGCCGCAGCTCGTCACGGAGGGCGGTCATCGGTCCGGCGTTGACGTTGGAGATGGCCAGTCGGTTCTGGGCGAGCGCGGAGCGGATGCCGCGCCGGTCGGCCTCGGTGAGGATGGGCGGATAGCCGTGGGGAATGTCGGCCATCACCTCGATGCCGGCGTACCCGGCGAGGCCCACGTGCCGAATCGCTTGCGCCAGTTTGAACCGCTTATAGGCGCTCGATGAGAGAGCGAATTTTCTCAAACCACGAACCCTGAAGACTCCAGCACCAAGAACGCCAGCATCTTAGCGCCGGCGGCGATGTCGCGCAAGGATATCCGCTCGTCGGGGGCGTGGGCGTGGCGCAGGTGGCCGGGGCCAAAGACAATGACGTCCCGGTCGAGGAACGCGTCGGCGAAGAGGCGCGCGTCGCAGCTCGTCTCCCAGCCCGGCGGATGCGGCGGCACGTCGAGCCCGGCCCGTTGCGAGCTTTCCCCGGCGTAGACGGCCAGCGCCGAGTCCGCCTCGCGGGCGAAGGCGTTGTTGTGCAGCCGGTCGAAGGTGATCCGGATCTCGCCGCCCGGGAGGTCGGCGGCGGCGCGCTCGGCGGCGGCCGTCAACCGCGACGCCACCTGCTCGATCGTGTGCGTCGGCACGAAGCCCTGCGCCCCCTCGACCACCAGCCGGTCCTCCTCGTGGCCGGCCAGCGCGATGCGGACGTCCCCGCCGGCGCCCCGCAGGTCGCCCAGGGCGCGGACGACGTAGGCCATCTTGGTCGCCGCGTTGTCGCACTGGTCCAGTGACCCCATGTGCCCGGCCGTCCCGTGCACGCCGAGGGTGAACCGGCCGTCCCCGTGCTCCTCGAGGGTGACGTGCCGGGCAACCTTCGGCCGGCCGGTGTCCGGGTCGCGCTCGCGCGTCTTGTCGCCGTAGACGGCGCAGTATTCGCCGACGGCGCGGGAGACGGCGGCGGCGACGGCAGCCCCGTCCACGCCGGACGAGTCGATCTCCAACTCGACCCGGTCGTTGACCCGCGAGGGCGCGGAGCCGAACGGGCCGATCATCCCGTGGTTGGTCTGGACCGGGCGCTGGGGGAAGAGCGGGTGGTCGCTTTCGCTCTGGAGGGCCCGTCCTTCGTCTTCGAGGGCGAGGATCATCCGGGCGGCGAGGTCGACGGCGCGGTCCGGCGGCGCGGTGAGTTCGGCGCGGTACCACAGCGCCCCGCGATTGGCGGTGAAGGTGCAGAAGGCGGTTGCCTCGCACACGACCAGCCCGCTGAACCGGAACGGATCTTCGAGGGTGAGCGAGAGGGAGCCGTTGCCGCCGATCTCCTCGTCGATGACGAACTGGGCGCAGAGGTCCTGGGTGACGTGGACGTCCGCGTGGTCGCGCAGGTGCTTGAGGAGGCGGAGCGCGGCCACGACCGTGGCTACCTGGCCCTTTGCGTCGCAGGCGCCGCGGCCCCACACCGTCTCTCCCTCGCGGGAGGGCGGGATGTGCGGCGGGATGGTGTCGATGTGGGCGTTGAACGCCAGCCGCAGCGGCTCGAGCCGGTCTGCGTCCTCCTCGCCCTCGGCGCCCTGCGGGGCGGCCGGCTCGGCGCCGCGCAGCACGGCGAGCAGGTTGCCGCGGCCCTCATACGCCTCGGCGGCGGGGCGATCGGTGTAGCCGGGCGGGGTGTAGGCGGGGTGGCCCTCGATCCCGGGGCGGATGGGGAGGAACTCGGTGACGATTTCATCGGCCCAGGTGTCCTTGAGCGCGGCCTCGATTTTCTCGAAGCAGCGGTGCTCGTCGGCGGCGAGCGCGGCGAGGTCCGGACGCGGCGTGGTGTCCACCGCCATCAGGTCGGTGAGGAGCGTGGCAATGGATTCGAGGAACGCCTCCGACGCGGCGACCCGGGAGATCTCCTCGACGATGGGATCGGGAATAGACCCGCCGGCGACCTGGGCGCGGATGAGGCGGGCGACGTGGGCGCGGCGGTCGGCTTTCACCGTCTGGTCGATGCGCTGGAACAGGGCAATTTCACGCTCGGCGGTTTCGTCGAGCTGGAAGGTGATGGCGGGGGTGTACTTGAGCGCCGTCTCCTGGGCGACGCGGGTCTGGATGTAGCCGCGGGCGTTCTCCAGCGCCCGGCTCACGGTCCGTTTCTGGGCGTCGCCGCCGAGTACGGAGAAGCGGACCCGGGCGTTCTTGAGGTCGGCGGACAGGGTGACCCCGACGATGGTGATGAACCCGCAGCGGGGGTCGTTCAGCTCCTGGGTGACCACGCGGCTGATGACCTGCTTCATCTGCCGGGCCACGCGTTCGAGGCGGATCCGGGCCATGGGTCAGAAGATCTCCTGGTCGCATCCGGCCAGCTCGGCGCCGCGGGCGCCGCGAACGAGGTTGGCGATCTGGGAGAGGACGGACTGAATGTAGTCGCGGTCGTTGCCGACCACGGCGACGGCGAGCACGGCCGTCTGGTAGACGTCCTGGGCGCCGACCTCGGCGATCGATGCGTTGAACTTGTGGCCGACGCGGTCCTTGATGCTCTTGACGACGCTCCGCTTGTCCTTGAGCGATCGGGCCCCGCGGATCACCAGCCGCATCCGCAGCGTGCCGACGGCCATTTTTGTGTCTCGGTTCATGTCACGGACGGGGGGCGAATTGACGGGGCTCAGAGCGTTCGGGCGATCTCCTCGACGCGGTAGGCCTCGATCACATCGCCTTCCTTGACGTCCTCGTAGTCGACGACCTTGATCCCGCACTGGGTGCCGACCTGGGCCTCGCGGACATCGTCCTTCACGCGGCGCAGCGACGCAATCCGGGCGCCGTCCAGGATCACGATGCCGTCCCGGGCCACACGGATCTGGGCGTCGTTGGCGATCGCTCCGTCCGTGACCTGGCACCCGGCGATGTTCCCCACCCGGGAGTGCCTGAACACCTCGAGGACGGTGGCGTGCCCGATGACGGTCTCGCGTCGCTCCGGGGCCAGGAGGCCGCTCAGCGCGGAGCGCATGTCGTCCACCGGCTGATAGATGACCTGGTAGAACCGGGCGTCGACCTTTTTCTCCTCGACCAGTGTCCGGGCCCGGGTGTCGGCCACCACGCGGTAGCCGATGATGATGGCGTCGGACGCGTCGGCCAGGAGGACGTCCGACTCGTTGACCGCTCCCACGCCGCTGTGGATCATCTTGATCTTGACCTCGTCGGTGGACAGGCCGTGGAGTTTTTCCTTGAGCGGTTCGAGCGAGCCCATCACGTCGGCCTTGAGGACCACGCGGACCTCGGCGGCCTCGCCTTCGGCGATCTTGCCGAACAGGTTCTCCAGGGTGACGTGCGATCGCTCGATCAGGCTGGCCACGCGGGCCCGGTGCCCGCGGATCCCGGCGACCTCGCGGGCCTTCTGAAGGTCGGCGACCACCAGCGTCGGATCGCCGGCCTCGGGCACGCCGCTGAGGCCGGAGAGCTGGACAGGGACGGACGGTCCGGCGGCGTCCACGCTCCGGCCGCGGTCGTCCTGCATGGAGCGGGCCCGCCCGAAGACGGCCCCGCACAGCACGACGTCGCCGACGTGGAGCGTGCCCTCGCGGACCAGCACGGTGGCCACGGCGCCCCGCCCCTCGGTGAGGTGCGCTTCCAGCGTCACCCCCGTTGCCGCTTTGTTCGGATTCGCCTTGAGGTCCCTCAGCTCGGCGACGAGGAGGATCATCTCGAGCAGGTCGTTGATCCCCTGCCCGGTGACCGCGGAGACCTCGACGCAGGGGACGTCGCCGCCCCATTCCTCCAGTTCCATGCCGGCCTGGCCCAGTTGCGGTTTGACCCGCTGGACGTCGGCGCCGGGCAGGTCGATCTTGTTGAGGGCGACCACGATGGGCACCTCGGCGGCGCGGGCGTGCGAGATGGCCTCCTCGGTTTGTGGCATGACCCCGTCGTCCGCCGCCACGACCAGGACGACGACGTCGGTGCAGTTCGCCCCGCGGGCCCGCATGGCGGTGAACGCCTCGTGGCCCGGGGTGTCCAGAAACGTGATGGCCTTGCCGCCCGCGGTCTTCACGCTGTAGGCGCCGATGTGCTGGGTGATGCCGCCGCTCTCGGACTCGGCGACGTTCGCGTCCCGGATCCGGTCGAGCAGCGAGGTCTTCCCGTGATCGACGTGCCCCAGCATGGTGACCACGGGGACCCGCGATTCGAGGTGCTCTTCGCTCCCCTCCGTCGCGGTGCGTTCCACCTCTTCCTCGATCGACTCCCGCTCTCGGATGGTGACCTCCCACCCGTACTCCAGGGCGATCAGTTCCACTACGTCGTTGGGGAGGGGGTGGTTGATGGTGGCGACGACGTCGGTTTCCATCAGCTTGCGAATGATGTCGCTCGCCTTCATGCCGATCGCCGCGGAGAGGTCGCGGACGGTCACTGGAAAGATCAGGGTGGCCTTGCGCTCCTCGGGGGGCACGACGACGGCGGGTGCCGACGAGGCGCCTCCGGGCGGGCGCCGGCGCCGTCCGTAGGGTCGGGGGCGGCGCGTGCGGCGCTGATAGTCGACGCCGGCATCGGCCATTTTGCCCGAGTAGGTGCCGCCCACGGTGAAATCGGTGAACACCATTCCGGCGCCCTTTTGGTGGCGCGATTTGGCGCGGGCGGCGCGTTTGGCGGCGTCGGTCTCGGTCTTGGTCGGGGCGCGTCCCCGTCCACCGTGTCCGTGGCGCGGGCCTTTCCGGACCGCGCCGCGGCGGGCCGGTCGGCGGTCGGCGGACTCCTTGTCGGGTGCGCCGGATCTGGGCGCAGGTTTCGGGCGCCGGGTCTGGGAGGCGGAGGGGGCGGGCCGGGCGGGCCGGGCGGGCGGGCCGGCGCGGGCCGGGCCGGCCGGCTTCCGGGGTGCCTGGGCGGCCGGGGCGGCGGGTGCCCCGCCGCCGGAGAATTCCTCGCGCAGCATCCGCGCCTCGCCGTCGCTGAGCGCGTTCATGTGCTTGGTGATGCGCACCAGCCCCTTCTGCTGGCATTTGGTGATAAGCTCTTTGCTGCTTATCCCCAGTTCCTTGGCCAGGGTGTGTACGCGGGTGCCCAAGTCATTCCTCCGTTTGTTCCGACGGGGCCTCGGGTCCGTCGTCCGCCGGCTGATCGTCCACGTTGTCATCTCCCGAAGAGGCCTCCGGCGCCTCGGGGCCCGGCTCTTCCGGTTCGGCATCCGGCTCGCCCTCGGGCTCCGGCTCGGCCTCGGCCTCGGCCTCAGGCTCCGGCTCGGTATCGGGCTCGGCCTCGGGCTCCGGCTCCGGCTCGGCGGGTTCTTCTTCCGCGGCGGCCTGGGCCGCCGCCGCGGCGGCCCGGGCCTGGCGCGCCTTCTGGCGCTCTTCGCCCACGTACTCGGCGGCGCACTGGATGATCTTCTCGGCGGTGGCCCCGCCGATGCCTTCGACGGTCTGGGTGGACTCCATCGAGGCGCTGGCCAGTTTCTTCAGCGAGAATCCGGAGGCGAACAGCTTGCCGATGGTCTTGGGTCCGACGCCGGGGACCGCGGCAAGGACGGTCTGCATCTTCTCGAGTTCGCCGTCGAGCTCCTGCTGGCTCATCACGTCGATGTCCCATCCGGTGAGCTTGGCGGCGAGGCGGACGTTCTGGCCCAGGGCGCCGATGGCCCGGGAGAGCTGGTCCTCGGCGACGATGACCCGGGCGAGCCGGGCGCGGGGGTTGAGGCTGATGGCCTCGATCTCGGCCGGGTTCAGCGCGTTGGCGATGAAGATGTCGGACTGGTCGCTCCAGCGCACGATGTCGATTTTCTCGCCGCCGAGTTCGGCGACGATGTTCTTGATCCGGGTTCCGCGGACGCCGACACACGCCCCGACGGCGTCGACCTTGGAGTCGACGGAGTAGACGGCGATCTTGGTGCGGTACCCCGGCTCGCGGGCCAGGGTCTTGACCTCGATGATGCGCTCGGCGATTTCGGGGACTTCGAGATCGAACAGGCGCTTGATCAGGTCGGGGTGACTTCGGGAGAGGATGATCTTGACGTTGCTGCCGACTTTCTTGACGTCGTAGACGTAGCAGCGGATGCGGTCGCCGACGCGGTAGTTCTCCTCGCGGACCTGCTCGCGGCGGGGGATGATACCCTCGGTTTTTCCGAGGTTGACGATGACGTTTCCGCCCTCGACGCGCTGGACGGTGCCGTTGACGATGTCGCGGACGCGGGCCTCGTAGTCGCGGAAGATGACGTCGCGTTCGGCCTCGCGGATTTTCTGGATGATGACCTGCTTGGCGGTTTGTGCGGCGATGCGCCCGAGGCTGGTCGGGTCGATCTGTTCGTCCAGGCCTTCGACGGACATCTCGCCGGTCTCCCGGTTAATGGACACCTGGATGACGTCCAGGGAGCCGGTCCGCTTCCGGAGCGCGGAGGCCATGGCGTCTTCGAGCGCCTCGAACAGGATGTCCAGCGAGATATCTTTGTCCCGGTGGATGCTGTCAATAACCCTGAGCAAATCGCCGTTCATGTTCCGCTTCCACTTCCAACAAAAAT
>Ga0272442_10012230_pt1 | contig 10390 bp, 8 predicted proteins | sample SSMForm2O_FD_200262 | JGI IMG/M metagenome (GOLD analysis project Ga0272442, IMG submission 200262) | Marine sediment archaeal communities from Little Sippewissett salt marsh, Falmouth, MA, United States - SSM-Form-2O | ecosystem: Environmental > Aquatic > Marine > Wetlands > Sediment ... | reverse complement strand
CCAAAGAAGCAAACGGTTTGCTGAAAGTTATCCTTGATTATCAAAAAGCCCTGCATTTACTTGATGAATACGACTATCAAAAATTAGAGATACACAAAGTCACCACCCAAGAAAAATTCAAGATCAATCTGCAAAAAGTTCGACAGGAGTTAGAACAGCTAAAAAATCATTACCCCACCGGATTATTTGGTCTGGAAAAAGACCAATCTTTTTCCGGTTCCATAGGGGCCATCTATCAAAGCTTTGAAGGAAAAGACCTTTATCCCAGCATCGAAGAAAAGGCAGCACATCTTTTATACTTTGTTGTCAAAAATCATTCTTTTGTCGATGGCAATAAGCGGATTGCAGCCTCCTTATTCTTATGGTTTCTAAATGAGAATAAAATTCTATACCATACAGATGGCAGTAAACGCCTTGCCGACAATGCCTTGGTTGCCTTAACTTTACTGATTGCTGAAAGTAAAGCAGAAGAAAAAGAAACCATCATTAAGGTCATCGTAAATCTGATCAACCAGGACAATTAAGCAATGAATTTCTACATCTTTTTCTTTCATGATAAGAACAACCCCTAATTTTTCCTCTTTTTACAGATATATACTAACTCTCCCCCCCACAATTTACATCACATTCGAAATTCCTATGCGCTAATTTCCCCACAATTATTGCCCTCATCTTCACAAAATACCAACGACCAAATACTATCTGACCGGAGGACTAATATGTTTACCTCAATTCCTGCATGTAACCTGATTAACGACAACTAAAAAATATGGCATATTGGAAAAATTTCATAAAAAGAAGGATTTTTAAATAGAAGCAGAGTATTTCATTAATAACATGAATTTTGCGTAATATTAACATAAAGCAAATTTAATAAAATGAAATATCGTAACCTGTATGAAGATAGCAGGAGAGAGCAAGCACCTAAACTTCCAGGCAAAAGGGCTGTTACCAAATAAGGATTCTGGATTAGTAAAACGGGGACATTCTTTTTTTATGTCCCCGCGTTTTATGCCAGGTTAAAAGTAAAGTGTGTCCCCGTTTTACAAAAATAGTATTTTATTGTTTCAATTTCTTACTCTTTTTTTAAAACGGGCAATTCCTGATTTTTTAGGAAAAATCCTAACAGAGCGTACTTTAATAGATTAATATTTTCCTGATTTTCCTAGGAAGAATCTTTCAGGTAAAAAGACAGAGTAAGAATAGTAATTTAGCGATTCTTACTCTGTCTTTTTGTTTTATTGGAAAGGATTTAAAAATATTAATTAGGTAAAAGTAAGCGAGTTATTAATGGTAAATTCTATGCAAATAAACAAGATAAACTATAGGTTTAAGTAAAAATTATAAAATAGAAATATTTATTTAAGCTATGTTTATTAGTACTGAATTATTAAAAATAATTTGTAAGGAGGAATTTGAATGATAGAGGCAATTAGAAATATCGGGGAGTACGCTCTTGAAAAAGAAAGTAAAACTACCGATAATCCTTTAGAAATTTTAGTAGATAATCCTGCAAATAAAAATACTAAAAATATTTTGTTTATTATTATTAATAATGAAGAAGAAGGGAAATTTAAATATTATGGTATAGAAACTGAAGAATATTCAAAAGATAAATTAAATAGATATTTATACAGGAAAGGTAGTGGTGCCCGAGGAACTGATATTACTCCAACAGCTATGGTAACTGATAAAATCGCAAAAACTTTTGAAAATAAAATTTTAAGTTGGTTTAAAAACTATAATTCTGAAAAAAATAATCAGAATAATATACTACATAAAATTTATCTTGTTATGGAAAATAATAAAGAAAAAATAACGCAAGATTTAAAGGAAAAATCAGCAAAAGAAAATAACATTATAAGTTTTAAAGTTGATGGAAAATATTTAGGAGATTTTGTAATATTTAGAAATATTTTAATTGATAGAGCTTCAGAAAATTATCATAAAAAATATGGAAAAATATCAAAATCAAAAGATAAGCTATGTTCGGTGTGCAAGAAAAAAAGTGAAGAAGTTTATGGTTTCGTAAGTACTTTTAATTTTTATACAGTGGATAAACCTGGATTTGTTAGTGGAGGCTTTCAACAAAAAGATGCCTGGAAAAATTATCCGGTTTGTCGAAATTGTGCCTTAACTTTAGAAGAAGGTAAAAAATATTCAAGCGATAATCTTACTTTTAATTTTTATGGTTTTCAATATTTATTAATCCCAAAATTTATAAAAGGAGTTAAAGAAGATATCCGAAAAGACATCCTTAAAAAAATAGAACGTCAGAGAGACCCACGGTTTAGAAAAAAAGAAATAAAACATTTAACTAATGACGAAAAAGAAGTATTGAAAACAATGAGCGAACAAGAAAATTACCTAAATAATAATTTTTTATTTTATAGTGCTCCTAAAGGTTTTTATAGAGGGGATTTTAAGATTTTACTTTATATTGAAGATATCTTACCTTCTCGATTGGGAGAATTATTTAATGCTAAAGAAAAAATTGATCAAGAAAAAATATTTATAAATTGTATGGTACCCGCATTTAACAATAAAAGAGAAAGAGTTGGCGAAATGCCGCTGGAATTTAATTTTGGAGTTTTAAGCACTTTTTTCCCAAAAGTAAGCAACAACGGAACTTTCGATAAATATTTTTTAGATATCGTTAACAAAATTTTTACTATAAAGCCAGTAAATTATGATTTTTTAATATATTTTATCATGCGAAAAATAAGAGATGGCTTTATAAATGGATATCCTACGAAAATTGATATCTTGAAAGCTTTTATGTTGTTAAATTACTTAAATGAATTGAATATATTAAAATATAAAAAGGAGGAAACAACAAAAATGGAAAATATAATTTTTCCCAAAGAAATAGGAGGCGAAATAAAAATAAAAACAGAATCTTTTTTCGAAAAATTTTCTGATTTTTTTGATAGTGATATCAAAAAGGCAATATTTTTAGAAGGAGCTTTAGTTCAAAAGTTATTGAATATTCAAAGACTTCCTGAAGTAAGCAATGCCCAATCAGGCAAAGAACCATTTAGATCGCACTTAAAAGGTTTAAAGTTAGAAGAAAAACAAATTAGAAAACTTTTGCCGGAAATACAGAACAAATTAGAAGAATATGGAAAAAACTATTATTGTGATTTGGAGACAATTATTTCTGAATATTTTATTTCATCAGGAAATACTTGGAATATAACCAATGATGAAATTAGTTTTTATTTTGTATTGGGAATGAATCTTTCTAATTTATTTAAAAAAGAAAAAAATAATGGAGGGAAAGAAGATGAGTGAAATAGTAAAAAACAGGTCAGAGATTGTGTTTCTCTACGATATTAAAGATGCTAATCCTAACGGGGATCCGTTGGATGAAAATAAACCACGAATTGATGAGGAAACCGGGATAAACATAGTAACCGATGTTCGTTTAAAAAGAACTATTCGGGATTATCTTATGAATTTTAAAAACGAAGAAATTTTTATTAGAGAGATCCGGAATGACGAAGGAAAATTAAAAACAAAAGAAGATAGATTGAATGATTTAAAAATTGAATCTCCAAAAGAGTTAATAAGTAATTGTATTGATATAAGACTATTCGGTGCTACTACAGCAATAAAAAACAAGACAATAACATTTACCGGACCTGTTCAATTTAATTTTGGAAGATCTCTAAATAAAGTAAATCTTACTTTTGTAAAAGGAACTACAGTAATGCCTTCTAAAGAAGCAAAAGGTCAAGGTACATTTACTGGAATGTATATCCTTCCTTATTCTTTAATTTCTTTCTATGGAATTGTTAATGAAAATGCGGCTCAGCATACCCAACTTAGCGAGAATGATATTTTACTTTTACTAGAAGGAATGTGGAATGGAACTAAAAATTTAATTTCTCGGAGCAAAGCCGGACAGATACCCCGTCTACTTTTAAAAGTAAATTATATAGAAGAAAATTATCATCTCGGAGATTTAGATAAATTGATTAAAATAAAAGGTATTCAGAATATAGCAGAGGAAAAGATTCGCGATATTGGTGAAATAGAATTAGATGCCAGTGAATTAATAGAAACTTTAAATAGAAATAAAGAAAAAATTGAAAGTATTGACTTAAAAATTGAAGAAAGAGTTAAGATTAATTTGGAAAAATTGGATATAAAAATAAATAATCTTATATTTTAATTGTAAAAAGGGGGGTTAGAAAATGGATAAAATGTTAGTTTTCGATGTTTGGGGAGATTATGCCCATTTTAGAAGATATTATACAACAACATCTCCCCTTTCTTTTCCTATTCCTCCCCGGACTGCTCTATGCGGTTTGATAGGAGCTATCATAGGGTTAGAAAAAGAAGAGAATGATTATTTAAAATACTTTCCTACCGAATCTGCACATATTGCCTTAAGATTACTTAATCCTATAAAAAAAACTATCATTGCTGAAAATTTAATAAATACTAAAAATGCTCGTGGTCCGGGAATGAATTTAATAAACCAAAAGGGAGGCAGAACCCAAATAAGATTTGAATTCTTAAAAGATCAAAAATATAGAATATATTTTTTCTCTATTGACACGGGAGATAGTCTATATCAAAAATTAAAATATAATTTAATCAATCATAAGACCAAGTATACTCCCTGTTTGGGCTTAAGTGAAAATATTGCAAACTTTAGCTTTATAGGAGAATTTAAAATCAATATTCTTCATTGTAAAAATGATTATGTTTCCATTGACACAGTATTACCATTACAAAAAATATCAAAAAAAGAAGGAATAATGTTTGAACGGGAAGGAGAGTATTTTTCGATAAGAATTCCAGTTGAATTAAATACTGAAAGAGTTGTTACAAAATATAGAGATATTATTTTTGATAGAAATGGAAGGCCAATAAAAGCTCAGTTAACAGAAACATATGCAAATTTTAATTATTTGGATGAAAGGAGTGAAAATATTGTCTTCATCGAGTAAAATGTTTTCTCATCCGGGCAAATTACTGAAAGAGCATTTACAAGAAGTAGGAGATTTATGTGTGCAAAATTTATCTCTTAAAAAAATAAATTTAGATGGTTGTATTGATCTTAATATTCTTAAAGACATTTCTTATTTGATTGGAGTGTCTCATGATTTTGGAAAAGCTACAAATTATTTTCAAAAATATTTAAAAGAAAAAAATGAAATTGAAAAAATAAACATGAAAAATAAGGCAGAGACCCACCACTCTTTGATTTCTGCCTTATTTTCTTACTATGTAGTCAAGGAATATTTGTCATTCAAAGACTTATTAATTGAAAAATATTATCAATATTTTCCGGTCATTAGTTTTTTAGTAGTCAAAAGGCATCATGGTAATTTAGATGATGCTTTAGACGAAGTTATTCTTGATTCTAAAGACAATAATATTTTAGAGAAACAGGTTAAAGATATTGATTTTCAAGCAATTACTTGTATTTATAATCAATTATTTTCAAAAATCGGTTTTAAATTTGATTACAATATGTTTCAAGATAATATCTTAAATGAAAAACCTATTATGATTTATCACGAAATAGATAGGTATGAAAAAAAATATGTAAGGGCTTTAAACCATCAAGAAAAAAAATTAATTACTTACCTTGAAGAAGAAGACACGCTTTTTTATTATTTTATAACTATGCTTTTATATTCATTACTTTTAGATGCAGATAAAACCGATGCAGCTAATTTACAGCAAATTAAAAGAGTCAAAATAGATGAAAAAATTGTTGATAATTATAAATTACATTTATTCAAAGGTAGCGATAAAAATAAAAAAAAGATAAATAAAATAAGGGATGAAATCTATAAAGAGGTTATAAATAATCTGGAAAATATAAATTTAGAAAGAGATAAAATATTATCACTAAATGTTCCTACCGGCACTGGCAAGACCCTGACTTCTCTATCCTTTGCTATAAAATTAAAGACAAAAATAGAACAGAAAAAAAAATATAAACCAAGGATTATTTATTCCTTGCCTTATTTAAGTATTATTGATCAAAATTTTGCAATATTTGAGGATGTCTTTAGATTTTCTTTAAAGGGGAAAACTCCTAATTCTAACTTATTGCTAAAACATCATCATCTCTCTGATGTGAATTACACAACTTCGAACAAAGAGGAAGAAGAATTTGAAAATATATCCCCTGGAGATATTGGTAAAGATTTATTATTAATTGAGGGATGGAACTCGGAAGTAATTGTTACTACTTTTTTTCAATTTTTCTATAGTCTTATTTCTAATCGAAATAAATCTATTCGAAAATTTCATAATATAGTAAATAGCATTATTATTTTAGATGAAATTCAAGCAATTCCTCACAAATACTGGTTTTTATTCAATAAAATTACTCATTTTTTAGCTGAAAAATTCAATATATATTTTATTTTAGTTACTGCAACCCAACCCTTACTATTTAACGAAAAGAGTGGAGAAATAAAACCTTTAATAATGAAAAAGGAAAAACATTTCAATGCCGTAAATCGAGTTGATCTTAAATATAATTCAGAATCACTTTGCTTAAATGATTTTCAAGAAATATTAAAAGAAGACATATATAGTAATTTAAATAAAGATTTCTTAATTGTATTGAATACTATAAATTCTTCTCTTGAAATATATAACTTTATTTGCCAATTAGAATTAGAAAATACTGAAGTATATTATCTTTCTACCAATATAATTCCCCGGGAAAGATTAAAAAGAATCAAAAAAAGCAAAAAAAATACTAAAAAGCGAAAAATTATAATTAGCACTCAATTAATTGAAGCCGGGGTGGATTTGGATGTAGATATTGTCTATCGTGATTTTGCTCCCCTTGATTCGATTAATCAAGTGGCAGGAAGATGTAACCGAAATTTTAATCAAAATAAAGGATTGATAAAATTATTTGTTTTGAAAGCCGAAGAAGAGAAAAAAGAATATTATCGTTATATTTACGATGATTTTATTATTTCAAAAACCAAAGATGCCTTAGAGAAAATTGGGAGAAAAAAAATAGAGGAAAAAGATTTTTTATATCTAAATAATTTATATTTTGATAAAGTAAATCAAGGTAAAGCAGATGATAAATCTAAAGAAATATTAGGGTATGTTAAAAAATTAACCTTTAGTGAATTAAATAAATTTAAACTTATAGAGAATAATTATAAAAAGATAGATATATTTGTCGAAGCAGATAAAAAAGGTAAGGAAATATATCAAAAATATAAAGATTTATCTTTAATAAAAGATTTATTTAAACGTAAAAATGAATTTTTAAAAATTAAGAAAAGTTTTTATGATTACGTTATCTCTATTCCTTATAATTATGCGGCTGATTTTATCGTCAAGGAAAAAAGCATAGGACATATTTCCTTGGAAGAAATAAGGCAAAATAATTACTATGACTTGGAAACTGGTTTTATTAGGAATAAAACAAGTGGAGGAACATTAATTTACTAAATAGGAGTGAAGATGAAAGTAAGAACAATGTTGCTAAAAATGGAATCTGATCAACCGATAAAAGAAGATGCATCCAAATTACGTGGCTTTTTTGCCCATAAATTTAATAGTTATATACTAATGCATAATCATTTGGGTAATAATAAATTTTTTTATAAGTATCCTCGAATACAATACAAAACTATTGATAAGATAAAAGTTATTTTGGGATTAGATGAAGGAATAGATGTTTTACAAAGTATTTATAATCAATACAACAAGATAACCCTGGATAATCACTCTTATAAGATATTTACAAAAGAGATAATTTTAAAAGAAGAAGATTTTGGAATTGCTACTAAAAATATAAAATATAAATTTCTTATACCCTGGTTTGCTTTAAACGAAGAAAATTACAAGAGATACAAAAGTTATAATTATATAGAGCGGACAGATCAATTACAAAGTATCTTAATACGTAACATGATGGCTATAGCCAAAACTTTTAAATATTATGTTGAATCTAAAATAATTGTAGATACCAGCGTAAAAGAAACGACCATTAAATTTAAAGAGAAAGATGTTATAGGTTTTTTAGGAACCTTTCAAACAAATTTTAATCTTCCTGATTATGTTGGTCTGGGAAAGTCGGTTTCGCGTGGATTTGGAACAATAAAGAAAATAAGTAATTAAATGGAAGTAAAATTATGCAATTAATTATTAATACCAGAGGATCATATTTAAGAAAAAAGAATAATTGTTTTTTGATTAAAAATGACGAAAAAGTGTTTGAAGTTTCTGTTAAGAAAATCGAAAGCATTTTAATTACTACTAGTGCTTACATTTCTACTGATGCGGTTAAATTTGCTTTGGATAATAATATAGATATTATTTTTTTAGATTATTTCGGCAATCCTTATGGAAGGGTTTGGCATTCAAGATTGGGAAGCACAACTCTAATAAGGAGAAAACAATTAGAATCTTCTACCGGAGAAAGAGGCCTAAATTTAGCCCAAGAATGGGTAATTTGTAAAATTGACAATCAAATTGAATTCTTAAAAAGTTTAAAAAATTCTCGACCTCACAAAGAAAATGCTCTTAAGGAATGTATAGATTTTATGGAGAATAAAAAAATTATCTTATTAAAAATAAAAGGGAACATAGAAGAAAAAAGAAATAGTATTATGGCTATAGAAGGAATGGTGGCAAAAGAATACTTTAAGGTATTGAACTATATTATACCGGAGAGGTTTAAATTTGATGGTAGAAGTAGAAGTCCGGCTAAAGATGAGTTTAACTGTTTGCTTAATTATGGGTATGGAGTACTTTATTCTATGGTCGAAAAAGGTTGTATTCTTGCCGGACTTGATCCTTACTTAGGTTTTATTCATTCCGATAATTATAATAAGAAATCGTTAGTTTTCGATCTTATTGAAATCTTTAGAATTTTAGTCGATAAAACTGTAATTTATCTATTTAGTAAAAGAAAAGTTAAAAAAGAATATTTTGATCAAATTAAAAATGGACTTTCTCTCAATAAAGAAGGAAAAGCATTTTTAATCAGTGCCTTAAATGAAACATTTGAAAAGAAAGTTAGATACCGAGGAAGGAATATAAAAAATAGAAATATAATTCAATTTGAATGTCACCGAATAGCAAATAATTTATTAAAACAGAAATGAGATAATATGTTATGTTAGTATGGGTTATTTATGATATTACAATAAATAAAATTAGAAGTAAAGTTGCAATTTATTGCAAGGGCTATGGTTTATATCGAGTGCAGAAAAGTGTATTTTTAGGGAAATTAAGTAAAAACGAAATAGATGAATTATCTTTGCAATGTAATAAAATTATTAATAAAAAAGAAGATTCTGTTTATATTTTCCCAATGTGTGACGAAGATTTTAAAAAAGTAAAACTTTTAGGACAAGCCTTTGATAAAAAAATGATAAAAGATGAAGTAATTGCTAAGTTTTTTTAGAGGTTTTATGAAGAATGGAAACAATAACAAAAAAAGGAGTGTATATCACACCTTCGGAAATAATAGAATATTTATATTGTCCGAGATTTATCTATTTTATGAATTGTCTTTCCATACCTCAGCACGAAGAACAAAGATATAAAGTAAGGACCGGAAGAGAAACTCACGAGAAGAAAGCTAAAATAAATAAAGATTATTTAAGAAGAAAATTAAATTGCAATAAAAGAGAAATAAATGTTTATTTAGCTTCTGAAAAATATCATTTAAAAGGAGTTGTAGATGAAGTGTTATTTTTGGAAGACGGAACTGCTGCACCTCTTGATTATAAATTTGCAGTATGTAAAGAGAAGTTATTTCGTACTCATAAGATCCAATCAACTCTCTATGCTATTTTAATTAAAGATAATTATCAAGTAGGAGTAGATCGAGGTTATATTTGTTATACAAGAAGTAAAAATTTAATTAAAGTAATAGATTTTAAAGAAAGCAATTTTAGAAAAGCATTAGAAATGATTGATGAGATATTGAAGATAACACAATCTGGTTATTATCCTAAAGGGACCAAATATCTATCTAAATGTGCTGATTGTTGTTACAAAAATATTTGCGTTTAAGAAGGTGGAACGATGAAACTCCTATATTATAATGGTTTACAACTACAAAAAGCATGTAAAGAGTCTCGAAAAATAATATATTTTAAGGGAAATACTATTAAAATATGCAAATAAAGCTATAGTAAAAAACCAGGAAGTTGTTGTATTAATTGACTTTTAAGATATAAGCGTTGAAGAGGAACATCCATTAAAACAAGGATTGAAACTTCAATTGACGAAACAACGGCTTATCTGGAAGGCAGAGTTGAAGAGGAACATCCATTAAAACAAGGATTGAAACTCAAGGTGCGTATTTTGTGCATGTGCCATTGTATTTGTTGAAGAGGAACATCCATTAAAACAAGGATTGAAACCCCAATGT
>Ga0272442_10012229_pt1 | contig 10390 bp, 11 predicted proteins | sample SSMForm2O_FD_200262 | JGI IMG/M metagenome (GOLD analysis project Ga0272442, IMG submission 200262) | Marine sediment archaeal communities from Little Sippewissett salt marsh, Falmouth, MA, United States - SSM-Form-2O | ecosystem: Environmental > Aquatic > Marine > Wetlands > Sediment ... | reverse complement strand
TGGCCGCCCAGCGCGAGCTTGAGCCAGAAACTTCTGAGCCCTTAGCAATACGCCGCGGATTCCGCTGGGGCGTCGTTGTGGTTGCCTTGAAGCAAGAGGCCCTTGGCTAGTCAAGAGCAGGGATCTTCCTCTGCGCGTGGTTTGCACGCCCCTCATTGAAAAGCACTCGGATGTCACTCTCACGTAGGACGCGGCTGTAGATGCTCACGTCATCAATCTCGCCTGAGAAGAATGACCGCCGCCCTTCCATTGCGCCGATGTAGAAGGGGCCTCTGCTTGCTTTCTCCAGCCCTTTGAACTCCCGCAACAGAGCTCCTTCACCTGTGTAATCGCCTTCACCATCGACGTAGATGACGGGATACGTTGCCTCGAGATCGAATACAACGATGACATGGTGCCACTGCTGAGGACTGACTTCCATGGAGCCTCGATTCGCTGAGTCTAGCCCTCCATCATCTCTGAGCCTTGCGTAAATGCGGCCCTTCGAGAGCGCCACTCTCAGATCCCACTCGCTGTTGAATACAGACATGGTCTCTCGGGAGTCCTTCTGGGGATTGACCCACGCGGCAATGGTGAATCCGGATGACAAGTTCAGTTCGTCCGAAGAGCTAATCAAGATGTAGTTACTGATTCCATCTAGCGCCACGGCATATCCGGCACCCGTTGGAGTCCTCTCCGGCAGACCACATGCCTCACCTCTACATCGTAGGATCCCGTCAAAGCCAATCCCCGCCTCGTTGAATACCATCGGTCCTTCTCCTTCATCGAAGGACCAGAGGATACTCGGACCAAGCGATTCCTCCAACGTCCGCCGTTCAGGCTCTTCATAAGCTTCAACATACATCCGATTGGCACTGGCCAAGTTGGAACGCGCACAGCCACTAAGGCATAACAGGGCAATGACAACGAGAAACCCAAACATCTTAGACAGTAGAGAACGCTTTGCCGTGTGTGACGTGCAGTACGGGAGCAAGTAGCTCTGAGTAGTGGCGGTTGCACCTTCGACGGCTTCAGGGGTTCCCAATGCATAAGGAGATCGCTTCCTCAAGGGACTGGCTGCATTCACTGCAAGTATGCTCCTATGCATGTAGAAACGAGATCAATCTCTGCTTCTTTCAGGTTGGGGCACATCGGTAGCGATAGCACCTCTTCTGCAGCTAGCTCAGACACAGGCAAATCTCCCTTATTATATCCGAGCTCCGTAAAACATTCTTGCAGATGCAGTGGTCGGGCGTAGTATATCATGCTTCCCACGCCATTCTCGCCCAGATACTGTTGGAGTCCGTCTCGCTGGCCGTTCAGCACGCGAACTGTGTACTGGTGGAAGACATGCGAACGGTCCGGCTCACGCTGTGGTATCACAACCCCTTCGACATCTCGCAAGAGATGGTCATACTTGTCTGCAACCTCCGCTCTCAAAGCAGTCCATCGATCAAGGTACCGCAGCTTGACGGAAAGGATCGCTGCCTGAATCGCATCGAGGCGGGAGTTCATACCCACTAATCTGTGGAAGTACTTCGGTCTCGCCCCGTGCACTCTGAGCAGCTTGATTCGCTCCGCAAGCTCGTCATCATTTGTAGTGACCAGGCCACCGTCGCCATAGGCACCCAGATTCTTCGTTGGGTAGAAGCTGAAGCAACCGGTATCTCCAATGGCACCTGCCTTCTCTCCATCGTAGACTGCACCGATCGCCTGCGCGGCGTCTTCCACAACTGCGAGTTGATACTCCTTGGCTATAGCGCGGATGGCCTGCATGTCCGCAACTTGCCCATATAAGTGGACAGGGATGATGGCCCGAATGCTCTCGACTTCCTTATCCTCGCGCAGAATCTCCCGTAGAGAGAGCGGGTCCATGTTGAACGTTCCTGGATCAATATCACAGAAGACGGGCGTCGCCCCGACGTTGTGGACAACGCCGGCGGTGGCGAAGAAGGTGAAACTGGGGACGATCACGCGGTCGCCAAGTCCGACTCCCAATGCTCGAAGCGATAGCAGGAGCGCATCCGTGCCACTGGCTACTCCGATAGCATGTTCCACGCCGCAGTACTCCGCCGCGCGCTTCTCAAACTCCTCTACAAATGAACCGAGAATGAACCGTCCCGATCGCAGAACCTCGTGAATCGCAGTGTCAATCTCGTCGTGTATCGCTTGGTATTGTCTCACCAGATCTAGCATCGGGACCTTCATCCTCTCTCCTCTCCTAGCTCCACCGTGTCGCCACTTCTTCGGTAGCGTCGTTCACACCCGCTACACACTGCAACGCCTTCTTCGAAGCACAGTTTCATCCCACAGCGGCAGATCCACCCATGCACTCGCGCCGGGTTCCCATATGCGATTGCATACGCAGGCACGTCTCTCGTAACTACCGAGCCGGCACCTACAAACGAATACTCCCCCAGCGTGTGTCCACAGACTATGGTCGCATTTGCCCCAATGCTGGCACCACGTCCTACATGAGTCCTCTGGTATTCCGCCGCCTCCGTCGGGAACTCTGATCGCGGCAGATCAACGTTTGTGAAGACGCAGCTTGGTCCACAAAACACATCGTCCTCCAGAAGGACACCGCCGTAGACTGACACGTTGTTCTGTATCTTCACGTTACTCCCAACTACTACGCTTGGCCCGATGAGCACGTTCTGACCAATCGTGCAACGTTCGCCGACTCGTGCACCCTCCATTACGTGCGAGAAGTGCCAAACCTTGCTTCCCGCACCGATTTCCACATCCCGATCGATATACGCCGACTCATGCACAAACAGGTCTCTCATCCCGCCTCTTTCTCCAGTTTCACTGGTCGGCCACCGGCGTCCATCGATCGTTGGGCAGCATCGAGGATGCGGACGACGCGCAAGCCATCCCATCCATCAGCCCGCGGTTGCACACCGGACCGGATAGCGTCGAGGAACGCCGCAGCCACGCGCGACAGAGGTTCCGCCCGCTCGATCTGTTCCGTCGTTGCTTCACCTTCGATGAGAGCCCACTCTTCTCCAGCCTTCGTCACACACCTATCGTAAAAGATAAGCTTCTCATCAGCCACATCATCGAAGACTGCCATCGCCCGTTCCCCAACGGCGACGGTCTGCCGAGTCTTGATTGGATCGAGCCAACTGGCACCGACTTGTCCAAGTACGCCGCTCTCGAATCGGAGATCCACGTGGACAACATCCTGGATTCCCTGTTGCAGAAACGCTGCACCATAGGCCGCCACTTCCACTGGTTCCTCTCCCAGCAGGTACAGAATGATTGAGATATCATGCGGGGCTAGACTCCACAGAGCATTCTCCTCCGTTCGGACGACACCCAGATTAAGCCGACGACTTGAGATGTGGAAGAGCTTACCAAGGCGCCCAGTATCAACCGCTGCCTTGAGGCGTTCGACACCTGGATGGTACTCCATCAAGTGATCGACCATGAGAATGACACCAGCCTCCTTCGCTCGGTGAACTAGATCGCGCGCGTCGGAGGGTGTCAGCGCAAGCGGCTTCTCCACAAGTACGTGTTTCCCTGCATCGATAGCCTCAATAGCGAGTGCATGATGAAGAACAGCTGGAGCGGCAATCACCGCCGCATCTGTCCCGTCAAGATCGGCATGAGCGGACACCTGTATTCCCTTATGCTTCTCGGACATGGCCCTTCGGCGTGTCGCGTCCGGATCACAGACACAGACCGCCTCCTCACCAAGAAGGGTGCAGAAGGTGCGCACGTGGTTCTTCCCCCAGCCGCCCGCACCCAGAATTGAGATCCGCATGTCAGCCAACTCCCAATCTGATTATGTTTTTCCCAACCAGGCCTGCTGTCGCATTCCGGGTGTCGAACACCACAGGTGCATGCCTTATTACAAGCTGGTAGTCAACTGCTATGTGATCTGTTGTGATTAGAACAAGATCGCTCGCCTCCAGGACCTCAGGTGACAGTGGGGTGCTCTCTATCATCTGTCCCGCAACGGACACGACAGGCACGTACGGATCATGATAAGTGAGGCACGCCCCACGTTGCAGCAGCAGCCCCGCTATCTTCACTGCCGGAGATTCTCGGATGTCATCGATATTGGATTTGTAAGCCATGCCAAGGACCAGGACTTTCGATTTGGCCATTGGTTTTCCCGAACTATTCAGGATCTCCATTACCCTATGCACTACGTGATAAGGCATTCGGTCATTGATCTGGCCTGCAAGATCAATGAACCGTGTCGTGAAGTCATGCTCCTTCGCCTTCCAGGAGAGGTAGAACGGGTCCAGCGGGATGCAGTGCCCACCGAGACCGGGGCCCGGGTAGAATGCCAGGAATCCGAACGGCTTCGTCTTCGCTGCTTCGATTACCTCCCAGATGTCAATCCCCATACGCTCGCAAAGCAAGGCGAGCTCATTCATGAGAGATATGTTCACAATTCGGAAGATGTTCTCCAAGAGTTTCGTCATTTCCGCAATGCGGGGCGAGGAGACGCAGCAGACAGCTCCTTCAAGTACCTGCTCGTACAGCGAGGCAGCGACCCGCGTGCAGGCGGGCGTCACACCACCAACGACCTTCGGGGTGTTCTTCGTTTTGTATTTCGCGTTTCCCGGATCGACACGCTCCGGCGAGAAAGCAAGGAAGACATCCCGGCCTATCGAAAAACCCTGTTCCTCAAGGTACGGCTGAATGACTTCCTGCGTTGTGCCCGGGTACGTCGTGCTCTCGAGGACGATGAGCTGACCTGGGCGTATGTGCGGAAGCGAACATCCGACAACATGCTCGATGAAGCTGGTGTCAGGCTGTTTGTTTCGATCGAGTGGTGTTGGCACGCAGATCGTTATGATGTCGGCGTTTGCAACCTCTGCGAAGTCCTGAGTCGCCCGAATGCAACCGTGATGAACCGCCTCAGCGAGGTCTTCTGCAATAACATCTCCAATGTAGTTCTCACCACGGTTAATTTGGGCAACGCGGTTGGCATTCCGGTCGATACCAACAACCGTGAAGCCAGCCTTCGCTTTCTCAACCGCTAGTGGAAGCCCAACGTATCCGAGTCCGATAACGGCCACTCGCGCACTTCTCTCGCGTATTCGAGCGAGGAGTTCTTCTTCGCGGTTTGGCATCTGAGCTCACAGCTCCCTCGCACTCTTTCTACCTACAGCGCGATATTGGAAACCCAATCGGTCTAGCTCCCCATGATGTAGGGCGTTCTTGCCGTCCACGATCTTCGGGTGCGCCATAGCTTCTCGAATGCGTCCGTAGTCCAGCTCTGCAAATCCAGACCACTCACTGAGGACAATGAGACCGTCTGCAGTTGCTGCTGCTTCATATGGATCCTGGAAATACTCAACCTGCGGTAGCAGCTCTCTCGCTTCGGGAATGGCCACTGGATCAAAGGCTCGAATGGCAACTCCCGCGTTCAGCAGTTGCTCGACAATCCTCATCGCTACCGAGGATCGAACATCATTCGTTCCCGCCTTGAACGCAAGCCCGTAAACCGCTACTGTCCTTCTGTAGAGCAGTCCTCCAATCAGCTCCTTGACCTTCGCGAGGATGACTTCGACCTGTTCCTCGTTTCTGCTCAGGACTGCTTGGAAGAAGTTGGGCCGGTAGCCGTGGTCCGTCGAGACCGCGACGAGAGCCTTCAGGTCCTTCTCGAGGCACGGGCCGCCGAATCCTATTCCGGCTTCCAGGTAATCCGGCCCGATTCGAGGATCATACCCCATACCCCTGGCGACTTCCTTGACATCAGCACCTACTCGCTCGCAAATCGCGGCAATCTCGTTAATGAATGACACACGCGTTGCGAGGAAAGCGTTGGACGCGTACTTGATCATCTGTGCTGAAGAAATACTAGTCTCTACTAGTGGAGTGCGCGAGCATGGCGTGTACTCGTTCGCCTGGCCGAGAGTTGACGCATCACTCTGCTGACTGGACGCTCCTGAGAGGAACGGCATGTACAGCTTGCGCAGTACCTCGCGTGCTCTGTCCGAGTCGGCTCCTACAACAATCCTTGACGGGTTGAAGAAGTCGAATAGCCCTTTCCCTTCGCGAAGGAACTCAGGGTTGGCGGCAAGATCGAAGTCAACACTTCGAGCAAGCCTTCTCCCAAGAACACTGCAGAAGACTTCAGCAGTCCCGACTGGCACCGTGCTCTTGAGCACAATGACCGTGTAGCCGCTCAGGTGTCGCGCCAGCTCCTCGGCCACATCGATCACATGCGAAAGGTCTGCGCTCCAATCTTTCTTCTCCGGCGTTCCCACAGCTACGAAGATGACTTCACAATCCTGATTGCCCACCTGAAGATCCTGGGTGAATCGGATGCGTCCCGCTTCCAGATTCCGCTGAAGGATCCCGCTGAGGTCTACACCCTCCTCGTAGATAGGGGACTCTCCCTGCGCCATTCGGTTGACCTTAGCAGCATCAATGTCGACACAGGTCACGCGGTTTCCAAGTTCAGCGAAACCTAAGCCTGTAATGAAGCCGACATATCCTGATCCTCCAATAACGGTGACATTCACAAGTAGGTCCTCCCGATTTCGGTCCTGCGGCCCGGTGTAATCCGCCGATCTGCTTGGCTTTCGTACCACCGAACGAAGCTCTCGATTCCGGTCTCGATGTCAGTCCGCGGTTGATAGCCCAGTACCTCTCTGGCTCTCGTGATGTCAGCGAGCGTAATTGGGACGTCGCCCCTTTGCGGGGGCAGCCACTCGATCGTCGGTTTCGTGCTCATGCAGTCTGCGATCAGTCTCACAAGTTCCCTGAGTTGGACCAGTCTTGCGCTGCCCAGGTTGTAGATTTCGAACGGCAAGGTGGTGCTATCCATCGCGCAGAGAATCCCCTGGACGCAGTCCTCAATGTACGTGTAGTCCCTTCCTGACGTACCATCCCCATACAACGGGATCGGCTTGCGCGCTTTCAGAAGGTTCACGAATCGATGCACTGCCATATCCGGCCGTTGCCTGGGTCCGTATACCGTGAAGAATCGCAACACCGATACCGGCAAGCCATACAGCTCGTGGTACGTTCGGCAGTAGAGTTCGCCGGCCTTCTTCGCAGTTGCGTACGGAGAAACCTGGCACTCGGTAGGGTCCGTTTCGCAGAAAGGCACTTGATCTCTTGCACCGTAAACCGAAGAAGACGACCCGAACACGAACCGGTTAACCCCCGGACATGCTCGTGCTGCCTCCAAGAGATTCACCGTGCCCCGAACATCCACGTCAACATACTCCCCAGGGTCGGCGAGCGACGGTCGCACTCCAGCCATCGCCGCTAGGTGCACGACAACCGTCGGAGCGGGAATCCTGCACGCACATGACCCAGCCAAGCCGCCACCGAGTATCCGCTCGACAAGCAGCGCCTCGCGGATGTCTCCGGTGATAAGGTGGAATCGCTCATGGCTCAGTACGTCGGCAAGATTCCGCCTCTTAATGGTCGGATCGTAGTAGCGATTGAAGCTGTCAAGGCAGATCACCTCGTCACCTCTTCTGAGCAATGCCTCGCAGAGATGTGAGCCAATGAACCCCGCACCGCCCGTCACCAGAACTGTTCGTCGATCTTCCATCAGGTTCTTGGATCGCCTCCACTCTCCATCGCGCTCGCCCGCTGGTATGAGCACGCCCGCCCTGTCTCACGCAAGTAGCATTCGACGGCTCGTCTCACACCATCGCGAAGCTCTACGTGTACCTCGAACCCGAATTCGTCTTTCGCTTTCGCCATGCACAGAGTCCTCGCGAGCTGCCCATCAGGCTTTGAGGTATCCCACAGAATCTGCCCCTCGTAGTCCAAGGCTTCAGCGATTAGACTCAAGAGATCCTTGATCTTGATCTCTTCTCCAGATCCTAGGTTCACAGGTTCCGGCTTGTCATAGTGCTCACTGGCAAGCGCAATTCCTTCGGCCGTATCCTCCGAAGAGAAACTCCCGAGATGCAGCGCCTGTACCCCAGACTGTGATGCTTCTCAGTCCTTGCTCCTTTGCTTCGCTAATCTTCCGAATCAGTGCAGGGATGACGTGTGAGGTCGTCGGATCGAAGTTGTCTCCGGGGCCATACATGTTTACAGGCAGGAGACAGATCCCGTTGAAGCCGTACTGCTTCCTGTAGGCCTGCAACTGGGCAATCGGCATCCGCTCTGCAATGCCGTACGCCGCGTTGGTCTCCTCCGGATAGCCATTCCATAGATCGTCTTCCTTGAAGGGTACTGGCGGAGCCTTCGGATAGGAACAGACAGTTCCTACGTAGACGAACTTCCCCACCCCGAACTGCCTTGCTTGCTCGACAAGCTGGATTCCCATGATCGCGTTGTCGTAGAAGAAGTCCCCTGGCCTTGCGAGATTCGCCCCGATCCCTCCCATCCGAGCCGCAGCATGAATGACGATATCAGGTCGTGCATCCCTGTACATACGGATGATTGCATCCTTCTCGCGCAGGTCGTACTCCGCAGCTCGGGGTACGAAGACATCTTGGCAACCCCTTTCCCGGAGCTTGCGAACAATGTAGCGGCCAAGGAAGCTGGCACCGCCGGTCACCACTACCCGCCGATTAGCCCAGAAGGTCGCGTCAGTCATTCGAACCGCCCTTCCGCGAGTAATGGGTGATAGGCGATCAGTGACGAGTGACGAGTGACGATCGTAGCACATACCGACCACACCACGAACGCAAGCACTCAATCATCTGGCTCTCCAATCTGCTGCTCATACCAGTTGATGGTTCGTTCCAGGCCTTGCCGGAGGCCAATCTTGGCTTCGAATCCGAACTCTTCCTTGGCTCTAGTGGTGTCCAGCATCCTCCTCGGCTGACCATCAGGTTTCGAGGTGTCCCACTCCATTTCTCCTTCGTAGCCGACAAGCTCTGCGATGAGCTCCACGAGATCCTTGATCCGTGTCTCCGCACCGGAGCCAAGGTTGACGGGTTCAGGTATTTCGTAGTGCTCCGTCGCAAGAAGGATCCCCTCTGCAGCATCCTCCACGTAGAAGAACTCCCGAGACGCGAAACCTGTACCCCAGACGGTGATACTCTCCAATCCTTTCTCTTTCGCTTCACTCATTCTCCGTATCAGCGCAGGAATCACATGTGATGTCTCAGGATCGAAGTTGTCACCTGGTCCGTACATGTTGACAGGCAGAAGATAGATGCCGTCAAAGCCGTACTGCTCTCTGTAGGCTTGTAGCTGCACGAGCAGCATCTTCTTGGCGAGGCCGTACGGTGCGTTCGTTTCCTCAGGATATCCGTTCCACAGGTCCTCTTCGCGGAATGGCACGGGTGTGTATTTCGGATAGGCACACACCGTTCCGATGCAGACGAATTTCTCCACGCCGTGAAGTCGAGCTTGCTCGATGAGCTGGATCCCCATGATCGCGTTGTCGTAGAAGAACGATCCGGGGTTCTCGCGGTTTGCACCGATGCCACCCACGATGGCAGCAAGATGGATGACGATGTCCGGCTGGGCGTCCTCGTACATCCGAACGATCGCGTCCTTCTCGCGCAAGTCGTATTCCTCTGCCAAAGGCACGAAGACATTCTGGCAGCCCCGCTCCGCGAGCTTCTTGACAACGTAGCGGCCTAGGAATCCGGCTCCACCGGTGACGACTACTCTTCTGGTGACCCAGAAGGCGGAGTCGGGTTGTGCATTCGGATTGGTCATGGATCGCTTCGGATGGAGACAGCTGTGGCGGGGTAAGGATTAGGTCAGAAGCTCTGGGGTGAGGATTGGGGATTACAGGGCTAGGTGAGAACTCGCAACATCAAAGCGCATACCCGATCGCCATAAATGCCCCAACTAACTGCCCAGGCTTCGCTGGTCAACCTACGCCAGTGGATGCCTACCTGCTTCTGAGCAGTGGCCCAGCAGACTTTCTCCTATCCGAGTTCCTCCCTTCGTTTCAGTGACTGAATCAACCGCTTCAGCATCTTGCTTGTGATCGCGCACTCGCGTTTCAGGTGATCGTATGTTACCGTTCGAGGATTCCTAGGTCCCTAGCCAGGAGCAGATGATGCCTGGTTTCCTCCAGGGAACCGCGGGCGTTGTACAGGTAGTGAACGTACTCTCGCGTCGTCTGCCTCGATTGGCCCTCAACAATGTTCGCCGGGACCGACGCCGCGGCACGGCAGGTCATCGAACCCATCGGGTCTCCCACTCTTCACTCGTCACCTGTCACTCATGACCGCGGAGCATTCACTCCGTTGCTGGGTTCGCGGCGTCCAGAACCGCTGTAACACCCGTGTCCCAACGGTGCCAACCTCTGAATCGCTGCTCCATGATGGCTTTCCCTTCACCTATCGGCTCTACGCCCGCTGCCTCCAAGTCGGCGTCCAGCATGATGCGCACGAGTTCTGTGAACGTAACCCGGGGCTCCCAGTCTAGGAGTCGTTTGGCTTTGGAAGCATCCGCCAGGAGGTAGTCCGTCTCCGTCGGGCGGAAGTACCGAGGGTCGATCTCGACG
>Ga0272442_10012228_pt1 | contig 10390 bp, 8 predicted proteins | sample SSMForm2O_FD_200262 | JGI IMG/M metagenome (GOLD analysis project Ga0272442, IMG submission 200262) | Marine sediment archaeal communities from Little Sippewissett salt marsh, Falmouth, MA, United States - SSM-Form-2O | ecosystem: Environmental > Aquatic > Marine > Wetlands > Sediment ... | reverse complement strand
GCGGCCACGAAGAAGAATGGCGCCGGACCTTCCAGCTTGGCCTCGCCGGCATCCGCCCGGCCGGTCCAGACGGCAAGAACCGCCGTCGCCATAAAAAAAACAACGCCGATCAAAGCTGGTCTCATCGTGCCATCCCTTCCAGCAATCCCAGACGCTGAAGGAGATGCCGGTGCAGCTCCTCGCGGGGAATTTGAACCTGTTTCTGGTCACTGCCGGCCTCGGCGTGCATGTCCTTGACGGTGACCTGCCCGGAGGCCAGCTCGTCCTCGCCCAGCACCAGCACGAAACGAGCCCCGCGCCGGTCGGCCTGCTTCATCTGTGACTTCATCGAGCCCTGGCGTACGTCCGAGCAGACCTGGACGCCGGTGCGGCGCAGCTCGCGCATCAGCTCCAGCGAGGCCCGCCAGGCCTCCCCTCCCCGGGTGACCATGAAGATGGTCGGCAGGGCCGCCGGCTCCGGGATGGTCTCCTGGAGCTTGAGCAGGATGCGGTCCAGACCCGCGGCGAAACCGATGGCGGGGATCTCCGGCCCGCCCAGCATCTTCACCAGATCGTCGTAGCGCCCGCCGCCGGCCACGGCGTTCTGGGCGCCCAGCCCGGCGGCCAGCAGCTCGAAGGTGGTGCGGGTGTAGTAGTCCAGGCCCCGGACCATGCGGTGGTTTATGTGGTACTCCAGAGCCAGGGAGTCCAGGCCCCGGCGGACGGTCTGGAAGTGCCCGGCGCAATTCTCGCACAGCACGTCCAGAATTTTGGGCGCCCCGTCGGCGATATGGCTGCAGGCCTCTTCCTTGCAATCCAGCACCCGCAGGGGATTGGTTTCAAGGCGGCGCTGGCAATTTTCGCACAGGGACTCCCGGTTCTTCTGCAAATAGGACACCAGGGAGTCGCGGTAGCCGGGGCGGCATTTCGCGCAACCCAGCGAGTTGAGCTGCAGGGATGTGTCCTTGAGGCCGATGGCGCCGATGCACTCGACCATCACGTCGATCATTTCCACGTCCGCCGCCGGCTCCAGCGAGCCGATCAGTTCGACGCCCACCTGGGAGAACTGGCGAAAGCGCCCCTTCTGAGGGCGCTCGTGGCGGAACATGGGCCCCAGGTAGTAGTAGCGGGAGACCGGCTCTTTCTTCCACTGGTTGTTCTCGATGTAGGAGCGAACCACCGAGGCGGTTCCCTCGGGGCGCAGGGTCAGCGAGCTGCCGTCGCGGTCCTGGAAGGTGTACATCTCCTTCTCGACGATGTCGGTCTCCTCGCCTATCGAGCGGGCGAACAGCTCGGTGGGCTCCAGCATCGGCGTGCGGATCTCGCCGTATCCGTACCGTCTCAGGGTGTCGGCCAGCTTCCACTCCATGCGCTGCCACCACTGCGCCTGGTCGGGGTAAACGTCCCGCATTCCGCGGATGACCTTTATAGGATCCAACTGACCTCCTGGATTCTGCCTCAGGCTAGCAACCGCAGGGATCTGTGTCAATTGAACGGGGCTATCGACGTCTTTCGAACCGGGCCAGCTCCCTGGCGAAGCCTGCTCCGAAAAGCCAGTCCAGGGTGCCGGCCATCGACTCGACCAGCGGCGGCAGGGAGGGATCGGCCAGGCAGGGGAAGCGCTTGGGGGCGTATGTGTTGAAGGCCTTGTAGTTGTCCTTGTTCAGCACGGTCAGCAGGATCCCGCCGCGGTCGAGAAGAATGAGCATTAGGGGGAATATCCGGCAGGTGTAAGGCTGGATTTCGCTCTGGGCAATCCCGTGCCGCTTGGCGAACTTGTGCAGGTGACAGCGGATTCGCCCGTGATTGTCCAGCAGCGAAAAGACGCAGCGCCCGCCCGGCCGGCACAGGGCTTCCCCCTCTTCGTCCAGGTAGAAATTACCGTCGTGGCACTCAAGACGCGGCTCGCGGCCGGCAAGATAACGGGCAAGCTCCTTTCGCCGACCTGCCAGCCGGCGCTTCTCCGCCGGGCTCAGCGGCACAAAGACGTCGGTGCAGCACGAGCGCCAGCGCCGGCGGCCCCGCACCGGCGAGCAGCGCTCGGGCACGCAGTCGAATCGGGTCTTGAGGACGTTTTCGTCCACCAGGATCGAGCCGACTTTTACAACCTCCGTCCCCTGCTCTTTCTCTTCAAGCCAGCAAGCGAAGTGCTCTTCGCAATCGTCGTCATCCTCTTCCGGCTCGTCCACTTGAAGCCAGCGGCGCACCTTGGGATCCAGTCTGAACGGAATCGATTTCTTCATCATTTCGCAAAAGTATCGCATAGTTGCATGAACAGCAAAGTATTTCGGGCCAAAAACTTGATTCCCGATGTGTAGTCTCATATCCTACATGTAGTATAAATGAACACATGGAGGGAGCCATGAACCAGTCGAACCAGAGGAAGCGGAACCGGGCCACCGTGAACCTGCTGGTGGGCGAGACTCACCGGGGAAAATACTACCTGCCGCTGTTGGCCAACATCAGCGAGGACGGGGTCTACCTGGAGAGCCCCACCGGACTGGAAATGCCCCGGGTTCACGATCCGGTGGTCGAGCTGACCCTGCCGGGAGTCGACGACATGATCTGGGCCCGCTGCAAGCTGGTCCGCGTCGAGAACCACGGATTCTTCACCGGTCGGGCCCTCAAGTTCGTCAACATCTCGGCCGTCGACCGCAAGCACATCCGGCTGTACGTCCAGCGCTGTATCGGCATCGCCTGAAACCCATCCGTTTGATTGACACGAACTGCCTACACGTGTACGCTCACGTGTGATGAAACTCATCAAGTGGGCGGGGTTGTTCTGTTTTCTCTTGTCCGCCACCGCGGGTTGTCCCCCACAGCGGATCGTGGGCCGTCCGGCCTGGGTGGTCAGCCACCAGCACGAGAAATACTCGAACGAAACCTACCTGACCGGGACGGGCGAAGGTGCCAGTCTCGAGGAAGCTTCGCAGGCCGCCCGCGAGGATCTGATCGCCAAGCTGAAGATGCGCCTGGGGATCATCCTTAAGGACAAGAAGCAAAGCGTCGACCAGGATTCCTGGTTCAATCCCTACCAGCTGCCGCCGGGCGACCTGGCCAAGATCGCCCGGGGAAAGATCGTCCACACCTGGAAGAGCTCCGACGGCGGCAACCACGCGGCCCTGGCGGCCCTGGAGCGCTCCGAGCTGGCCAAGAGCGCCTTCGCGAAGGTCCAGGCGGCTTACAAGAGCTGCAGGCTTTCGGTGGAAAAAGGCGACGCGGCTTTGAAGGAAGACCGTGATCCCTACCAGGCGTTGTTGCTCTACACCCAGTCCCTGCTGGACTTCACCCTGGCCGAAAAGACCGGCATCCTGCTGCAGGCCGCTACCGGTTCACGGCTTTCGGATTCCTCCGCCCCCAACGCCAAGGAGCTGATGGGCAAAATCGACCGCCTGCTGGACGGCATCGAGTTGCGCTCGGTTCGTGGAGACGGACAGAGGGTCGACGAGCAGGGAGCCCTGTCCAGCCAGCTGATCACCGGAGCCTACATGACCGACGGACCCGACCGCTTCCCGGTCAAGGGCCTGCCGCTGTGTTTCTCCATGCAGCCGGGAGCACCGTTGGACGTCCGCGGAGCCACCAACGAGTTCGGCGCCTTCACCGCCCGCCTGGACAAGGTGCCGGCCGCCAAGGGCCAAACCAGCCTGGTAGTCGCCCGCATCGACGGCGAGAAGGTGTTCACCGACGCGGGGCTCAAGCCGGACGACGCCCGCTTCGCGGCGTTGCTGGAACGCCTCAAGATCTTCGAAACCAGCTTCCGCCTGCTGGCCCCCACCGAAGCCGCCACCCGCGTTGTGGTTCTGGTCAAGGAATCCATCACCGGGACCAAACTGCCCAGTTCGGTGGTGATGGAACAGTTCTCGCGCACGCTGGCCCGCGAAGGCTTCGATCTGGTCGACCCGGAAGCGCTGCCTCAGCCACCGGAGGTTCCGGCTTCCGCGGAGAAAGTCGCCGAAGCCGTCAAGGGCCAGGCCGACATTCTGGTGGTGGGAAATGTGGAGGCCACCGTGGCCAAGGTGGTCACCGAGCAGTTCGTATTCTCCAAGGCCAGCGGTAAGATCCAGGCCATCGCCGCCGAGTCCGGCCAGGTCCTGGCCACCTTCGAGCAAGAGGTGCGCGGGGCCGGACGCGACGCCCAGAGCGCCGACAAGCGCGCCCTGACCACCTTCGCCCGCGAGGCCCTCCGCAGCCTCCTGGCTGCCATCCGCAAGCAGGCGGACAAGCCCTCATGACCGCGAACCAGGCCCCGCTCGAGGGCATAAAGATCCTGGATCTCACCAGGCTGTTCCCCGGCCCGCTGGCCACCATGATGCTCGGAGACCTGGGCGCCGAAGTCATCAAGGTCGAGGATCCCAAGACCGGCGATCTCACCCGCTACTGGCCGCCTTTGAAGGAGGGCATCGGCACCGGTTTTCTGGCTCTGAACCGCTCCAAACTTTCTCTGACCGTCGATCTAAAGGATCCCCGGGGCCGCGAGCTGTTCTTCAAGCTTTGCAAGCAGGCCGACGTGGTGGTGGAGGGTTTCCGCCCGGGGGTGATGGACCGCCTGGGGATCGGGTACGAGAATCTCAAGGGGGCCCGCGAAGACATCATCCTTTGCTCCATATCCGGTTACGGCCAGGACGGCCCCTACCGGCTGCGGGCGGGGCACGACATCAACTACTGCGCGCGCACCGGAGTCCTGGGGCTCACCGGGGCGCGCCGCGGCCCGCCGATGATGCTGGGCGTCCAGGTGGGCGACGTCACCGGGGGCACCTGGCAGGCGCTGGCGGGGATCCTGGGTGCCCTGTTCCAGCGCGAGCGGACCGGCCGGGGACAGTGGGTGGACATTGCCATGACCGACGGAGCGCTCACCACCGCAACCCTGATGCTGGCCGACGTCTTCGCCGGTCAAGAGCCCGCGGCGCGCGGCGAAGCCCCGCTGGCCGGCGGCTACCCGGGTTACGGCGTATTCGAGACCGCCGACGGACGCTACCTGGCGGTCGGCGCCCTGGAGCCGCATTTCTTCGACGCGCTGTGCGAGGCGCTGGGAATGCCCGAGCACAAGGGCCAGACCGGCCTGCTGGGCGATGAAGGCTTCGCGCTGCGCGAAAAGATTGCTGCCGCCATCTTGGGCCGCACCCAGCGGGAATGGATGCAGGTCTTCGAGAAAGTGGAAGCCTGCGTCGAGCCGGTGCTGGAGGGCCGCGAAGTCCTGGACGAGCCGCAACTGAATCACCGCAAGATGTTCTTCGAGATGGATCATCCCGCCGCGGGTCGAATGAAACTGATGGCCACACCTTTGAGACTCGCCGGCCGCACCACTCCGCACCTGCCGGCACCGCGACTGGGCGAGCACACCGCCGAGATCCTCAAGCGCCTGGGAATGAGCGACGAGGAAGTCGATTCGCTCGCCGCAGACCAGGTGGTATCAGTCTAGATCCTCGGGGTTCGGTCGGAATTCCGACCGGAGCCGAACAAGGCCTTTGCTTCCGTCAATTCTGGCATGGGAGTTGCTCTAGTTTTACTGTACCCGAAACCGACCAATGAGTCGTTTATGTTGAATTATCAAGCACTTATTATTGACAGGCTGTGTCGAGCATGTTACGTTGCGCCAGATTTTCAAGTATGGGTGGCATGCGCACCCACACCGGCATGGCCAGCTGAGGGAGACACCTGATGGCCGAAATTCAGAAGCTGCCCTTCGCCCATTTGAAAAGTCCCGACCAGATCCGGTTACACTGCGGCAACCTCATAGAAATGCTGGAGAAACGCCTTTCGGACGGCACCGCTCCGCTCACTTTCCTCGACAGGTCCAACAACGAAACCCACAAGACTGCCGAAGACCTCCTGGAAGGTGCCAGGGTCTTCGCGACCTTCTTGAAGAACCGCGGCCTGAAAAAAGGCGACAAGGTAATCGTGCTGTTGTTGACCAGTGAGTACTTCACCAACTCTTTCTTCGGCACTATCATGGCCGGAGGTATTCCGGTGCCGGCCAGCCCGCCGATGACTTTCGGCGACATCAGCAAGTACCTCAACAACCTGCGCCACATCCTGAAGAACTCGCAGGCGCGCTACATGATAACCTTCCCGCGAATCCGCAAGGTAATCGGCAGCGCCCTGGCCGACGACAACGACCTGGAGGAGTTGATCCTGGCCAGGGACGTGGTCGCCGAAGAGCCCAAGTTCCCCGGTTTCCCCTCGATCGATCCCGACGACCCGGCGTTCTTCCAGTACACCTCCGGGACGACCAACCTGCCCAAGGGCGTTGTGCTGACCCACCGGGCCCTGCTTTCCAACGCCTACGGCATCGGCCGGGGGCTCGCAATCAGCGGCAAGGACGTGGGGGTCAGCTGGCTGCCGCTCTTCCACGACATGGGCCTGATCGGCGGAATGATCTCGGCCATTTTCAACCAGGCCCGCCTGGTGAGCATGATGCCCGAGGCCTTCGTGATGGATCCGGCCAGCTGGTTGAAGAACGTCACCAAGTACCGGGGCACCGTGGTGGTGGCTCCCAATTTCGCCTATCACCTGTGCGCCAACCGCGTCAGCGACGAGGACCTGCTCAAGCTGGACCTGAGCACCTTGAAGGTGGCGCTTAACGGGGCCGAGCCCATCGACCTGAAGACCATGGAGCTCTTCGAGCGGAAATTCGCCCCGGTGGGCTTTTCCGACAAAGTTAATTTCCCCGTCTACGGGATGGCCGAAAACTGCCTGGCGGCCACATTCCCGCAACTGGGCCGGCGCTTCGAAGTGGAGCCGGTCGACCGCGTCCGCCTGGAGACCGAGGGCACTGCGGTTGACGCCGGCCGGGACGATTCCTTCCCCTTCCAGGCGGTGAGCGTGGGATTCCCGATAGCCGGACAAGAGCTGAAGATTTCCGGGCAGAACGGCGAGCCCGCTCGCGAGCGCCAGGTCGGGGAGATTCTGATCAAGAGCCCCTCGCTGATGCAGGGCTACTACCACAACGAGGAAGAGACCGCCAAGGTCATCGAGGACGGCTGGCTGCACACCGGTGATCTGGGGTTCGTGCACCAGAAGCGGTTGTTCATAACCGGACGGGCCAAGGAGATGATCATCAAGCGCGGCCGCAACTACTATCCCTACGACATCGAGCGGGCCGCCTCGGAAGTCAAGGGGGTCCGCAAGGGCTGCCTGGCCGCCTTTGCCATCCCCAACGGAGAGACCGGCACCGAGGACCTGGTGCTGGTTTGCGAGACCCGCGAAACCGAGGAGCAGCGCAAGCAGCAGATCGAGAAGGCGGTGGCCTCCGAGGTGCTGGGGGCCGTCGGCGCCAAACCCGACCACGTACTGCTGGTTCCCCCGCGGAGCATTCCCAAGACCTCCAGCGGAAAGCTGCAGCGGCTGCTCTGCCGCCAGCGCTACCTGGATGGCACGCTGGTCAAGGGAGTTACCGAGCGGTGGCTGACCCCGGTGAAGACCCTGGTGGGGTCTTTTGTCGGCCACCAGAGGTTCCGCCTGCGCGCCAGGAACCCTTGACCCGGCCCCCGGCCGGTGGTAGGAGTACGAGGCTTTTTTCCAACGGAGGACCCTGTGAGCGAGATCACCGAAGAGCAAATCCGCACCGATCTGCTGGACATCCTGTCGAAGCTGGCCGGTCTGGAAGCCGACCAGATCAAGAACGACGATCGCCTGCGCGAGGACCTGGGGCTGGATTCCCTCCAGAGCATGGAGCTGCTGTCCCGGATCAGCGACAAATATGAGCTCGACCTGGAAGTGGAAGACGTAATGGACGTGGAGACGGTCGGTGACGTGGTCCAGCATCTGGCCGAATTCTTGCGCTCGGGCAAGGCGGGATGAAGATCCTCTTCATATACCCCTCCTTCGAACGCCACGCCCAGTCACACCCCGAGCTGAAATCGTTCGTCCCATGCAACGAGTACATCGGGCCGCCCTCCCTGGGCATCGCCTCGGTGGCCGCTTGCACGCCCGCGGGGCACCAGGTGGAGTTCCTCGACGACCGCATTCACCCGGTCAGCGAGAACAACCTGCCCGAGGCCGACCTGTACGCGCTGTCCTTTTTCACCCCGGCGGCCACCCGGGCCATCGAGATCGGCCAGATGCTGCGGCAGACCGGCCGTCCGGTGATCATGGGCGGCATCTTCCCCACCATGATGCCCGACGAGGTCGCGCCCCACTGCGACACCCTGGTCATCGGCGAGGGCGAGCCGGTATGGCCGCAGATCTGCGAGGACATCCCCCGGGGGAACTTGAAGCCCCGCTACCAGGCGGACGGTCCCGCCGACCTGGCGTCGCTGCCCCCGCCGCGGGTGGACCTCTACCTCGACGCCGAGGACGACAGCTTTTCGCCCGACGATTATCCCCTGCAGCTCTCCCGGGGCTGTCCCTTCGCCTGCACCAGTTGCGTGCTGCCCGAAGTCATGGGCCGCAAGATCCGGCATTTCCCCCTGGAGACGGTCTGGGAAACCATGACCACCTTCGCCAAGGCGGGCAAGGTCTGCTCGCTGACCGAGGACACCTCGTTCATGTTCGTCTCCGGCGCCCGGCGGCGCTTCCGGGCTTTTTTGAACAAGCTGATCGAGTCCGGTCCGGAGATCAACGCGCGCCTCAGTTACATCGGCACCTCCATGCCTCTGTTGCTCAACGTGGAAGAGGCGGTCCTGGAAGAAGCCCGCCGCTCGGGCATCGACCGCTTCTACCTGGTGTGCGGATTCGATCCCATCACCCAGGACGCCTTCGGCAAGGGTGACCGCCAGGCCACCCTCAAGGCCGAGGAGTGCATCGAGCGCTGCCACGAGTTCGGGATCGAGCCGTATATTTCGATCCTGGTGGGCAACGACGATGACGACGAGGGGATCTTCGACCGCGTCCTGGAGTTCACCCACAAGACCAAAATCCTGTTAGCCGAGTTCGTGGTGTCCACCCCTTATCCGGGCACCCCCTCGTGGAAGCGGTTGGAGTCCCAGGGACGGATAATCGATCGCACCTGGAAACGCTACAACGACGCTAACGTGGTCTTCAAGCCCGCGCAGATGTCGCCCGAGCGCCTGCAGGAAGGCTACCTGACCCTCTGGCGCGAATTTTACCAGGACAAGCAGCACCTCAAGGACGCCGAGAAGACCAAAAAAACCATCCAATTCTGACATGAAAAAAGCCGCCAATCCCTTCCAGCGGGTATTGCTGGATTTCGACAATACCTGCAATCAAATTACTTCCTGCGGCCGTGACTCCGAGGAAGTCGAAACCATCGAGATGATCGAAGACGCCGTCCGCCGCTTCGGCGAGCGGCACGTCGACGATGCGCAGATCGACGCCCAGGCCGACATCCCCTCCGACCTGCTGGCCAAGATGGCCGAGATGGGCCTGTTCGGCCTGACCATCGCCAAGGAGTACGGCGGTGCCGGCATGTCGATGAAGGGCGCCTGCCGGGTGTGCGACTGCCTGGCCCAGGTGGACCGCTCGGTGGGCGTGACCGTGGGCCTGCACGCCGGGCTGGGGCTGCGCGGCCTGAACTACTTCGGAAGCGACGAGCTGAAAAAGCGTTACCTGCCCGACCTGGCCACCGGCAAGCTGATCGCCGCCTTCTCGATCACCGAGCCGGACGCCGGCTCGGACATCGCCTCGGTGAGAACCACTGGCACCGAGGACGGCGACCATCTGGTCATCAACGGCAGCAAGTGCTTCGTCACCAACGGGAGCTTCGCGGGGATTTCCACCATCGTGGCCCGTACTCCCGGGCTGGCAGGCTCCCGGCGCGGCCACAGCATGATCCTGGTGCCGCTGGACCTGCCGGGCATCCAGCGCGACGCCGAGGAACACAAGCTGGGCATCAAGGGCAGTTCCACCTGCTCGGTCCATTTCGAGGACGTGCGGATTCCCAAGAGTCACATCCTGGGCCGGCCCTCGCGCGGGCTGGACCACATGAACTACGTGCTCTCCTGGGGACGGACCCTTATGGCCGGAGGCTGCATCGGCCTGGCCACCAGCGCCTTCAAGCGCACCATCGAGCAGGTGACCAACCGCCGCCAGTTCAACCGGCCCATCGGCGAGTTCGGAATGGTCCGCGAAATGGTTGCGCTCATGCGCGCCCGCCTCTTCGCCATGGAAAGCACCATCCGCCTGACCACCCGTCTGGAGGACGAGCAGCCCGAATCGATCATCTGGGAGTCCTCGGTGGCCAAGATCTTCAACTCGGAATCCGCCTGGCAGATCACCGACGACGCGTTGCAGCTTCACGGCGGCTCGGGGTTCATCGAGGAAACCGGGGTGGCGCGACTGCTGCGCGATTGCCGGATCACCCGCATTTTCGAGGGGGCCAACGAGCTGCTGCGCTTCCACATGGCGTCCGCCGCCTTCACCTGGAAACCGGAGCCCATACTGGAGAGCCCGGGGCTCGAGCCGCTGCTGGACGATCCGTTGAAGGAGTGCGGCCGGAGCTTCGATCCGCTCC
>Ga0272442_10012227_pt1 | contig 10390 bp, 6 predicted proteins | sample SSMForm2O_FD_200262 | JGI IMG/M metagenome (GOLD analysis project Ga0272442, IMG submission 200262) | Marine sediment archaeal communities from Little Sippewissett salt marsh, Falmouth, MA, United States - SSM-Form-2O | ecosystem: Environmental > Aquatic > Marine > Wetlands > Sediment ... | reverse complement strand
ATTCACCCATTATAACTTGGAGCTTTTTCCCTTGACCTTTCCGAATCAATTCAACCATCACTGTTTTTCCCACGGGCGTCTGTGCCACAACATAGGGCAAATCATGCGTGTCTTTGATCTGTTTGCCATCGAATGACAGGATTACATCGCCTCTTGCCATACCGGCTTTATCGGCAGGTCCTCCCTTAACGACGTCCGCTATTAAAACACCCGTATCAACCTCCAGTTTGAGCTTGTCTTTTAATGCGGGGGTAATTTTTTGAATGACAACTCCGAGCCAGCCCCGGACGACTTTTCCCTTTTTCAGCTGTGAGAGGAGGTCTTTAGCAATATTAAAAGGAATCGCAAAACCGATACCGACGTTTCCGCCGCTCTGAGAAAAAATGGCCGTATTAATTCCGACAACTTCTCCATTCATATTCAAAAGGGGACCACCACTGTTTCCCGGATTGATCGATGCATCGGTCTGAATGAAATCGTCATACGGACCCGCACCGATGACACGGCCCTTGGCACTTACGATGCCTGCCGTCACCGTATTGCCCAACCCGAAGGGGTTCCCAATAGCTACAACCCAATCTCCCACTTCAAGTTTATCCGAATCCCCCAAGGAAAGTGGGATGAGTGGCCGGTCCGATTTGATTTGGATGAGCGCGAGATCGGTCTTTGGATCTCGACCGATAATTGTGGCGGTGAATTCCCTGCCGTCCATCAACGTCACCTTGATTTCATCACTCCGTTCAACAACGTGGTTGTTGGTCAATATATAACCGTCTTTATCTATGATAAAACCGGAACCGAGACTTGTCTGCTTATAATTTCTGGGAATCTCGCCCCTGAAAAATCGATCGAAAAAATCTTTCAATGGATCATCAGAATCGAAGGGACTTTTGAATTGAAAAGGAGCCTTGTCTGCACTAATAGTTTTTACACTGCTGATATTCACCACGGACGGGCTGGCATTCTTGGCCAGGTTAGAAAAAGATCCGGGAGTATCTGATGATAGTGAAAACGGGCTTGCCGCTGAAACATAGACTGCACCCGCAAGAATCATTATCACAATCAATATACTAAGGCAGTGACGTGCCTTTGAAATTAAATAAGTGTGATAACATTTATTATTGTTCATGGCTATTTCCTCCTAGGTTTTAAACATTGTTAACTGTTTGGATGACTGAACCCCACCTTGTTGTTCTGATGCGTTCTTATTTTTTGCATTGATTCCTCTTGCTTAAAATAACCCTTACGATAGTACTGAGAGGCAAAAATAATAAAAAGCATTTCCAGTGAACTGACGATAGTCTGCATGAGTCCCTTTTGGGTAGCAGTCACATAAGCTACTGATGGAATAATACAGAACACTTTTATGGTTAAATTCTCCTGGTTAGAGCTTATTACATTGCAGCCGTCTATGGATTTAGCATCGACGAGAGACTTATTGCTGATATTGTGTTTCAACAAAACAGCACTTCCCCTTGTCTCGCTATACTCCCGCAGCGTTTTAAGGCTATCAACGTCGATAATTCTAAATATGACCCAATCTACATTTACTATTCCCAAAACCTTTTGTGACAGGTAGCTTAAACTATTCTTAAAATCCTTTTTGTCTTCCGGATACTTATTAAGTGAGAGAACCAGAGATTTAATTTCTTCAATCTGGACGTTCACTGCACCAATATATTTAAAGGCATCGGTGAGCCTACTCTCTACATCAGCCTTTTTTGCAGATAGATTTGTTATCTCACTTCGATATTCATCAAGTTCTTTCCTGTAACGGGCTGAGACCACGTAACTGATGACTAAAAGTAAAGCGATCAACAACCCCTCGACAATTTCTTCATCAATGATGATGTTATGTGTCAGTGACACTTTATTGGAGATTAAGTACGGAGTCGATATAATCAGGGAGAAGAGACACACTAATAAAATTATGTAGATCCCCTCTAGCAGTTGCAATTTTCTTTTCGCTCGATTCGTACCCTCGTAAGTGGCATGTTCTTTATTTGTCATGTTTTATCCCTTTATTTGTGCTTTTTTTCATAGCGGCATCAGCCAACCGACAATATGGAAAGTGCTGAAACGATAAGCAGAATCTACGAAGATCATGCGCTTTCACGCCCCCGTTTTCAATGGCACTTTCCGCGTACCTATATTTGAAAAATTAATGTGGTACGATTTCGCGGACCTTGGCCAGCAGCTCGTCAATATCAAACGGTTTGTCAAACATTGCCGCAGCACCCAGACGCCGTGCCTGATCGTGGGTTCCTTCATCACCGAATGCCGTAATCAAAATTATCGGTGGAAATTCTTTATACTCACGAGTTCCTTCAAGAACCTCAAGGCCAGTAACACCGGGCATCCGGATATCTGAGATGATCAAATCAAGATCCTCCGGTTCCGCCGGAGGAAAAAAAGTTCTGACGTGATCAAGTAAGTGAACACCGTCAGGACACTCGATAACTTCATAACCACTTCTACGAAGCGACCAGGTCAGGAGTTTCCGCATGTCATAATCGTCCTCCGCCAGCAAGATACGGGGAACTCTTTTCCCGATTGACGTCTCATTGTGTAACTGCTTCTTTATCTTCTGATCGGATTTTTCGTGTTTCATAAGCCAACTCCTTAAGGTTTTTCCCCATCTTTCAGTTCTCTGAAAGGGAACAGGAAACTCCAATAATCCTTCATTGAATGTTCCAGGCAGCATGTTACCTAACCTTTCTTGTGTAAGTACTTTAACAGATGTATAGCAAACCTGGTGCCAAAGTGTAACTAGCTGATATTGATAAATATTATTTGTATAGGTGTGGGGCATTTTGCCACGGCCAACTCCCATTGATTCAGTTTTTACAGGATTTACAGAATGTAACGAATTCTTTTTACAGCAATTTTGACAAAGTGGGACACTTTACCACGCTGGGGCAGAATACCTCATTTGATGATACACACCATTTGATGCAGTTATTTTGGGAGATACGGTATGAATTTAAGATAGCCAGAGTACCTACAAGACGGGGGTGCTATTTCATTTTTAATCGGCCAAACAGCTATGGGACGACATCATGCAGTGTCGTCAGTAACCACCCCATAAAGCTGAAGCTTACGGTACAGTGTCTTGCGGTCGAATCCCAGAACTCTCGCGGCGAGGGTCTTATTACCTCCGACAGATTGCAGAACATGGAAAATATACCGTCGCTCTATTTCTTCCAAAGATACAAGCTCGCTCGGATCATTGCCGCCAATTATCATATGTGTGCTTTGGTAAGCGCGAATTTTTTCCGGTAGATCTTCTACGGCAAGTTTTTCGTATCGTGTTAATGCTACTGCGCGTTCTATGACGTTCCTGAGCTCACGCACATTTCCAGGCCATGAATACTCAAGGAGTTTTTCGGCTACGGGTTCAGACATGCCTGTAATGTGTTTGTCGGTGCGTGAGGCGAACTCTTCTGTGAAATGTTGGGCCAAGAGGAGAACGTCCATCCCTCGGGCACGAAGCGGAGTGAGTTCAATCTGAATGACATTAATACGAAAGAAAAGGTCCTCACGAAACCGGCCTTCTTCGACGGCTGATTCAAGATCACGATTTGTCGTCGAAATGATTCTTACGTCGAAAGGTATCTCGCTGTCGCCGCCGATCGGTCGGAGCGACCGTTCTTCCAAGGCTCGGAGGAGCTTGGGTTGCAAGGTCATCGGAAAATCTCCGATTTCGTCGAGCAGCAGCGTCCCTCCCTCGGCTTGCAGTATGAGCCCCTTACGTGTCGATCGGGCATCGGTAAATGCACCTCGTGTATGACCAAAAAGCTCACTTTCCATGAGAGTACCAGGTAATGCGGCACAATTAATCGCAACAAATGGACCACCCCGTCGGCGGCTTTGCTTGTGCAGCACCCGCGCAACAAGTTCTTTGCCTGTGCCACTTTCACCTGTAATCAATACTGTGGCCTCGGAATCAGCAATGCGCGAAACCTGATCATAGAGATTTTGCATCGGAATGCTTGAACCGAGCAGTTCATCGAACTTTTCAGTTCGCTCTAAAGCTTCGCTCAGGGTCTTGACCTTCTCCTGCAAGTTACGATGTTTTACTGCACGTTCCAGTGTAAGGGCGAGTATATCCATTTCGACCGGCTTTGAAATAAAATCGTATGCACCTGCACGGATTGCTCTAATAGCCGTTTCCATACTGCCAAATGCCGTAATTACGATAACAGGCACATCTGGTCTATTGGAAACAACCCGATCACAAAAATCAATCCCATTCATGCCTGGCATCTCAATGTCGGTCAGGACTACGTCAAATTCTTCGTCCTTTAGTATTTGGAGAGCCTCTTCTGCTGAAGTATACCAAGATACTTGGAATCCCCTTCGTTGCATATCCACTTCAATCAGTTCACACATGGTTCGATCGTCATCCACAACCAAGATTCGTCCACTCATTTGTCGACCTCCTGGGGCAAATAGACTGAGAAGCAACTTCCCTTCCCTTTTTCGCTTTCTACGCCTATCCATCCGCCATGCTCTTGGATAATTCCATAGGCAATCGAAAGTCCTAAGCCGGTACCCTGTCCCACATCTTTGGTGGTAAAAAAAGGCTCAAAGAGGTGCTGCATGTTCTCTTCTGGAATTCCCTCGCCCTCGTCCATCACATAAATACGGAGGTATTCCCCGTCATAATCTTCGTGGCCTGCCGGAGGTCGGGCATGTTCGAAGCGAACACCAACTTCAACTTTGCCTCCTTGGGGCATGGCTCCTATGGCATTTGCGATGAGGTTAGTTAAAACCTGCTGGATTTGTCCTTCATCCACTTTTGCCATGACAGGGGTTTCCTCACCCGCGAAAGATAACGTTATTTTTTGTTTACGGCCAAGAGGAGACATAAGATCCAGTGTTTGGGTCACTATTTGTCGAACGTCAATTAAGGTTTTTTGAGGTGATCTTCGACGCGCAAAATCAAGCAGCTGCTGTATAATCGTTGTCATACGTCCTGACTGCGCTCTTATTATGTTTGCACTCTCTACGATTTCTCCTTCCGACAATTTTCCTGCAGCAATTAACCCAGCTCTTCCGGAAACAACGTTAAGAGGCGTACCCAGTTCGTGTGCGATTCCGGAGGCCAGCCCACCGACAGTCCTGAGCCGATCTGCATGACGCAATTGCTCCAAGGCGGCGATTCGGGCTTCTGTTTCAGTTTGAACCGTCTTCTGTGCCTCATCAAGCTGCTCGCACATTGTATTGACTGCGGTTGCGAGCTCTGAAAATTCGCCGCCCCCCAGATCAGGTAAAGGCCCCGAAAGGTCGCCTTTTCCCACATGCCGTACTTTTTCTATTAGACGATGCAATGGACGCCCTATCATTCCAAAACCGAACATTACTGCAGCAAGTCCACTCACCAACACCAGTATACTCATTAAAACTAATCTTCTGATGATAGTGGCGTGAGTATATTCGTCCAGTTTGGACAATGATTCGGACAGTTCGAGGGCTCCCGGCCTTTGCTCTTCTATCTTAACGGGAACATACGTGTAAAGATATCCCACGTTTTTCTTAGGCCGTTCTTTAAAGGATGCTTCGTTTCCGCTTACCACGGTTTCAAGCTTTTCTCGTGGTACGCGGGGACTGTGAGGATCATTCGGCGTTGCGTTCAACCAAACCCAACGTATGTGCAGTTGGTGCTCTCCCCTATTCACGTCCGCAATTAACTCTAAGGCTCGCTGTCCTCCTTTAGTGTGCCACACATCGATAAACAGATCCTTCATGGCGCGACCAAACAAATGGGCATCTCGCTTCATATCTGTTTCAAAGATTTCAATGTCGCGCATGACTGAAAGATACCCATCAATCATCAGGATGATGATTATCCCCAGGACGAGGATAGACACAAGCTTGGTTGCAAGCTTCATCTAATCACCTCTGAATGGAAACTTTTCTGATTACCGCCTGACTGTATTCGCCATCCACGGATATTTAACTCTCTCGATACTCTTAATAGTATGTTTTTTCACAATATCATCATAGCAAAATTTTATCCAATAACCTGTTCCGTCATGTATTTTGTCTTTTTTAAGACAATAAGATTCGACGGATATGTCTGTTCGTATTTATACCCATCCTACTCCGGAATTGACACGAGACCTCACAAAAATGTATTTATAAAAGAGTCAAACCATAAACGATTAAGATAATAAGAAAGGAGGGATTTTCTCGATGTTTGAATTACATTTTCCCAGCCGGTTTATCCATAAACATAAGGTCAGAAATGTCAATGAGATATTTGAGGAACAAATGACTTTTGGACAGCGGGCCTCTGATTGGATTGCACGAACTGTCGGATCGTGGGAATTTATAATCATCCAATCTTCAATATTAGTCCTCTGGGCAATATTGAATATCACTGCGTGGATATCGCATTGGGATCCATATCCCTTTATTTTGATGAATTTGGTTCTTTCATTGCAGGCAGCCTATACTGCCCCTATTATTATGATGAGTCAAAACCGTCAGGAAGAAAAAGATCGCCTAGAAGCCCATAACGACTATCAAACAAACCAAAAAGCCGAAGAGGAGATCCGCGTTATTATAGAACATTTTGAAGCTCAAAATCAGGCCTTATCTATAATTCACAACATGATTCTCAATTTACAGACACACGTTCTCAACAATCCGACAAATTCCGGAAACTCGGATGATGAAACTGAGAAATCGTAAGGATATGGCTCCATTTATTAATGTTCACTTACATGTGCTTTTATTCATAAATCCCTTTCAATTGATGAATTCCCCATTATACCCGACATCCACCACCTGAATTCGTTCGACACATTGAATGGCGGATACATAAACATTTCAACGACATGGCATAATATTTTAGTATTAATAATATCTTGAGCAAGGTAATCTTGGATTAATTGGCTGAGCAGATGATTAACAATTCATACTTACAAATGAGTCAATTTAGAGATAAACCAAAATGAAGACAAAGATTCTCAATAACCTGGGGCCCCTTGTCGGCTTGCTCCTTTTTTCGGCGGCCCTCTGGGTAATCCATCACGAACTAAAGGCGCATCCTCTTCATGATGTTCTCCGGTACATACATGAACTGCCGGCCCAGCGTCTTTCACTGGCCCTGCTTTTCACGGTTATCAGTTATTGTGTAATGACAGGATATGATACCCTGGCCCTGAAATATATAAAACATTCGATAGCTTATAGCAGGATTGCCCTGGCATCCTTCATCGGGTACGCCTTCAGCAATAATATAGGCCTGTCTATGATCGCCGGTGCATCCGTGCGCTATCGTCTCTACTCCGCGTGGGGGCTTTCAACATTAGCAATCGGAAAAGTGGTTGTCTTCTGCAGTGTGACTTTCTGGCTCGGATTTCTGGCACTGGGAGGCATTATTTTCATGTGGGCTCCCATGGATGTGCCTGCATCCATTCACTTACCCCTCGCATCCCTCCGTCTTCTCGGCGTGTTCTTCATTGCTGTTGTTGTGGCATATCTTTTATGGAGTTTTTTAGTGAGGAAGCCTCTCACAATCCGAGGATGGACGTTTGTTGTGCCATCGATCCGCCTTTCCCTTTCCCAGATCACCATCGCAATGCTGGATTGGATTTTAGCAGGCAGCGTCCTCTACTCGTTGCTTCCTCACTTACCGGGCATACCCTTTTATGGATTTCTCGGCATCTACCTATTGGCACAGATGATGGGAATTGTAAGCCAGATACCGGGAGGTTTGGGTGTATTCGAAACGCTGGTCCTCCTGCTTCTATCTCCTGTAGCTCAGGCATCGGAAATTCTCGGAGCCCTCATCGTCTTCCGGGGCATATACTATTTTCTTCCCCTTGTTGTTGCCGCCACTCTTCTCGGAACTCAGGAAATAATTCAGCGTAAAAAGGAAATACAATGGATAACCCAGGTCTTTGGAGAATGGGTTCCCCGAATCGTCCCCCGTGTCCTAACTATTATAACATTCATCGGAGGTGCGATTCTGCTTTTTTCGGGAGCAACGCCTGAAGTAGAGTCACGACTTGAGTGGCTGACAGAGTTTCTCCCGTTGCCCGTTATTGAATTCTCACACTTTCTCGGAAGCCTCGTCGGAGCCGGTTTGCTGCTGCTTGCCAGGGGTCTCTGGCGTAGGATCGACGCTGCTTATTTTCTGACGGTAATCTTTTTAGGGGCAGGAATTGTAGTTTCTCTGCTCAAGGGATTCGATTACGAAGAGGCACTCATATTATTTGTCATGCTCGTTGTTTTGCTTCCTTGTCGCCGCTACTTTTACCGCAAGGCATCTCTTATCAGTCAGCGGTTTTCTCCCGGCTGGATTGCAGCAATTTTCAGTGTTGTCGCCCTGTCGATCTGGCTGACACTGTTTGCTTTCAAACATGTTGAATATTCCCATGACCTGTGGTGGCATTTCACCCTGTACGGTGATGCCCCGCGAGCGCTCAGATCCTTGGCCGGCGCTGCTGCAATGGCCCTGTTGTTTGCCGTTGCATCACTCCTGCGACCGGCTCCCCGAGAACCTTCGTATCCATTAGCGGAAGAACTAAATACGGTTGCTTCGATTGTTAAGGCATCACGAAATACTTACGCCAATTTAGCCCTTCTTGGCGACAAGGCTTTTCTTTTCAGTCGGGCGAAGGCTGCATTCATCATGTATGGCGTGGAAGGACGCAGCTGGATTTCCATGGGAGATCCCGTTGGCCCGACAGAAGAATGGCCCGAGCTTGTATGGAGGTTTCGTGAAATGGCTGATGAATACGGTGGATGGACCGTTTTCTACGAAGTTGGCACCGATAACCTCTCCCTTTATCTTGACCTCGGTCTTACCCTGCTCAATCTTGGGGAAGAAGCACGGGTTAACCTTCAATCTTTTAATCTTGAAGGGAGTCACCGGAAAGACATGCGCCATACAAAGAACAAACTGGAAAAAGAGGGATGCACGTTTGAGGTCCTGTCACCGGAATCCATTACTCAGCTGCTACCTGACTTAAAGATAATATCCGATGCATGGTTGAGAGAAAAAAACACCGGAGAAAAAGGGTTTTCCCTCGGGTTCTTTGAAGACCGTTACGTGAAGCTGTTTCCTGCGGGGGTCGTAAAAATCGAGGACCAGATTGTTGCCTTTGCCACTCTCTGGTCAGCGGCAGACAGAGAAGAACTTTCCATCGACCTGATGCGATATCTTCCAGATGCGCCTCATGGCGCAATGGAGTATCTTTTTGTCGAGCTCATGCTCTGGAGTAAGCAGGAAGGATACCGGTGGTTCAACCTCGGGATGGCCCCTTTGTCGGGTCTCGAAAATCACGAACTCGCGCCCCTGTGGAACCGAGTGGGAAATTTTCTCTTCCATCATGGAGAACATTTCTACAATTTTCAGGGCTTGAGGCAGTATAAAGAAAAGTTCGAACCTGAATGGAAACCAAAATACCTTGCCTGTCCCGGTGGCATGGCTCTTCCCCATATTATGGTCAATCTGGCATCCCTCATTTCCGGCAGTTTAAAAGGTATTATAAAATAAGTTTGGGATTTATTCGAAGAAACAAATTCCCTATTTCATCTGAAATGTTTTTGTTCGAAGGAAACAGTCAAGAGCATATTCCCCGAATTTTCCACTCGCAGAATGAGGAAAGAATACATTAATAAGTTTTATGTGACTGCTTCACGGTAGAATGTTTACTATTGAAATTCTTTGTCTTTTTGGGTAAAAGCTCCTCAAATAATTATGTAATCTGAAACTTTTTAAGCAATCCAAAATCCATTTTAAGAACATTGGCACATCATTTTTCATATTATAGTAGGAGTCGAAATATTTATGTCCAGCAATCATCTTTATTTCTAAGAGCTTATGACAATTACTATAGCTCTTCATAAAATAAAGTATTGTTATATGATGATATTTATTTCACAGAAATGACAACTGCAAATAACTTGGGAGGAAAACAAAACTCTTGAGTCGCAAAAACTGATGACAGTTGCCACGAAAGGAAACTATCTCTCAAAGTCGAAAAATTGCATGTATGAGAATACTATCACAAGAAAATGATAACCTGTGATATGAAGAGTGTCTCCGAGATGAAAGCCGCACAAGCTAATAACCTCATATCATAATTGAGAGACTCTATTATTTCAAGATGACCTAAACCCTCACTCTAAAAGTGGACCGATCTTCGGGGGCAGGTCATCCCCACTTTCTGAATCGCCCGGTAATCCCCTCATCACCGCAGCATCAGCGCGAACACACCCCAGCCCAGGTATTCACGCGTGTAAGCGGCGTAGCGCTCGGGTTCCGAGGTCAGTTGGACTCGAACCTCTTTGGCTAACTCGTCGCCGGGATTGGCTTCAAGCCATCGGCGCATGGTGAGCCATTTGGCCGCCTCGTATCTGTCCCAGCCGT
>Ga0272442_10012225_pt1 | contig 10392 bp, 9 predicted proteins | sample SSMForm2O_FD_200262 | JGI IMG/M metagenome (GOLD analysis project Ga0272442, IMG submission 200262) | Marine sediment archaeal communities from Little Sippewissett salt marsh, Falmouth, MA, United States - SSM-Form-2O | ecosystem: Environmental > Aquatic > Marine > Wetlands > Sediment ... | reverse complement strand
GGCGCCGACGGCGGGGCGGCCGTCGCCGGCGAATCCCGCGCGGCGGTGGATCCGCAGCTCGCGGACCACCTGCAGGCGGTGCTGGACGGCGCCCTCGCGGCGTCGGGCACCATGGGCTGCTCGGCGGCGGCGATCCTGCCCGACGGGAGGCTCTGGACCGGAACGAGCGGCCTGTCGCATCCCGGCGCGCCCGTCACGCCGGACATGCTGTTCGACATGGGCAGCACCGGCAAGCACCTGATGGCGGCGCTGGTCCTGCTGCTCGCCGAGGACGGCCTGCTCTCGCTGGACGATCCGATCGGCAGGTACCTGCCGCCCCTGCCCAACGTCGACGGGGCGATCACGATCCGCCAGTGCCTCAACCACACCAGCGGGCTCTACATGTGGGTCGAGCATCCCCGCGGTCCGATCAACATCCCCTTCGAGCGGATCGACTTCGGGAAGACGTGGACGCTAGAGGATATCTTCACGACGCTGGGGGGCGAGCCCTACTTCGCGCCGGGCGAGGGGTGGCACTACACGCAGGCGGGCTTCCTGCTGGCGCGCGAGATCGTCGAGCGGGTCACCGGGTCCACGGTGCCGGAGCTGGTCCAGCGCCGCCTGCTCGATCCCCTGGACATCCACGGCATGCTGCTGGACCTGAGGGATCCGCTGCCCGCCGACCGCCGGATCGCCCACGCCTGGTACGACACGGACAGGGACGGAACCCCCGAGGACATCTCGGGCCGGTCGCGCAACTGGCTGCACTCGCTGTCGGGGATCCTGTTCTACTCGACGATGGAGAGCCTGGCGCGGTGGTGCCGCGGGCTCTACGACGGCGAGGTGCTGAGCGAGGCGTCCCTCGACGAGATGCTGGACTTCGTGGAGGCGGCGCCGGAGGAGGGCCTCGCCGGCTACGGGCTGGGCACGGAGCGCTGGTTCATGGGCCCCGTCGAGATGCTGGGGCACAAGGGCTCCATCTTCGGCTACCGCACCGCGGTCTACCACCTGGTCCAGCAGGACATCACCGTCGCCCTGGCCATCAACGACGACAGCGACGAGAAGGGCTACGCGATGTTCGGCCCGCTGCTGCAGGCGCTGCTGGCCGATCAGAACTGATCCGGCTGCTGTCGCAGCTCGGCGAGGACGGCGGCGCTGATCCACCAGATGTCGCCCTCGGCGGAGAAGAACAGGAACCGGCCGTCCGGGGACAGCGCGGGCATGCTGCGATCCCCGTCGTTGATCGTCTCGCCGAGGTTGAGGGCCTCACCCCAGGTGCCGTCCGGGCCGCGGAAGCTGACGTACATGTCGTGGCGGCCGTATCCGCCCGGCCGCATGGAGTCGAACAGCATCATGCCGCCGTCGGGGGAGACGCAGCCGTGCGCGTCCCACGCGGGGGAGTTGATCGCCCCCGGCATGCACTCCGCCTCCGAGAACACGCCGCCCTCCAGGGTGCGCATCCCCAGCTCCCTGGCCTCGCCGGGCGCCTCGCGGTTGTGCCTCGCGCCCGGCACGAAGTTGAAGTAGAAGGTGCGCATGTCGGCGGTCGTCACGCAGTACTCGGCGACGAGGTAGCGGGGCTCGCCCCAGGAGTCGCCGGCCCGGTCCGCGATCCAGCTGCCCTCGCGGGCCTCGGCGTCCTCGAAGCTCATGCGGTAGAAGATCAGGTGCTGGCCGTCGGGCGTCACGAAGGGATTGAAGTCGCGGTACACGCCGGAGAAGGGCACCATCGCCGGCTCGGTCAGCGTGCCGTCCGCCTCGCGCACCACCCAGATGGCGACGTCCGGCCCCGCCGGCGCGGCGCGGCAGAAGTAGAACTCCCTGCCGTTGGGATGGGCGGCGCAGCCCATCTCCCGCTGGCCTTCGAGGGACACGACGCCGGGCGCGAAGATGTCGCCCGTCTCTCCCGGCGCGGGGAAGCCCATGAACGCGGGGGCTTCTACGTTACGCTCCGCGGCGCAGCTGGCGAGCGCCGCCCAGGCGAGGATGCCGACTAGCAAGGATGATCGGATCATCGAGATGCTCCCAGGATCGGGTCTTCAGAGTGGCCATCGGTGCGCGGCAAGATGCGTTTTGCGCAATCGCTGGCATTGGCAAGGCGAATGATCGAAACTCCTGTGAGTGCTATCCTCGTAGAGAGGCCAGCCCGGCGCGATCTTAACAGGATTGGCAGGGGAGAGAAAACATGATCAACATCAAGGAAGCGGCCCACCTGGCGATGGACTTCGTGAACGAGATCTATCCCGAGGACCTGAAGTCCGGCGCGACGGTGGAGGAGATCGTCCTCGACGAGACCGGGGAGACCTGGCTGGTCACCGTGGGCCTGCTCCCCAATCAGCCGACGCTCCTTTCCGATCGTATGTCCACGGGTCACGCAACGCGCGAATTCAAGGTGATCCGGATCCGACGCGAGGACGGCGAGGCGCTCGGCATGACCATCAAGCGTTGAGCTGGCGCGGCGCCAAGACGCTCCATTCAGCCCGATCGCTGCCGCGACCGGGGGACACGGCCACAACCCGTCCTCAGGGCAGGGAGGCCGCCCGCTCGAAGCAGCGGCGCGCGGCCGCATCGTTTCCGCGGGCGCGCTCGACCTCGCCGAGGTGGCGGAGCGTCTCGGCCAGGGCCGCCCGTTGCGAGGGGTCCCGACCGAGGAGGGACAGGGCTTCCCGCAGGGCCGCGGCGGCCTCGTCGTGGCGTCCCGCCTTGAAGAGCACCCAGCCGAGGCTGTCCAGGTAGACGCGCCGTCCGTTCGGATCGAGGCGCAGGGCCTTGCGGACGAGCGATTCGGCGCGCGCCAGCTCGCGTCCCTGCTCGGCGTAGAGGAAGCCCAGGGAGTTGCAGAGGTCCGGGTGGTCGGGCCGGACGGCCAGCGCGCGCTCGTAGGCCGCGGTTGCTCCGGTCAGGTCGCCGCGGGCGTAGAGGATGTAGCCCGTGTTGCGGTGGAAGTGCCAGCTCGTGTCCTCCGCCACGCCGAGGAAGCGGCTGTGGGCGACGAGGAGCAGGAGCAGGGCGGGCGCGAGGACCCGCCACGCGCCCGCGCGCTCGCCGCGGACGATCGCGCCCAGGCGCAACAGGCCCGCCGCGCCGGCCACGGCGAGGGGCGGCAGGAGGGCCAGGCGGAAGCGGCCCGTGACGAAGAAGACCACCAGCGGCAGCGCGGCCGCGAGGGCGTAGAGCAGCAGCAGGCGGCCGCGCGGCTCGCGCCAGAGGCGGGGCAGGCCGACCGCGGCCAGCGCCAGGAGGAGGCCGAAGCGCAGGGGCAGCCAGCGCAGGGCGGGGCTGAGCTCGGCCGCGGCGCCGAAGTCGATGTTGTCCGCGATCTCGCGGTCGTTGAGCAGGTAGTAGGTCTTGCGCAGCCAGAGGCGAACGGCGCCGGCCGGCTCGGCGCGCAGCCAGGCCAGGCCCCGGCCCAGCCAGTAGCGGGAGACGGCGCCGTCGTCGAGCGGCGCGCCGGCCGCCGCCTCGGCCAGGGCGCGCGAGGCCCCGTGGGCGAGGGCCGTTTCCGCCGGCAGCTCCGGGGCCGCGGCGGACTTGCCGTCGGCGCCGGCGTGGTTGCCCAGGTAGAAGTTCATGCCGGCGTTGGCCGAGATGAGAACGAAGGCGCCGCCGCGCAGGTTGTGGATCGTGGCGGGGGCCAGGGCGACCAGCGTGCCGGCGAGCAGGAAGAGGCCGCTGCGCCAGCGGCGGCGCCAGCGGAGCAGGACGAGAGGCAGGAAGAGGAGGATCGTCGGCCGCGCGAGGGCCGAGAGCCCCAGCAGCAGGCCGGCGCCGGCGGCGGGCAGGACGCGCCCGCCCTCCTCGGCCCGGAAGAGCACGAGGAGCAGGAGGAGGTTCAGGAGCAGCGCGATCGTCGCGGGCAGGAGCTCCGGGGCGTAGAGCTGGGCGGGGGCGTAGAGCGCGGCCAGCAGCCCGGCGAGCAGCGCGCCCCGCCGGCCGAGCAGGGGATGGGCGAGCAGGGCGATCAGGGGCGGCGCGAGGGCGGAGAGCAGGGCGAGCGTCCAGCGGAGGGCGGCGAAGCCGCCGCCGGCCTCGATCCAGAGCGCGGCGAGCCAGGTGAGCAGCGGCGGCTTGAAGTACACGGGCTCGCCGCCGCCCGAGGCCAGCGCGCCGGCGAGCTGCCAGAAGACCTTGGCGTCGACGAGGGGCACGCCGAAGAAAGGCTCGTCGCGGAGCGCGAGAAGGTGCAGCAGGCGCAGGAGCAGGGCGAGGGCCGCGAGCAGGGGCAGGTCGCGGCGGAGGAAGCTGCCCTCCGCTGGCGCCACCGCGGGCGCGTTTCGGCTGTTCCGGCTCATCGTCTCCTCAAGGCTCCGCGCGGGGCGCCGCGAGTTCGACTCTAGCAGCGGCCAGGGCGGGGCACAAGGAGCGCGCGGCGCTGCGCCGGGGCGGAGGAGGATCGTCGATCCCGTCGCCCTCGAGCGTGCCCGAAACCGCGCGATCACATGCGCGATACGGACAGGCGCCGCCCCAGGCTCGATCCCCAGGTCTGCCGCTGTCCTTCGTCTCAGCCGCGGCCGACTCGATCATCAGCAGCAATACGATTCCCGCGACCTCGGCGGCCCTTTGACCGGTGCATGTTACCTGGATCCCGATACCGCGCACAGACAGATCGATCGGCATGGTGATGCCGGTGCGCCGCGCCCCACAGCGTGGTCCCCTCCGCTCGTGAAACGGTTTCCACCGCCTTCTCGTATTCCCCATCAACGATCTCACGGATCCCCGCATCCCATGTCCGACTCGAAAGCGCTCGGACGATGGGGATCCGTCGCACTCACCTCGCGCGCGGGAGGCATCCACCATGCATGGTTCGGGCCGGCGGTCGGCCGCATGGGCGCTGGCCGTCATCATGGCGCTCGGGGCGGCGCTTCACGCCCACTGGGCCCTGGGCGGGATGTGGCTTCTCGCGGATCTGATGAACGCGCCCCCCGGCGACATTCCCCCGGACACGGTATCGGGGCCCGTGCGCGTCGTCACGTGGATGTTCGCGGGCGGGATGCTGCTGGCGGCGCTCCTGGGCCTTTGCCGGGCCTACTGGACGGATCGTCGCCTGCTCCGGAGGCTGTGCTCCGCCGGCCTCTGGGTCTTCTCGCCGTGCATGCTGGCCGGCGCGGTCTTCAACGTCCTGGGAGCCCGGGATCTGGGGCGGTTCGTTCTCGCGCCCGTCTTTCTCGTGACCGCCGGACTGGCCGCGTACCTCGCCCTGCCGCATCGCCCCGGACGCGGGCGGCCGGCCGCCCGCGAGGCCGCGAGGCGGAAGACCGGGCCGGCCGCGACGAGGCGGCTCCGGATCGCCGCCGTGGTCATCGCGTGCCTCGTCGCCGCCGCCGGCCTGTTCCGCTACGTCTATCTTCCCTGGAACCTGGGATGGGGCGCGACGGAGGAGGAGTTCCACCGGCGGATGGCGGGCGATGAGCTGTGCCGTGACGCGAACTTCAGTCCGACGCGGGCGATCACGATCGAGGCGAGCCCCGAGGAGGTCTGGCCCTGGATCGTCCAGATGGGATACCAGCGGGGCGGCTTCTACAGCTATGATTCCCTGGACAACGGCGGCGTGCCCAGCGCGGAACGGATCCGCCCCGAGTTCCAGGATGTCCGGATCGGAGACCGGATCCCCCTGGACAGGTCCGGAGCAGTCTTCGTGAGAGCCCTGGAGCCCAACCGGCTTCTCGTGCTCGCAACGGAGCCGGCCTTCCTCACGTGGGTCTGGGAACTGCATGCGGCGGGGCCCGGCCGGACGCGCCTCGTCACCCGGGTGCGGGCGCGGATGGGCGATGCCCAGATGAAATTCGTGTGGGACACGTTCGAGTTCTTCATGATGCGGAAGTGCCTTCTGGGGATCAAGCGCCGCGCGGAATCCGCCGGACGAATGCCCCTGGACGGGTGCCGTTCATCGAGCGACGGAGGTAGCAAATGAGCAGAAGCGGCATTCCCAGGCTGGCCGCCCTGGCCGTCGCCCTCGTCACAGGCGTGACGGCTGCGGGCGCCGAGCTGGTCGACCCCTACGAGATCCTGGAGGCGCATTACGACGCCGTCGGCGGCCTCAAGAGACTCGAGGCACAGGAATCCCTGCACTTCGTGGCCGACATCAGCACGGCCGGCCTCAGCGGCACCCTGGAGCGCTGGGAAATTCGTCCCGATCGTAGCCGGGAGGTCCTCGATCTCGGAGTGCTCGAGTATTCCGCCGGGGACAACGGGACGACCGCGTGGGCGCTGGATACCAACGGCAAGCTCCGGACCGAGCGAGATCCCTACGCGCTCGCCCGTCGGGAAGGTGAGAGAAGGCTGGCTCTCTTCGAGCACCTCGATCCGGCGTCGAGCGTCTTCACCATCAGGCTCGTGGGGACGCGGGACATCGAGGGCGATCTCTGCTACGTCCTTCGCGTCGACAACACGATCGACAACGCGATGCGGCTCTGGTTCATCAGCACGTCGAGCTTCCTCATGAGGAGGTCGGAGCTCAATCACCCGGACGCGCAGCAGCACATCGTCTACTCGGACTACCGGGAGGTCGACGGGGTGATCCGTCCGTTCAGGCAGGACGTCGTGATATGGCCCACGGGAGAAGAGCAGACGATACTGACGATCTCCTTCGAGGTCGGCGTCGAGATCGACCCGCGCCTGTTCGACCCGCCGGAGGGCGGCGCCAGGGACTACGTCTTCCTCGACGGAGGCAATCGGGCGGTCGTGCCGTTCCAGTTCATCGAGAATCACATCTTCGCGACCATCAGCATCGACGGCGAGGAATCGATGTGGGTGGTGGACTCGGGCGCGAGTGTGTCGGTCATAGATCGCGGGTACGCCGCGGACCTGGGGCTTCCGCTCAGCGGCGGGATGGCGGCCAAGAGCGCCACCGAAGCCGTGCAGCTCGCGTTCACCACGCTGCCGCCGTTCCGGGTTGGCGGAATCGAGTTCGAGGAGCAGCAGGTCGCGGCGCTCGACTTCGTGGACATCTTCCGTCGCCTCTCCGACCTCGAGGTCCTGGGCATACTCGGCTACGATTTCCTCTCGCGCTTCGTGACCCGGGTGGACTACGCGAACGAGACGCTCACGCTGTTCGATCCCGAGAGCTTCGAGTACACCGGACACGGAACCGTGCTCGACGCGCCCCTCGTGGACAACACCTTCAGAGCCGAGGCCACGGTGGACGGCGTCCATACGGGCATTTGGATGCTGGATCTCGGCGCCGGCGGGCTGTACTTCCATACACGGTATGCGCGGGCGAGCGGACTGGGACGCTCCGAGGGAGTCCTCGGAGTGATGTCCGGGGCGGGCGGCCGGGCGCTGCGGCGCTACTCGCGATACGGGACCATCGAGTTCGGGGGATACACGGTCGCGGAGCCGGTGATCGCGTCGGCCGACTGCAAGATGGCCGCCGGGGGGGAGCTTCGCGAGGGTGAGCTGGCCGGGAATCTCGGCAACACGTTGTTCAGGCACTTCGTGCTCTACCTCGACTACGACAGGCAGCAGGTCATCGTCGAGAAGGGCGAGGACTTCGGAAAGGACTTCCCCACTGACATGAGCGGGCTCCAGCTCTGGCGCCCGGAGGAGGCGTGCGAGGTCCTGTACGTCTCGCCCGGCACCCCCGCGGAGGAGGCTGGATTCCGCGAGGGCGACATCGTGGTCAGCATCGACGGCACCGGCGTCGACCGCTTCGACGGGCTCGTCGCGCTCCATGCCCTGCTGACCGAGGAGCCGGGGACGGAGCATGCCTTCGTGGTCGATAGGGACGGCGAGACGGTGGCGCTCAGGCTGGTCCTGAGGGACCTGTTCGAGAGCAGCGACTAGCGATCATCCCGGTCAGTCCGGTGGCGGCGCGTCGACGATCCGCTCGGCGAAGCGGAAGTTGGCGCGGAAGATGGTGTCGTACTCCTCGGCCGTGATCATCCGCAGCTGGATCGTGCGGTGGCCGGCCGCCAGGCGGTCGAGGGCCTTGGGCACGCTGTCGAGGTCCTCGAGGTAGGCCTGGTGCAGGCCGGGATCGGCGTCGGTGGACTCCTATCGACGTAGAACCTTTTTCATGGGCTGGTATGGCAATCCGTTGCCCGAGAAGGTTCCCATGGATCGCACCCCGGTTGTCTTCCGGTAGCCCATCGCTTGATAGAATGGAACCGCATAGAGAGTCGACATCAGTTTGATCACTCTCCCGCCCTGCTGCAGGCATATCTGCTCGTACTCCCGTACGAGCCGGCGTCCAGCTCCTCTTCGCTGGTAACATTCAGCCACGAACAGACTCTGCAGCTTCTCGCGGCGTCCCCTGAGCACGCCTGCGATTCTGTGTCCATCCTGCGCCACCAGGACAGTCTCCGCCCTGATGGCATCGGCGATCGCCTCGCGATCCGCCTTGCGGCGCGACCGCGCCCGAGCAAATGGACCGAGTAGCTGTTCCGTTTGCATGGGATCGGCGAATCCGAGGTTGAACGTGCGATAGGTGTCTGCAATCAGCCGTCCCACGCAGCTGGCATCGCTCTCCCGGTAGTATCGAATCTTCATAAGGTTGAACTTAACCCAAACCGGGAAGCAAATGGGAAGTCTGGCCGGTCTGCAGGTCCCGCAACGCAGCAGGCCGTGTCCGCGTAAGTGATTGGGGACGGCCTGCTTGCTGCGGTGGCGGGGGGAGGATTCGAACCTCCGACCTTTGGATTATGAGCGAAACTACCGTTTCTGTTGTAGATTCTGAACACCACCCGGAACTTCGCCCCTAAACTCCTGGGACTCGACAGTTTCAATCGTGCCTAGTGCCAAGACCGGATCACTGGCCTGGATGGCCAGGAAGGAACACGTGTAATCATGCCCAGGCTAGGAGTCATCGGAACATCGCGCAAAGAGAATGAGCGCCGGGTGGCGATCCATCTCGACCACCTGGATCGCATCCCCGAGAACCTTCGCGGGCGGATTCAGTTCGAAAAGGGCTACGGGGAGATCTTCGGCATGAGCGACGCCGAGGTCGCGAAGCACTGCGCCGGGCTGGCCAGCAGAGCCGAGCTCTTGGCGCAAGCCGACACGGTGCTACTCCTGCCCAAGCCCATGGCCGAGGACCTCGCGGAGACGCGGAAGGGAGGCATCATCTGGGGTTGGCAGCACTGCGTGCAACAGGAGGCCTCCACGCAAGTCGCCATCGACCGCAAGCTGACGCTCATCGCCTTCGAAGAGATGTTCGTGTGGGAGAATTCGGGGCAGCGGGGCCGTCATACCTTCTACAAGAACAACGAGATGGCGGGCTACTGCGCGGTGCTAGAGGCATTGCGCCTCAAGGGGATCGACGGGAACTACGGCAGGCAAAGAAAGATCGTCATCCTCAGCTTCGGCGCAGTCAGCCGCGGGGCCATCTACGCGCTCAAGGCGCGCGGATTCCGGGACATCACCATCTGCATCCAGAGGCCCGACCACTCGGTGCAGGAGGACGTGCTGGGCTGTCACTACCTGCGGATGGAACCCGACAAGGACAATCCCTCGCGCATGCTGGCGGTGGAGCACGACGGCAGACGTCGCCCCCTGCTCGACCTGATCGGCGAGGCGGACATCCTCGTCAACGGCATCCTGCAGAACTCGGATCGACCGATCTCCTTCCTGACCGAATCGGAAACGGCGCGCCTGAAACCGGGCAGCCTGATCGTGGATGTCAGCTGCGACGAGGGCATGGGCTTTCCCTTCGCCAAACCGACGAGCTTCGAGAACCCGATGTTCCAAATCGGCAGCGTGGACTATTACGCCGTGGATCACACGCCCAGCTATCTCTGGGACAGCGCCTCCTGGGAGATCTCGGGCGCGCTCCTGCGCTTCCTGCCGGCGATCATCGCAGGACCCCGGGGTTGGGATGGGGACGAGACGCTCCGGCGCGCGATCGAGATCCGCGACGGCGTGGTTCAGGATTCCAAGATCCTGTCGTTCCAGCAGCGCGAGTCAGAGTATCCGCACCGCATCCAAACGGAGCGGATGTCGAAGGGGTTGGCCTCCTAGCCTTGCTGGAGGGGCGCGGGTCAATCGTTACCCCCGCGTTAGAATGGTAGTGGCGATCACTATCGAATGATCATCGCGAGGGGGAATCCCTAACTCGGATAGCCCGGCCCGCAACGAAGCAGGCCGTCCCCGCAAGTGATTGGGAACGGCCTGCTTGCCGATGTGCGGGGAGGATTCGATCTCCCGGTTCGTCAGACCGGGGCCGGCCCGTCGGCGACTCTTTCGGCGAAGCGGAAGTTCGCGCGGAAGACGGTGTCGTACTCCTCGGCCGTGATCATGCGGAGCTGGATCGTGCGGTGGCCGGCCGCCAGGCGGTCGCGGGCCTTGGGCACGCTGTCGAGGTCCGCGAGGTAGGCCTGGTGCAGGCCGGGATCGGCGTCGGTGGACTCCTATCGACGTAGAACCTTTTTCATGGGCTGGTATGGCAATCCGTTGCCCGAGAAGGTTCCCATGGATCGC
>Ga0272442_10012224_pt1 | contig 10392 bp, 11 predicted proteins | sample SSMForm2O_FD_200262 | JGI IMG/M metagenome (GOLD analysis project Ga0272442, IMG submission 200262) | Marine sediment archaeal communities from Little Sippewissett salt marsh, Falmouth, MA, United States - SSM-Form-2O | ecosystem: Environmental > Aquatic > Marine > Wetlands > Sediment ... | reverse complement strand
ATGGGTGAATATCAAAAATACCAAAAATTAAATATTGAAGAAAGAAAAGCTTTATTCTATTTCATAAAAAACAGATTAATTTCTGCAGCAGCATGGCTCGCTAATCAAGCAAAAAATCATAACGATATAAAAGATAGGGTTGAAAGTTATGCAAAAGGCGCTTTGGTAAATTATAACGCATTTAATCAAATTTCTCTATCTGAATTTGAGGATTTAGTTAACTTTAAATAATATATTATGTTTCTTTTATATATGGCATCAGAAAAATATACTAAAAAAATTTATGATAAATTTGGTAAAGAATACCAAAGAACAAGAGATGAAAAATATCCAAGCAGAGCTTACAATGAATTCTATGAATTACCTAGTATGGTTAAAGCAGTTGGCAATATAAAAGGAAAAAAATTATTGGATATTGGCTGTGGTGCAGGTGTTCATGTAAAAAAATACATGACAAAGGGCGCTAAATGTCAAGGTATGGACATAAGTAAAACTATGATTGAGTTAGCAAAAGAAAAATGTCCTAGAGCTGAATTCAAAGTAGGAACAATGACAAAGCTACCTTACAAAAATAATCAGTTTGATATTGTTACATCTAGTTTAGCAATCAATTATGTTAAATATCTGAAAAAAGCATTTTTAGAGATAAATAGAGTTTTGAAGAAGAATGGTTTATTTTATTTTAGTGCTGAAAGTCCAGTTTCTTATTATAGAGAAAGGCATGTTGATAAAAATACTAAGATTAGTGCTGTTGGTTATATTAAGAATAAAAAAACTGGAAAAGAGCTTATTTTAGGTGAAGGTTGGCCAATGCAAAAATACCAAGAATTTGATATGGTGCCTGGAATGACAATTAAAGACTATAGAAGATCTCTACGAAACATAATACAAACTTTAGTAAAAACTAATTTTGAATTAATAGATATTATTGATTGTAGAGCTACAACTCAATTTAAAAGAATTAGTCCTGAAGGTTATGCTCGAGTGGAGAAATTTCCATTGTTTAGTATTTATGTAACGAGGAAGAAAAAATGAAAAAGCATTTTGCCTATTTTTATGATCAAATTTCAGATAAATCTGAAGCAAAACAAAGAGCCAATAAGATCTTGAAACTGTTAAGGAGGCATAATCCAAAATCAACTTCAGTTTTGGAACTAGGTGTTGGTAATGGTAATGTTCTATGTAATTTTCCTAAGAAATATGATTTAAATGGACTTGATATTCATAAAGAATATGTTGCTCTAGCGCAAAAGAAAACACCTAAAGCAAAATTATGGACTTCAAGTATGCACAATTTCAAATCTAAAGATAATTATGATTTAATATTTTCTATATTCGATTCAATTAATTTCTTAACTAATTTTAATCTATGGAAACAAACATTCAAAACTGTATATAATCATCTAAATAATGATGGATTATTTATCTTTGATATGTATTCAAGTAAAGTTCTTGAGATTAATAAAAAAAGCGATATGAGCTTTTGGCAGGAAAAGTTTGGTTATGCTTATTCTCAACCATTAGTCAAATCTAATAATCTAATTTGGAATTTTGGCATTTTTGAAAAGAAAACAAAAGATAAATATGAACTTCATAAGTATCAATTTAAGGAAAGAATATTTTCACCAAATATTGTTGAGAAAGAGCTTAGAAAACACTTTAAGATTATTGAAAAACTAGATTTTGAGACTTTATCTAAGAATACTAAAAATAGTTTAAGGTACTTATATGTAGCGAGGAAGAAATGAACAAACAACAAGCTCAAAAGATTCTTAGGAAAAAATGGAAAAATATCCAAATAAAAGATCTAAATAAATTCTCAAAAGGTTATACTGAGCATGATAACTATCATATCATAACAGAAAATCCTTCTAAAGATTTAGTATTGAGATTGAAGGGTAAGAAGAAGCATCTTAATGTTGAATACAAAGCTCAAAAGTTACTAACTAAAACTGATGTTCCTGTTCCAAAAATATATCTTAAAGACTTGAAAAATATGTGTTCTGTTATTGAGTTCAAAAAAGGCAAGCATCTTGATGAATTTATCAAATCATTATCACAAGAACAAATAGAAAATTTAGCTTATGAATTAGGTAATTACACTGCTGAAATCCATTCAATACGAAATGATAAATATGGTCAACTAACTAAAGATAAATCTTATGGTGTTTATGATAATTTTTATGACTATTATATGTGGAGAATTAATGGAGTTATTAATGATATTAAAAGTGAAAAAGGTAAAGCAAAATTCATAGAATACGTTGAAAAACATAAGCATTTGTTAAAATTCAAGAAAAAAGCAAGTTTAACACATTATGACCTTTATCCTGATAATATTTTGGCGACATCTGATCATATTACAGGTATTTTTGATTGGGAGGGTGCAAGATGGTCTGATAATGAACTTGATCTTGTCAAATTTTACTGGTGGACATTTTCATTATCAAAGCACATAGAAAAAGCATTTTTCAAAGCATATACTAAGAAAATAAAATTATCTCCTAATTTTAATAAAAAACTGGAATTCTATAAAACTATAGAAGCAACAGCTTATGCAGTATGGGCTAGAATAATCCGAGATCCGTCCTTGATAAGAGAATTTGTACCTCTTGTAAAAGAATTTGTAGATGATTAAAATGATAAAACTAATATATTTTGATATTGGAGGAGTTATCGTTACTGATGGATTCTGGAGAGCTGCACCTTTGTTTGCAAAGAAATTAAAACTAGATGAACAAAAACTAATTAAAGCTTATAAGAAAACAAAACAACCAGAATATTCTATGGGTACACTTGATGGAACAACAAGGTGGACTAACTTTTTCAAACAATTAAATATTACTATTGATAATGTTGAAGAATATATTGAATTATGGCATAGTGCTTATCAACTAATTCCAGAAACAATAATACTGATATTAAAATTAAAGAAAAAATATAGAATTGGTTGTTTAAGTGATCAGCCTTTGGATTTAATACCTCACTTGGAAAGCTTCGGCATCTTTGAATTGTTTGATCCAAGAGTTGTTTCTTGTGAGATTGGGCATAGCAAATCTGAATTAAATTATACTATATTTGAGATTGCTAAAGAAAAAGCGAAACTAGATTATAATGAAATTCTGTATATTGATGATCGGCAAGATCATCTTGACAGAGCAAAAGAACTAGGATACAATGTTTTATTGTTTACTGATGCTCATAAGCTTGAAAAAGACCTTATTGAAATGAAACTCTTATAAACACTATAAGAAACATTTAAAAACAATCATTTTCTCGAAATTACTGTTAGTGATGAGGTTATCCCAGTCTGATACAATATGATGACAAAAAAATTAACCTGAAACACCTTTTAAAATGATTGTAATATCTAATATAGCAGGAATTTTTGTATTTGATGATGATTATACATTAATAGATAATGTTCCAAATCCAAATCCTTCTGATGATTGGAATGATGAAGAATTAGCTGTCATAAAAAAGTATGGCAAAGTATATTTTCTAGGTAGAAAGAAAACAAAGCAAGAAAATGTAACGCAAACTCAAGATCCTAGTAAGATGAAATTAATTCTCAAGAATAATCCTGATTTTATTCAAATGCTTAAAGAAGCAAACAAAACATTAACCATAGAAAATATCAACAAAGAACTAAATGACGATTCTCATAGAATATCAAGATCAATATCAATAATTGAAGATATTAATGAAGCTCTTAAATTATTAGCACGAAGAGTCTATGAAGAAGCTGAGTTTTATAATCCTAACTTAATCCAAGAAGAAACTGAAGATTATGAAAATGTTCTTAACGAAATATTAAAAGATCATAAATCAAACATAGGTGCTATTCTTACAGACATGGATAAAGAACACATACAGAATATCTTGGATCAATATTCATACTTGAACCAATTAAAAGAACGTGAACAAAACTATCTTGATGAAATTATGGATGATTTTTGTCCGTATCTAAAAGAAGCTGCAACAGCAATCATAGGTGCAAAGCTAATCAAGAAAGCAGGCTCATTAAAACAATTAGCATTTATGCCCTCATCATTAATACAGATATTAGGTGCAGAAAAAGCACTATTCAGACATTTAAAGAAAAAAACAGCACCACCTAAGCACGGTATGCTGATTGCACATCCTTCTGTGATGGACGCAGAAAATAAAGGTAAGGCTGCAAGACAATTAGCAAGCAAGATTATGATTGCTGCAAGAAAAGATTATTTTGGTAAGAAAGATGAAGCTGAATGAACTACCTTACAAATCCAAGCTAGCAAGCGCAGAACAAAATGGATTAAAAATAAGAAAGTACATGAATAATCATGATTCTATTCTTTATCTAGGTGCATCAAGCGGTACAACAGTTTCATATATAGCATCATTATTCAATAAAGCAAATATCTTTGCGATTGATTTAGCACCATTAATGCTAAAACAAATTGTTATTGATGATTTGGAAAATGTAATACCTATATTGGCTGATGCAAATCAACCTAAAACATATCACAATAAAGTATTTACTGTGGTTGATATTATCTATCAGGATGTTGCTCAAAGAAATCAATTAGAAATCTTTGATAAGAATATTGAACTTTTTTTAAGAAAAGACGGTTTTGCAATGCTTGCTGTGAAATCCAGGAGTATTGACACATCAAAACATCCAAAAGAAATATTTAAGATGGTTGAAAAACATCTGAAAGATAAATATAAAGTATTGGAAAGGCTTAATATTCATAAATTTCAAAAAGATCATATGTTTTATGTAATACAAAAGGTGAATTAAGATGGATCTAAATAATTATTATACTAAACAAAAATCAAAATTTTTAACAAGTCATAAATTAAAATTATACAATACACTAGGTAGAAAAAAGCAAGAGTTCAAACCAATTCATGATGGCGAGGTAATGTATTATTCTTGCGGTCCTACAGTTTATGATTATGCACATATTGGTAATCTAAGATCTTTTGTATTTGCAGATTTATTGAAACGAGTATTCTTATTTAATAATTACAAAGTAAAACATGTGATGAATATTACTGATGTTGATGACAAAACAATCAAAGCATCGCAAAAAGCAAAAAAAACACTCAAAGAATATACTGAATTTTATACTTATGAATTTATGAAGGATCTTAAATCCTTAAACATTCTAATTCCTGAAATTGTTCCTAAAGCAACAGAAACAATTAATGAAATGGTGGAATTGGTTAAGACATTGATTGAAAAAGGTTATGCTTATGAGAAGAAAGGTGATATTTATTTTAGTATAGATAAATATAAGAAATACGGTAGATTAGCAAACATCAAAGCTTCTGAATTAAAGGAAAATGCTGAAGGCAGATTAAAGGCTGATGAATATACAAAAGAAAATGCACGTGATTTTGCATTGTGGAAAGCTTATGATAAGAAAGATGGTGATGTTTTCTGGGATACTGAACTTGGCAAAGGTAGACCTGGCTGGCATATTGAATGTTCTGCAATGTCGCGAAAATATCTAGGTCAGCCTTTTGATGTACATTCAGGCGGTGTTGATCTAGTTTTCCCGCATCACACTAATGAGATTGCTCAATCCGAATCTGCTTACGGTACAAAATTTTGTAATTTCTTTGTTCATAATGAACATTTATTAGTTAATGGTGAGAAGATGAGCAAATCCAAAGGTAATTTTTATACTTTGAGATCATTAATGGACAAAGGTTATGATCCGATTGCAATAAGATATGCATTAATGTCAATTAATTACAGACAACAACTTAATTTCACCGAAGAAGGTATTGAGGCTGCAGACCATGCTCTTAAAAAATTGAAGAGAAAAGTTATTGATTTAAAGAAAGAGGTAAAAGACTTTGATATTAAGTTAAAGAGTTTTGATCGTGATGCATTGAATGATTATCTTGAACATTTTATTGAAGCAATAAATAATGATCTTAATATCTCATCAGCGCTTGCTGTGATGTGGAATGTTGTTAAGGATGATGATATTCAACCAGAACTAAAATTATATCTCTTATATGAGTTTGATCTTGTTTTTGGATTTGGTTTGGAAAATCTAAAGGAAGCTAAAATTCCAAAAGCAGTAATAACATTGGCTGATAAAAGAGTAGAAGCGAAGAAGGCTAAAGATTATGCCAAAGCCGACAAGCTACGAGATGATATTAAGGCTAAAGGTTATGTTATTAATGACAATAAAGATGGTTCATATACTCTGGAGAAGGTTTAATCCAAATAACTCTTGTACTCTTTTAGGTATTTTTTAAAAAACCAATTTAGAAAAATAGAGTTATCTTCTTTAGTTTGAGATCTTTCTAAAGCATTATAGTAACTATTTCTGTTTGCATACTCAATGTCTAATAAAGGAAAACCATGTTTGTTTAATATAAAATTCATCATTAATCTTGACATCCTGCCATTTCCATCAGAAAAAGGATGTATAGTTACAAATTTTAGATGAACTAAAGCTGCAAGTTCTATAGGATGTATTTTATTTTTTTCTTTATTATACCATTTGAAAAAATCTTTTAATAAGAAATTTAGTTCAACAACTAAAGGTGGAATAAACTTACTGCCTGCTATCTTGACTTGATGTCTTCTTATCTTGCCAGCAATATCCTTTTTTGTTGATTTTAAAAGCTCTTTATGCCATGTTAGGATAATATTCAAAGATAAATCTTTATTGTATTGTAATATTTCTAAAAATAAATTTTTATGAGATTCTGCTTCTTTAATATCCGAAATAGGTTTTCTTGTTGGTGATATCCCATATTCAAGAAGACTTGCAGTTTCTCTGTATGTTAATGTAGATCCTTCTATTTTATTAGTATTATATGTGAATTTTATGGCAAAATTGTCTGTGTCTTTTAATTTTGCTGATTTTGGAATATTTTTAAGTTCTTTTTTATAGTTTTTTTTGATTGTATCAAATTTGTTAAACCATTTTTCTTTATAGAATTCAGTCATAAATTCCTTTTTTATTTCATCTACATTTTTTGGTGTTTTTTTTCCCAGGTATTTTTTTATTTTTTTTACTTTTCCATCTTTTCTATAACTATGTTCTAAGTAGAAATACTCTTGATTGCTTATTTTTTCTTTGATTATATTTACCATAACAATTATTAGTACTACCTATTTATAAATATTTCCTTTTATTTGGAAATGTAGACCTAATAGTTAACCAATTATTTCATTAATTTTAGCTCTTGTTTTTGCTTTGACAATAGCGGACGATATTAAAACACCATGACAACCAAGTTCTTTAGCTTTTTGAATATCTCTTTTTTTAGAAATACCAGCACCACATAATAATTTTACCTTACGTGTAACTTTACGAACTTCTTTAACAAACTTTTCAACTGAGGAAGGATCAGCAACTGAAATAGCTTTGCTTTTACCTATTAGTTTAGGGTCTTCATAAGCAACAATATCAGGTTGAAGTTTTGCTATTTTAACACATTCTTCGACTGTAGAGCCGCATACGATTGTTGCTAATCTTAATTTCTTACATTTTTCTATGGTCTTTTTAAGAACATTAAATTCAAGTTTATGCTCTGAATGATTTAACAAAGTACCATAAGCGCCTGCTGATTTGATTGCTTCAGCAGTAATATAGCCTGTGCTTTGTCTCTCAACAAGATCAACATGTTGTGCTAATCTTCCTAGTTTTATTTCAGTGGCTGGAACTGCAACCATCGCGTTTGAGATATTGCTTATTAATTTTTCTAGTTCTTTGCCATAAACATAATTCTTTGTATTAATTATTATAATCATTTTTTTAATGCCTCCCTTGGTGAAATATCTTGAAATATTACTTTTCTAAGTGCTTTTGTTATTTTCATTGGTTCTTTGTGTTGCCATATATTACGACCAACAGCAAGCCCTGTAGCTCCATTATTAATAACATCGTGAGCTTCCTTTAAAAACTTATAGTCTGTTGTTTTAGAACCTCCTGCAATCATTACTTTTGCTTTGCCTGCATTTTTTACAGTCCATTGCAAGTCTTTAGCTTTACCATTGTATTTTATTTTGATCATATCAGCACCAAGTTCTAATCCAATACGTGCAGAATATGCTAATGTATCTCTGCTTAGTTCATTTTTTATTGCTTTTCCACGAGGATACATCCACGCAATAACAGGAATATTGTGTTTGTGTGCTTGTTTTTGAATTTCTTCAAATTCTTGAAACATTGTTTGTTCATGTTTACTTCCAACATAGATTGTATAACCTACGGCCTTTGCACCAAGTGAAATAGCTTCTTTAACAGAGCATAATTGTCTTGATATAGGTTCATTTTTCAAATATTTTGTTTTACCATTTAATTTTACAATTAATGGAACTTTACCTTGATAGTATTTTTCAGCAATGCCCTTTTGTAATATGATGCCATTGTATTTGCCTTTGTTTGCAATATCCATAATGTATGAAGGATCAACACTTTTGTCATTAAAATCACTAGGTCCATGTTCCAGTCCGTGATCATAAGCTAGCATAATTGATCTTCCTTTATACAATAATTTACCAAATCTCATTTTGTTACCTTTACCTTGATTGGTTTTTTCTTGACAATATTATTTAGTTTCGTCCATGATAATAATTTGTTTTGTGCACCAATTTGTTTGATTACTGATTCTGCATTTGTTGTTGCTAGTTTAATTGAGTCTTGTAAAGACTTGCCTTTGATCATTCCTGCTAATAATGTTGAGGCAAAAGCATCGCCTGCACCTGTTGTTTCAACATAATTAACAATATTTGGTTGTGCATCATAATATCTAAAACCATCATAAGCATAAGAACCTTTTTTACCATCAGTAATTACAACAATTCTAACGCCTTTTTGATATATTTTCTTAAGTAGTTTTTTAATTTCAAACTTACCTATTAGAGTTTCAGCTTCTTCTTTATTAAAAATTAAAAGATCAATCTTTCTCAGTAATCTAATCAAACTAGTTTTATATTCTTTGATTTGATATAGGCTAGGATTATATGCTACTTTGATATTGTTTTTCTTTGCATAATCAATTAGTTTAATGTGAGTTTTGAAAGATTCTTTCATCATTGATGTAAAGTATAACCATTTTGAACTTAATGATTTCTTAGGTATTTCTTCAAACTTCAAAGAATCATTTGCACCTTTATATGTAAGTATAGTTCTTGAATGTTCATAACTATCTAATATCACAGAATAGCCTGAATGTTCTGTTTTTGATCTAACAGGGATTATCTTAACTTTTTCATCACGTAAGAATTTTTGTATTATTTTGCCATTGCCATGTGCACCTAATTTAGTTATGCATGCAACATTAATTCCTAATCTTGAAAATGATACTGATGTATTTACAGCACCGCCACCAATACTATAATTTAAAGCTTGAATAATATTTTTAGAGCCTGCGTCATAACCAATTATTTTACGTTTATTACATCTAATCTCTTTATCCTGTGTATTGACAAAAACATCAATGGTTGAACTTCCAATACAAATAACATCATGCATTTTTTAATACCTCTATGCCGGGTAATTTTTTCCCTGCTAAATATTCTGCAAAAGCACCGCCTGACAAACTTTTGTTTAATGATTTTTTTAATTTGAATTGTTTCATCGCTGTTAGTGTATGGCCACCTGCAAACAATGAATATGCTTTGCTTTTTTCAATCTCTTTGAATATTTCTCTTGTGCCTAAAGTAAATCTGTTATCTTCATAATGGCCTAATGGGCCTTTTACAAGTATTGTTTTAGCTTTTTTGATAATTTTGCTGTATTTTTCTATTGTTTTTTTACCTATGTCCTGCAATTCAGCATTAACAGGCAAATCTTCAATATTAATCTCAGCTCTTTTGTTATTCTTAATATAAGCAATATCATCAGGCAATATTATTTTATTATTCTTAACTAATTTCTTTAGTTTAGGAATATATTTTTTATATCCTAATTCATATAATATTTTCTTGTGTTTGCCAATATCATAACCTTTTGCAATTAAACACAGCATTGAAAAGAATCCTGCACATAAAATATAATTTGTTTTTTCGATATTGGCATTAACAAAGTCAAACACCTCATTAACCTTAGCACCGCCTATTACATAAACAATAGGTTTTTTATTTTGGATGTGCTTTATCTGTTCAATCTCTTGCATTAACACAGGACCTGCTGCACAACGCAATACTTTAGGGAATGATACAATTGATGTTTGTCTTCTGTGACTTATTGAAAAAGCATCATTAACATAAATATCAATCAAAGGATATAGTTTTTGAACAAACTTATTTTTTACAGATGGCTTGAATTCATCATCTAATTTCCTAACATTATCTAATAGTAATGCTTCGCCATTTTTTAATTTGATAATTGAAGATATTGCTTTTTTTCCTATGATGTCATCAACATA
>Ga0272442_10012223_pt1 | contig 10392 bp, 6 predicted proteins | sample SSMForm2O_FD_200262 | JGI IMG/M metagenome (GOLD analysis project Ga0272442, IMG submission 200262) | Marine sediment archaeal communities from Little Sippewissett salt marsh, Falmouth, MA, United States - SSM-Form-2O | ecosystem: Environmental > Aquatic > Marine > Wetlands > Sediment ... | reverse complement strand
GGCGAGCCGATTCTCTTCGTCGGGTATAACTGGCTTTCGCGATCGAGGGTCACATACGACTTTGGAGTCATCAGCGCCCTGAGACCTAAGTTTCCCACGATCGAGGAGAGCACGAACCAGTACTTCCAGGTCAATGTGCCTCAGAATTACGGTAACCGCGGCGGCGTTGTTGTTAATTCAACCGGTAACGTTATCGCGATTATGACCGATATTGCCCCTTATCCGGATGCGACCGAGATACACTTCGCACTGCCGATCGATGTAGCTGTGGAAGTCGTGGATGCAATTCTGGATGTCGGCGAGATGCACCGTCCATGGTTCGGTTGGAGACTCCTCGAAATGAATCCGCAGATCGAGAGAGCTTATTCGATCCTCGAGGACATGGACGGCGATGGCCTGATTACGGACAGCGACAGAGACCTGTTCATGGCAGAGACAGGTATCGATCTCGGAAACGCGCTGTTTGTGATCTACATTGCTGAGGATTCACCGGCCGAGGATGCCGGCCTGCGGGAAGCCGATATTCTGATGGAGTTCAATGGGGTACCGGTAACCAACAGCGATGAATTGAATAACCAGATCGAGCGCTACCGTATTGGCGATCGGATTACGATTGAATGGATGAGGCGGGAGTATGCCATCTGGGACCCGTATATCAACGAAATCACGATCGAGTATTCGGGCCAGCGCGACGAGGAAGAAGAAGAGGAAGAAGAATAGGACTGTCGGTCCTGAGGCTGGTTCTGCGATATCCGATCCTTCAGACCCGCCGGAAACGCTAAGATAATCCGGCGGCATTGATGAACCTTTTATAAGGGGATGCAATCTTGATTACTGGAGGATCGTGTACCTTTTGATTGAAGATACGTATACCGTCTTGATATACAGGCTTCCTGTTTCAGGAGACCAGGTCCGGTGAAAAGGCAATATTTTTTTCCTGGAGGCAGAAAAATGAACGTTTTTTTCAGGACTCCGACCAAACTGGCAATCTTGGTAATCATGGCCGTCTGGCTTGCGATTACCGTATCATCTTCACCAGCCACAGCACAGGATGACGAGCCTCTCATGGACCTCCAGAGGGGTGGCACGCAGTTCTTCAACGAGATCGTGCCGTCTATCATCCAGATATACAACGGTGGAATTTACGCCGAGCAGGGCGGCGGCGCGGGCTCCGGTTATGTTTTTGACCGGGAAGGACACGCGATCACTAACATGCATGTCGCCGATGCAGCTCCGGTCCTGGAGATTGCTTTCTATGGCGATGAATCCAGCACGCGAGAATACGCCGAAGGCCGCTGGCGTGGCGAGCTCATCGCGCAGGACCCGGCTCTGGACCTTGCGGTGATTAAAATCGATGCACCTGCCGAGAGGTTCCATCCAGTAAGGCTTGGAGACAGCTCCCTGATGCAGGCTGGCGATACGGTAGCGACATTCGGATCGCCCGGCGGCGACCCCGGATGGGTCGACCGTAGCTGGATAGCCATCCATGACAGCTGGCTGGAATTCTATAACCTCAACCTTGGCGTAATCTCCGAGGTTATGGACTTCCAGGAAGCGTTCTGGACCTATCGCGATGTGTTCGCATCGAACTACGTTCAGTATTACTCGCGAGTTGGTCCGAGGGATTACGGTAGCGCGGTGGAATACCTGTTCCACACGGACAGCGCTATCAACCACGGCAACTCCGGCGGTCCCTGCCTAAATGTCTACGGAGAAGCTGTCGGCACTAACACATGGGGCTTCGGCGGAGAAAACGTGGGATTCAGTGTTCCTGTTAACCTGCTGAAGAGGTCAGTAGCCGACATTCTCGAGTATGGCCGGGTAAGACGGCCCTGGTGCGGCATTGCCCTCCATCCGTCGCATGCCCCCCAGGGCGAACTCGACACACAGTGGGAAATCGGCGCCTATCCATTCACCGGGCTGATCTGGTTCGACAGCACTCCCGACAAACTCGAAATCCATAGTGTCAATCCTTACTCACCTGCCTACGAAGCAGGTCTCAGGGAGGATGACGTTATTATTCGAATCGACGGGGAAGTCATCGATAACGTGTTCGATGTGTACAGCTATCTTTTGGACAAAGACCTTGATGAAGAAGTCGTGATCGAGTACGAGAGAGACGGCGTTCAGATGGCACCGGCCGTTATCACGATGTCGGAGAAGCTGAACAGGTATTACGGAACAAACATCGAAGTGCTTGCATTCGGTCCGTATTCCTTTGACGTAACTCGCTATTCGGCGGATATTACATATTAAAGACCATATCGCTTATCCAAAACGTCCACTAACCCGGACCCGGAAAGCGGAGGAAATTCGAGAATCATGCGAAGATATATTCCTTTCCTGCTGGCTGTATTCCTTGTGGTTCTGCCAGGAAATATCCTGCTCGCACAGGATAATTCTGAAGCAACCACGCTGATCAGGGAGGAGTTCCCGCCTGTACTTGTTGCTGAGGTCGGGAAAGACTGCCTGGTGACGATCGAGAGCGTCGGACTCCCGTTCGCCGGATTCTCCATCCTGGATCCGTTCCAGAGGACAATCTCCGAATTTGGCGGAACCGGCGTGATCATCCATCCGGACGGCTATATAATCACTGCGCCCTCCAATGTCAGGGATGCGGAGATCCTGAATGTCGTCCACCAGGGGATCGAGTACGAAGCGACGGTTGAGATGATCGACGAATACTACGATCTCGCTCTTTTAAGGATCGACGCGACCGGACTTCCAGCCGTCAACTGGGGCAACAGCGACACCGTGCAGCGTGGTGAACCGGTTGTTGTTATGGGAGCGCCGGCCGGACTCGAGGAGACCCTGACATACGGCTTCGTCTCCAACATCCGCGACTTCCGTATTGTCGGTCCTCGAGGCTATGACGGCATGCTGGTGCTGGACGGATTTGTAATCGACGCCGCTCTTCACTCGGGAGTGCAGACCGGTCCGGTCTATAACAGATTCGGCGAATGCATCGGCTTCGTAAGCAGGAAATCCCGGGGCGGCGAGGAAGATATCGGCTACATCGTCCCGTCCAATGTCATTCATCACGTTACTGACCAGATGATCAATGACGGAGCGGTATGTCATCCATGGCTTGGAATTTTCATCCACTACGATTACAACCGCACTCTCGCCCTGTACATGGGAATTCCCATTAACGAGATCGATCCGGAGACCGGAGAGGAGTACGACGTTGTCGGAATCCTGGTCTCGGGCGTTGCGGAAGGCAGTCCGGCTGCCGGAGCGGGAATCCAGCGAGGCGACCTTATCCTTCGCGCTGATGGGCAGCTCATGAGAACCGCCAAGGATCTTGAGGAGATTATCCTGAGGAAGGAATGCGGAGCGGAGGTTGATCTCGTAATCGTGAGAAGCCAGGAACTCAGGTACGTGACCATCGAAATAGGCGATAAACAGGAAGATTACGGTAACATCTACGTATTCGGACGGGACGTCTCACTCTGAGACAAGTTTCAATATCCAGGAATGCTCCCGGACCCCGTATCGGGGTCCGCTTTTTATTAATACTGCATTAAATGCGGGATTTTCCCTGTGATATAATACCGCACCACTGTCACCCGACTCGCCTGCATTGAGGAATATCATGATCTTACTGGCCATACTCGATGGATGGGGTTTGAATCCCGGTAATGACCGTAAAAACGCTATCGACGAGGCTGATACCCCGTTTATGGACATGGTGGCGACGGAATTTCCAGGTCGATCGATCTTCGCGCATGGTGAGCAGGTTGGCCTTCCCAAGGGCCAGATGGGTAACAGCGAGGTCGGACACCTGAACATCGGCGGCGGACGTGAAATACGCCCGGACCTTGTTGTCATAAACGACCTGGTTGAGTCGGGTGGATTTTACGAAAATCCGGTCCTGCTTGAGCTTATTGAAAAGGTAAAATCAGGGGATGGCCGCATACATGTTATGGGCCTACTGTCGGATGGTGGCATCCATTCACACATCAGGCACCTCGAAGCTCTTCTCAGATTGGCTGATGAAAAAGGACCTGTAACGGTTTTTCTGCATGCTTATCTTGACGGTCGGGATACCGAGCCTGATGTTGCTGACAAGTACGTTAAGCAGGCGCAGGAAATGCTGGACAGCCACCCAAGGCAGTATTTCAGGACGGTTGGTGGACGGTCCTGGGGGATGGATCGTGATAACAACTGGAGCCGGGAAAAGGTCCACTACGATGCAATTGTCAGGGGCATTGCAGAGTATCACGCGTCATCGGCATTAGAGGCTGTTGAAAATGCATCTAAACGTGGCGAGACTGATGAATTCGTAGTTCCGACGGTTATCGATCTGCCTGTAGGTGTGGACGGACGAGTACTGGATGGCGATGGGGTCATCCACTTCAATTTCCGCGCTGACCGGGCTATCCAGATGACCAGGGCGCTCACAGAGGATGGTTTTAAGGAGTTCGTTGTGAGCGACCGTCCGGATATCGACATGGTCACCTTCTCCAGGTACGATGAGTACCTGAACGTCAGGGTCGCGTTTGAAGGAGAAATCCTGCACGATACCCTTACCGAGGTACTCTCGAAAGCCGGAAAGAAAGTGCTTAAGGTTGCCGAAACAGAAAAATGGGCACATGTTACGAAGTTCTTTAATGGAGGCGACATGGACCCGTTAGAGGGCGAGGATCGAATACTTGTTCAGTCTCCGCTCGATGTGCGTCCGCATTACGATAAGAAACCGGAGATGAGCGCCTGCGAGATCGCGGACAGGTTAACGGAGCGGATAAAGGACGGGAATTACGATCTCGTGGTCGTAAACTTTGCCAATCCCGATATGGTCGGTCATACTGGAGTGTTCGAGGCGGGAGTAAAAGCGGTAGAAACGGTCGATAAATGCGTTAAGCGGGTTTTTGATACTGTGACGGCTGTGGGAGGGCTTATGATCATCACTGCCGATCATGGTAACGCCGAGGAGATGACTGATGCCGAGGGTCATCCGGCTACAAAGCACAGCACTAATCCGGTACCGTTTTATGTGCTGGATAAGGATATCAAGTTAAGGGACGGCGATGGAGCCCTGCGGGATATAGCCCCGACGATTCTCGATCTCATGGGAATTGCCAGGCCCGAAGCAATGAGTGGCTCCAGCCTTCTCGCACCAGATTGATTTTTGCAGACTTCGAACTGCCTGATGAAGCAGGAGAAACATTGATGGAATTCTCGCTCACAGAAGAGGAAAGAGAGGTTATAGATCTTGTAGGGCAGGTGGCGGACGAAAAACTTGCTCCGAGCATGGTCGAAATCGATGAAGCCGGCAAATTCAGCTGGGAAAATTTCCAGCTGATGGGCGAACTCGGCATTCTCGGCTCTATCTTCCCAGAGGAATACGGCGGTAACAGTCTGAGCTTTCTCGCATACGCCATGTCGCTCGAGCAGATAAGTCGCGGCGATTTCAATACCGGGCTTACCGTCTCTGTGCAGACCATGTCGGGAAGCTCGATTCTCAAATTCGGAACGGACGAGCAGAAGAAAAAATTCCTGCCCAAGGTGATATCGGGTGAATTCCTTCTGGCGTTCGCCTTATCGGAACCGGATTATGGCTCCGACGCCGCGGGCCTTAAATGTCATGCGCAGAAGGTGGACGGGGGGTATGTGCTCAACGGCAATAAAGCATGGATAACAAACGCGAAGGAAGCCCACCTTGTTGTCCTTTTCGCCACAGTTGATCCTGGTCTTGGAAAACGCGGTATCACTACGTTTCTTATTGATAAAGATACGAAGGGCTTCGTTGTGGATAAGCATGAGGCGAAGATGGGTGGCGAAGGGACGTTGACCTGTGGCCTGACTCTCACCGATTGCTTCGTCCCGTCCGAGAATCTTCTCGGAGAGGAAGGTCGTGGGTTGAGAGTTGCCCTGAACGCTTTAAGCGGTGGACGAATTGGAATTGCCGCCAACGCGACCGGGGTTTCGCAGCGAGCTCTGGATGAGGCTATTACTTACGCGAAAAACCGTATCCAATTCGGTGTGCCCATAAGCGAGTTCCAGGGAATCCAGTGGAAACTGGCCGATATGGACACGGGCATTCAGGCGGGTCGGCTGCTCTATCAGAAAGCCGCATTGCTGAAGGATCGCGCAGGTAACGATTTCAAGAAAGATCCGATAAAGGAAGCGAGCCAGGCCAAGTATTTCGCTACTGATAACGGATTGAGTGTCTGCTCCGAGGCGGTCCAGATTTTGGGAGCGTACGGGTATTCGCGCGAATATCCTGTAGAACGTCTAATGAGATATATTAAGGTGACACAGATTTTCGAAGGCACGAACGAGATACAAAAGAACCTAGTTGCAAGGGAGCTTATCAAGGACTGAGGCGTTAAAAAACATAAGGTGATGACAATGAAAAAAGTAAGCATAAGTTTCGCTGTTGTTATAGCACTGGTATTGGTCTGTATGAGCGGGATATCATCCGGACAACAGGACGGTGGCAGCGGTTTCCAGCCCGACAGAGTACTTGTTGTTCCGCATGCGACACTCGATCCAACGAATGGTGACCTTCTTATTATCGCCAACTCGTGGCAAACACAGCAGCCCGTTCTTCATAGGTTCACGGCTGAAGGTGAATCCGTGGATAGTTTCTCTCTCGAGAGATACAAGCCGTGCTGCGCGATTCGTCCTTCCATTATCGACGTCGACAGCTTCGGGAATATCTACACGCTTGAATACGAAGGCGATTTGCAGGGATTCAAAGCATTTAAGCATGCTGCCACCGGCGACTTTGATCTCGAGTGGGGGCAGATTGAAGGAATCGTGGACAGCACCGGCGCAATAAATTATGCACCCGATCTCGGAGATGAAACGCCCGAGGAAACGTACGAGCAGGGCGAAACCATTCTCGACTGGAACGCCGGGGGTGGCAGAACCTGGCTAAGGCTTGTGGATCCTGTCGATATGATTGCGCGGGATGACGGCTCAGTGTTGATTCTGGACCGAAATCTCAAGTATGTACTGCTGGTAGCTCCCAACGGGCGCGAGATGACATGGTTCATCGGACGCGTGGGTTATTATCCTGTACGTCCTCAGCGTATGCTCATGGATTCCCAAGGCTATATTTACATCGTGGATATGTATAGCTCAGATTCGGATCTCAACTACCAGGATACTGTCGGTGTGTTTAAATTCACGCCCGACGGCGAGTGGATCATGGGATGGGGAGAAGGATCGGCCATGATCAATGATCCGTGGCGCGAGACCGTCGACATGAACACCCTCGTGATCGATGGTAACGACAATCTCATCCTGCTTGGAGGTCCCTCCGAATACAATCACTCGGAGGTTTATGTTTTCGATACCGAAACCGGCAGCCAGGTGATTCGCGATAATGTCCAGTACCGTATGGGATTCGACGAAGACTACCTCGGAATCATACCTGCGCTTGATGCCGGCTTCATCGTTCTAACCCAGCGGGATTTTGAAATACTGGTTGATTATTACGACCTTTATGGCACTCGGATAAACCAGCTTGTACTTTTCAGTACAAACTGGGTTTCGATGTAAGCTGTGTTCGCATAAGGACAGGATTTCTGGCGCAGCATCGAGTATGGCTTGACGGTTTTCTTATCATTGCTGGAAGAGAAGAATAAATGCTCTGGAAGGATTGGGATCAACTGGACGCGGATGAAATCCGCCGCCGGCAGGGGGCAATGCTCCATCGCTTCCTCAAGACCCAGGTCCTTAGATACTCCCCCTATTATAAAGAGCTTTTCAAGAAGGCCGGATTGACAGCCGACGATATCCGCTCTTTCGACGATATCCGAAAAATCCCGTTCACATCCAAGGCGGATATTGCACCATCGAAGGACGACCCGTCCCGTCCAAGCAAGCTGATACTTCAGCCCGATCCTGAGACTTACTCATCCACGATCGGTTTTGGAAAGAAAATCGGACTCCTGAAGGAAAAGCTGGTGGCCGGTCGCGAATTCAAAGACCAGGTCATGGACGAGTATCTTCCCGTCTTTTTTATTGCCACAACCGGACGTACCGCCAATCCCACGCCGTTTATGTATTCGTCACGAGACATGATCCTGTTTAAGGAAGCAGCGCGAAGGCTTTTTGTCCTTGCCGGTGTAAAGCGCGATTCCGACTTCGTGCTAAGTGCCTTCCCATATGCTCCCCATCTCGCATTCTGGATTGTCTACCAGGCGGGAATCCAGAACGGTCTGCCGATGTATCACAGCGGTGGCGGAAAGGTCCTGGGAACCGACCGCATTATCAACCTGATAGAGCGATTGGGTACTACAGTCCTTGTGGGCATCCCGGGCTACATATATCACCTCCTCAGGATTGCTGCGGAAAGAGGGCATGACTATTCGAAGCTCAGGCTTGTCGTGCTGGGCGCGGAGCGGGTAACTGCCGGTTACAAGATGCAGCTTAAAACGCTTCTGGAATCGCTTGGCTCTAAAGATCCTGCGATTCTTTCAACATATGGATTTACCGAAGCGAGAGCGGCTTGGATCGAATGCCCGACCGGGAACACGATTGAGGAATCCACCGGATATCATCTCTATCCCGATCTGGAAATCTTCGAGATTATCGATCCTGATACCGGCGAGTGGGCAGAGGATGGAGATCCCGGGGAGATAGTCTATACATGCCTCGACTGGCGCGGAAGTGTCGTTCTCAGGTATCGAACCAACGACTATGCAAAGGGCGGAATCACATTGCGACAGTGCCCGGCATGCGGACGGAAGCTCCCGAGGCTCTCGACCAATATCACTCGCTTGTCGGAGAAGAGCGAATTGCAGCTTTCCAAGATAAAGGGCACCCTCGTCGACTTCAACGAGTTCTTCACAATCATGAACGACCTGCCCGAGATAATCGAATGGCAGGTGGAAGTTTCCAAGCGCGATGAAGATCCGCATGAACTTGACGTCGTCCACCTGCGTCTAGCGGTTAAGGAATATACTGACCGGGACAAGATTGCCCGGATAATCAAGACAGAAGTCAGGGAGCACATGGAGGTCGCGATAGAGCAGATTACATTCCATACGATTGTCGAGATGATAACCCGTCTCGGAATGGAGGAAAGGCCGAAAGAACTGCGAATACTGGATCGCAGAAAAGACCTGGAATCCAGGGAGGATAAGACTTGAAACAGGCTGAATTCAGGCCGAAAAAATCCGGCTTTACAATATGGCGTGTACTTACCGCGGTCCTGATAGCTATTTTGATTGTTGCTGTTGTCCTTGTTATCCGCTGGCCGCGGATTATCACGGTCATTACTGAATCATCTCTTTTTGCACAGGATAATGTCCTTACCGAAGCCGCGGATGATCTCGAAAACGCAGAGAGCTGGATAGCTCGGAATCCCGATGATGAAGCTGCGCACCTTGAGCGTGCTCGGGCTTATATGCTGCTTGGACATCTCGAAGGCGCGCGCCTCGAGTGGGAGCAGTGGCATGAGCGAGGTTCGGGAGAATGGGGCGAGATTGCGCGTCAACTCGACGAGTTACGCCTGAAGACAGACGAAATTCGCGCGATGCTCCATGACGCGGAGACATCCAGCGCTCCTGCCGAGCATTATCCCCCGATCTATACATTGCTCGATGATATAGCCGGACGGTTCGTCGGCGTTCCGAAATTCCGCGCCCTTTTTCTCAAGGGTTATCTCCTTTTAAGAGAAGGCAGAAGAGCGGAAGCCCAGCCGATTTTCGGCGAGGAACTCAGTGATTATTTAATTCTCGATGATTATGTCGCTTATAACTACGCACGGTCGTTGATAATTACCGACAATGAAGATGAAGCTCTCGATGCATTCTCGCGTTTCCTGAGAGATTACCCATCGAGCAGGCTCGCCCCGCTCGTGCATCTTGAGAGGATCAATATTCTAAGAGACCTGGGACGTCTCGAGGATGCCATCAGCGAGTGCGAAAGAGCGCTCGACAGCTACCCGAACAGCCAGTTTGCCTCGAAGACCCTTCGTAAGTGGGCTGAGATATACGAATCGGAAATGGACTTCGATAACGGCGCCGCGATCCGTATCGAGATCATGCGGAATTTCCCGGATAGCGATGATGCCGCAGAATCCATCGAGATGTTTTTCGATGGTGTTTACTCAACCGGGCTTCTATCTGAGTCCGACAGGCTGATAGCGGCATACGCAGCCGTTGATTCTCATCCGTCGGACGCGTTTGAAATCCTCTCCCAGCTGGCAGAATCGAGCTCTCTCACTGCAGAACAAAGAGCTCAGGCGAGCCATGGGGCGGGGCGATGCGAGTACGAGTATGGCAGGTACTACGAATGCATCGATTGGGCCGAGCAGGCACGAGACCTGGCTCCGGGCAGCGAATGGGCAGATCGTTCCGGAATCCGTATCGGTCACGCCTACTGGCGTCTTGATAAAATAGACCTTGCGAAGGAGGCATACCGGGCTGTAAT
>Ga0272442_10012222_pt1 | contig 10393 bp, 5 predicted proteins | sample SSMForm2O_FD_200262 | JGI IMG/M metagenome (GOLD analysis project Ga0272442, IMG submission 200262) | Marine sediment archaeal communities from Little Sippewissett salt marsh, Falmouth, MA, United States - SSM-Form-2O | ecosystem: Environmental > Aquatic > Marine > Wetlands > Sediment ... | reverse complement strand
AACTTTCCCAAAATGATGGGGATGAATCGGAAAATTACACTCTGCTGGTCTGCCTGCTTGAACTGGGCCTGCACGAGTGGCCTGAAAAGTTGAAAAGCAAAGTCTATGAGACCATAGAGAAACTTGCCCCCTGTTCTTCCGGGATCCTGCTCTTCTACGGGCTTTGTGGAAACGTGCTTGGTAATGTGGAAGAAGACTTTGCTTCCCGCCTGCCTGACTGCCCTGTCCGGATCCTGAGAGATGATTCATGTAAAGTCGTTGACGACTGTGTCGGGGCAACTCTCGGAGGAACCGAGCAGTACCTGAAAGTACTCAAAAGTGTCAGTGATGTGGGTACTTACCTTTTTACACCCATGTTTTCCAAATCCTGGAGAGAGTTTAGCCATCTTGACAAGCTGCATAAAGACCCTGAAAAAGCCCTTGAGATGCTCAGGATGACTCATGAAATGACGGGGTACGGGAGGGTAGCCAAGCTCAATACGGGGCTTTCTTACACTGAAAACTTTGATGAAAACATCAGGGAATATGCAGATCTTTTTGGCTTTGAAGTAATGGAACTCGAAGGAAACCAGGAAATCTTTGATAAATGTTACCGGGAACTTAAAACAGAAATCTGCACCTGAATTCCGGGAACGATAAGCTATTTGAGCTTAACTCATTTGCACTATAACCCATTTGCACTATAACCCATTTGCACTATAACCCATTTGCACTATAACCCATTTGCACTATAACCCATTTGCACTATAACCCATTTGCACTATAACCCGTTTGCACTTTATCCCCCTGTCTAAGTCTTCGGGTTTTTGTGTCCGCTTTACAAATACCGCTTTACAAATAATCGCTTTACAAATAACATAGAAGGCTTTCTTGATGACGGTAATGAGCATCCTGTCATGTAAAGTTCTGGAGGATGAAATCCTCTGGATCCTGGAAAATGATCCGTCAATCGATGAGATCATAGTGGTTGAAAACGAAAACTCCGGGGGGATCCTGGATAAAATGGAAAATTGCGGGTTTCCGCATAAGGTCCTTTCCCTGGACGAGATTTCAGAACTTTCCCAAAATGATGGAAACGAATCGAAAAATTACACCTTACTGGTCTGCCTGCTTGAGCTGGGCCTGCACTCGCGGCCTGAAAATTTGAAGAGCAAAGTTTATGAGACCATAGAGAAGCTTGCTTTCTGTTCTTCCGGAGTCCTGCTCTTCTACGGGCTTTGCGGAAACGTGCTCGGGAATATAGAAGAAGACTTTGCTTCCCGCGTGCCTGCCTGTCCTGTCCGGATCCTCAGGGACAACACCGGCAGGGTCGTGGACGACTGCATCGGGGCTACTCTCGGGGGTTCCGAGCAGTACCTTAAAGTGCTCAAAAGTGTCAGCGATGTGGGGACTTACCTTTTTACGCCCATGTTTTCCGCAGCCTGGAAGGAACTCTTTAACATTGACAAGCTGCATAAAGACCCTGAAAAAGCCCTCAATATGATGAGGATGACCCATGAGATGACCGGGTACGGGAGGGTGGCGAAACTCCACACAGGGCTTTCGTACACCGAAAATTTTGATGCAAAGATAAGAGACTTTGCGGATATCTTCAGCTTTGAAGTAGTGGAGCTGGAGCTTGAAGGAAACCAGGAAATATTCAATAAATGTTATCGGGAACTCAAAGCAGAACTCCCTAATTGAATTCAGGTCTTGGGTTCTGACTTTAATCTTGATTTGAATCCGGACTTTCATATGCACCGGAATCCGGACTTTAATCTGAATCCGGATTTTGGATTTGAATCCGGACTTTAATCTTGATTTGAACTCCGGACCTGAATTCCTGAGTTAAATTCTTAAATTGAAATTCGGAATTAAAATCTGTAATTCTTTATACGAAGCTTGCCTTAAAACCCATACCCGATTCCAGAGTGCAAAAAGAGGTCCGTAAATGCCCGTCTTGAGTATAATCGCCTGCGGAATGTTTGAAGATGAGCTTGCATATGTTCTGTCCCGGGACCATGAGCTCCAGCAGCTGATCCTTGTGGATAACAGGGAATCCATGGGGCTTATCCGCAAGCTAAAATCCGAAAACTGTGTCCCGAGGACAGCTCCTCTTGATAGGGTTCCGATGCTACTGCAGTCCGGGCATGGCTCGGGTTTCAGGCTTCTTACAAAACCTCTTATGGTGCTTCCTTTCTTCCGGAAACTGCATGAAGATATGAAACTTAAGGCAGGGCAAAAGCTAACCGTGGTGGTAAACGTTCTCGAGCTTGCCCTGCATGTCGACCTTGACCTCCTCAAATCCGAGGTCTACAGGAATATCAGGGAAATGGCTGCTTTTTCGGACGGAATCCTTATCTTTTACGGCACTTGCGGGCATGCCCTGGGAAAACTGGAAGAAGATTTTGCAGACTTTCCATGCCCCCTTTATTTCCTGAAGGACTGTTCCGGAGAGACCGTTGAAGACTGCATAAGTGCCGCCTTCGGGGGAAACGACGCCTACGCTGAAGCCATGCTCTCCTGCCAGGGGACGGGGGCTATGTACCTGACTCCCATGTGGGCTTCGAACTGGAACCGGATGGATAAGGAAGGCAAAAGTTCCGTTGACTTTGATAGTAAATACCTTAAAGACTCCAAATACTCCGTAACCGGAAAAATTGATACCGGTCTCAGTTACGATCCGGAATTTGATAAAAATGTCCGGGAATTTGCCTGCAGGTTCAATATGGAAGTCAGGGACATGAAGGGAAGTGTGGAAGTTGCAAAGCGGTCTTATGAGCATGCCCGAAAAGCTGTTCTCGGAAGCTCGAAATAATTGTTCCGGCTGTTAAACGGTAAGAGAGAAAATAATCCTACAAAGAGTGTGAAAAATGGCAGATGAAACAAAGCCTGCAAAAATTGCAGTCGTCAGATGTGAGACTACTTTCAAATCTGAAACTACTTTAAGATGTAAAACTAATTTTGAATTTTGTACCGGGACAGAATATTTCTCTTCGATACGGAGGTGAGCTTTTTTGATGCAGATTGCCCTTTACGGGAAGGGAGGGATTGGCAAGTCCACGGTTTCCGCAAATCTTTCCGCCGCTCTTGCAGAATCCGGAAAAAGCATTCTCCAGGTCGGCTGTGACCCGAAAAGTGATTCTACTCGTCTGCTCCTGGGAGGGAGGAAGATCCCCACGGTGCTGGACTATCTCAGGAAAACGCCTCCTGATAAGCAGAGCCTGGAAAGCCTGCTTTTCAAAGGTTTCAGGGGAGCCGCCTGTGTGGAAACAGGGGGTCCGAAGCCCGGAGTCGGCTGTGCGGGCCGGGGAATCCTGAGCAGTTTTGAGGCTCTCGTGCGGCTCGGAGTCAGGGACTTCCCCCTCGACATTGTCCTTTATGACGTGCTCGGGGATGTTGTCTGCGGTGGGTTTGCGGTTCCGCTCCGGAGTGAATATGCAGATGCCGTTTTTCTTGTCACTTCCGGGGAATTCATGGCCATCTACGCGGCAAATAACATTCTCCGGGGCATCAGGAATTTTGAGGATTCAGAACCCAGGGTTGCAGGGATTATCCGAAACAGCAGGGGCCTTGAAGACGAGGACCGGTGGATTTCGGCTTTCTCTAAAGCCGTGGGGCTGCCTGTTGTTGCCTCGATTCCCCGCAGTGAAATTTTCTCCAGGGCCGAAAAAGCCGGCAAGACACTGATTGAAGCCTTCCCTGAATCCGAAAACGCCGAGATTTTCAGGGAACTTGCCAGGCATGTGGAAATGATCGGAAGGGACAGGAGTTTTCTTTATCCTGCAAGGCCCCTGGAAGATTGGGAACTTGAAGAGCTGGTGCTCGGAAAGGTTCCGGAAGATAGTGCCTCGATTTTCATACAGGGGGAGACCGGGGAAAATGCCGGTTGTGAATGTGGACTCGATAAGAAGGCCGGATGTGAAGGCGGGGCTATTAATGAGCCCGTAGAAAGCTCTCGTGGGGTTCTTGGGGAATGCGGGACTTGCAGCGGGGAAGCTGGAGAAGCTAACGGTTCCGAGAACCTTTCCTGTCCGGAGTCTTTAAAGGTAAAGCCTGCTTCAGAAAAAAGTGAAGAAGAAGGAGGAGAAGGAGGAGAAGGAGGAGAAGTAGAAGGAGAAGTTCCTTTTTCGGGTCTTTCAGAGGCCAGGCTTCCGGCGCTAAAACCCCCTCTTTACGGCTGCGCTTTTGCGGGAGCGGTGACTGCCACTTTCCAGGTCAACGGGGCTCTTACGGTTCTCCACGGGCCGAGGAGCTGTGCCCATATTATTTCGGATGCGCTTGCAAGTTCCTTTTTAAGAAGCGGGAGTTTCAAGAAAACCGGAGTTAAGGAACTTGAGGGGCAGGCTCTTCCCGGGCTCCTCGCAGTGGATATGGAAGAAGAGGATATAATCTTCGGAGGGCTTGAAAAGCTTTCCTGCAGGATGGAAGAAGCTCTTGCTTCCGGCTGGAAATTGCTTTTTGTTGTGAGTACCTGCCCTTCGGGAATAATCGGGGATGATATCGAAAAAGCCGCTTTGAAGATGCAGCGCCTTTACCCCGGGGCCCGGATAGTCCCTATTCCCGTGGACGGAAACCTTAGCGGGGATTTTTCTTACGGGTTTTTTGAAGGGTGCAAAAAAGTTGCCGGGCTTATCGACCCTGCCATCGGGGCTGAAGAAGGCCTGGTCAACATTGTTGGGGAACGTAACTTCTCCCCGAGGGACGAGGAAAACTTCCGGATCATGGAAAAGCTTCTTGACGAGTTTGGGCTCCGGGTAAACTGCCGTTTCCTGAACAGGGCTGACCCTTCTTTTGTCCGGGCTTTCAAAAAAGCCGGGCTCAATCTCCTTGCCTATGACAGCCTTGAAAACCGGATGCTCAGGGACTACCTGTCCGAAAACTTCGGGGTCAGCTTTTTCGAACATCCCTTCCCCGTGGGTTTTAGGAGCAGCAGTCTGTGGGTAAAAGCCCTTGCAAAAAGCCTTTCCCCTGAAAAAGATCCCGGACCTTTCCTTGAAGCGCGGGAACAGGAGTACAGGGCTGAGCTGCGTAAATACGTTCCCCATCTTGAAGGGAAAAAAGTCCTTGTCGTAAGTTATAGCCAGGATATAGGCTGGGTCCTTGATACGATCAGGGACCTTGGCATGGAGCTGGTTAAAGTCGGAATGCGGGCTTCATCTTTTGGAAAAGACAAACAGCTGGTCCCGCTTCCGGAGGATATTCCGCTTGTGGATAACTATACGGACCTGCAGAGGGCCGAGGATATAATATGTCTTAAACCCGACCTCGTCCTCTCGGGTTATGCTCCCCTTATCCCGGAAGACGGTGTGCACTTCGACACCATCCCCTTCTCCCCGAAGGTGGGATTTATGAGCGGGCTCGAACTTGCGAAACGCTGGAGTACGCTTCTTCGCCTGCCTGTGGTCGAAGGCTGGAAATACGATGGAGGTGAGGAGGAATGATATTTTCCCCGGATGCTTTTACGGCTTCCATTCTGACGGTTGAAGGGGTAAGGGATGCAACAGCCCTTCTGAACGGGCCTACGGGCTGTAAGATTTACCACAGTTTTCTTTCGGACAGGCATTTTCCGAGAGGAGCTTCCCATGACCCCATGGCTTTCCAGGGGGAATTTTACTTCGGGCAGCTGAGGGTGCCTTCAACCTACCTGGACTGGGAAGATTATGTTGAAGGGTCCCTTGAAAAGCTTGAGAGGCTCCTTTCCGGGCTTGCGGAAAAAAATAACGACCTCCTTGCAGTTATCAATTCTCCGGGTGCAAGCCTTATCGGGGCCGACCTGGAGTCCGCCCTGAGAAAAAGCGGGGTGAGTGAGCGCTGTTTTACGGTGGACTGTGCAGGTTTTTCCCTGCCCGCCCCGCTAGGCTTTGAAAACACCGGGCTTGCTCTCCTTGAGCACCTGGAACTGAAGCCGCTTCCGAGGAATCAGAATAGGGTGAACATTATCGGGCTTTCCATCCTGCATAAGCACTGGGAGGGTACGGTCGCCGAGCTTAAAAAGCTCCTGTCCCTTCTCGGGCTGGAGGTCGGAGCAGTGCTCTTTGCGGACACTTCCGTTGACGAGCTGAAAAACTCCAGCAGCGCTGCCTGCAATCTCGTGCTCTTTCCCGAGTACGGGCAAAAAATTGCCGAATGGTACCTGGAACGCTTTGGGATCCCGGCGGTCTTCTCTCCTCTGGGGGCTCCGGTTGGGTTTGACGCTACCGAGAAGTTGCTGCAGGAACTTGCAAAGTGTCTCGGGATCGACCCGTCTCCTGCCCTGAACTTTGTCCGGGCCGCCAGGAAAAACAGTTATTCCAAACTCTCACGCTACCACTCCTTTTCCGGGCTTCCCAAGGGAACGAGCTTCTCGATAAAAGCCGAAGCCTCGCTTGCCTATCCGCTTGCCCTCTGGCTCTACTCTTATCTAGGGATGGTCCCTCTTGCAGTCAAGACTCTTCCAGGAGGCAGTCCGGAAATTGAAGCTTCTCTTCGGGCGTTTTTAAAAGAAAAAGGCTTTGAAAAGGCTTATGACAGGGAGCCTGAGTATGAAAAAGCCGATATCGCTTTTGCCGACGGCTACACCCTTGGGTTTTTGAAAGGGATGGGCTGCTGTAAAGCCGGGATAGAAATATCAACACCTGCTGAAGGGCACATCGATTTCATCCCCAAGACATATCTGGGCGTCGAGGGTACTCTCCGGTTGCTTGAAGAAATTATCAACGGGATACGTTCTTCTCTTTAAGGGATATTTGCATATCTCCTTAGTTTCCGTATTTTTTTACATCCGGGCTTTTCTTAAATTCCGGGTATAAAATTCCGGACCCGTTCACGATAAATTCTTTTGTAAAGATATATCTGGCATATTTTCCAAAAATTTTCGTATCTTTGTTTAATAATATTTAAATAGTTTTTATTGTAATAATACATCCAGATCTTCATCCCCCTTCAGCTGAAACCCAAAGGCCCCCAGAGGCTCATATATGGATATAGGTAAAAAAGTTCTTTTTGCGGTTATTCTCATTTTTGCCCTATTAACCTGTACGCTGGCGTTTTCTTCTCAAAGCATTTTGTTATCAAGCTTTCAAAATCTTGAGCAAGAGGATACCCTGAAGAACGTGGAATGGGTGCAGAACGCTGTGGAAACCGAATATTGTTATCTCGATCATATTGCCATGGACTGGGGCTACTGGGACGACACGTGTGAGTTTGTCCGGAGCCCAAACTCCGAATACATTGACTCGAACCTGGGAAATGAGTCGCTGGTAGATCTGGACATCAATCTCTTTCTTTTCGTTAATGCTTCCGGAGACCTTGTTTATTCAAAGTATGTGGATCTGAATACCGGTGAAGCCCTGCCATTTCCCGGCGGGGTTGAAGAGCTTATAATGGATGGTTCTCTTCTCACGGAAAACAAAAATGAATCCCTTAAGGGAGTTGTGTTGTTTGAAGAAACGCCGGTACTCCTCGCATCCAGGCCCATACTCCGGAGTAACCACGAAGGGTCAGTGAAGGGTACGTTAATAGTCGGGAGATGCCTTGATGATGAATTTATTGGCTCTATTGAAGAAGTCACAAGGTCTTCTCTCTTTGTCTCCAGGGTGGACAGGGAGATTCCCCCTGACTTCCAGGCGGTTTTTCCGGAAGCGTCCGAAAATGTTGTGGTCCACCCTTCAGGGGAAGATTCTATCTCGGCGTATTTTGTACTGGAAGGGGTTGACGGAAAGCCTGCCGCAATGATCCGGCAGGATCTTTCAAGAGATCTTTATGCCTATGGTCGGGAAATCCTGTATTATTTATATTTCCTCCTTCTTGTAACGGGCATTGTTATGGGGATAGGGAGCAAGATCCTCCTGGACAGCCTTTTTGTTTCCCGCCTCGGTGAAATTGATGATTTCGTTGACAGGGTCCGGAAGGAAAAAGACTTCTCAAAGAGGCTTAAAATCAAAGGAGAGGACGAACTGTACCGGTTTTCTGCAGGGATCAATGGGATGCTGGATGACATTTGCCTTGCCGAAAAGGAAATCAAGACAAGGGATTCTGAAAAAAGGACAATACTCGATTCCCTTAACGAAATGCTTATTTTTCTGGATGCCGACTTCAGGGTCGTATGGGCAAATAAAGCCGCTCTCCAGTATATGGGTGTGAAACTTGAAGAAGCTCTCGGTTTTTGCCAGCGGGAGGCTTCCGGGATAAGTGGAAGGGTCTTCAGCGCCCTGGAACTTGAAGAAACCCTCAAGGGGAATATAAAATCCGGGGAGTTTGAATCTCCTGACGGAAAGTTGTGGTTTATCCAGGCAATTCCCGTAAAAGATGAGGCAGGAAAGATTATCGGGATCCTGGAAACCTGCCTCGACATAACGGAAAGGAAAAAAGCGGCAAGATTCCTCCATGAAAAGGAACTTGCCGAAACTGCGAGCCGGACCAAAAGTGAGTTCCTTGCCAACATGAGCCATGAACTGCGGACTCCCCTCAACTCGATAATCGGGTTTTCGGACCTCCTTATCGAACAGCTTTTCGGGGAATTGAATGAAAAACAGCTCCGCTACGTTAATAATATCTCCAAGAACGGAAAGCATCTTCTCTCCCTGATCAACGACCTTCTCGATTTTTCCAAGATAGAAGCCGGGAAGATGGAACTCCATTGTGAGGAGTTTTCACTTTCCGAAAGCCTGGATGAAATTAAGTCCCTTATGTCTCCGATAGCTTCCGAGAAAGAAATAGAAATCAATATTGATATTGACCCCGGAGTCCCAAAAATCCGGGCTGACAGGAACAAGTTCATCCAGGTGATGGAAAACCTGCTCAGCAATGCCATCAAGTTCTCTCCCAGAAAAGGGACTATAGAGGTGAATGCTACCTTGAAAGGGGATATGGCAAGGATCCGGGTGAAGGACGAGGGGATTGGGATCGAAAAGGAAGGTCAGGAAAGGCTTTTCAAACCTTTCAGTCAGATCGACTCGTTTGCCGCCAAAAAATACCAGGGAACCGGTCTCGGGCTTGTCCTGGTAAAGAAGATTGTGCAGCTTCACGGCGGATACATATGGTTTGAAAGTGAAGCCGGAAAAGGCAGTACCTTTGGTTTTTCCATACCCCTAAAGGGAGTGAGAACCGAAAACTGAGGGATTTTCCGAAGAAATGGGCATGAAGTCATTTGCTATTAGAAAATTTTGTACTGCTATAAGAAGCGAATAAAAGAGACCTTTGTATTGCTATAAGAAGCGAATAAAAGAGACCTTTGTATTGCTATAAGAAGTAAACTACTAAATAATTTAATAAGTAAACTACTAAATATATTAATAATTTAATAAGTAAACTAATAAATATATTACTAAGTAAACTACTAAATATATTAATAAATAAATTAATAAGTAAATTCAGAGATATAAGATGTATTGGAACTCGGGTAAATAATTTGTATGGAGGAGACCTATTATATAAAAATTCTTTTATTCTGTTATAATTAGTTAATAAATTTTATATAATTTTCTTCACTTATAACTGTAGCCAGTTTTATTTCAACCCACGAATAATTCTTGCCATTGAATTCAAAACCCCCCAAAGCCACCTCGAGGTGTCCAGCACGGATATCAGTAAAAAAGTGCTCATCATAACCCTTTTGATATTTGCAGTGTTAACTGCTGCATTTACATTTACCCATAATATGCAGCTGTCGAATTTTTTGGAGCTCGAAGCGGAGGATACACTGGAGAATGTAGAGCGGGTCCAGAACGCAGTTGCCACCAAGCAGGGGTACCTTGATTACAGTGTTCAGGACTGGGCCTGCTGGGACGATACCTGCCAGTTTGTCAAAGACCAGAACCAGGAATACATTGACGTTGACCTGCAAAACGAGACCCTTGCAGGAATTGATGTTAACCTTATGCTTTTTGTCAACGAATCCGGGACTCTTATATACGCGAAATCCATAGACATTGAAACTGAGGAAGAGGTGCCCGTACCTGCCGGACTGCTGGAATTGATTGAAGATGGCACTCTCCTTACGGAAGAAGAGGACGATGACATAAGCGGTTTTGTTTTACTTGACGAGGGCCCGATGTTTATTGCCTGCCACCCGATCCTCTCCACAAAGTATGAAGGGCCTGTGCGCGGCACTCTTATTTTCGGGAGGTACTTCGATAGCGGCCTTCTGGAATCTTTTAAAGAACTTACCTGTTCTTCCCTGCTCATGTACAGGGTGGACGAGGAAATGCCTCCGGACTTTCTTAATGAATATTCCAGAGTCACGGAGGTTCCGGGGAAGATCGTGGTAGAACCCTTAAACGAAGAAAGGGTCGCCGGTTATTTTGAATTGAATGATATCGCAGGGGAACCTGCCCTTATTATCAGGGCGGATTTCCCGAGGGACCTTTATTCCCACGGCAAGAAAACCCTTGACTACATGTACTTTTTCCTGCTCCTGACAGGGCTTTTGACC
>Ga0272442_10012221_pt1 | contig 10394 bp, 18 predicted proteins | sample SSMForm2O_FD_200262 | JGI IMG/M metagenome (GOLD analysis project Ga0272442, IMG submission 200262) | Marine sediment archaeal communities from Little Sippewissett salt marsh, Falmouth, MA, United States - SSM-Form-2O | ecosystem: Environmental > Aquatic > Marine > Wetlands > Sediment ... | reverse complement strand
ATAAATATAGATTCATTCTTGGTATTTCATTAATAGCGTACTCTATTCTATCTAATAGATTTTTATCAGCAAATGGCTCATTAGCCAGATAAGGAACAAATTTACCTCTAAAAATAGTAGGCTCTCCCTTTATTTCTTTAATTATCTTTTTATATGTATTGTCAGTCATATATCCAGTTCCTTCTGGAGTTGTCATCCAAGACTCTCCATAAGGACACATTATGCATCTACAGTTACAAACAGATGTAGTTTGGATTTGAATCTGATTAATTATCATTTGCTTTTCTCTTATTATATAAACTTAATAGACTACTAGCTAACTCAAATTGCTCTCTAGTATCTATATCAACGTTTTGTATTATATCACATTCCATAATAAAAGGTTTATTTCCAATTCTTCTACCAGTATCTTTATAGAATTGCTTATTAAATAAGTAGATTCCACTATTTTCTACTAATATTGGTTTTAATGATTGGGTGGCTTCAATATCATTTATATTATAATTAAGTGGCTTTTCATCATACCAAGCAAAGTTATATAATGGATTAACCATAAATGCAGAGTCATAATCTCCATTAACAACACTATCTATCATTTTTTCTATACTACTCTTATAGATGAATGGGGATGTTACACAAAAGTATAATACATATTCAGAATTTATTAAATCTATTGATGAATTCATAACATCATTAAATTTAATTTCATCACCATCCAATTTTTTATCTCTTTTTATAAATTTATAATCTATGCCATCACTAATGTAATTACATATAGATTCGTCACTAGCGTAGACATAAATATTATCTATTAGATTTATCTCACTAAATGTTTTTAGACTATAATTACAAAGAGGTATTCCATCCAATTCTTTAATACTTTTTCTAGGTAATCTTTTGCTATTCAATCTTATAAATGTTATAGCGTCTATCATAAAATATCCTTTATATCACAATAATGAATTCCATTTATACCGTAAGTATCTAAATTATACAAATTAATATTGTACTCATTTAATTTTTTATTGATATTGTAGTATTGACCTCTAACTTGATTTCTTTTACTTTCATTTGAATAATCTCTACTTATTGATAATTTATCATAAAAATGCCTAATAGGCTCCAAAGTACATCCTTTTATGTAAATGTTCTTAGCACCCATCCATGCAGCTAATGGAATAGCTAGATCTTGAACTATCGTACCCCCTAAAAATGTGCCTGATATAAGATTAAAACTAATATCATCAAATTTTGGATTTTGTATTCTACCAAATGGTGGAGCTAGTAAATCATCATTAATAAATTTTACGTGAGCATTATCTCTTAATAATTTTAACCTATCTTCTCTATTTAATGGTTCTCTATATCTAGGATTAGTTATTATTGGCCATAATATAAAATCACTGTAAACTTTAATTGATTTTTCTAATCTATTTATTCTATCATAAAGAGAATTATGTCCACTTATAAAAAATTCTTCATCAACTTTGTTTTCTCTCCATATCATTGGATCACCTTGGCAATAATATGTTGGTTCAAACTGCCATGCATCTCTACAATAAACTATTCCAGAAGTTCCTATTGTAATCTTATCTCTTATGCTATCAATAAAATTCTTATTTATAGTCGATGAAGTTCCAATTATTATTACATCATTTCCTTTTTCTTTATTTTTTAAAGATAGTAATCTATTCTCATTGATATCTTTATTATTAAAAAATCTATCCAAATCTATTTTTTTAACCATATTATATTCTCATCTCTTCTACATAATCTAGCAAATCCATAATCTTTTAATAATGATAGTTGTTTATCATAATCATTTTTATTATGACATTCTGTAATTATGCATTTAACATCATTATTATCTATAGTTAATTTAGCACCTTCTAATACTTCTCTTTCATATCCTTCTACATCAATTTTTATAAGATGTACATCTTTAAAGTTATAATCATCTAATATGTTTATAGGAATATTTCCACTTTTGTCTTCATCTATACGTGTTGCACCAAAATTTTCTAAATTTTTTCTAATTTCATCTATATATGATATTCCATTAAATTTATGGTTGCCTAATCCAACATTATAAGAAAATACATTATCAATATTATTTAATTCTAAATTTTCTAGTAATATTTCATATATATTTTTCTGCGGCTCAAAAGCAATTACCCTATCAGCATTAAATATCTTTGAAAAAACTATTGAGTGAGTACCAATATAAGCTCCAATATCAATATAAGTGCCATCTATATGTAAATCTTTTATTACATTTAGAGTCTTAGTCTCGTGATAAATATTTTTACTTCTTCTTATTATATATTCATTATCTAGCCATTTGATGAATTTTAACTTATTTCCTGAGTAATAGACTGTATCATAATCATTCATATTATTTTCTCCTTAATAGATGACTTTTTAAGTTATCTCCATGAAATATACATATATCATCAGAAAATTTATAATTATACCATGAATCTTTATACCAACCAGTTTTCATAATTTCATTCTCATTATAGATTCTTATTTTAGCGTCTTTAAAGCAATTAAGAGTTGGTGTCAATGATAATTGATCATCTGTATTTTTTATAGGAGATGCTAATCTCATTGGATCTTTATCATTAAAATATTTTAACCAAGTATCACGTATTTTATTATGTAAATAATTCTTAAACATAAGATGTCCTCCATTCCATAAATGTGCATCTTTATTCAACTTATAAATCCTTATCATTTTATTAAGTATATTTTGATTTATTTGCCATGGATCTTTTTCTTTTTTTGGATAATCAATCGCTACGCCACCAAAATCAAAATCTCCATCATAGAGTATAACTGGGTCATTATTAATATATGTATCGCAATCTAGAAATAATATATTTTTATATGGAATTTCAGTTATCCATAGTTTCTCTCCATATAATTTAGGCTTACAATCATTATTATGAGGATGCATACAAAATGCATCTGTAATATTTTTATCTTTGATAATTACTTTGCACATAGATTTAAATTCATCAACAGCATCAAGATTATATGGTGGACTAAATATAATGATGATATCATTAGCACTTATATATTTTAGTGCAGATTCAACAGAGTCTCTCAAATCCAATAACATTTTTTTATTATTCCCACATGTATATATAACTTTATATTTAGACATTATCATCTATGTCCATAAATACAAAACTTATGATTCTTAACAGATTCTGTTTTGTATCCATTTGACTCTAATATTTTTATTACATCATTAGTTGTAGAGTAACTATCATTAACTCTCTGGACAATCTTTAACTAGGGTATTCTTCATACCTTTTAATGCCTCTACTTCACATCCTTCAATATTAGTCCATACAAAATTTATTTTATTTAATTTTAATTTGATAGCCAAATTATCAATAGTATCAGTAGTTATTATTTCATAATCATCTTTAACCTTTCTAAAGTCATCTCTAATACTACCAGCATTTGGATAATCTGATTTATAAAATTTGGTTCTTTCTCTACTACTCCATAAACCTATCCTTAATGGAGTTACATTATTTATATAATTTCTATCTAAAAAATCACATAAGGTTAAGTAATTATTAAGTACTGGCTCTAATGATATAACTCTTCCAGATTCACCTACTTTTTTAGAGAAGTATATTGCCATATCACCATGAAATGCTCCACCATCGATAACTGTATCTCCTTCTTTAATATCAAAGTAATTTTCCATCATATGATATCTATTTAATAAATTTTTGTATCCAAATTTGTTAGACAACTCAACTAGTTCTTTTTCACTTATATTACTCATTATCTTTTATTCCATCTAATAACTTTTTAACACATGATTTAGGACTATAAGTTCTAAGTATCTCCTGTCTACCTTTGTAATTTCTCTCAAATTTTGCATCATCTAATACTTCTTTGATATTATCCCAATTACTTAAAAACTCTACATTCTCAAACTCTCTATTGCCTGCTATTGGAGTGCAGATAACTGGCAACTCCATTAGTAAGGCTTCTTTAATAGTATTACTAATCCCTTCTGAATCACCATCGGAGGTGATAGTAGCTGGAAATAAGTACACAGTACTCTTCTCAAACAAGTCCCGCAATTCTTTACCATCCAAAAATCCAGTAAATTTAGTAGAAGGATGGAGAGTTCTACTTAACATATTTCGAAGAGGTCCATCTCCGAATACAGTTAGGTTCTCCACATTAGTTAGTCTATCGAGTCCCTTTTTAGGGATTAACCTACCACCAGCTACATATGAACAAGTTTCGGGATTATATGGAGTCTCACGTTTAAATAAATTTATCCTAACAGGCATAGGAACATATACCTTTGGTTTAGGTATGTCCCATTCTTTATATTTTTCTAAATGATAGAAAGATTGATAAGTAATAAACTTGCAATTCTTATGAGATGCAGCTTTTTTTAATGTTGCACCATTATCAGGAAAACAATCATTAGCAGATGGCATAATACAAAATGGTACTCCTAGCTTTTTGTAGTAATTAGCTACTTGAGAAAAATGAAATATAGCAAATTCCATTTCATGTCTATCCATCAAACTAGGTTGATTGCCTCTAAACCAGAATTGTTTTACTTGATGTCCTTGAGCATGTAATTCATCACATATTAAATCAAACCAATGTTCAACTCCATTATGTGGTCCTCTTGCATTAAATTGTCCAATTCTCATACTATCTCTTTTTAATATATTCTATAAACTTACTATGATCAATAGCAAAATATCCAGTTACATGCTGTCCATCTTTGACATCTCTAGTAACAAATGAACCTGCAGAAATAAATGCATTCTTTCCTATATTAACTTTATTTAGTATTACCGCTCCAACACCTATCCAAGAATCATTTCCAATTTTAACTCCTCCACCTAAAGTAACTCCAGCTGGAATAACTACTCTTTCTCCTATATCACAATTATGAGCGATATGGACTAAATTATCAATTTTGGCTCCTTTTCTGATAATAGTGTCTCCAAATACTCCTCTATCTATACAGGTATTAGATCCTATATCTACATCATCCTCTATAATAACTCCACCAAAATGTGGAAACTTTATTGGAGTTTCTTCTTTCATTTCATAGTTTCTGTAATTTCTATCGAAACTAAAACCATCATATCCAATTACAGCACAAGGTTTTATATGTACATTATTTCCAATTTTAACTACTGTAGAAATAATTGCATGTTCACTTACATATCTAGATTTACTAAAACTCAAATTGCAAATCTTTATAAATAGTTGTCTTGGATATTTAGTTGTTATTATTGTTTTTCCATCTATATTCTCATCTAAATTTGTTACTATAATAACTGCATTTGAATTCTTTAATACATTAATATCTTCTCCAATATAGAAAGCTATACTCTCATCATCAGCCATATTAATATCATTAGCTTTATAAAATTTTCTATCTTTATCTCCATTTATTTTATAATCAAATTCAATTTTACTTAATACTTCTTCTAATTTATTATACATAATTAACCATCCTTAATATATAAAATGATTCAGCATATCTACTATTTATCATCATACCATTTCTAATTAGATTTGCAACTATACACTTTTTATCGAAATATATCTTATCTTTATATATTTCATATAATGATGCAGCCTTTAATTTATTATCTTTATCTTCTTCTGTTATTTTCCAATAAAGATTTGGAGTATAATTATATAAGAAATGTGGAGATTCGAATCCAATTACAGTTTTATGTTTAAATATTCTTAATACTTCTTTTGATAGTACTTCATGATCTTGATGCATATCGCACAATGGAATATGAGAGAATATTATATCTGGATTTATTTTTTTATTATATTCATAGAGGTCATCACATATCATTTGTCTTTGAGTATCAAAATGTCTATTTGTATATGAAAGAAGGTGTATGTTATTTAATTTAATTCCTAGCGATAGCAATGCTTTTCTATTTATATTCTTTAATCCCAGGTCTCCAAATGTTATTGCGTATAAATCATTATCTTCTTTTACATTTGATATGAATGATCCGCATCCTAACTCTATATCATCTGGATGGCATCCTATGAATAATATCTTTTTATCTTTGAACATTAGATTTCTCCATAAATTTATTTTGATTCAATTCCCACCAATCATTAGGTATGTATTTCATATTTCTATCGACTATATCATTTAATTTCTTATTAGTTGGTAGTAATTGTTCTAACCACCAAGCTCTATGATAAGAAAAGATTACTATGTCATCTGGTAATATAATATCATCAATCAATTTTTGTGATGGAAACTCACCATCTCTATAATAACTAATTGGATTAAAGTCATATATCTCTGTTGGAAATATATTGAATTTCAATTTGTTATCATAAATAATACCTGTGAAAGCAAACTCATTTGGGTGTATATTAAATTCTATCCACTTTTCGCATACATTAGTTTTATCTATCCAATATTTATTAATTATTGGTAATAATTTTGACTTAATAAATATAACTCCAGTACCAAATAGAGGTAGACTCATTTTTCTATCTTCAGTTGTTATAAATCTATCTGTTGGACATTTTATATCCATTGCATTATATATATTTTTCCAAATCCTTTTCTCTAACACATCATTATCTATCATTCTTCTTCTTTCTTGCTCAATGATTATATCATACTTATCATCAATTACCTTATATAGTTCATTCAAATGTTTTAAAGCTAGCATATCGCACTCTAATTTTACTATCCAATCTTTATCAGTATCTATATTGAAGCAATTAAGCATGTATTTACATCTACTCTTTAAATGTTTGGTGGTATTACCATCATTATAGTAATACTTAACTTTTATTGGCAATTTTAATATATAACTAATTACATCATCTGTCATATATCTATTTGTAACAATGTGTACTACTGTATTTTCTGGTAATTTATCTATTAATGAGTCAAAGAACATATATAATTGAGGATTAAGATATTTGGCATCATCAAATGCCATTGTTATATCAAATGTTTTTTCTGCCATTCTATTTGTCTCTTTAAGCCTTCATCAAAGGTAACTAATGGTTTCCACATAGCATCATACTGTAAATCATCTAAATCAGCTATAGTTTTTGTGACATCAAATGAATCCTCATCCTCATATTTTATCTTTATTGGTGCGTCTAGATAAATACTAATTTTCTTTATAACATCCATTATTGACACAGAACTTCCTGTACCAATATCATAATGATTTCTTAATTCCTTAACACTCTTTATAAGAGATCTAATGGCATTACATGTATCATCTATATAAGTAAAATCTCTAACTTGATATCCTGATCCGTATATTTTTGCTACTCCACCAGTTAATGCAGCATTAATGAATCTTCTTATAGCTAAGTCTTCTCTCTGATTTGGACCAAATACTGTGAATATTCTTAGTGCTGTAACTTCCATATTTCCAATCATTTTATTATTCCTATAACTATCTATAAGAATTTCACACATTTTTTTACTAGCAGCATAAGGTGATTTTGGTCCTCTAGTATTTTCTCCATAAATCGATGATGATGATGCAACTAGTAATTTATTTGGATGCCAAACATTTATACACTTATCTAATATGATCTGGGTACATAGAATATTATCATCACAAACTTGTCTAAAATTTTTGTGACTATCTCTAACTCCAGGTTTAGCAGCTAAATGAACTACTGCTTCTATATCTTCAAATTTTCTATTACTTAAATCTTTAATATCACTACATATAAATTTATCACAATATTTAACTATCTCTTCATCTTCTACTCTATCAATTCCAATAACGTCATATTCTTCAGATAATAATTTAGTTAGAGCAGATCCTATGAATCCACAGCAACCAGTTATTATAATTTTTTCTTTGATACTCTCGCCTCCACTTCTTCTATATCTTCTGGACGTGTTATTTCACAAAAGTTGTTTATCCTAATACCTGTAAATCTCACTCCTTTATCTATCATAAGATTTATAGTATTGGTAATAATTCTCTCACCAAATCTTACATCAATATCTGTTTTCTTAATAAAATTAAAAACAGTTGGTGAAAAATGATAGGCAGAGCAATTAACCAAATTACTTGTTGGATTAGTACACTTCTCATTAATTCTTTCAATATGATTATTAATGGTTTCTAAGGTTCCATATTGAAATAATTCTCCATTCATCTTTACATATAATAAAGAATTACTTAATTGTCTTAATTTCATTAAATCATTTACTTCGTAAATGGTATCTCCAGCAAGAACTATAAATGGTTCTTTAATTAAATCTTTAACTAAATAAATAGCATCAGCTGTGCCAGTTAATTTTTTCTGATGTACAAATTCAATATCCATATCTGTAATATTAAACTTAATGTATGATTTAAGAGTGCCGCATTTATAACCAGTTATTATAATTATATCTTTTAGATTACACCATTTTAGTGCATCAAGTATCCAATGGATTATTGGTTTTCCTTTTATTCTAACCATACACTTTGGTTTATCTTCTGTTAGAGGCATAAGTCTTTCACCTCTACCAGCACACATCACTATTGCTTTTATACTATCACCTACTGAAAATCTAATACATTTAGATGATGAATCCACATATGGCACTCTCTACATAATGTGATTCCATTAGAAATATCCCATAACTCATCACATAATATTTTATATTTCATATTTCAATCGCCAACAATTTCTTTCTATATTCATCAATTGACATATTAAAAATACTTCCATATTGTTCTGTTACTCTTATATAATCATATATATCTATAAATTGTTCCCCATCCTTAAATTTACACTTTATAGATCCATTAGCAGATTCTAACTCACCTTTAATCTGTATATCAAATTCTTGTATAATATCACCGCCAGAATGATCAAAACTGATATTTGTAACAGTTGGATTTCTAATAATATATATGGTGGTTCCTTGGTCTACTACCAATACTCCACCAACAGTTTTAAAGTTTGTCATTAATCTAGATATCCTAATTCTCTTAATCTTTTCTTAATTATCTCTTCTTGCTCTGCAGTAAGTTCATTAATATTTTCTTCAATATGAACAAAGACTGAGCGATCATCATTAACCATATTTATTTTATTAGGTCCATCAACACTCATTCTTTTAAATCCATTTTCTTTAAGAAGAGACACAACTTCATCAAATTTCATAATTATTCCAACTTATCAACTATCTCTTTTATCTTATTTAATATTTCACTGATTGAATTTGCACCAGCTACACATGACCTATTTCTTCTCTTATGTCCTGCAGATATTACTCCTTTATTTAATTTCTCTATCTCATCTATTAGTTCAATTAATTCATCTTTAATAGATTTCTTCTCTGGTTTAGATATCTTTGGTTCAACTCTTAATGGTAGAGTCTCTTCTGGTTCAGCAACACTAACTATATTCTCATCATCGTTATATTCATCATCCATTTTTATTCCTCCTTTTTCTTTGGTGGACGTCCTCTTTTTCTTGGTTCTTCTTTAGGTTCTACTTTCGGAGTGACATCCTTCATATAAAAATCAATATAACATTTCATTGCAGCTTGACACTTTGGGCATATACCTCTTTTTCTTAGTCCAACGTCTAGCTCAACATCATAAAACATCCAACCTGATTTATCTTCTTTATCCGTGTTAATATTTATCATGGATCCGCAATTACAAGGAATTCTAATTTCCATTATCTTATTCCTCCTTCTTAACTAACTGAATAGTGATGTATTGTTTGCCTCCATCACTTTCCCATGGTTTAAATACTTTGACTGCATATTTTTCAGATGCATCTACTATCACATCATATATCTTTTTCATTTCTTCAAAATCTATATTCATTGTTACTCCTAATTTATATCATCTACCAAATTTTTTATCTTTAGGACTACACTCTTATAATCCCAACCAGTAGTTAACATCTCTTTTGTTTTAAATTTATGATTACATTTTTTATTATTACATTTTCTAAATCTTATGGTAAAATCATTCTTTATTATTGTACGCATAACTGAAGTTTTACCCCTACATTTTGGGCATAACATTTGCTATCCTCATTTAAGATTTTCATAAAAATACTCCACTAAGTCTCTCATTTTCTCTAACGTGTCATTTTTATCTTCAGATGTAATCTCTATACAAACTGTTGCAGTTTGTACTTGAAGTGATCTTGATATTTTTTTATCTTCCTTTTCTTCTTTATTTTCATCTTCATTTTCGTCTTTCTCTTCATCTTTTGCCATAATTTAGCTCCTTAAATTTTTTCTCATTAAATTCAGTTATAATCCATTCTCCACCAGAATTTTCTCCAACTATAACTGGTGCAGTTTGAATCCCTAGACTTCTATAGAATGCTCTAGCCTCTCTATT
>Ga0272442_10012220_pt1 | contig 10394 bp, 9 predicted proteins | sample SSMForm2O_FD_200262 | JGI IMG/M metagenome (GOLD analysis project Ga0272442, IMG submission 200262) | Marine sediment archaeal communities from Little Sippewissett salt marsh, Falmouth, MA, United States - SSM-Form-2O | ecosystem: Environmental > Aquatic > Marine > Wetlands > Sediment ... | reverse complement strand
TCCGGCGGTTGATGCAGTTTGCCAGGCCGGGCCAGGAAGATTTTACATCCCTGAATATTCATGCACCGCTGGAAAGCGTCACCGCACTCATCGAAAAGAAAATGCACAAGGAAAATGTGCAGATCATCCGCCGGTACTCGGACGATCTGCCGCAGGTCCGGGCCAACGACAAGCAGTTACAGGAAGTGTTTATGAATATACTGGGCAACGCGGCGGAAGCCATGGAATCGGCAGGAGAGATCACAATACACACACGGCGACAGGGGGATTTGATAAGAATCGATTTTATGGATAACGGCAGCGGCATGCCCGCCGATGTGGTTCAGCGTATTTTCGATCCGTTTTTTACCACAAAGGAGGAAGGCACCGGTCTTGGATTGTCGGTATGTTATGGTATTATCCGGAACCATGGGGGAGAACTGCTGTACGAGAGTGCACCCGGAAAGGGAACCACTGCCACGGTTCTGCTGCCTGCCGCCTGAGAAAATGGTGGTACGCGGAAACACGGACATGCCGCAGGCAGAGCGGCCGGACGACGGATTTCTCCGGATACAGGCCGCCGCTTTTCAATGATGGAACGTCAAATCCCGCCAGAAGCGGGATTTTTGATGGGAAAACAGGTCAGCATATACGTGCCATTGCGCCTCTTTTGCATCCCCACATTCGGTGGCGGGTGTTATCTGTTTTCTGTTTTTCGAAGTATTATTTCATAATGCATCGAAACCGGTTGACATGGTCTGCTTTTTTACCGGTTTTTTGATGAATATCCATAAAAATGCTGTCCGGGATCGATAGATATAAATGATTTAAAATTTTAAAATTAAAAATCCGGTACTGAAGCAGGACATCCCGGAACCTCCTGAATCAGTTGATAATCAATGTGTTATGGCCTGATTTATGCACACACGGAATGGACAGTCTGGATTTGCTTGCGGGAGGGGCAGCATCCATATTTCCCCAATCGTACGAAACGACACCACCGGTATTTTTCATCAATGCAATTTTCCAGGGAATTGATCACGCGTCACATGGTGAATCATACTGAAAGGAGTGAATGATGAAGGTGTTCCGATTATGCCTGGTCTTCATCCTCGGGCTTCTGTGGACAAAGGCATCTGCACAAATGGAACTCAGCCAGGTGCAGGTGCATGGATTTATCAGCCAGGGATACATGAAAACCACAGATAACAATTTTTTAACCATGATGACCAAAGATGGAAGCTTCGAATTCAACGAAGCGGCGGTCAACTTTTCATTCAAACTGGGTGCAAAACTGAAGGGCGGCGTTCAGCTTTTTTCAAAGGATCTCGGCCGGGAGGGAAATCACAATATTATCCTGGACTGGGGTTACGGGGATTACCGCTGGAAAGACTGGCTGGGATTCCGGCTGGGCCGTATCAAGACACCCCGGGGATTCTATAACGAAACCCGTGATATCGACGCCCTGAGATCCACGGTACTGCTGCCCCAGAGTGTGTATGACGAGGGCATGAAAGATCCGGCGTTTGCCTATCAGGGGGCCGGTATCTATGGATTTTTGCCGCTGAACGGAGGCGGTGATCTTGAATATGAATTTTTCGGAGGCACATTCAACGTATATGATTCCCGGTCCGGATTCTGGGACAATAATTTCAAGTTTCTTATTGATGGATTCACCCGTGAAATGCCCTTTCCGGCGCCGCCTGTCATCACGGTACGGGAACCGTTCATCCGGGGCAATTACATTTACGGAAGTGCTCTCAAGTGGAATACACCGCTGGAAGGACTTCGTGTGGGGGGCAGTATTCTTTATGCGGGTCTGGATATGCAGAGCGATGTGGAGGTCCTCATCCCCACCGAGCTGATTACCATCATTCAGCTGGTCCCCATCAACCTGGAAGTCGAGGTTCAAGACCACATTGTGTATTCGGCGGAATACAAATACGAGAACCTGACTCTGGCCTGGGAAAAACATACCAACAAATACATCGTCAGGGAACCAAGCTTTCAGACCAACAGGGACTATGAGACGGGCGGCTGGTACGCGCAGTTGACCTATCAGCTTACAGACTGGCTGACAGTCAGCTCATACTATTCGGATTCGCGGGATGAAAAAAAATATCAACCCCCGGAAAAACCCGATCATGATTACTGGCTGATTGACGAGTGCCTGGCACTGGCATTTAATCTGACACCCAACTGGCTGGTCAAGCTGGAAGGCCATTACATGGATGGCACCTATACCCTTGGCATCCGGGAGAATCCTGAAATGGTTCAATACTGGTCCATGTTTGCCGTCAAAACATCATTTCACTTTTAATCATGGAGGAACGGTCAATGATCTGGCAACGATATGTTATCGTGCTTTGTCTCTGCCTTTTGGCTGTGCTTCCAGCCATGGGACAGGATGAATTTGTTGTTATCGTCAATACAAGCGTGTCCAACTCAACCATGAATCAGAATACAATTCAGACGATTTTCCTGGGAAAGAAGACAGAATGGGATGACGGAAGCCCCATCGTGCCTGTGACACTGGAAGACAGTGACGCACAACGGGCCTTTATGAGAAAAATTATTAAAAAAACCCCCCGGAGTTTTTCGACGTACTGGATCTCCAGACTTTACACCGGCAAGGCCATTCCACCCAGGTCGTTTCAAACGGATAAGGACCTTCTGGATTTTGTGGAGTCCAATGACGGAAGTATCGGATTTGTTACCGGTCCGGCGTCTCTGGAAGGGAGAGATCATATCAAGAAAATCAACGTGGTGTATTGATTTCGTTATCGAAACGGACATTTTGCCTGGAAGCCCGAAAACCATCGTTTTCGGGCTTCTTCATTCAGGGAGCCGGACGGTCCGTTCCGGAATCCCGTATATTGCTGAAAATACTTGATATCCTTGGCTGGATATCCTATATTTATGGTTATTCTACATCTGTAGGTGTGCGGAAAAAGAGCATGAAATCAATACTCATTGCATCTGCTGAACCCTCCGCCGTGAAGGCCCTCCGGGATTTTTTTGAACCTGATTATCAAGTGGATACCGCATCTTCACGGGAAGAATGTATACGGGCCTTTGCCGGAAAAAGCCATGAATTCCTCTTTATTGATATCGGATTTATCCGGCCGGAGAAAGAGGACAACAATTACAAAATTCAGCTTCAGCCCTTCTGGCGTGCGGACAGCGACACCGAGATTGTTATTTTAACCGATGCGGGAATGATCCGTGAAGCAGTCAAGGCGGTCAAAGCGGGAGGCAGCAATTATCTGACATTCCCCGTTGATCCCGATGAGCTGAAATTTCTGGTGGAGGATATCCGGCGTGATATCCGGTTTTTTGCAGAACTCAAATACCTGCGCGGCCAGTTCTGGCGGCGTGAATCCCACGCGCTGCTTCAGACAGGAAGCAGCAAAATGGTCAGCGTGCTGGAAAAAATCCGGGCCGTGGCGCCCACCGACACAACGGTCCTGCTGACCGGGGAAACGGGAACCGGGAAAGGTGTTTTTGCCAACCTGATTCATCGTCACAGCCAGCGAATTGAAAAACAGTTCATATCGGTACATTGCGGCGCCATTCCGGACACCCTGCTGGAAAGCGAACTGTTCGGCCATGAGAAAGGGGCTTTCACCGGTGCGGAGCGCCGTAAAATGGGCAAATTTGAAATCGCGCATGGCGGCACCATATTTCTGGATGAGATCGGTACCATTACACCATCCATGCAGATCAAACTGCTCCAGATCCTGCAGGACAAGACGTTCCAGCGTGTGGGCGGTGAGACCACGATGTCTGTGAATGTGCGTGTGATCGTGGCTACCAATGCCGATTTAAAAAAAATGTGTGATGAAGGATCTTTCCGGAATGATTTGTATTACAGGCTGAATGTATTTCCCGTTGAAATTCCTCCCCTGCGCGAGCGCTCCGAGGACATTCCGCTTCTGGTCGGAATGTTCCTGAAACGTCTGAACCGTTTTTCCCTGAAACAGATTGTTGATATCGATCCGGATGTTCTGAAAGCATTCGGCCGGTATGAGTGGCCCGGAAATATCCGTGAGCTGGAAAATCTCATCGAGCGGGCTTATGTCATCGAAGAATCCCCTGTTCTGACACGTTACAGTTTTCCGGAAGAATTGTTCGAAGAGAGTGCACTGCAGGAACCTTTTCATGTGGATACATCCATGAGTCTGAATGAGGTTCGCAGGCAGGCCATGGAAAAGGTTGAGAGACAGTATCTGATGGATGTCCTTGCTCAAAACCGGGGAAGAATTCATCAGTCGGCCGGACAGGCCGGGATCGGAGACAGGCAGCTGCATAAGCTCATGGCAAAATACGGCATCAAAAAAGAGGACTTCAAGGGGAAAAAATCCTGATTTGGGATAAATCGGAAGTCAGGGTTCCGTTTTTTTATTATCGGAATTATTGATTCATATTATTCCCACCGGTTACCATAATAAACTGAAAATATTATCTTTGGAAATGATGATAAAAGCTGTGGAATCTTGGGGACATTTCTGCAGATAAAAAACCGGAACTGCAGGTTCCTGAAACAAAGCTATGTGATTATGTTATAAATATAATAATCACAATATATTGTGAAATTGGTATGCATTTTGCATTCGCAACTTTCTGCAACAGTCAGGATAATTCGGACAAAAGAAAGATATTTCTGACGAGGGCGGATTTGGTTACCAAATTGAATCAGGTTATCATACAACTGGAAGGCACCATTCTTCCCGTTGATTTTGATCGCAACGGTCATGTGCTTGAAATCACGCTTGAGACCGGAGATTTCATACAGTACACCATTTCCGGCGATCACAAAGGCAAGGAACTGCTGGATCATACTTATGCCCACATTATGGCCAGTGCCGTAATTACCGGGAAAGATATTTTCGGCAATTCCGTGATTCGGATTATCGATTACAAGCTGGTCGATTCACGCAGGAAAAACCGGAGAAATGATGGATCATAAGGAAATCACAGGATTCAGGGAAAAGCTGATTGAAATGAGGAAGTTTATACTGGAGCGTATGGGATCGACCCGCAGTTCCGAGCGGGAAGAATCCGCGAAGGAAAAGAACGGGGATCATTCATCATATTCCTTTCACATGGCAGATCAGGGGTCCGACGCTTTATTTCAGGAAGAGATTTTTTTGGGGATCGAGCGGGAAAGTTCGCTTTTATACGAGATTGAAGAGGCCCTGAACAGAATTGATAATGGCACTTACGGACTTTGTACATCCTGTGGACAGCCTGTTGGAGGCTCCCGTCTGGAGGCACTGCCGTATGCGTCATTATGCGTTCACTGTAAATCGAAAGATGAATCAGTGCCGGTGCCGGACGGGAAAACAGACAGGAATGCTTTCCATTTTCCGGACGGAGAAGATGACATTGAAGCGGATTCCTGACGGATTGCTGTTGAACCGTCAGACCGGTCATGTTTTGATGGATCTGATATAACAGGACGACAGTGCGGCTGAATTCAAGGATTCGAAAAGCAAGGATGATCCCGTTCATTTTTCCCGAAATCATTGCGCAGCCGTTTTGTATATAGAAAAAGAGACATCCATAGGAGAAAAGTGATGAAGCAGAAAAGGACAGATGCAAGGGAATCCCGGCGAATGTCCGAATGGGAAGAGAGAGAGTATATGCGGGAAAAACGCAGGAGTGACAGGGAGAAAATCAAAAACCGGAGGAAGAAAAAGGACAGACCCTTGAGGTATTATTATAATGAAAATGATCTGGACGATTATGTGGATGAATTTGATGAGGACGATGAATAATAAAGTACCTTTCATTTGATTAAAAAATTTTATATATTCTACAATATATAACAGATCCCGGGAATTCGGATCCGGGAGAAAATCTGTTGCACTTGATCAGGGTGAGGGAGGAAGCATGATTGAGTTTACACCCAAAAAAATGTTTTTCACCAAAGGTGTCGGTTATCATCGTAACAAGCTGCAGAGCTTTGAGCTGGCATTGCGCAATGCGGGCATTGAAAAATGCAATCTGGTATCAGTCTCAAGTATATGTCCTCCGGAATGTCTCATTATTCCGAAGTCCAGGGGGATCCAGATGCTCAGTCCCGGACAGATAACATTTGTCGTGATGGCCAGGGAATGTACCAATGAACCTAACCGGCTGGTCTCGGCCGCCATTGGACTGGCCCAGCCGAAGGATAGAAATCAGTACGGATACATCAGTGAACATCATGCTTTCGGTGAAACCATGCGGAAATCTTCTGATTTTGCGGAAGATCTGGCTGCCACGATGCTGGCTTCCACGCTGGGTATTGAACTCGATCCCAATACGGCCTGGGATGAAAGAAAAAGCATGTACATCGCAGGAGAGAACCGGCAGTTCATCAGCCGCAGCATTGCACAGTCCGCTGAGGGCCACAAGGACGGACTATGGACGACGGTGCTCGCCAGCGCCGTGATGCTGTTCGATTAATTTTAAAACCACCCGAAGGACGGTTTCAGAATCCTTCGGGTTCAGAAATCCGTGTCGGACGGGAGTACCGGTTCCGCCAACAAGAGGGCGGACTTGAAGCCTCAACAAGCCGGCACAAGCGGGCATTTACACCCGGGACGCATTGTTACCCCGGGTGATGGATGTTTGCTGTATCAGAGAGAGGAAAGGCTATTTCCCAAATGAAAAGCAAATCCATTTTCAGACACGCAGCCGATATTGAACCCCAGTCTCTCAGGTCCGGTTTGTCCGTTTCCGAGCTTGTGCAGATTTGCGGAAAAACGTCTTTTGAGGCCAGAAATCTCTACAGGGGTGCCGAACTCTACAGGTCCATGCTGGACGGTGGGGATACACTGTGGCTGGGAGTGGCCGGAGCCGGTATCGCCGGCGGCATGGGGGGAATGGTCATTTCCCTGATGCAAAGCGGATATATCGATGTGATCTGTTCCACAGGCGCCCAGGTTTATCATGACCTGCATTTCGCGTTCGGCCTGCCGGTCAAGGCGATTTACCGGCAGCACGATGACAATGTGCTTCGCAAGCACGGGGATGTACGGATTTATGATATCGGTGTGCGCGAAAAGGAAACGCTTGAAGCCCAGGATGCGTGGATCCGTCAATTTATCAAGGATGAATATGAAAAACTCCGATCTGAAGCGCTGGCCAGCTGGGAGCTCAATTATCATCTGGGCCTGTGGGCCATGAAAAATGCGCCCTATCCGGAAAAGAGTTTTGTGGCCCAGGCAGCCGCTCTTGGTGTTCCCGTATTCTGGGATTCTCTGGCCAATCATTCCATTGCCATGAACCTGGTCAGGTCCGACCGCGAAGGATTTCCTGTGAGGCTTTCGGCCCAGAAAGACATATTCGATTCCGCAGCCATCGTCCATGCTTCCAGAAAAACCGGTTTTTTGCTTCTGGGAGGCGGCGGGCCCAAGAATTTTATCCAGCAGACCGGTCCGACACTTTCGCAGATTCTGTCCGTGGATTATGAGGGCGCTGAACGCGGTATCCAGATCGGCACTGCCACGGAGCGGGACGGCAGTCTTTCAGGGTGCACATTTGAAGAAGCGGTCACATGGGGAAAATATCGTACCGCGTCCCATGAGAAGCTGGTTCATATCTGGGCCGAATACAGCATCATTTTGCCCCTGCTGGGCGCGTATGTCATGGACCAATGTGTCGAAAGAACGGCCAAAAATCTCGTATCACAAATCCCGTTTCTATCCGCGTCCCTGGAAAAGAAACTCTGAATGCGGACGGACCCTTCCCTGTGACAATGTCCCTGTGAATCTATCTGCGGCCGGCTGACAGGCAATGTGCCGCGTGGCGTGATATGCCGGATACCGTGATGTTTCCGGCACGGTATCAAACCGGGCAGGAGGCGTGCTTCTCAGGGTGTTTTTCCGGCCGCTGCCAGCCGGTTTCTGTAAAATACGGCTTTGTCTGAATCCGGCTTGTATGCCTGAAATACTTTGACAAGCTGCTCCAGGGGATAGGGATCCTGATGATTGATCTCCAGGGCCTTTTCGAAAGAAATAATCGCCTTCTCATAATCATGCAACATTCTGTATGCATACCCGATGTTGCTGTACAGCAGTGCTTCACCGGACTGAATGTTTTCCGCGCGAAGCAGGGCCTCGAGGGCTTTCGTGTATTCCCTGGTCTTGATATAGGAATTGCCGAGCAGAAACCAGCTGTAATAGAAACCTGAATCAATGGCACAGGCCTTTGTGTAAGCATCGGCGGCCCGATCATACGCTTCCATTTCCCGGTATGCGTTTCCCTGTTCGAAAAACAAGAATTTATCCCCGTCGAAAATATCGATGCCTTGTTCAATGAAGCGTATGGCTTCGTGCAAATAGCGTGCTTTCTGCTCACCGGAGCCTGTCTGCCGGGCTGCCCGGAGAAATTCCCTTCCCATCAGAAAATGCGCCCGCGCACTCCGCGGGGCCGTTTCCAGGGTTCTGGGGATGAGAACCGCATTGTTTTTCCAGTCCCTGTTTCTCTGGAGGGTCCTGACCGCGGCAGCCAGAAGCAGCACGGCCAGACATCCGGCGACGGCTTTTTTCAGAACAGGGTGCCTGATTCCCGAATACAGGGAATGAAAGAGCAGGGCCGCCAGCGCACAGAGGGCCAGGGACGGTGTGAACAGGAGCCTTTCGGCCAGCGTGGTACCGATGAGGACAAACATATTGCCGGTCATGCTGAAGGAAATCATGTAAAACAGAATCAGGTAGCCGGCCGGCTTTTTATGGCGCAGGAAAACAACCACCAGACTCAGCGAGAGAATAAGAATGGTGATCATCAGCCAGACTTGCCAGCTGGCGAAGGTGACCAGTGGTATCTGGCGATAGGAGTAATCCATGGACAGCGGATGGGGAAAAACAAAGAGCTGCAGATATTTCAGCTGAATCAACAGTGCGGAGGCAATGCGCATGCCGGTTGAGGAAGCGGCGGTAAGGCTGTTCAACATGACCGTCAGTCCCATTTCCGCATCGCCCACGGCATGGCGGCGCATGAGCAGGAACAGAATCACCGGGGGGACATGGACCAGGGTGGTCCGAACAATCGCGCCCGGCTTCATGGATGAAAAGAAATGAAGTGTCAGCGGAATGAGGGCAATCGTGGCAAGAGCGGATTCCTTGGAAAAAACAGCGAAAGTGAATGCCGCAGTACTGATCCACAGGTATCCTGCCCTGCGATGGATACCGTACTTCAGAACAAAAAGGAGGGCGGTGACGGATCCGATAAAACCGAAAATTTCATCACGGCTCTTGATGTTGGCCACCACTTCGGTATGCACGGGGTGCACCGCGAAGAGCAGTGCGGCCAGGAAAGCGGTCCAGATCTGTTCCTGTCCCAAAAGCGTCTTCAGAAAAAGAAAGGCAAGGACGCAGCCCAGCGCATAACAGAAGACATTCATCCAGTGATAGTGACGGGCCCCGCCTCCGAAAAGTGCTTTCTCGATGGCAAAGAAGGACGATACCAGGGGGCGGTATCCGGGATCCTTGACGCCTGTTTCACTTTCAAAGAGACTGCTGGTGAAAATGGCGGGAATGCCGCGGATTCCCTGCTGAACGTTTTTATTGTCGGCGATGAATGCCGGATCATCTCCTGCAAAATCGTGGTTCAGCGTGTTGCTGTAAACCAGAAATGATACCACGAACAGAATCACGGCAAAAAGGCCGGAACGGGCGGATGTTTCCGGGTGTTTTTGTTTCACAGACGCAGTCACAGCCGTCTCCGGCGGTTTTTCCCGAATTCCGGCTGTTTGCGGCGCGACCGGATTTTCCCCATGGCCATACGGTAAATGACAGCGGCGGCCAGTTTTGCTGTTCTGTTGTCCGTATCATATTCGGGATTCAGTTCGGCAACATCACAGGAAATGACCTTCCCCGAGGCCATGATACGGTCGATGAGAGGGAAAACCGCCCCCGGCAGCAGTCCACCCCCGGATATGGCGCTGACGCCCGGCGCGAAAGGGGCTGCGAATACATCCAGGCACACTGTCAGATACAGACGGGTCTTGTCTTTGATATAATGATTGATACGCCTGACAACGGAAGCCGGATTCTCCATGTCGCGGGTGGAGATATGGAAAACGCCCAGCCGATCCGCTGTTTCATACAGGGATATGGTATTGGCTTCTTCCTGAACACCGATACAGAGACAGGAAAAGTTTCTTTGCCGAGCACGGCACCACTCCGCGATCTGGTAAAACGGGGTTCCCGAGCTGGCGCCTTTCCCGGATGGGCGTAAATCAAAGTGGGCATCGAAACTGATAATACCGATTTTCCCGTTTTCCGCCCTGTTCCGGCAATGGGCGGCAATGCCCAGATAATGCCCGTATGCGATTTCATGGCCGCCGCCCATAAGAATCGTGAAAAAGCCGGCATCCAGCAGAGTCCGGACATGGTCGCCGAGAATCCGCTGGGCCTGTTCCA
>Ga0272442_10012219_pt1 | contig 10394 bp, 6 predicted proteins | sample SSMForm2O_FD_200262 | JGI IMG/M metagenome (GOLD analysis project Ga0272442, IMG submission 200262) | Marine sediment archaeal communities from Little Sippewissett salt marsh, Falmouth, MA, United States - SSM-Form-2O | ecosystem: Environmental > Aquatic > Marine > Wetlands > Sediment ... | reverse complement strand
CCGGGTGGCGGAGAACCCCCGCCAGCGGGCCTGTACGGTGGCGTTCTCCAATCGGCCGCCGGTTTGGGGCAGGAGCCCCGCCGCCGCCGCCAGCAATGCCGCCAGGGCGGGCCGCCGCAGGCGGCGGAGTCCCAGGCGTCTCCCGCCCCACAGGTTGATGGCCGCCCCGGCTGCCAGGGCCCAGAACAGGATATCGAAGGGTGGCCAGTGACCCGCCAGCACCCAGCTCATCAATGCGCCCGCCACCAGGGATCCCAGGGACTCCACGATGTAGATCCCCGCCATGTGCGGCACGCCCCGGTCCTTGCCGGCAAAACGCATGGCCAGGGGGAAGGCCATGCCCACCAGGAAACTATGGGGAATGATCAACAAGGCGGAAGCGATGAATACCCGGCCCATGCCGATGGAAAGGCCCGGAGGCGTTATGGTGAGGTCATGTAGGAGGCGGATGGCCGTCAATCCCAGGGGTGCCAGCAGGGTTAAAAGCAATACCACCTGCAGGAGGAGTTCTCCCGGGTTGTGCAGCCGGTCGGCCCGGCGTCCGCCTGCCCGGGAGCCGAAGGTAATGCCCACCAGCCAGTGAAACAGCACAATGGCGATGACGATCTCGTTGCCCAGGACCACCACCATGATTTCCCGCAGAAACAGGGTTTGAAACAGGGTGGCCAGGAATCCCAGGAGTACGAAAATGCCCAGCAGGGCCGTGCGGCCCGGGATCGAGCTTTCGCGGGAACGGATCATGACCTGCCCGTCCCGGGGTTATTCGATTTCGAAAAGGATGCGGTTGGCCAGGACGTTGTCGCCTTCCTTAACTCCCAGGTTCTTTAATTTTCCGCTGATGGGAGCGCGGATTTCGTTTTCCATCTTCATGGCTTCGTGAATCAAAACGATTTCGTTTTCCTTGACCTCATCTCCCACCTGGAAATACACCTTTTGAATGTAGCCGGGAATAAAACTCTTGACCAATCCGGAGCGGGAGGAACGCTGGGGCCGGGAGCGGTAATAAAACAACTTGTCGATTTTCAGCAGGGACGCGGGGTAATATTCGTCGTTGACCAGGATTCCCGAGGGATATCCTTCGGAATCCCTCTCGATTTCGATCTGGTACAGCCGGCGGTTCACGAAGAATGACAGGATTTCGCCGTTCCGGGTTTCACCGATTTGAACGCGGAAGGGTTTTTTCTCGACCCGGATTTTGGTTTCCGACTGGAAAGTGGAACCCGGGGCGGTCTCGATGTCAAACGCGCGTTTGTGGATCTGAAAACGGTATTTCATGACCGGTTACCTCCCCAGAAAGATGCGGCGCAACAGGTTGGGCTGCTTCATGCGCTCCAGTTGGGCCTTGTAGTTCTTGCGCCGATTCTCCACATGGAAAGCCGCTCCCAGCAGGGCGGCGGCCAGTTCGACTTCGTCGTCACTCCGCGGGCGCTTGGCGAATTCAAACCGCAGGTTGAGAAAGTCGATGATGGTTTCCCCCCGCAGCAGTTGCGGGCTCTGCAGAAGCTTTTTCAGGAAGAGCAGATTGGTGTGGATCCCCCTCACCAGGATGGTGTTGAGGAATTGGCACAGGTCGTTAATGGCGTTTTCGCGCTGGACCGCGAAGGATAGGATTTTGCCGATATTGGGGTCGTAGGTAGAGGAAACTTCGGCTCCGGCGAACAGGCTTGTCTTGAACACGTTGCGGATGGTGGCATAGTGGAAGAAGTCCTTGACCGTACCCGCCGAGGGCCGGAAAGCGTCGTGGGGGTTTTCGGCGTTGAGGGAAGCCAGGATCACGTTGTGCTTGGGCTCGAAGATGCGCAATCCGTCCACGTGGTGCAACAATTCGCCCCGGGCCAGCACGAATTGTTTCTTGATGAAGTTGGAGAGCATGTGGACTTCCGGGATCAGGGTGTTGACCTGAATGGTGGGATTGATCTCCGAGAAGCAGCTTTCACCCTTTTCCACCAGGAACTCCGCATAGCCCAGGCCCACGTAGTTGAGAGATTCCACCAGGCGGCGGGTGTCCTGCATCATGGACTGACGCAGGTCGTCGGTGATGTTCACCGACGGCGATTCCTGGAATATCTTTTGAAAACGCCGCTGAATGGAGGATTCGATCTCCGGCATGATGAGCAGGTTGCCCGACGAGTCGCGGAGGAAGGGTATCTCGATATGGTGGGCGAAGGGCAGGAATTCTTCCAGGAAAACGCCTTCCTGCTGGATGGAGTCGCGCTTCAGCATCTGCTGGAGCTTGTCCTGGGCGTCCCGGCGGAATTCCGCCACCCGGATCTGATGCCCCCCCGTGCCGGTCACGGGTTTGATGATCACCGGGAACTTCATTTCCGGTGACACGAACTCGATGTCCAGGGGGCTGTTGATGACATCGGAGTGGGCAATTGTATTGATGCCCAGCTGCCGTGCCAGGTTCTTCATCTCGATCTTGTTGCGTACCCGGCGCAGTACATCGGGTGAGGGGCCGATAAAGGTGATACCGTGGCGGGCGCATTGTTCCGCCAGCTCCGGGCTTTCGGAAAGAAAGCCGTATCCCGGGTGGAGGAAGTCAACCCCCAGCTCCACCGCCATCTCCATGATGGAGTCCATGTCCATGTAGCTGTCTTCCGGCCGGGAGGAATAGAATTTATAGCTGCGGTCCGCCAGTTTCACCGGTAGTGAACCCGCGTCTTCCGGGGAGAAGAGGAGGATGGTTTCCAGCCCCATGCTGCGCATGGACTGGATGATATCCAATGCCACGGTACCGCGGTTGGGAATCAGTACGCTTTGACGTTTCATGGGACCTCCCTTACAGCGGTATGTTGCCGTGTTTTTTCGGCGGATTCTGCATGGTTTTATGCTCCAGGGACTCCAGGGCGGCGATCAGCCGGGGTCTGGTTTCCGTGGGCATGATAATATCATCGACATATCCGAAAGCCGCGGGCATCTTGGGATTGGCGAACTTTTCCTTGTAGTCCTGGATCAGTCTCTCTTTGAGGGTTTCCGGTTCATCCGCGGAGGCCAGGTCCTTGCGGAAAATAATGTTGATGGCGCCCTGGGGACCCATAACCGCAATCTCGGCGGTGGGCCAGGCGAAAACCATGTCGGCGCCAAGGTGCTTGGAACTCATGACGATATAGGCCCCGCCGTAAGATTTGCGGGTGATGACCGTGAGCTTGGGAACCGTGGCCTCCGAGTAGGCGTACAGCATTTTGGCCCCGTGCTTGATAATGCCCAGTTTTTCCTGGTCCTGTCCAGGCAGGAATCCGGGAACATCCACGAAGCTGACCAGGGGAATATTGAACGCGTCACAGAAACGGATGAAGCGCGCGCCCTTGAGGGAAGCCTGGACATCCAGGGTGCCCGCGTAGATATCGGGGTTGTTGGCGATCACCCCGACGGAACGGCCGCCCAGCATGGCGAAGCCCACCACCAGGTTCTGGGCGTAGCCTTCGTGCACTTCAAAAAAGCGGCCGTCGTCCACTACCAGGGAGAGTAACTCCTTGATATTGTAGGGCTTGTTCGGATTGACCGGGACGATCTCGTTCAGCTTGTCTTCCATACGGTCAAAGGGATCCTCCGAAGGCTGGGGGGGGAGGGGATGCAGGTTGGAAGAGGGGACATAGCCCAGCAATTCCTTGACCATGTCGAGGGTATGGTGTTCATCATGCCCCACGAAGTGCGCCACACCGGATATGGAGGCGTGGGATTCCGCGCCGCCGAGTTCTTCGAAGGTGACGTCTTCCTTGTTGACCGCCTTGATAACTTCCGGGCCGGTAACGAACATGTGGGACGTTTTGTCGACCATGAAGATAAAGTCGGTGATGCCCGGCGAGTATACCGCGCCGCCGGCGCAGGGTCCCATGATCACCGATATCTGGGGGATTACCCCGGAACTGATGGTGTTGCGGTAAAAGATATCTCCATACCCGGCCAGGCTGCTGATGCCTTCCTGGATCCGGGCGCCGCCGGAGTCGTTGATGCCCACGATGGGCGCGTTGGCCTTGAGGGCCAGGTCCTGGACGTTGACGATCTTTTTGGCGTGCATTTCACCCAGGGAGCCGCCCAGGATGGTAAAGTCCTGGGAATACGCGTACACCAGCCGGTCCTGGATACGGCCGAAGCCGGTGATGACCCCGTCGCCGAGGAATTTCTTTTTTTCCAGGCCGAAGTTGGAGGAACGGTGCTGGACATACCCCTGGAGTTCCACGAAACTGCCGGGATCGAAAAGGTATTCCAGACGCTCCCGGGCGGTCATCTTGCCGGCGGAGCGGCGTTTCTCAATGCGTTCCTTGCCTCCGGCCAGGTCTTTCTGCTGGCGCAGCTTCATTAATCCCTTGATCTTGTTCTTCATGTTTTCACCCTCACCGCCAGCCATTGTACTGATTCAGGCCCCAAAAATCAAATGAGGGCTCCGGGAATGTGATGATGGAACCCCTGGGTTCGGTGATGAAGAGGCCCCCGGTCCGATCACCACAGCGGGTGATGCGATCGCGGCTGAAATCGTGATGAAAAGCGAGGTCATCACCGTCCGAACGCGTTCGGCATCACAATTGCGACGGGATCGTCATCACCGTTCGGTTCATTCGGCATCACCTTTACCCGGCTTGACATCCGCCGCCTATTTCATTACTATTATTTTCTGTTCTCTAACCCGTCCCGCGGCGGTCGTCCACGGGATTTCCGGCTGCGGCCGCTTAAGGAGGAAACGGCATGAAAGAAGTACAGAGCAATGATCTGAGAAATATCGCCCTTGTGGGTCACGGCCAGGCGGGCAAGACCAGCCTGGTGTCGGCGATTCTTTTCGATACCGGGATGGTGAACCGCCTTGGCAAGGTGGATCAGGGCAACACCGTCACCGACTACGATGAAGAGGAAACCGAACGCAAGATTTCCGTTCAGGCCGCCGTGGCCTTCGCCATGCGGGACAAGGTCAAGATCAACCTCATCGATACGCCGGGATTCTCCAACTTCATCTGGGAAGCCCGCCTCAGCCTCCGGGCGGTTGAAACCGGCCTGATGGTCATCAACGGCCAGGAAGGCGTGGAAGTGCAATCGGAAAAACTCTTCGATACCATGGAAGAATTGTCCAAACCGCTGATCCTGGTGGTCAACAAGATGAAAAAGGACCTGGCGGATTTCGATAAATCCATGGAGTCGGTCGTCGAATCCTGGGGCAAGAACGCCGTGGCCGTGCAGATGCCCATGGGCAAGGGAGCCGATTTCACCGGCGTGGTGGATCTCCTCTCCATGAAGGCCTATCGCTATGAAGGTGATGAAAAGGGAACCTTCAAGGCCGAGGATGTCCCCGGAGACATGGCGGATACCGCCCAGGCGAAACGGGAAGAGTTGATCGAAAAAATCGCCGAGAACAGCGAATCCCTCATGGAAAAGTACTTTGAAGAGGGCGACCTGTCTGCGGAAGAACTGGCCGAGGGCCTGCGCAAGGGCATTATGAGCCGTGATATATTCCCGGTTCTCTGCGCCGACGCGGTGGCCAATATCGGCATCCACCAGGTGGTGGATTTCATCGAAGCCTATGCCCCCTCTCCGGTGGACGCCGGTGAGGTGGCCGCCAAGGAAGGTACCGTCAAACCCGTGGCGGGAGATCCCCTGGCCGCTCAGGTCTTCAAGACCATCTCCGACCCCTTTACCGGCAAAATCACCATCATGCGTGTGTACGCCGGCACCTTCAAAGCGGATTCCACTTTTTACAACCTGTCCAAGCAGGTGGATGAAAGGGTGGGGTCGATCTTCCTGCTGCAGGGCAAGAATCCCGAGAACGTGCCCCAGGTGTTTGCCGGTGATATCGTGGCGGTGGCCAAACTCAAGGAAACCCAGACCGGTGATTCCCTGGGAGTCAAGGGCAAGTCCGTGATTTTCCCGGAATTCGTGTTCCCCATTTCATCTATCTCCTTCGCCATCGAACCCAAGTCACGGGACGACGAGAACAAGATCTCCAACGCCATGCAGCGCATCCAGGAAGAGGATCCCACCGTGCGTTCCGAGCGGGACGCCCAGACCAAGGAACTGGTGATCTCCGGTAACGGCCAGATGCACGTGGAGTTGGTGGTGAACAAGCTTAAAAGGCGTTACAGCGTGGAAGTCACCATGAAACCGCCCAAGATCCCCTACCTGGAAACCATCCAGGGGCACGCCGACGTAAACAAGAAATACAAGAAACAGTCCGGCGGCCGTGGTCAGTACGGACACGTGTTGATCAAGATGGACCCCCTGCCCCGGGGCGAAGACTTCGTGTTCGAGGAAACCATCTTCGGCGGTTCGATTCCCAGGAATTACGTGCCCGCCGTGGAGAAAGGTATCCAGGAAGCCCGGCGTACCGGCGTACTGGCGGGCTATCCGGTGGTGGACTTCAAGGTCAATCTCTACGACGGCAGTTACCATGAAGTCGATTCCTCGGACATGGCGTTCAAGATCGCCGCGTCCATGGCATTCAAAATCGCCATGAAGGCAGCCAAACCCACCCTGCTGGAACCGGTCATGAAAGTGGAAGTTTTCGTGCCCGAAGAGTTCATGGGAGATATCAACGGCTCATTGAGCGGTCGTCGCGGCAAGATCCAGGGCATGGAGCCCAAGGGCAAGAACATGGTGGTCAAGGCCCTGGTGCCCATGTCGGAAATGCTGGACTTCGATCCGCAACTGACCTCCATTACCGGCGGCCGGGGCTCCTACTTCATGGAATTCTCCCACTACGACCCGGTTCCCCACCAGCTGCAGAAAAAGATCATCGAGGAAGCCGTTCGCGAAGGCCGGGTCAAGGAAGAAGAGGAATAAGCCCCGCGGCGGCGGATCCTCATGGACGACCGCATTCTGGAAGCCCGGGACGTTGAAAAACGTTTCCGCCTGCCGGATCGCTCCGAACTGGTGGTTCTCAGCGGCCTTGACCTGCGGGTGGCGCCGGGCACCATGGTAGCGGTCACCGGGGCTTCGGGCAGCGGCAAGAGCACCCTGCTGCATCTCCTGGGGGGGCTGGACCGCCCGGACCGGGGCAGCATTCATTTCCGTGACCGCGATCTGGGTTCCATGAATCGGGCGGAGTTGGCGGAATTCCGCAATCAGCGCCTGGGATTCGTATTCCAATTCCATTACCTCATGCCGGAACTCTCGGTATTGGAAAACGTGGCTTTTCCCGGTCTGGTGACCCGGTTCAGCCGCAAAGAAGCCTATGCCCGGGCCCGGGAACGCCTGGAGGAGGTGGCACTGGCGGACAAAGTCCAGGTGATGCCCCATCAGCTTTCCGGCGGGGAACGCCAACGGGCCGCCATCGCCCGCTGCCTCATCAACGATCCGGACATGATCCTGGCGGACGAACCCACGGGCAACCTGGACTGGAAAACCGGGCGCCGGGTGTTCGAGCTGTTCCGCCGCCTGGCGGCGGACACCGGGCGCACCGCGATTGTGGTCACCCACAATGAAGCCCAGGCCCGGCTGGCGGATCGGCGCTACCACCTGGAAAACGGGCGCCTGTTAGAGGGAGACGGGGGAGAATAACCCTGATTGAGTTGATTGCGTACTCATACTATTACCGGCCCGCATGGACGGGGGAGAGGACCGGAATGCCTCGCGGAGTCCCTCCCGGCTTGCCGCCGGACATAACCCAAAAAGGAGGAAGAATATGAAACGTCGCATCCTGGTGGCCCTGGTATTGGTGGCCGCCACCTGGCTCACGGCCGCGGATTTCGACCCCGGCAAGTTTCAGGACCGGATCCACGAGTTTACCCTGGACAACGGCCTGAAGTTCATCCTGCTGGAAGACCATTCCGTGCCCATCGCCAGTTTCGTTACCTACGTCAATGCCGGAGGCAGTGACGAACGGATTGGTATTTTCGGTATTTCCCATTTTCTGGAACACCTGGCCTTCAAGGGAACCAGCGAAGTGGGCACCACGAATATCCAGGCGGAGCGCAAGCTGATGGCCAAAATGGACGCCCTTTTCGACCGTATCCTGGCGGAGAAAGACTGCCTGGAACCGAATGAGGAAAAGATCAAGGCCATGAACGCCGAGCTGGAAAAACTCAAGGAAGAAGCCGCGCAATACGTGGTGAGCAACGAGTTTACCTCGGTGCTCAAACGCAACGGCGTGGTGGGTCTGAACGCCGGCACCGGCAAGGACGCCACCATGTACTTCTACAGCCTGCCCTCCAACCGGCTGGAATTGTGGGCTTACCTGGAATCCGCGCGGTTCACCGATCCGGTATTCCGGGAGTTCTACAAGGAACGCGGGGTTATCCAGGAGGAACGCCGGGTGCGCACGGAAAACCAGCCCGTCGGCAAGCTCATCGAAGAGCTCCAGGGCATCGCCTTCAAGGACCATCCCTACCACGTGAGTGTTGTCGGTCCCATGAGCAACATCGATCACATCACCCGGGCGGATGTCAAAGCCTATTTCCGCCGCAACTACAACGCCGGCAACATGGTGATCGGCGTGGCCGGTGATGTCACTCCCAAGCAGTTGCGCAAAATGGCCAAAAAATACTTTACCCGTATCCCCAAGGGCAAGCGCAACAATCTGGTCTTCACCGACGAGAAGACCCAGCTGGGCGAAAAGACCATCACCATTTTCGAGGACAGTCAGCCCTGGCTGGTCATGGGGTATCACATCCCCTCGCTGCGTCATCCCGATTTCACCCGCTTCCAGGTACTCAATTTCATCCTCACCAACGGGCGCAGCTCGCGGCTGAACCAGCGCATGGTCAAGAAAGAGAAAACCGCCCTGGCCGTGGGTTCCATGGCCGGATTCCCGGGCAACAAGTACCCCAGCCTCTACCTCATGTTCGCCCTGCCCAACAGCGGCAAGACCACCAACGAACTCTTGGGAACCATCGAGGAAGAAATCGAAAAGCTGAAAAAGGAACCGGTATCCGCCGAAGAGCTGGATTCCGCCAAAACGCGGATGAAAGTGACCGTGATGCGGCAGATGAGCAACGACCTCTTTTTCATGCTGGGCCTGCTGCAGTCGGAAGTATTGCAGGGTTCCTGGCGCAAAGCCTTTGACGCCATGAAGGAGATCGACGCGGTTACCCCCGATGATATCCGTGAACTGGCCGGGAAATACCTGGTGCGTTCCAACCGTTCCATCGCCCGTATCGAGAAAAAGCAACAAGAAAAAGAGGAGGTGTCCGAATGAAGCGCCTCGCCATTATCATGATTCTCGCCGGTCTGCTGGCCATTACCCTGGCCGCCGCGTCCGGCCCGGATATAAACAAACTGCGTTACCCGGAACTCAACGATTTCACCCTGCCCCCCATTCACAAAGCGACCCTGGACAACGGCTTGCGCCTGCGGGTGGTACGCACCGACAAGCTGCCTCTGGTAGACATTCGTATCCTGCTGGACGGCGGCTCGGTTCATGATCCCGCCGACAAGGTGGGACTGGCCTCCCTGACCGCCGGACTCATGCGCATCGGCGGCACCAAAGAGTGGAGCGGTGACGAACTGGACCTCTACCTGGACCGCCGGGGCATCAACCTGGACGTACAGGCCGCGGATGACTACTACGTAGCCACCGTATCCTGCCTGCGCCAGGACCTGGACGCCGCGGTAGCGGCCCTGGCCCAGGTGCTGCGCTCCCCCCGCTTCGCCAAGGATAAAATGGACGAGATGCGCACCCGCCTCTCTTCCTCCATCGCCCGGCGCAACGACGAGCCCAACGGTATCGCCGCCCGGGAATTCAACCGGGTGATTTACGGCAACAACTCTCCTTTCGCCGCGGTCCTGGAGTACGCCCACCTGGCGGCCATCAAGAAGGCCGACCTGGAGGCGTGTCACCAGCGCTACTTCGCCCCCGGCAACATGCTGGCCGGTGTGGCCGGTCCCGTGGATCTGGAAGAGGTCAAGGCCGTGTTCCAGCGCCATTTCGGTGACTGGAAGCATAAGGCTGAAGTCCCCGCGTATCCCAGGGTCAAGACCGATCCGCGGACCGCCCGGGTATTCATGGTAGAGAAATCCAACCTCAACCAGAGCACCATCCACATCGGCCACCTGGGCTTCACCCGGGACCTGGAAGCCGAACCCGCCCAGAAGGTATTCAACGCCATTTTCTCCCAGGGCATGAACTCCCGGCTCTTCTCCAAGGTGCGCACCAAGATGGGCCTCACCTACGGCGTGGGCGGCGGTATCGAAACCGCGGAGCGCCATCCCGGCGTCACTTCGTTCTTTACCTTCACCAAGTCCGCTTCCTCCATCAAGGCCGTTAAGGCCATCCTGGCGGAAGCCGACAAAATCCGCGCCGAGGAGGTTACCCCGGAGGAATTGAAGGACGCCAAGGATTACTATATCAACTCCTTTGTGTTCCGTTTCAGCAGCCCTGAAAAGATCCTGAACAGCGAGCTGAATCGGGAATTCTACGGTCTGCCCGAAGGCTATTCCCAGCGTATGCTGGAAGCCATCAAAAAGGTGAC
>Ga0272442_10012216_pt1 | contig 10397 bp, 12 predicted proteins | sample SSMForm2O_FD_200262 | JGI IMG/M metagenome (GOLD analysis project Ga0272442, IMG submission 200262) | Marine sediment archaeal communities from Little Sippewissett salt marsh, Falmouth, MA, United States - SSM-Form-2O | ecosystem: Environmental > Aquatic > Marine > Wetlands > Sediment ... | reverse complement strand
CCCCACCTTCTAATGCAAAACATATGGCCGATGCTTCTTCTTTAGCAAAATTAGCAGTTATACCTAATACTGGACATATGAGTAATCTAGAAAACCCGCAACAATTTAATGCAGCTCTACATACTTTTTTAGCACAAAAAGAAAAAGAGAAAAAGGGAATTTAACTGAGTTCTGGGACGAAACAGAAATACCAAATATCCCATTCCTCTGAAGTACTACTGCCGTTTGTGTCTTCAGCAGTAATATTCATCGTGAAAGTTCCCAATCCAGGTCCAATCCATTGGCCTTCAAAGCATTCTGTTTCTTCATTATATTCCATGATGCGTTCTACTTCACCATCGACATACAAGGTGACATTGATGTCTTCTGGATCGTCTTGATCATCGGTGATCTCGGCTTGAACAGGCCGGACACGAAACCCACCAAAACCCATGGTATCAGCAATAAGATCCAGTCTGGTTTGAAAAAGTTTAATTCCTGAAAAATGGAAATACCCAATCTCTGGATTTACCAAGGTTATCTCCGGTGGTGTATTCTCATCAAGAACAACAGCTTGACTATGTGCAAAACTCATGAGACACATGAGGACACATACGCCAATAAATAGAGCTTTTTGTTTCATTCTTCATTACTCCCCCTATATATGTTATCAATACCCTTATACTATATAATAGTTCCTATTTAATAATAAGGAAAAAATAGAATAAAACGGTCAAATAATAAAAAAATCTCTTTTTCGTCTAGTTTTTATCCAATGACTCAAAAAAAGGAGAAAGATCCACATTCCCACCGCTAAGAATGACCCCAATGCGTTTATTCTTGACTAAGAGATGATGAGAGCATACTCCTGCAAACCCAACTGACCCTGAAGGTTCAACCACTAGTTTCATACGCATCCATAAAAACTTCATTGCATCGATGATTTGCTGTTCACTCACGGTAATGATATCATCTACATGTTGTTGAATCAAAGAAAACGTCAGCGGACTTAATGAGGTACGTAATCCATCTGCGATTGTGTCTGGATATGTACTCGGTTGCAGTTTCTTTTGTTGTAGAGACCGAGCGGCATCATCAGCTCGCGCGGGTTCTACACCAATGACAGAGGCTTTGGGAAGCATTCCTTTTGTTGCTAGAGAAGTACCACTAATCAATCCTCCTCCACCAACAGGACAAAATATCATATCAAGATCACCAACTTCCTGAATCAGTTCATAGGCTGCAGTCCCTGCTCCAGCAATAATGTCTTCATCATCATAAGGGTGAACCAAGGTATATCCATGTTTTTGTTGAAGGTGTGAACAAACGCTTACTCGATCCTCCACTGAATTATTACAAAAAACGACTTCAGCCCCATATCCTTTGGTCGCTGCTACCTTGATAGATGGAGCATTCTTTGGCATCACAACAACTGCTTTGATACCTAATTCCTTTGAAGCAAGAGCAACAGCTTGTGCATGATTGCCACTAGAATGAGTGATAATTCCTTTTGCTTTATCTTTATCAGATAGAAGAAGGAGTTTGTTATAGGTCCCTCGAAATTTAAAAGCGCCTCCTCGTTGAAAATTTTCACATTTCAAATAGATTTCAGCTTGAACCAAGTTATTCAGAGTTCTAGAAGTCATTACCGGTGTTTTATTACTACCATCTTGAATCCGGTCATAAGCAGATTGTATATCAGAGAAGGTTACCATAGGGGTTCCTATAGAACATTCTGATGTATAAAATCATTCCTTAAAGAAAAAAAAGAAAATGGGTTACTAATCATATTTTGTGTAATTTCCATGCATATAAAACGTAGGTCCAATAATGAGATTTAAACGCCAATAAAAAGCTGTCTCATTCACACCGCCAAGACCAGTAATCCATGTACCATTCCCAGTTTCAATATCTCCTACAACACCAAGAAGAAACGGACCAAGAGCGATAGCTTTGATGTAAGATGTAGCATTGGTAGCATTATTTTCTGCAAACACTCCTTCTATTCTTGCTAGGAATTTATCTGAATAATATCCTTTCATCCATCCAGATGGTGGTAACGGCACTCCAAAAGCATTTACACCCCATACACCAGAAAAATTCCCTGTTGCCCAGTCTGGTAGCGTTTCATTGTCTATTGAAGAGACATACGGTATTTGATCGGTTGAGGGCAGCATGGGATGATAAATTTGTATTGCAGTTACTGATGAGACACATAAAAAAAGTGTGATACCTACAATAATAATGATGTTTTTTAAATTCAAATTATATTCCCCCTTATTATTTGAAATTACTATAAAATTCTAATATATTAAAGTATTTGCTGTTTTTTAAAAGATAGTAATGAATTTGAACAAAATGTTTAAATACCACAAATGATAAGAATATTAACACGTGTTAATTTTAAAGAGTAATGATATGAAACGAGGAGAAATTATGGAAAAGAAAAGACTATATGAAAACATCATAGCAGCACTCATTATAGTTTTCATCCTTTCATTGAGTGGATGTCTACAAGGACCTATTGAATTAGATGGTGTTGAAGTCAGAGAATATGAAGGAGAAGATCTCTCCTCAATTCAGGATTTTCGTGAAAACTCAATCAAAGGACCACAATATGTTAACAAATCAACCTACATGTTAGAAATCACAGGTGAGGTGAACCAAGAGCAAGCATACAGGTATGATGACGTCCTTGATCTATTCACAAATTACAAAAAAGTCATCACGCTCTTTTGTGTGGAAGGATGGAATGTCAACATTCTTTGGGAGGGAGTGCTTGTTGCAGATCTAATTGAGACCGCTGATCCAACGGCCATTGCTGATACGGTTATTTTTCATGCAGCAGATGGCTATACCACTTCTTTACCATTAGAATATATCCAGAATAAGAGTATTCTACTAGCATATAAAATGAATAATCTCACATTGCCCCCTGAACGAGGGTTTCCGTTTCAACTCGTTGCTGAGAGTAAATGGGGATATAAATGGATTAAATGGGTCACCGAGATTGAACTATCAGACAATGAAGCCTACCGAGGGTATTGGGAACGACGTGGGTATGCAAATGATGCAGATTTAAACGAAAGCTTCTTTGGAGACTAATATGAAAAAATGGATGATCTTCACCCTTGATGTTATCATCCTTTTTCTTTTTCTTGTCATAGGGATCACAGGATTACTGATTTACCCAGGATTATTGCAACTCTTTGGATTCAATATCGCCTCATTCCCAAAATATTACATTTATGAGGTACACCATTGGTTTGGTCTGGTGATGCTGGTTCTTGCCAGCATTCATATTGATATGCATTGGAAATGGATTAAAACAATGACCAAACGAGTTCTGAAAAGACAACCGTTGAAAGCAAAAAAAACAAAACGCTCCCTGATAAATTATGGTGTGGATATTGGATTAATGATTTCTTTTCTTATCGTGTTTATCACGGGAATCATTAAATTCCGAGGGTTTACCTCATGGACACAAATCAATCCTCGCATTCTGCCTCTGTATCAAATCTCCATTCTTCATGATAACGCTGGAATCCTTGCGCTCCTCTTTTCAACAATCCATTTATTCCTTCATAGAAAATGGTTACTGAAAACAGCGAAATCTCTTCATCAACAACTACAACCAGCAATGATGAAACATAAAACAGTGATCGTAGGTGTACTATCATTCATCCTGATTTTAAGTGGTGTATTGGCCATTGGTATACCGTTGACTTCCTCTGGAGTGACTAATGAAGTTGATGGCGATCATAGCATAACAATCGAAGGCATTGGAACGTTTACTTATCCATCAGATGCAATCACACCTGTACGGGATGATATTTTCACAGACACCAGTTTTTCGTTATATGCTATTCTGGTGTACCTTGACGAGCAAGGAGAGATCAATGTAGAATCTCATTTTGACGAGACCATGAATACGTATGTTATTGATGCGATCAATGGAAGAGAGCATTGGTGGTACGAAGCATACTATGATGGTGGATGGCCAGAAACCAATGTCTTGCGAATGGATCATTATCCTTTCAAACAAAAAACTACTCTCAAGCTCTTTCAAACAACAGAGGAGCATCTTCAATCAATTTACTCAGTCTTCCAAGAAGAAATCCAACGAAAAAAGACCTATGAAACAACTCTTGTTATCCCACGAGTCGTTATTGAAATACCATCTGAAACCTTAGAATTCTCCAATATCGAGGTTACCCCTCATAATAAACGAAATGATCTCTTTGAAGAAGGTGTCATCACTGCATTAGATGTAATCATGTCTCTGGCAGATCAAGGAGAACTCACCTATGAATTAAACTGGTATGATAGTATTGGCTCAGCAGAAATTGTACGAAATTATTTTGTGGACAGCATCAATGGAGACACTGCCTTTATGCGATGCGGATATGTCTATGAAGAAGGATCCTATAAGTATCAGGGATTCACTGGTAACCATATCCATATCCCTGCTGATGCCCGGGCCCTTAATGCTCCAGAGTATGTCTACTGGTTCTGGATCTGCATCTAAAAGTAAAGAAGCTATGTTGTCTTTTTTTGCAATACCTGAACCGCTTGTTGAATGTCAGGTGCTTTCATAATAAATGAACCAGACACAAACAAATTTGCTCCTGCATCATGAACAAGAGCTATGGTCTGATCTGTAATACCACCATCAACCTCTATATCTAACTCTGGATATTGCTGACGAAGTTCAACGATTTTATTCATCATCTCAGGTAAAAAAGGACTGCCATAAAATCCAGGATTCACGGTCATAACAAGCACTTCCTCTATCTGATCAATGAAATCAAAAACAACAGAAAGTGGTGTCTCAGGATTGAGGACAACGCCTGCTTTTTTCTTCATATCATGAATCATAGCAAAAACAGGATCAAGATCTCTGACTGATTCATAATGGACAAGAATCGTATGCACCTTCTCTCCATGTTTTTGAATCCAGTCTAATGGGTCCTGTACCATAAGATGAGCCTCATACTTACATGATCCTTGAGGCATCTGTAAATCAAAAAATAAGGACGTGTTCGGAACAAATTTATTATCCATGACATCGAGTTGAACCCAGGTTACATAAGATTTTACTTTGTTTATTGCTGCATCAAGTTCGTTTTGATCTTTGGCAATTATTGCAGGTATTATCTGTTTTTGTAAACTCATCATATCAGCCTCATGGTGTTGTCTTTTTTTCTTGTTTTAAAATCTGTCGAGTCTCCCTTTTGTAGTCCTCAACATTGGGTTGATCAAACGGATTTACCTTTAGTAACGCACCAAGATACATCATCTCCATCATCTTCATCTGCATTACTTGACCTAATGAAGATGCTGTTTTATCAGGTAAGATAATCTCTGCATATGGTCGGTTCTTTAGTTGATACGCTCGTTGAGTCCCCGTGTAAATCGCGTTCATAATCTCATGCAAAGACCGTTGTTGAATATCAGAAACCAACGCATCATACTCTTGAAAATCTGGAAGAGCAACTGAGTATTTGTTCGCAGTCACTCGAATAAAGGTGGTAAATTTATCAACAGGGCCACCAAGATATAACTGAGCCATGGAATGTAAATCTGATGACCCAATGGAAACCGTTGGCGTCATCCCTGTGAAGACTTCACTGCCATCACGGGCGAATTGTTTGCCAATGCTTTCCCCCATGAGCTGTCGGTACCATTTCCCAAAGGATTCAAGATCCTGACTAAATAAAAACGTATCATGAATATTTTTACCATTTGTATAATGAAGATATAAAAGAGCAGCACTGATTGCAGCAGGGTCAGCACCAAGCTCCTTGTCAAGACACTGATTCCTCATGTCCAACCCCCCCTGCACAAAGGCATCAATATCAACACCAATCATGCCTAACGGAAAAAGACCAACAGGAGAAAACACAGAAAACCTGCCACCAACATGCTCTGGGATGACAAGAGTGTCAAATCCTTTTTCTAATGCAAGATTCCAAAACTTTGAATCTTTGACTGTGGTCACAACAACATATTTTTCATAGTCTTGTGTATAGCGTTGCAGTAACGCAATGAGAACCTCAAAATTAGCAATTGTCTCTGTTGTTGTACCAGATTTACTGATGCCATTAAGGAGAATATTTCCACCGTTCTGAAGAACAGGGGTGATTAGTGAGATGACATCCTGGAGTCGGTCAGCATCAACAGTATCAACAAACAGTATTTTCACAGGTGGTTGTTGTTGATTATACAAGGATCCCTGCAAGGCCTCCTGCACTGCAACAGTCCCTAGATGGCTTCCTCCGATACCAGCTACGATGACATATGTTGGATGCAAGTGCTGTTTCTTCTGGACAAGTTCTTTGACGTTTTGCAGCATCTCTTTGTCAGAAACAAGCGAGAGAGATGCTCGTTCATCATTATATTCTTGTGTCAATGCTTTATGCATGGAGGATCGTTCTTCAGAAAGTTGCTGAATTGTAGAAACAAGTTCATTTGTCTCGATGAGACTATACTCATAGGAAAAAGATACTTCTTTCATTTCTTTTCCTCTTGAAATTCGACTTTATATTTTTTAAAATTCAGGCAAATATTATCACCACGAAGGAATCCCTCATAGAATTTCTTAATGACTTTCATGGTTTCTTGATAATCCTCAGCATAAATCAGTAATTCCATATCTTTTTTATCAAGTAAACCTCGTTTTAAAGGATACTTTGAAACCCATTGAAGAAAGGCATTCCATTGCTCACCCATGAGAATAATGGGAATATGACAGATATGTTTCACTTGCACTAGTTGCCAGGTATACATGAGCTCAAGTAAGGTTCCTACACCACCAGGAGCGACAACGACAGCATTGGACAGGGCCATGAAAGTATCTAAACGATTGGAAAAACGATGGAACTCTTGTTTGACATCAAGATGTCTATTCGGTTTTTGCTCATGAGGAATAGTGATATTTAATCCTATACACTTGCTAGTATCATCGGTTCTCCCATCACAATGACCTTTACTTGCTGCAAGCATCAAACCTGGTCCACCACCCGTCACAATATCAATGTTTTCCTGTGCAATCAATTTTGCGAGCTCATAGACCTCCATGAATTCTGGATCACCAGGGCGAATACGTGCAGAGCCAAAAATGGTAACACGAAAGTGTTTATGATACGGGTCATTTAAGGGGTCAATTTCAGACATATTTATGCTTTTTTCATCTGTTGCATTAACGCAACATATTCAGGGACAATATCGTTGGTGAATTTCTTCATGCCCTCTCGTGTTTTTGGATGTGAAGCAAGCTCACGTATCACTCCAAAAGGAATCGTGGCAATATCAGCACCTATAAGAGCTGCTTCACGCACCTGACGGACATTCCGCATTGAAGCCGCCAGAACTTCTGTTTTGATGTCATAATTTGTATAAATCTGGATGATCTGTTCCACTAGTTCGATTCCAGAGACGATGCCATTATCATCTAAAATCGTATGTTCAGTGTACCATCCCTCCATGGGAAAATAATCATCTTTATCAAAGATAATTTCATTTTGTGATCGAATATAATCATCGATTCTCCCAGCAAAGGGACTGACAATAGCAGCTCCAGCTTTTGCTGCAAGTAATGCTTGTTCAGGGGTAAATATCAAGGTACAGTTCACTGGTATCTTGGCTTTTGATAGTTCTTTAATCGTACGTATCCCCTCAAAATCGTTACCATCTCTTTTTTCAAAGGAGGGATTGACAGGTATTTTGATATACACATTCTGTGCAACAGGGTTAAACATCTTATAGAGCTGCTTTGCCTGGCGAACCATGCCTTCATAACTTGTCTCTGTGACTTCAAGGCTTACCGGTGTTCCTTTCGCTGTCTTCAGGATTTTTTTTAGATATGAATCTAGCGTGATTCTTTTCCCTTCATTCTGTAATTTCTGCACTGCTTTTTTTAACAAGGATGGATTGGTAGTCACACCATCTGCTATGCCAAAAGCATAAGATTGTTCAATTTCATCAAGTCGAGCTGAATCAATAAAGAGTTTCATCGAGGTACCTCCTCCACTGACAGGTGCATACTATATGCGTCATAAATAGTTTTGGCATTTACCTATTGAATCTTCATCTGAACAGGGTTTAATTATTAATCAAGGAAACCTGCTGCAAAACATGCTCCAAGTAAGCTTATATCATAATTCTTAATAAGATAGATGGGGATTGTCTTCAACAGATCTGTTCTATTAAATGATTGGAGAAACTCATCAAGAAAGAGAGAGGATTGAAAAAGGTCATGATTCTTTATAGCTATCCCACCAGCAATATAGATACCACCTGTTGCTAAAGCATCGAGGGCAAGATTCTTCGCACATCGTGCATAGAATCGGGTGAACCAATCAAAGGTTGTTTTACAGGTTTCATCAATAGTTCGATACTGTGAAATCAAAGGTGCTTTTATTGGACTTTTATCAATACGTTGAGTAATTTCAGATGTAGGATACTCATCAGTCTGTCGCAGATAAGAATAGATGTGAGATAATCCATTGCCGGAGAGGACATCTTCATAGCGAAGTGGTTGCTTTCGGTGAAGTAGTTGTTGAATCCAGCTACTCATATCTACTTCGTCTTGTGAATATAAAGGAAGATCACTATGTCCTCCTTCACTGGGGAGCGGGATATATACCTCATGCGTTGCATCAAAGGAGAGTATGGTTTTTCCCAGCCCGGTTCCTGCTCCTAGAACAGCTTTAGTTTCCTTGTTGTTTTCAGTTGACGGTTTATTAATTGTGATAAGATCTCCTTGGGACTCATGATCTATTTGATTTATCCCATAGCCTATAGTTTGAAAATCATTGAGAAGAAAAACATGATCCAATGAGGTATGTTGAATGAGATCTAATCTGTTGATACTCCATGAAGCATTTGTCAGTTGAACCCTACTCATATCAGATGATATTATTCCAGCAGCCCCAATACACGCTTTTTGAATATCTATATCAAAGTGTTGTTTAGCGTACTGAAGTGCTTGATCCATTGCAGGTAGAATACTGGTGAGATGATCCGTTTGAAAATGAAGAGAACAAATAAGAGAGGGCACCTTCTTTAGAATACCTGCAACTGCGATATCGGTATGTGTTCCACCAACATCAACACCCAGAACATACATGGGAAAAGATGAACTTTTAGATTCATTAGCATAGGTGGACACAGTAAAAGCTGGGATCTCTTCTTTATTCATACAAAAAGGAACAACTTCTCTTTTTTCAATGTTATTCCTCAATTGACTATAGTTACGTTATTACGATGCATTAAAGTGAGATTTCTTTTTCAATAACATGCGTTGTTGTTTTCTCTAACCCCTTGATGTTTTGAAGATGAGAATTAATTTTCATTAAATCCTCCAGGCTTTTTACTCCTACACGGACGACGATATCATAGGCTCCCGCTATCACCGATACTTTTTCAACGTGCTCAAGAGAACGAATATCTCGAATTGCCTGATCGGAAAAACCAGGTTTCATTGTCACTAGGACATACGCATGCATCATGGTTCTATCAACACCGAGTGGAGCAGCCGAATACAAGACCTATGTAATAAAGTTAATGGATGTACAAGCCACCATTAACATGTATCGTTTCTCCGGTGATGTAGCTTGCATGATCGGATGCAAGAAATACACAAACAGAAGCAACATCCTCGGGTGTTCCAAGTCTTCCTAACGGTATTTCGCTGGCTCGCTGCTTTCGTTTTTCTTCAGAGTAAGCAGCAATAAGATCCGTATCAATCGTCCCTGGTGCAACCGCATTGACTCGTATATTTTGAGGTGCTAATTCAAGAGCAAGACTTCTCATAAAACCTAGCATCCCTGCCTTTGAGGTTGCATAATCTGCTCCATGCGGCGTTCCTTTAAACGCGAGTTGTGAGGAGATAAAAATAATACTACCACCCTTTTCCATATGAGGAAGAGCAGTATGTACAAGATGAAAACAACTATCTAAATTGACAGCAAGAATCTTTTTCCATTGCTCGAACGTCAATGTGTCAACAGTTCCTCGTTGATAAATGCCAGCGTTATGAACTAGAATATCAAGATGGTCATAATGATCTATTAAAGAATGAATCATTGATTCAACTTGTTCTTTCTTTGATACATCAGCTTGCAGCAGGATACCTTTGTTTTTCAATAATTGTTGAGTATGCTGGGCTTGTTGCATATTTTTATGATAATTAATACCAACAGCAGCTCCCTGTTCACTGAGTTGAAGAGCAATCGCTTTGCCTATGCCTCGAGAGGCCCCTGTTACTAGTGCAGTTTTCTTTTTTAGCAACATAGAACGTCAATAAAACAGAGGTAGTAAAAAACTTATGGTTTTGTATAGAAAAAAGAAGAAATCATTTTAACATGGCGTTATATTTGGTTGTGGGAAACACATTGTTTCACCCACCTGATATA
>Ga0272442_10012214_pt1 | contig 10398 bp, 6 predicted proteins | sample SSMForm2O_FD_200262 | JGI IMG/M metagenome (GOLD analysis project Ga0272442, IMG submission 200262) | Marine sediment archaeal communities from Little Sippewissett salt marsh, Falmouth, MA, United States - SSM-Form-2O | ecosystem: Environmental > Aquatic > Marine > Wetlands > Sediment ... | reverse complement strand
TGCGCGCAGCCCTCACCGCTTCGTTATATGAAACCATGGCGGCGATATTGCCCCCGGCTCCGGGTATGATGCCCACGATGGTGCCGATGACCGCGGAGCGAATCATCAGGAGGGGTTTGCGCACTATACGGATGAGCACCCTCTGAAGCACCCGCCGCTGGCGGCGGTAGGGAATGGCGGTGTACTGCTCCGCCTTGCGCTCGACCATGCCGAGCACCTCGGGGATGCAGAAAAAACCGATGAGAGCGGGAATCAGGGCGATGCCGTTTTGCAGGCTGATCGATCCGAAGGTGAATCGAACCGAACCCTCGATAGGCGCGATACCGATCATGCTCAGCAGAAGGCCGAAAGCCCCGCCGATCAGGCCTTTGAGGATCGACTTGGTGGAAAGGGTAGCGATGATAGTCAACCCGAAGGTGGTGAGCCAGAAGAACTCCGGCGGTCCGAAGCGCAGGGACAGGCGTGAGAGCGGAGGGGAGAGGAACAGCAGGAACAGTACTCCGATCAGGCCGCCGAACACCGAGGCCATGGTGGCCGTTGCGATGGCCAGGTAGGACTGGCCCCGCCGGGCCATGGGGTGACCGTCGAACGTGGTGGCGATCGCCGATGGGGTGCCGGGAGTGTTGAGCAGGATCGCCGAAAAGCTGCCTCCGTAGATCGCCGCCACGTAGATGGCGCCCATCAGGATCAGGCCGTGAACCGGCTGCATGGTGAAGGTGAAGGGCACCAGCAGGGCAATGGCCATGGTGGCCGTCAGCCCCGGCAGGGCTCCGACCACGATGCCGGCGACCACGCCCAACAGGACCAGCAGCAGGTTCGTGGCCGTGAACAGACTGGTGAGAGAGGTGACTAACAGTTCATTCATGCCGATTCTTTCCACTCGCGATAAGGCAGCTCCCTTGGGAGCTGCTCATACCACGAGTCTTATGCGACGGATAGGATGCCGGTGTTACTGGATCTCTCCCAGCGTACGCAGGGCGTCCTCCATCTCCTTTTTCTTGTTGGCGATGTAGCGCGTGTACTCCGCGGATTTCATGTACTGCATCACGAAACCCAGCTCCTCCATCTTGGAGACGAAGCTCGGCTTGCGGGTAACCTTGTCGAAGGCTTCCTCCAGAGTGCGGATGATGCTCTCCGGTGTACCCGGAGGAACACAGACGCCTCTGTCGATCCCGGCTGTCATGTTGACGCCCTGATCCTTGAAGGTCTTGACTCCGGGAAGGGCGGGGAAGGGTTTCTCCGTACCGATGGCCAGGACGATGATCTCCTCCCTGTGCCCGACCAGATCGTCGGAGTTGGCGAACAGGGCCTGGGTATGTCCGCCCAGGAAGTTGGCCACCGACGGAGCCGCTCCGGTGGAGGGGATATAGGTGAACTTCGCGCCGGTGAGGTACTCCAGCTGCAGCAGCGCCAGGTGGTGACCCGAGTGGGTTCCCGAACCGCCCACGGTAATCGTCCCAGGGTTGGCCTTTGCGTAGGCGACGAACTCATCCAGGGTCTTGTAAGGGCTGGATTTGAGAACGGCCAGTCCGATCGGAGTGGTCTGAAAGCAGTACAGCGGAATCAGATCTTCGGTCTGGTAGCCGGCGTCCTCCCGCACCAGCGGCTGGATGATGATGTGGGGGATGTTGTTTCCGGAAATGGTGTAGCCGTCCGCTTCGGTCTTGACCAGATTGGCCCAGGCTACCGCTCCCCCGGCCCCGGGCATGTGCTTGATGACCACGCTGGTCCCGAGGACTTCCTCCAGGTCAGCCTTCTGGTATTGAGCCGTGATGTCCGACTGTCCGCCGGGATTGAAGGGGATAATATAGGTCACCGGCTTGGCGGGGTAATCTTCTCCCTCCGCCTGCCCCCCTGCTGCGGCATAGCCGGCGGATAGAACCAACAATGCGACAGCCAGCCCGAGTACGCCTGCGTAGCGAAAGACTGAGTTTTTCATCTTCATACTGGTTTTCTCCTTAGTTTTTGGTGGATGTGAGGTATCCTAACCAAGAACCAGTGATCTGTAAAGGTATTGTGCTCGTTCAGGATATGGGAAACCGGGCGGCTTGAGGGCAAATATTGTGGGTCGAGCAGAAGTGTGGGATCAGGGAAGTTGGGTTCCCTGATCGGCGAGGAAGGCCCGGACCCGCTGAAATGAGGGAAGTCCGGACTGCCCGCCGAGCCGGGTGCATTTCACAGCAGCCACGGCGCTTGCAAAAACGACAGCTTCTCTCAAAGTATAGTTGCGGCTGAGGGCGAATAGAAAGCCTCCATGGAAGCTGTCCCCGGCCCCGGTGGTATCCACAACCTGGACCGGAAAGGCCGGCACCGAGAAGCTGTGCCCTTCCCTCACCAGGACGAAGGCGCCCCGCTCGCCCAGGGTCTGGATGACAGCCCTTGCGCCGTAGCCGAGCAGTGCTTCGGCAGCCTGTTGCACCCCATCGCTGTTGGTGAATCTGCGAGCGAAGGGCAGGGAGGGAATCACGTAGTCCGCCAGGCCCAGGAGGATTTCGATCTTAGGGTCCCGCTGGTTCTGTCCGATGTCCAGGGTGATCTGGATTCCCATCTGTTTAGCCTGTTTGGCCAAATCGACAGCCGTATCCATCCAAAACCCATCCAGGTGCAGGTAACCGGCCCCGGAGAGTATCTTCCCGAAATCCTCCTGAGGGATCTCCAAAGCTCTATCTCTCTGGACCCCGGGTTCGTGGATGATGGTGCGTTTTCCGCAGTGGCTCTCCACCAGAATGAAACTGAAAGCGCTCCGCCGGCCGGCAAGAACCTGTACGGAAGTGGTAATGACGCCCTCGGCCGCAAAACGCTCCAGGGCGCGGAGGCCGTTCGCATCGTCTCCCACCGCACCCAGAAACTCCGTTTGCGCTCCCAGCCTGGATGCCGCCACCAGGGCGGTGGCGGCCATTCCCCCCTGTTCGACCCGGTAGTCCTGCAGGCGGATCACCTCGTCGCTGCCGGGAATATGATCGACAACGCCTATCTGATCGGTGGTGACACCGCCAAGCCCAAGGATCCGGTTCATCCCGCCGAGAGTGTGCCGGTCCGGCTATCCCCCGCGGTATAGGATTCCAGGGTCTTTGCCAGCTCCGGAGGAACGAAGGCCTGCATGCGGGTTCCCTCCTCGCCCTCCTGAAACCACTGCACCGAGCCCTGGCTGAAGATCTTGCTGCGCAGGGCGCCTTCAGCATAGGGGATGATCAGGTCCATGGAGACCAGAGACTTGCGAAGTACTCCCTCCACAGAGGACAGCAGCTCCCCGATTCCGGTGGCCTTCAGCGCGCTGACCTGCAGCGCGCCGGGGAGGAAGGAACGGGTCATCCAAACGGGCACCGCGTCGATCTTGTTCCAGACCTGCAGTGTCGGTTTGTCCGCTATTCCGAGATCTGCGAGAATCGATTGAACCGCTGCGATCTGTGCCTCCACCTGGGGATGGGTAATATCCACGACGTGGATGAGCAGATCCGCCTCCCCGATTCCCTCCAGAGTCGCTCGAAAGGCGGCGATCAGATGATGGGGCAGTTTCTTTATGAATCCGACCGTGTCGGCGAACAGCACCTCAGTGCCCGCGGGTAATCGGACCCGGCGAGTAGTGGGATCCAGCGTGGCGAACAGCTGGTCCGCCACATAAGCCTTGGGTGGTTCACTTGCAGATTGGCCGTTACCGCCAAACTGTGAAGGATAGCTGAGGGCGTTGAGCAGGGAGCTTTTTCCCGCATTCGTATAACCGACCAGGGCGATGGTCCGCAGTCCTTTGCGCTTTCTCTGGCGGTAGTGATGGTGACGTGCGCCGCGTACATCTTCCAGCTCCTTGCGCAGATCGGCGATTCGTTTGCGAATCAAGCGGCGGTCGGTTTCCAGTTGAGTTTCTCCGGGTCCCCTGAGGCCCACGCCGATGGCTCCCCCGGCCCTTCCACCGGCCTGGCGGACCAGATGTCGCCACATGCCTGTCAAACGGGGTTGCAGGTACTCGTACTGAGCCAGCTCGACCTGAATCTGTCCCTCCCTGGTGTGGGCGTGCTGGGCGAAGATATCCAGAATCAAAGCGGTGCGATCCAGCACTTTAATCTCATCCCCAAGGGTCTTCTCGATGTTCCGCTGCTGCCCCGGACTCAGCTCATCATCGAAGATGAGCAGGTTCAGATCCGGATTGAAGGCGAGTTCCTGCCGCAGCTGCTCCAGCTTTCCCTTGCCCACGTAGGTTACCGGGTCTTGCTGAGCCCTTTTTTGAACGATCCTTCCCTCCACTTGGATGCCGGCGGTGTCCGCCAGCTGGGTGAGCTCGTCCAGAGAGTCATCGGCGTTCCAGAGGCGATGACCGTTACGAATGTCCGCGGCAACGAGAAGTGCTTTTTCTGCTCTGCTGGAGGATTTTACGTCTACAAGTCTAGACATAGAGCTTGATGAGCTGAACAAAGTGGTACAACTTCTGATAGTTGTGGGTGAACAGCTGCCCCATGTCCCGCTTGGAACGGGTGCCGATCTCCCGCCAGTTGAGGATCATCTGCGGATTTGGCCGCTTATAGTCCTCATACAGCTGTTTCAACACCTTGCCGAGGGTAATCGTAGCCTGGCAGGAGCGAACCAGCATATTCCGCGCTCCATCGTTGATTTTTTTCAGACTCTTGCGGGCCATGTATTGAGCCTGGGGATTCTTGTCGGCCCGGGAGACCATGCCATGCAGCCGTCGTCCCTCTTCCTGTTCCTCGCTGATCCTGGCGTCAAAGCCGTCGATCTCCTTCGCCAGATCCTGGAGTTGATGGAAACTGTCGGACAGCAGCTTCGACGGGCCATTATCTGTCCACTTTGCCGGGATGAGCAGCAGTTCCACCAGCTGTCGGAGATCACTGAGGACGATATCCTTTAGGAAGGCCTGCAGGCAGTTCAGGGGCAGGGTCAGGGTATATCCTCCCAGACCCTTTTTGGCGAACAGCTCGTTCGTCTCTTCGGTGTAGTTGATAAGCCTGTTGTATGAGGCGGTCCCGAATAGAGTTTTCAACAGATTCTGGATTTTGCTGCTGCGCTGCTGTTTGGAGATCTTCTGCAGGGTCAGGTCGATCTGGCGTCGGGTGTCCGATAGAAAATTGTCGACAATATTCGCCGTTTCGCCTTTGAGCTTTGGTTTATAGAACGGATCCTCTTTGATGAGCTGTACCAGCAGTTCCAACTCCCGGGTTCTGCGCAATTTACGGATCATGGTCAGGAGCTTCCGCCAGACATCTTTGGCCACGATTTCGGTGCTGCGGTAGGCACGCAGCATATCCCACAGGGCGTTCCAATTCTGAGCGGGATCGAAAACCGGCAGGATCTCGAGAAACTCCTGCAACTCATCGCTCAAGTGCTCTGCATTTGTGCTTTCGAAGCGCGGAGCGTAGTTGCTTGTTCCCTCGGGAAGGTGCGGGTCGAATTTCCTCAAGAAGTAGTGATAGTCGAAGTGGATCAGATTGAGCAGGATGGACAGAGCTTGGTAGGTCTCATTGATCTCTCGGGTGCGATTGATGTCGAAACAGGCGAAAAAATCCCGCGTTTCGTTGTTTATCTCGGTGACCAGGCGCTGATAGTCAGTACTTTTCGCCCGCTCCTGGATGACCTCCTCACTCAGCCGTTCCTTCAGGGCCAGCTGATCCTTGTTGAGCACGCTTTCGATGACAATGGTCTTCAGAACTTTGGAGGATTTGGCGTGCTGCAGTATCTTCTGCGCCGGAGCGAAGGCCATGTAGAACTCATACATCAGTTTGGCCAACCCCGGTTCGACCTTTCCCGTTTTCGTGTTGTAGTACTTGGCGCCGATCTTGCGCAGTGTTTTGGCGACGGCCTTGAGCATACGCTTTTTCTCTTTTTGGGGATCGAGAGTCCCCGCGAAGAGATCGGCCAGCTTCTTCATAAATCCGGCTTGGGATTTGTCGCCGTTTTTGCCGCCTTTCATGGCAATAGGGTAAAGAAAACCCAACCCGCTGTCAATTCACCGGACATTGCTGCGCTGCGAGGATTCGGCTATTATGGTGAATCATGTTTCGTCGAGCCTTGGTTCTGTTTATCTGTGTGTTCGTCTCACTGCCCGCCTTCACCCTATGGAAAACCCTCAAAACTGAGGCCTTCACCGTATTCTATCCGAGTGCGCGGGAGCGGGAAGCCCGGGAGATCCTCGAGGTACTCGAGTATTATCGCGACTATGTTGGGGATCTGGTCGGCGCTCCTGCGCGTCGGGTTGCCGTCGTTCTGGAAGATATCGGTAATGAGAGCAACGGACTCACAGATGCAGTCTTCCATCGCATCCTGCTGTTCCGCCGCCCCCCTTCGGAGGGGACGCTCGGCTATCATCAGAACTGGTGGCGCCTGGTGGGGTTGCACGAATATACCCACTGGCGACATCTCAGCGCAGCCCAGGGGCTGCCCGGTTTTCTAACGGTGCTGTTCGGTAACACCATGGCTCCGGGCAGCTACACCCCGAGTTGGCTCAAAGAGGGGATCTGTGTCGTGGCCGAATCGGGCGCCTCCCCCTACGAGGGAAGATTGAACGAGGGGATGTTCGATGCTTACGCCACGGTCCTGGCTCAACGGGGAAGCCTGCCGTCGATTGTTCAGGCCACTTATAACATGGATGTTTTTCCGGGGGCTACGGGCCTTCGTCTGTTTGGAGGACAATTTGTCGAGTTCCTGATCGGGAAGTTCGGCAGGGAGCGGGTCTCCGATTTCCTCGTGCACTACAGCGCCTCGGTCCTCTCCTACCTCTCCCCGGCCCTGCCCGCCGCCGGCTTGGATCGCAGCGCCCGCAGGATATTCGGAGAGTCGATCCGCAGCCTCTGGCAGGAGTGGCAGCTGGAGCTAATGCGGGCCAGCGTGTCCTTTAAACGACCCGAGGGAGCGCTCACCGAACACGGCTGGTGGTTGCACAGTCCCGTGTTCGCCAGCGACAGTCTGTACTACCAGCGTACCTTCCCGGTCAAACCCTCGCCGTTTACCACGAACTGGCAGCATCAACTCCTGCACCTGGACCCCAGGAGCGGCCAGAGCAGTGTGCTGCTCAACAGTTCCGCCCCCTTCAGCGGACCGATGCGGGTACGCGCCGGTAAACTGTACTATGCGCTCCAGGATCTGGAAGGCGGCCACGACAACCACTACCTCAATCGCCTTGGGATTACCGCTGTGCTGTACAGCAGGGATCTGGAGGCAACCCGGAGCACGCGCAAGCTTTTCAAGGAACCGTTTCGAACCTTCGAGGTTCTGGCCGATGGAACGATCCTGACGGCCGTGGACAGAGAGGATGCCTTTGGATCGGTGATCCGGCTGCACGATCCGGCCGCTGGTACCAGCGAATCCCTGCTTGTCTCCGACCTGCTGATCACCGATATCGTTGCGGATGACCGCAATGTATTCGTGGCGGCACGGGCCGACTGGAACAACACCCGGATCTACCGGGTCTCGGTTCCCGGCTGGGCGGGATCCGGTGAGTCTCTCTCCGGGCTGAATCCGGGGCCTTTTCGTATACAGCGGCTGCATGACACGCCCTTTCAGGAAGCAGAGCTGTGCCTGGCCGGGGGAAGGCTCTTCTACTCGGCCACCTACGGGGCAAAGCGCAACGTCTATGAATACGAGATTGACACCGGTGTGGTGTATCGCGGGGTGAGCAGTGACTTCGCCCGCGCCCCGACTTGGGATTCGGACAGGGGCAATCTGTACTACATCGGGTTGAGCACCCTAGGGGAGGATCTGTACAGGGAGAAAGCGTTGGGCCGGCCGATCACCGTGCCGGGTAACGGGCCGACCGGTGTGCCCACAGCCGCCGAGCTGGAGATTCCCGACACCGCAATCCGACGGGGCGGTTATTTCGACAACCTGTTTACCCTGCGCCCCCGTGCACTTTTCCCCGTGTTTTCTCTGGCTTCCTACCCATCGACCTACCAGGCCGGTGCCGGGATCGCCGGAACCAGCGCCCTGGGGGATTTCAGCTATATGCTGCTCGGCTACTACGATTCCTACTACTCACGGCCGGAGGTTCAGGCCAGCCTGCAGACGAACATCCTTGCCCCCTTGAACGCCACCTTCGACTTCTCAGCTGCAGGCGTGCCTTCGGCGGTTGATGAGCTCGACCTGGCCCTCACCCTGGATTTGCCCCTCTATCAGAGCCTGAGACGGGGATTGTCCTACTTTTCCATCGGAACCACGGGATCTATGCAGTGGAAGGCCGGAGGAGAGGAATATCGGATCCTCCTGCCCTATACAGCTATTGGAGTGCGGGGTGCCCTTTCTCAGGCAATCATGCAGGTCGGTGTGAAATGTCAGCATGATGTGCAGGATGCCGATTTCGCGTATTTTCTTGATCCGGAGATTTCGACTTCTGTCATCTTACTGGGGGCCGAGTTTTCAGCTCAAATAAGAGGTTTCTACGATCTTCAGGGGCTCGACGACTGGGAGTTCCCGTGGGTACCTCCATCCCCAGCAGATACGGAGCCTCTGACGGGTAGCTGGGGAGGGTTTGTTTTTTCCACCCTGTCCGTCCCGCTGCTGCGCCTCAGAGGCGGTCTGTGGAATCCGGGCCTGTACTTCGGAGACATCTTCCTCATACCGTTCTTCAGTTTGGCCTTCAACCAGGATCGGGAGCTGCAGATGAGCTACGGAGGCACTCTCCACCTGGAGATGAAAGCCGGGGCGATGAGCCAGGGCTTGCCCATTGATCTGTACCTCGGATTGGGAATCACGGGTGAGGGGATGCCCTTCCCCCTTCTTGGTTTCGAAATATACGGTTACGGCGGCGGATACGCCGACGTACAGGCCGGCAGCAATCTGCGGGAAAGAACCCCGCAGCCTGTGCTGAGGCACTAAGCCTCATGCCATATCCCAAGATCGAGCTCCAGGCCGAGGAGCTCGAAGGTCTGATCCTTGAACAGGGCTTCTCGAAGGTAGCCTTTGTCCGCAGTGCCGATCTACCGCAATCGGTTGCCGGGCATGGGGAGATCGCCGCCCTGGGGCCGGGAACGTTCCTGTTGGCTGCGCTGTCCTGCTTCCGCGAGGAGGCGGAGGATCTCTCCGAGCCCGGGGATCCCCACACGCTGATCGCCCCTTTCGCCAGGAGGAACTACTACGCCGAAGCGGTGGCGCGCATGAAGAGGGTGGTCCGGTCTCTGCGCACAACCCACGGTTTCAGCAAGCAGGCAATACGCATATTCTGTAACTCCCCTCTTCCGGAGAAGGCGTTGGCTGTCTCGAGCGGCCTGGGCTCCTATGGAAAAAATACCCTGATCCTCATTCCCGGAATGGGATCCCTTTTCGTGATCGCCGGCCTCTTCATCCCGGCAGACGTGGTCGGGATGAAGAGGCCGCCCGCCGTTACCGATCAGTCAGCTGCCACGGTTGCCCGCTTTCCCCTCTGCCCCTCATGCCGGGCCTGTCAGAATGCCTGTCCGGTCAACGCCCTGGATGAGGCGGGCCGTCTGGACGAGAGCCGGTGCCTCCAGGCGCTGTGTACCGAACCCCGGCCGTTTTCCGAGAGCCACCGCCGGGCTTGGGCTTTCCGCCTCTACGGCTGTCAGAGCTGTCAGGATGTCTGCCCTCTCAACAGGAACCTGGAAGTGCAAACCGCTACCCGGCGCGGGGAGTTGGGTCCCAGCCGCTCGATAAAGCAGTTGCTGTCACTCTCAGAGCAGCAGTTCAGGGAGGTTCTCCGGGGAAGTGCCCTGGCCAGATCCTGGATCCCGCCCCGCACCCTGCTGCGCAACGCCCTGCTGGCCGCGGGTAACCGCCGGGATCCGGTTCTTCTGCAGGCTGTAAGCCGTCACCGTTCGAGCCCGGATCCCCTGGTGGCCCGGGCCGCTGCCTGGGCCCTGGCGCGCATTGGCGAGTCAGCCGGAGGCGAGCGAGCTTGATCGACTGGCGCAAGAATCTGGCGGTGCTGTGGATCTGCCAGGTTCTGTCCCTGATGGGTTTCAGTTTCGCCCTGCCCTTCATGCCCCTGTACATCCAGGAGATGGGCATCACCGATCCGGAATCTCTACGTCTTTGGAGCGGACTGCTCATGGCCGGATCCGGAGTATCAATGGCCATCATGACGCCGATTTGGGGGAGTCTCTCCGATCGCCTGGGCCGAAAGCCCATGACCCTGCGGGCCAACCTGGGAGGGGCCGTTGTTCTGTTTGCCATGGGGCTGGTCCGCTCTCCCGAGCTGCTGCTGGTCCTGCGGATTGCCCAGGGTGCCTTAACCGGGACCATAATTGCCAACCTGACCCTGGTTGTTTCCAATACTCCGGACAGGCGCATCGGTTTTGCCATCGGCATCATGAATACCGCCGTGTTCACGGGAAACGCAGTCGGCCCCCTGGTGGGAGGCTACCTGGCCGATCTGTTCGGATTCCGGATAGCCTTCTTTCTCTCTTCGATCACCCTGTTTCTGGCCTTCCTGGTCGCCTTGAT
>Ga0272442_10012213_pt1 | contig 10399 bp, 11 predicted proteins | sample SSMForm2O_FD_200262 | JGI IMG/M metagenome (GOLD analysis project Ga0272442, IMG submission 200262) | Marine sediment archaeal communities from Little Sippewissett salt marsh, Falmouth, MA, United States - SSM-Form-2O | ecosystem: Environmental > Aquatic > Marine > Wetlands > Sediment ... | reverse complement strand
CTTCACATCATATCTGGCCAGAACATCTCTTGTGAGAATTGCAGAGAAATATTCCTTCAACAGGATTATCTTCATTTTCTCCTGTTTCTCAAGGACCACCTCTGGATATCCTCCGTATTTCATGAATTCAAGAAGATGGTGATTAAGTTTAGATCGAAAAGCAATAAGTTGCGCATCATTTTCCGGCAAAGCATCTAGAAAACCTAAGTACTCTGTAAACGACAGTGGGAATACCTCGTGAGTCAGATTCCTACCTGCCAGATATGAGGAGAACTCATCCCTGAGCAATGAAGAGTTCGAACCCGTTACAGTCATCTTCACCTTCTGCCGGGAGTCATACATCTTCTTTACCCATTTCTCCCATCCTTTCTTGTTCTGGACCTCATCAATGAACAGGAACTGTCCTTCTTCTGGCAGCATGAGTTCTAAATATTTCTGGTATATCTCCTCAAGATTGGCCTGTTCGAAGGTCGGGTCCTCCAGATTCACATACATGATCTGTTTTGGCTCCACCGACCTCAGGATGTCCTTTATGATGATATGCATCATGGAGGTCTTTCCGGACCTTCGAACACCTGTCAGTACCAGAACCTCTTTCCTTTGAAACAATGGCCGAACCTGATCTGCACTTGTTCTTTCCAATAGATCCTGTATCTTGTATCCCTTCTGGGTCCACCAGGGGTTCCAGAATGTCAAACCTTCCTTTAGCATTGTTATCCCGCCACACCATATTACGTATTATGGTGTAGTATGGTATACCTTATAATATTTTTTGTTTGATAAAAATCTGGGATCTCATACAAAAGGGGGATCATCCATATTCCAATCCCCTTAGTCTTTCCAGCACTTCTTAATAAATAGTGACAGAAACCTCAAAATGATCTACATTTCAAAGGATCTATGTCTTTTTAAAAATAGTTGCTCTTGTGAAGATCAGGGTATTCTCCATGAATACAAATCCGACCAGAACCCCCGGAAGGGAGCTGAAAGCGAGGATCGATGCAGAGATGATCAATCCCGAAATATGTTGTATGAAGATACCAGGTAACGTCATATTTGGATCCCGAGTAAAGTTTGATTGTGACGTTGCTCGCTACATGGTCATGTGACATTGCTCGGGATCGGGTTTTGTGAGGGTGAAAGCTGTTTGCGGGTGTCTGAATCAGGTATGCTGGCTTGTTATAAATGTGACGTTTGTTAATACTGAATAAAGTTTGTTTTTGATCATTTGCTTTTTCCTTTCGGTAACATCATCGTAACAGATCTTGATAAGGGCCTTTCTTGCCGCAATGTTCACATGGAAGGGTTACTCCATATGTGCATTTATTACAGTTATCGCAGTGCCATTCCCTCCAATCCCTGCATTCGCCGCAGATCTGACAGTGCCATGTGCAATCATCCTGAACAACATCATCCCAGCAGAAAGAATACCAGTAAGTAGTTCCGCATTTACTGCATTCGTATTCTCCGAGAAGATCCTTGAGCCTTACCTTCTCACACTCACACGGCAGATCGTGGTATCTTTCAAGGTCCCTTTTTTTCAGTTTTTTTACCTTTCCGATGTTTTCTCTGGCACATACGGACAATTCTTTCAAATCCATATCGTTGAACGGGTTCTTGCAACTCCTGCAATTGCAATTCTCATCACATGGTTCATGGTTTTTTAGGCAAACACATCTTCTGGTATTGCATCCGGAACTGCAGTTGCAATGATGTTCTTTCTTCATTGGTATCACCTGCCGATCCGCTGTCACCTTATCGATATTCAGGATGCTGATCAGATCTCCTTTTCTGAACCCACAAGTTCCATGTTTTTGCAATTTGTTCAGGAAAGGACAACCGCATTTTCGAAGTGGTAAAGAGCTATCTTTTTGGATCTGCTTTTGATGCATCTGAATTCGAATATTGGGGCACAATCCTTTATCCTTCCAACATCAAATCCTTCAGAATCGGCAAGTTCCTTTATCCTCTCGGCGATCCGTAACATCAAGAACCGTGCATTCTGATATTCCTCATCAATTGGCAGCTCTATAACTTTTTTTTCGGGTTTGCTTCTTTTTGTATTCCTTCTTCAGCTCATCTTGATCACGGATCCTATCTCTGCAAGTGTGTTTGATGACCTCTCCTTGTTTCCTTTCCAAAAAGGTATTGCATGATCGACATATCAGGGTCAGGCTTCAAGGATCTCGAAGAATGCATGCTGGTTGAAGACCCCCATCCTTATGTTCACTCTGGGTATCGATGTCCTTTTATGGAGTGCTTCCCTGTACAACAGCAACTGGCTCGAATATTTTTCTGGATCGTTCAGGTTGGGTTTGTAATCCAGTATCCACACATTGTTGTACCTCACCTGAACCATGTCTATATGACCCGTCATGGTATTTTCAATGGGAATATCCGTTTCATCGGGCCTGAGGAAGACCGGAAGCTCGATCGCAACGGTCGAGGAATCGTTGATGAGAAAGAACTCTTCCACCATCTCATGTGCGGTCATGGATGAATTTTTCGGTTGGGAGTTGAGCGCCAATCGTGTCAAACCGGTTATGGGGCTCCCTGTTGGTCTGATCTTTGCATCATTTTCGATCCTGGTGCTCGAGGCCCTTGGACCTTTCAGGAACATTTCGTCATCCAGCGATCTCTCGACCCAGTTGATGTAGCGCCGTATCCCGGGAATGTTCTTCGAGTGGATGTTCAGCTTCAGGTTGTGATATGTGAAAGAATAGACCTGACCGTGATCGAGCCTTCTTCTTGTCAGCAGATCGTCAGGATCGAGATCATATTTCTTTCTCATTTTTATGAATGTGAGTAACGGTTCGTATCTCTTCATCCAGGAATAGATGGTGGGTACGGGAGGTGAATACTGGTACCTCGTTCCGGTCATCTTCTTGGCGATCCCCACGGGATATCCCCTGTTGTACAGTTCCAGGGTGTAGAGTATCACGTTCTCCGGGTAGTGTGCGCGGGATGATCGGGGATCGGTGAAGGTTCTGTTGCAGTTGCGGCACATATATCTCTGGACGATCCCTTTTCTGGTATCCCTCTTCCCGCTCTTTACGATATTCTTATCGGATCCACAGCCTGGGCATTTCATCTGGTATCTCCTAATTTTGCTATGAAGATCGATCATCCAGTGAATTAATATTTCTTCATACCCCCAGCGCAACGGTGGCGTATGATCGACGATCTAGTTGTGCAAAGGTCCTGCTAATCCCATTAGCAGGTTCAGTGAAAAACGCATTTTTTTTTCGAGAATTCGAAGTCCCGTTCCTTTGGACCATCGACGAGAGGGACTTACGAAGAAAACCGTCAATGATCTTCATGTTATGTTGTGAGCCTTTGCTCATGAAGGTTTTTTTTGAGTATAGACCGAACTCAAGGGAGAGGGCGAAGAAGATGAAATAGGCTTGTGGGAGGATCTCTCTTCTGGAGAGGAGAGGTTGGGGATAGAGATGGATGTGGATATGGATCCTACATATAGAAGTGTTATGAAAAACGATTGATCGTTATTATAGAATACGGTTGAAATTGATCGAGTTTCGTATGTGATGCATCAACCGGGTTTCATAAAGAATGGGGGGGTATCAACCGAATTTCATAGAAGTTTTTTTTAAAGAGTCATACTTTATGTTTTGTATGACTGGCTCACATGAATATCAACCGAATATTATATTATGAAATACGGTTGACTGGATATATTCAGGACCAATAACCGGAGCCAGGAGGAACATGCAACATGATCAATGGCAGAAGAAAGAGCAGGGCTATCATGTATATGATCGGGTGATGTGATCTCATGCAACCACCAAAGGATCGGAGCAATTCCCCTATCCATCGTGATGCGTATAAATCCTTTATGGTGGGCAGGGGCCCAAAGGTTTATACAAAGGTCCCTGGCTTACACTTCAGGTCACAGAATGGGCGAACCTCCGATCTACAAGGAAATCTTTCGCTACATGGTCGAGAACTTCGAGGACCCGGGGAAATCATCCCCCGAGGAGAAGTTCTGGGTGAAGGACCTCGAGGAGAACCAGTACCTGAACCTCGATGGGAAGGTGGATCCGGAAAGGGTCGAGTTCCCTTCCCCCCGTGAGGCTGCGCAGAGGATAGAGACCTTCACCAAGGCGGCGGGTGCCGGAATGGTGGGCTTCACAAGAGTGCTCCCGTCCATGATCTTCAGAGGTGCGGAGGTTAAGGAGGGATATGCCGTGGTCATCGGCTTCGAGATGGACCATGCCGCCATTGACACGGCTCCCGATCCCCCCGCAGGCAAGGAGGCCCTGAGAGCATATTGGAGGCTCGGGCAGATAGTGCAGAAGACCGCTGCTTTCATCAGGGATATAGGATATCCGGCGAGAGGTCACCAGGTCAGAACGTTCCTGAAGGACCCACCAACGATACTGGGCACCGTTGCTGCATATCATGCGGGACTCGGAGAAGTGGGTATGATGGGACTCCTGATATCCGAAAGGTTCGGGCCCTGGGTGAGAGTGGGTGTTGTTACAACTGACCTCGAGCTTCCCCAGGGAGAGAAGATTGATCTCGGGGTGGAGGAGTTCTGTAGGAGATGCAAGGTATGCTCGATGGAGTGCATGGGCAATGCCATATCAACGGAGAAGAAGGAGGAGAGGGGTTTCCAGAAATATACCATAGATCCTTACAAATGCGTTCCGTACTTCGCAAAATACGATGGATGCGGTGTATGTATCAAGGTCTGTCCCTTCAACAGAAAAACTGAAGAGATGGAGAAGTTCCTTGCAGCTGTGAAACGGTTGAACGAATATCACAGGAACAAGGCTTAGGAACCTCCGCAAGAAGATGGTGAAATCGATCTGAGTGGATCAAGCGGTATTGAACTCATCAAGGGTTCTAATCCTGCCTTCGATGAACCTGATTTCCGACTTCCACCAGATCTTCGCAATTGACTGGCTGTTTTCAAGTCTTGTTCTCCTTGCCCTTCTGATGATATTATCCTCCTTCATCATATTGACCATTTCATCCACGGTGTATCCTTCATATTCCTCCAGTATAACCCTTGCAGTATCTCCTGTTTGATCCATAACGAACCTGGTATCTCTACCCAGTCTCTTCGAGAGTCGAATGTAGGTCCTTCTGAGTGCATGGAAAGGTATGTGTTTTCTGATGTTTGTTCTCCTCAGAATGGTTTGCAATCTATTGTAAAGGGTCCTGTCAGAAATATTGAAGAGGAACCTTTGATCCTTCGGAAGGGACCGAATATACATCTTCAGAGTTTGAACCACTTCAGGAGATAATGCAACCATCCATATGCGGTCCTTCTTCTCTTCCCAGAATGTGATCTTATGATTTTCCAGGTCTACCCTGTTGATCTCGAGATTAACGAGGTCTGCTCTTCGGATCCCGGTGGAAACAGAAAGTTCAACGATCGCTTTCTCTTCCAATGTTTCACAGGCGTCGATGACTGTTTGAACTTCTTTGAAAGTAAGACTCTCTTTGAGTTTCTTCAACAGAGAATAATCAACATCGATCTTCTTTCCCCTATAGCTTACCTTATAATTTCTTTTCTTCTTGGTTCGGGACATGAACAATACTATGTTCCATGTCATAAGGATTATCCTCCGAACGACCTGATTATTATCAAAAGATTCTTGCGAAAAACGTGCGGATACCAGAAAATGCTAAGCATTTTCCTATGTTCGGAAGATCTGCAATCTTCTCAACAAGTCGGAAATTGGTAATCTATGATTATCTGTATGTTTATTCCAGTAATATGAGATGTATGAAATTTAATGGTTAATTTTCATGAATGATTCCGGTTATGGCGGGGAAGCGGTTTTATTAATATTTATCACTCTTCTTTGGTTCCTGTATCTTGATTCCTTTTTTTATTTATGAAGAAAAAGACCAATCCCAATATTATCAAGACGATTAATGCAATTGCAATGATCAGGTAATACAAAAGGTCACTCTCTTCTTCTTTCTCCCATCTGTCTGGATCATTCGGGAAAGCATCAAGTTCCAAACCAGTTGTAGAATCTTTTTTACTCATTCCCTCATTCCACATATCTGGATAACCATCTCCGTCGGTATCGATTGATGCTGAAGGATCCAAGGGGAAGGCGTCTGAGTTATCTCCAACTCCATCACTGTCTGAATCAAGCCATTCTAATGGATCAGTTGGGAAGGTATCCCCATTATCACCATACCCGTCTTCATCAGTATCATTCCATTCTAAAGGATCATCTGGGAATGTATCACGATTATCCCCGTATCCATCTTCATCTGTATCGTTCCATTCTGATGGGTCATTCGGGAAAATATCACCATTGTCTCCGTAACCATCCCCGTCTGTATCAATCCATTCCGAAGAATCATCCGGGAATACATCGCTATTGTCTCCATAACCATCCCCGTCTGTATCATTCCATTCTAATGGGTTATCTGGGAAAGCATCTCCATTATCCCCGTACCCATCTTCATCGGTATCGTTCCATTCCGACGGGTCATCCGGGAATACATCACTATTGTCTCCGTGACCATCCTCGTCTGTATCATTCCATTCTGATGGATTTTCAGGGAAAGCATCGTTATTGTCTCCGTAACCATCCCCGTCCGTATCATTCCATTCTGATGGATTTTCAGGGAAAGCATCGTTATTGTCTCCGTAACCATCCCCGTCCGTATCATTCCATTCTAATGGGTTATCTGGGAAAGCATCTCGATTATCTCCGTAACCATCCTCATCTGTATCATTCCATTCTGAAGGATCATCCGGGAATACATCACTATTGTCTCCATAGCCGTCATCGTCTGTATCATTCCATTCTGATACATCAAAAGGAAATGCATCTCGATTATCTCCATACCCATCTCCATCAGAATCCTTCCATTCAGAAGGGTCGTCCGGGAATTGATCACTGTTATCCCCAACACCATCTCCATCAGTATCATTCCATTCCGACGGATCATCAGGGAAAAGGTCCTTGTTGTTCCCTATGCCATCCTGATCTGTATCATTCCATTCTGATGGATCATCGGGGAATGCATCCCCGTTATCTCCATATCCATCTCCGTCAGTATCGGTCCATTCGGATGGATCTTGTGGGAAAGCATCATAATAATCCCCGACATCATCACCGTCGGAATCCTTGTCAGGCATCGATAGGAAAATATCTGAATTGCTTGTATCTTCATGATACATCATATCCCAACATATTCTTCCTTTGTAAATTGAGGGCTCATCTTCAATGTCTAAATCGGTAAAGGTAATCCGAGTCTTTGTCGCACTCTCAAGATCATAGTGATAAATCTCCTTGTTCCCATCTTTATAATCAGCAAATACTATCCCATCATCCCATATTTGTCCGCTCGATGTGATATTTTTATCTATAGCTATCGGTTGTTCAACACTGGATGTAAAATTATACAAATAGATATCCCAATTTCCGTTTCTTAAATCTTGGAATAATATCCGGTCTCCATAAAATGAAATGACTCTCTGATCGGCTGGATTGTTGGAAATCCGTCTTACCGTACCATTTTTCAGGTAATAGAGAAAAACATCCCAATTACCGTCCCTTTTATCAGACCAGACAATCTTATCTCCAAATATTTTGGATTCCCTCTGCCTCCATGAATCATTGGTTATTCTTACTTCAGTTTGATTATTGAGATCATACATGAACACATCTTCGCCACCATATCTATCATCAATCCAAACAATTCTGGATCCTTGTATAAATGAATCTTTTTGAATTGATTTATTAGATATTAACCGAATTGATGTGAAATTTTCAAGATAGGTTAGAAATAGATCATTATCAGAGTCGATCCAGACTATATACTTGTCATTTAATATAGGAAAATTTGAGTTACTCACATTATAATGGATCAATCTTTTTTCATTTGTTGTAATGTTGTATATCCATAACGCATATCCACTACCAGGATTGCGAACATCCAGGTATACGATATTATCTCCGTAAATATTAGGTCTTACTTGGGAAAAACTATCATCGGTTATTTGGAAATAAATTCCAAAATATTTTGCTTCAACCTCCTCATGATTAAAAGTTATTAAAATGGTACTTGACATAAAAAATAAGAAAATACACGATCCAATTAAAATTCTTAAATAATGTCTATCCATTTTTTACCTCCTTATCATTGTCAATATATGTTGCCATAATAAAAATTTCCTTAAGTAAAAAATACTATAAGGAGATTCGGTTGCTTTCCCATTAAATCCCAGTATTGTATGTTAAAGTTACATATGTTGTTTCAGAGTATTCAAAATAGGTTTTGAAAGTATTATTACTTGTAAGAGGCTGCGAATCAACAACCAGATTACACCAGTCCAGGTATGTTTGATATGAGGGCGCCCCCATAAGCTCTATGTCGATATTTTCATCAACATTGTTCAAATCGTTCACGGCTGTATCTTTATGTATAGAAAAATGTGATATAACTTCCTTTGATTCTATCTTTTTGTTTTTCCTTAGGTATTCCAATATCCACTCGCCCCTGTCTTCGTCGGATTTGCGTCGGATCCGCCAGGTACGTTCCGATGGAATACAGTGCTGAAAAAAGAACCGACCTCAAAATCAATATCCAAACCGTATTCCTCCATAGATTTTTTCATCCGTTTTATGCCGGAACCAGCCTTTTCCACAAGACCGAGCCCGTGTACCATATCCATCAGAAGAGGATTACGGTGAGCCATTCTTTTCCCAAGATCCTCCCGGGGAAATAACAATCCACCAGGATTCACTATCTCCACACGATCAGGACCTATTTGTACATATTTGGAGACTTTTTCTTACTCTCAGGGTCCTCCAGAAGTCCCAATGATCTGTTATCTGTCAATATCTTCATCTGTTGGATGGCGATAATATTCAATCGCTTCAACCGTTCCCTTTGACCCATATCATCATTGATGAAAACAGAATTCAGATTTTCCAGATTAGATAGACAAACTAGCTGGGAAATATTTGCATAGTCACGTATGTTCCCTTTTTTTTCGGGATTTTCCTCTCTCCATTGTGCAGACGTTTTCCCGAATAATGCCATATTTAGAATATCGGCTTCTGAAGCATAAACAAGGTTGATCTGATGTTTGGTCAGAGTGGACGGAATCAGGTTTTCTTTGATAGCATTCGTATGAATTCTGTAATTTATCTTGGCAAGATTACGCTTCATATCCCAACCAAGATGATTTTGTTCTTCTTCCTTTAAACGCTGAACTTCCTTGATCAGATAAAGTTTGAATTCCACAGATATCCATGTTGCAAATTCAAGTGCAATATCTTTGTGAGCATATGTGCCTCCATAACGTCCAGCCTTCGAGATGATCCCAATTGCATTGGTTCTTTCGATCCATTGCTTGGGAGTTAATGTGAAACTGTTCAATCCTGATCGATTTCTAAACCCATCGAATTCGATGGGATTGAAATCCGGATTATTGAGTTTTTCCCAGATGCCAAGGAACTCGATCGTATTTCTGTTCCTCATCCAATTCTGAATGATATAATCAGTTCTGGAATCCTTGTGTCTTGCAATATCGGTAATACTGATGTATTCTTCCCTTTTGTGGGAGAAGATCGTGATCTCCGTTCCTTTGACCTCGATCTTCTTACTATTCTTGACCATATCTTTTCACCTTATCAAAATAAGGACTCATGCTTTTCACCGAAGGATATTGCTTATAATTCATTCCTTCATGGTTAAATTATCCGTTACAGAGAGGTGAATGAAAGTATTCGGATCTAAAACGTGTTCCATCTTGTTTTGATAGTAGGGAAATATTGATCCCAAAAAAAGGTTCGGATAGATGATTGTAACAGTAATTCATATCATTGTATCATTTGTACAAGTATTGAGAAACCAAGGATACGGATGTCCACTCATTTTCGGGTGGACCTGCCGAAGAAGAAGATCCCACCAGCCCTCCCTGCAAAACAAAGAATAGAAAATTCTCCTCTTTCACAGTGCCGAACAGGCCCACGGTTCGAATCGATGAGGGTAGGAACCTTTTCTCCTATTATCGAGGTGAGGGACTTTCTTGATGGTGTTTGTGATGGATATTTTCAAGTGGTTGTGATGAAGGAAGGGATCGATCAAGATGGATGGACTATACCCCCTGGCAGGAAAGAGACGCCTCCTATTCGTTTATAGGAGTGGATCCCCCACTCAATCGGGAGAGGGTGGTGAAGGAAAAGAAGCCTCCCTTTAATGAGAAGTGGGCCCCTCCCCACAAGGAGAGGGTATGGGATGACAATTAAAGGATACCCTCGTTATCTACCGGAACGAGAAAGCTTGAAGTTATTCGATATCCTTCATTCGATCCCGTAGTGATGATACTGGTTGAAGAGTTCGATCGCTATATCTTCTTCGGGGATCGATGTTCTCCTATGAAGCGCTTCTT
>Ga0272442_10012210_pt1 | contig 10401 bp, 8 predicted proteins | sample SSMForm2O_FD_200262 | JGI IMG/M metagenome (GOLD analysis project Ga0272442, IMG submission 200262) | Marine sediment archaeal communities from Little Sippewissett salt marsh, Falmouth, MA, United States - SSM-Form-2O | ecosystem: Environmental > Aquatic > Marine > Wetlands > Sediment ... | reverse complement strand
GGCAATTCCGCCTTCGTCAACCAAAGGGCCCTGGAGATCGCCGGAATAACCCGTGAAACACCCGACCCGTTCGGAGGAGTGATCGTCCGCGGGGCTTCGGGAGAACCCACGGGGATCCTGATCAATCGGGCCATGAACCTGGTCCTTAAACATATCCCATCGGAGTCAGCGGAACAGCACCGCGAAAACTTTCTCAAAGCCGTGGATAACTGCCTGTCAGCCGGTTTGACCGGGGTGCATGAGGCCGGCGTCGACCCCGGGGAGATAGGTCTTTATAAAGAATTAATCGATCAAAATCGACTCGGTCTGCGCATCTATGCCATGCTGGGAGCTCAAGAGGAATCTCCCATGGAAGGAGATCTGGTGGATTTCTTCAAGCGGAACCGGATCGAGGAATACGGAGGCCACTTTCTTTCCGTGCGCAGCATCAAGCTCTTTTTCGATGGTGCTCTCGGCTCGCGCGGAGCGGCCTTTTACGCACCTTACACCGACGATCCGGAAAACAGTGGCCTCCTGCGCATCACTCCGGAATACATCACCCGGGTGGCGAAAGCAGCGCTGGAGGCTGATATGGGGGTCAATACGCACTGCATCGGCATCCGCGGGAACCGCCTCTGCCTCGACGCCTATGCGGCCGCTCTTCGTAAATTTCCGAGTTGCGATCACCGCTTTCGTATCGAACATGCTCAATTCGTCCGCCCGGAGGACATCGCCATTTTTTCCGAATTCGGGATCATCCCCTCCATGCAGCCGACCCACTGCACGTCGGACATGCCTTTTGTGGAAGACAGGGTGGGACCGAAACGCGCCGGCGGAGGATATGTCTGGAGGTCATTTTTAGATGCCGGACACATCATTCCCTGCGGCTCGGATTTTCCGGTCGAATCCAACAATCCCCTGTGGGGCATTTATGCCGCCGTAACGAGGCAGGATCACAACGGCCTACCGGAATCCGGTTGGCACCCCGAACAGCGGATGACGATCCGGGAAGCCGTCAGGGGATACACATCTTGGGCCGCCTATGCAGCGTTCCAGGAAGACATTCTTGGTTCTATTGAAACCGGCAAATTGGCTGATTTCACCATCCTCGACACCGATATCCTCGAGGCTGAACCGGCAGCGATCCTGAGCGCCCGGCCCGATTTCACTATCGTAGACGGAAAGATCCGGTTTCGGCGGAACTAACGGCTGAAAACCTCGGACTTTTTGCCGCCACCAACGTTTAAAAAACATTCCCTTCACCACATCCGGCGGAAAGAATACGGTTCTTCTGAATCATTCCGCGGACAGTGGTTTTATCAAGAGCTTGCGAAAAAACACCCGCTTACCTTTTCCCCAACTCGGGCCGGGATGTACCTGAATGCCGATGAATCCCCGATCCGGAACCCGCATCCCACCGTCCACCTCATGATCGGTGTAATCCAGAACGGACTCTCCGTTGATCCATGCTTCGATCCGAGGAGGCTGACCGGCTATCTTGATCCTGACCCGGTTGAAATCATCCGGGCGCCATAATTTCTCTCCTTCAGGGTTATGCACCAAGAACTCGCCTCCGCCGGGACAGTATAAGGCGCCCACTTCTCCATCCGGACGGTAATCGATGGTCAATTGATAGGATAGGACGTTGGGCTGCACCCGAAGAAACAATCCGGAATCTATGGGATAGTCCGCTTTGACCTCGGCAATCAGAATAAAATCCCCAAAGGATCGTTCGGTGACGAGCAGTCCCCCCTGCCCCTCGGGGTACTGATCTCCCACGATGCTGCCGTCACTCACGATCCAAGATCCCGCATCACCGCTGTATTCGACAAGCTTGCGCCATCCTTCGAGGGATCTACCGTCGAAGAGAGAGAAGAATCCTTCTTCCGACTGAAAGCCGTGGGCGGGACTCAATCCCCCGGTTGCCGAAAACGTCAAGATGACGAGCAGGCCAAACACCTTCCGCAAAGTTATTTTCATCATGGATCTCCCCTGATTCTTATTCCGCGGCGGATGGCGCCACCGACACACCGATGTCCCATTCCACCACCGTTATTGTGAAACAAGCGAATAAAAAGATCAATCCCGCCGCGCCTCGATCACCACCTCCAAGTCAATGGCGATCTTGACCGCACCCATAAAATCTTTTCTAATAGAACTCATCCGACAAGGGATTTTCAAACGGGAGAATATGTCATCCGGAAGCAAGTCGAGGAAAAAGATGAACAAAGAGCAACTTCTTGAAAAAACGGAATTCTTTCACGAAATCGGTGACGCCGGCCGGAAAGAGGTCGCGGCGCTGGCGGAATTCCGCGTTCTCCGCCGCCGGCAAGTGCTGTTCACGGAGGCCGCGGAAGGCTCGTCCTTTTATGTTCTATCGCGCGGGGCGGTCAAACTGACCAAAACGACCCGCGAAGGACAGGAAGTCAGCGTGAAGATCGTCCATCCTTTCGAAGTCTTCGCGGAAGCCGTCCTGTTCGAGAATCCGGCCTATCCGGTCAGCGCGCTCACTCTGTTACCCTCGGAAGTCCTAGAGATCAAACGCATTGATTTTGTGAAGAAACTGGATGATCCGGGTTTTCGTGACGAGTTTATCGCCATGCTGATGAAAAAACAACGCTATCTTGCGCAGCGCCTGCTCGAACTCACCCGATACGACGTGGAAGAGCGCTTTGTCCGCTTCCTGTCAGACCGCTACGGACAGCGGGAACAATACGATATCCCGCTCTCCAAACAGGACATCGCCGCCGCCATCGGGACCATCCCGGAAACGCTGTCCCGCATAATCCTCAGGCTGCATCGAAGGGGCCTTCTCGAATGGAAAAAGAGCATACTCAAGCTGCGCCCGGGATTCTGGGATGACATTCCGCCGCTGTAAGAAACGGATAGTCGGACCTAAAGCCGTTTCAGTCGAGAAGGCCGACGGCAGCCTCGACTTCCGTGAGAATGTCGGCTGAATGCACCAGAGCTTTCATCCGGTTATGATCGGGATACAGAGGCCGGTCAACATCCAGAAAATCGACATGGCGACGGATGACTTCGCGAGCCTTGGCCACCCCGGTTCCATAAACATAGGGATTTTCTTCCAGCATCTCTCTCAGGTCCAAAGCTTGCGCCGCGGCCATAAGCTCAATCCCCAGCACTCCGCAGCCGTTATCCAATATCTGGAAATTTTTCAATGCGGTGTTCATCCCCATGGAAACAAAGTCTTCTTGGTCGGCGGCCGCGGGTATGGATTGAATAGATGCCGGAGCCGATAGGATGCGCTGTTCGACGATCTGCATATCCGCTGTATACTGACTCAGCATGAGCCCGGAAAACATTCCCGCACCCTTGGTAAGAAACGGAGGCAAACCCACGCTCAGCGCCGGATTGTTCAAACGATTCATCCGTCGTTCGGACAGCACACTGACCATGGTGACGGCAGCTCCGATCATATCCATGGGAAGAGCGACAGGAGATCCCTGGAAATTGGCTCCCGACAGCTGTAAATTTTCTTCCGGGAAAAAAATAGGATTGTCTCCGACTCCATTGAGTTCGATCTCGATCTGCTGCTTCGCCCATGCCACCGCATCGTGTGCCGTTCCGATCACCTGCGGGGTGGACCGCATGGAATACGCATCCTGGATCTTTACCTTGAGCCGGCCTTCGGCCAGGTCGCCGTTCCGGATGAGCTTTTGTATAGACCGGGCCGTACGGATCGCGCCCGGAAATCCACGGGCTTCATGCAGCTTGGGAGTATAAGGCTTCATGTTGGCTTTCAAGGCTTCCAGAGACATGGCGGCGGCGATCTCCGCCTGCTTCAACCACCGGCCGGTATCATAGAGCATGAACGCGCTCATCGCCGTCAACAAATTGGAGCCGTTGATAGTGGCCAGACCGTCCCGTGCCATCAAACCCGGAATGGGGATTCCGGCTCGTTCCATGGCTTCACGCCCCGGAAGCAGCTCGCCCTTATAGGTAGCACTCCCCTCTCCCATCATCAACAGAGCGATCTGAGACATCGGCGCCAAATCACCACAAGCCCCCACGGACCCTTTCTCGCAGACGAACGGGGTAACGCCTTTGTTCAACATGGCGACCAGTGTAAGCGGGATCTCCGGGCGGCAGCCCGAATTTCCGTGCGCGTGAACATTGACGCGCCCCAGCATCGCTCCGCGGACGTACTCAAGCGGCATGGCTTCCCCGATACCGGCGGCATGATTGTATATCAAATATTTTTGAAAATCCTTGATCTGGTCGTCATCCAAAACCATTTCGGAAAATTCTCCGATTCCGGTGTTTACTCCATACATGATTTCATGAGCCTGGATCTTTTTTTCCACCATGGCACGGCAAGCTTTGATACGCTCCATGGCTTCGGGATGAATCCGTACTTCTTCTCCTTCACGGGCAACTTTTATAAGCTGATCGACGGTGAGTCCCTCCCCTTTAATCATGAATGCCATATTACTTTCCTTTCCTCATAAGAATATCCCGAATGATATTAAAATGGGTTGATAACAGTACCAATGCCAATCCACACTTTATACCGCCGAAAACGCTACCCGTTGAAGGGATCAAATCTCAACTTTCAATCCGGCGACATAACCGACGTCGCGCTAGGCTTTAAGCGTCTTGATGAGCTCCTCCGCCTTGGCGGAGGCCAGTCTTCCCAGCCTTCGGCAGACTTTGGGATCGACTCCGGGTTTTCGTATGTCTCCACAGCGCAGAGGAGCGATGGTCATCCACCAATCCCAATACTGGTTGACAGCTTTGCCGCACAACTTTTTTGCGGCTTCGCGGTCCATTTTCAAGCTTCCGGCCGCATAACCGATACCCATGACTCCACCGGTAAGGAATCCGCAGAGTTCCTTATGCTGGACGCCTCCGCCGTATCCGGCGGCCGCCCAGACGTTGTCTTCGGATTGGCCGATGAATCTCAGCGCCACCATCAGAATCGATTCCGCACAGCTGTAGCCGCCGGTGAAATAACCAATAAGTTCTTCAGCCATTTTCGATTTCTTCACCCATTCGAGTTCCTGGGGGGACATTTCAACGGGGGTTTCCTGGATACTCCGTCCTCCGATTCCGGCCCATGCCGGGAAAGAGAGAAGCGCCGGGCCGGCCAGAAGGCCGGAAGCGGATGTTATGAAGCGTCTCCGTGAAAGTGAGCTCGATTTTTCGATCTTCATGCAACCTCCAAATTCAGGACTGTATTTTGCGTGCCGAAAATCGGCATTTAGTACCATTAAGGTAATATCAGATATACTGGCGCAAATCAATACACATAGGGCCGGAACCGAAAAAAAACCGACGGATATGAGGTTGGATTCAATCCACGGATTCAAAATATCCGAAAAGATCTTCCCGGCTGAGGTCTTGCTCCACGGCTACTCGAACGACGGCCTGTGCGACCCGCTTGTGAACACTTCTGTCCAGAGGATTCGGAACCAGCTCACCGAGGCTGGCGGAAGCAGCGATCACACGCGAAGCCGCCTCCAGCATTTCCTGAGTGATCCGGGGTACGTTCGCATCAACCGCGCCTCGAAAAATTCCGGGAAAACCCAGAATGTTATTGACGGATTTTCCGTCGGCGGCATAAGCGGCCCCCGCGGCCAGTGCGTCAGCGGGTTTGATTTCAGGAGCAGGATTGGACAACGCCAGGATGATTTGCCCCGGACGGACCATTTCCGGTTTGATCAATCCGGGAACACCGGTCGTAGCGATGACCACCTGGCACGAGGCCATGATCTCTTCCAAGGTAGAAGGCGTTCCTCCCGCCTCTTCCAGCATTTTCAAAGCTCCCGAGGAGATATCGGCACCCAGGACGGAATGGTTAAAAAGATGCTTCAACATGCGTGCGATGGACTGCCCGGCGGCACCCAGCCCGACCTGTCCTATGCAACATTGATCCAACTTGACATCGGCTAATTTAGCGGCATTAAGGAGAGCGGCGGTCGTGACGACGGCCGTCCCGTGCTGATCGTCATGCAGCACCGGCATATCCAAACGCTCACAGAGTCGGCGTTCGATCTCGAAGCAGCGCGGAGCGGAGATGTCCTCCAGCTGGATGGCGCTGAAAGTGGGAGCGATCGCGGCAACGGTCTCCACAATGGTATCGGTATCCTGTGTATCCAGCAGGATCGGAATCCCGGAGAGTCCGACTAAGGTTTCCATGAGCGATGCTTTCCCCTCCATCACCGGCATTGCGGCTCTGGGGCCGATATCGCCCAGTCCCAAGACGGCGGTTCCATCCGTCACGATCGCGACAAAATGACGGATGGACGTGAAACGCCGAGCCAAGCTTGGCTCTTCCTTGATCTGGAGACACACTTCGGCAACACCGGGGGTATATACTCTCCTCAACTGACTGAGGGTGTCGATCTTATAGCGGCTGCGGATGGCGATCTTTCCACCCTGGTGCATTTCCAGCACCTCATCCCGCACTTCCATCAGTTCAACGCCGGAGATATCGGGGATCATTTCCACGAGTGCCTGCATATGCTCCGCGTTGTCGGCAAAAACCACAACATCGCGCACCATGGAAATACTTCCCATGCGCACCGTTTTGATTTCACCGAGGAAACCTCCGTGCTCTCCGATCACCGTCAACAGATGCCCTAATACTCCGGTTCTCTGCACCAGGCGGCAGCGCAAGGTGCGCATGGTTTTATTTTCCCACCACATATTTCAAATCCTTTATCGAGTTATTTTACAGGGGATGATACTGTAATGGCGATTATACACGATACCCGGCCGGGCCTCAACCGGGAAGCTGGTGGAAACCCAAAAACAGTTCCGCGACGGAACCGTCCGTTGTGGTGAAGGGGGGAATAGAGTTAAAAGATTTAAGCAAGATCGAAAGCCGGCTTTCCGGCGGTTTTACCCCGTCACTCCAAATAATGGAGGTTCGAGAGATTGGACAGGTCAAGAGCCGGATTCCCCGGCTCTTTCCACCCGTTAGGATTCAAACATTGCCCTCTCTTATTCCGTTTAAGACCGGTTTACGTGGGAAGAGAGTTGTTCTTCAAGCTTATTTTTCGGTTTGAAACCGATAATCCGGTCAACTTCTTCGCCATTTTTAAAAATCAGCATGGAAGGAATGGCCATGATCTGATATTTTTGCGCAGTCTGAGTATTCTCGTCTGTGTTCAGCTTGACAAACTTGATGTCGGAGCTCATCTTCTCGGAAAGCTCTTCCAGCACGGGAGAGACCATGCGGCAGGGACCACACCAGGGCGCCCAGAAATCCACAACAACGGGCTGCGTGGAATCCAAAACTTCAGTCTGAAAATTCCCATCATTGATCTGAGTGATTTTTTCCATCTTATGTATCTCCTTGGTATTCATTTAGACATAATATTACTATATAATTATATACTAATTTTAAATATTGTCAAGCTTTTCAATCCCTTCCAAGGCGTTCCTGGCCGGCTTCATACCGGAAAATATTTATCCATCATCCGGTACTGAACGGCTTCAGCGATATCTCCGGAACAGATATCTCCTCTCCCCTCAAGATCGGCAATGGTGCGGGCCACTTTTAAGACACGGGTATAGGCCCTGGCGCTGAATCCAAGCCGATTGACCGCCATTTCCAGCAGTTCCCGGCTTTCCGCCCCGATTTCACAGTATTGCTTCACCTCCCGGCTTTGCATCCGGGCATTACACAATATCATGGAGGATCCAAAACGTTCGAGCTGCTTTTCCCTTGCGGCCAGAATCCGTTTCCGAACGGCTTCCGACGGCTCGCTCGACTGGGGAGTCATGATCTCCCTGAATTCAACTTTGGGCACCTCGATCTGAATATCGATCCGATCCAGCAGCGGCCCTGATATTTTCGTGTAATATCGCGATTGCTTGAAAGAGCTGCAGCCCACTTCTCCTCCCGCATTCTCATCACAAGGATTCATCGCCGCAACCAACATGAACTCAGCCGGAAACGTGAGCGATATCAAGGCTCTCGATACCGTGACCCGTCCGTCTTCCAGCGGCTGGCGCAGATCGTCCAATACCCTCTTTTTAAATTCAGGAAATTCATCCAGGAACAATATCCCACGATGAGCCAAACTTACCTCACCCGGTTTGGGAACACTTCCCCCCCCGACAAGGCCGGCATCCGATATGGTATGATGAGGGGCTCGAAAAGGGCGCTCGACGATGGCGCCTCGTTCCCGCAGCAAGCCCGAAGCGCTGTAAATCCGCGTAACTTCGATGATTTCCTCGAACGTCATGGGAGGAAGGATGGAAGGCAAACGTCGAGCCAGCATGGTTTTTCCCGCACCCGGAGGACCGATCATCAGCACGTTATGAGCGCCCGCGCAGGCCACTTCCAGTGCCCTTTTGGCATGGTTCTGCCCTCTGACTTCGTTCATATCAAGTTCGGAATCAACGTTCACTTTCAAACATTCCGGATCGAAACGGGATGGTGTCAGAGTCTCCGGTTCCCGCAAGAGCCGGATGACCTGTGTCAGGTCATCCAAGGCGAAAATATCGATTCCCGGGACCAAAGCCGCCTCCTTCACATTGGCATGCGGGATGACGATTCCCTTAAATCCCCGATCCCTGGCCAGCACCGCCGCGGCCAGCAGGCCCTTCCCGGATTTAAGGCGACCGTCCAGAGCCAGCTCACCGAGGAATAAGTAATTCTTCAGCCTTTCGGCCGGAAACAGTCCTAGTTCGGCCAGCAGCCCCAAAGAAATAGGCAAATCGAATGCCGATCCTTCCTTTTTCCGGTCCGCCGGCGCAAGGTTGATGATCACCTTTCTTGATGAAAATTCATAACCGCAGTTCTTCAAGGCGGCCTTAACCCTTTCCTTGCTCTCACGAACGGCGGCATCCGGCAGGCCTACCGTTATGAAGCCGGGAAATCCGGAGGTCACATCCACCTCGACATCGACCAGATAAGCATCGATACCGAGCAGGGACGCGCTTGCGATTTTAAAAAGCATGGTCTCTCTTAGAGCAAAGACGCGGGGGGGCCCGGTTTTATATCACACGGAATCGATGGAAAAGGCGGGATAGGGGAAAGTCGAAGGATCTGAGATCAATCCAGTTTATCGGTAAATTCCCGAGCCAGACTTTCGACCTCTTTTTCGATGTCCAGCTGCGACTTGAACTTGATTCTGGTGACGCGGAGGGGAGGTTCTTTCTTGGTGGACGCGACGAAGTCGATATCCTCCTTAGAGGCCGGCGGAACAGCTGGTTTGGGCGCCGGTTTATCGGGAAGCGGCCGCTTTTCGCCGAATATTTTCTCCCGGACGAAAGGTACGGTGAGTTTAGAGATTTCCTTGAGGGTTTCGAACACGCCGTCGCCGTGAACCGCCGCCGATTCCACAAAGGGAAACCCTTGTGGATTTAGGAGGTTGTTGAATGTTTCAACCGGGATAAGATTATCGAGGTCACGTTTGTTGTACTGGAAAACCAATGGAGTGCGGTTGATATCCATGGAAAAATCTTCCATATTCTTTCGCAAACCGTCGAAATTTTCCAAGTTGGCATCGATAAGGGGAACTTGTGAATCCGCGACGAACACCAAGCCGTCGGCGCCTTTGAGTACACTTCGCCGGGACGCATCGTAGAAAACTTGTCCGGGAACGGTCAAAAGCTGAAAATGGGTGGTAAACTCGTGGATCAAGCCGGCCTTGATCGGAAGCAAGTCAAAAAACAGGGTACGTTCGATCGGCGTTTCCAGGCAGACAAGATCCCCGCGGTAGGCCTGATCCATCATGCTGTGGATATACCGCAGATTCGTCGTCTTCCCGCTCAAACCGGGACCGTAATAAACGATCTTGATCGCCAGGGTTTTACTTGTATAATTGATAAAAGCCATCGCACCCGCTTCGGTATTGTCTCTTGTAACACACTATAAGGCCCCGAGTCAAATCGGAAAGCCTCAAGCTGACACCGGCTTCGAACCATTTTTAGTCGTATCAGCCGTCAAATATGTGAAAAGCTTATCATATTTGGCGGCGATTCTCACCCACGCATAGTTACCGCTCACATATTCCCGGCCGTTGGCACCCATCCGCCGAAGGAGTTCGGCATCGTTAAGGGTCAGATCCAGCACCGCTCTGAAATCCGGATAACCGGAATACCAGAGCCCGCTTCTCCCCTCAAGGCAGTGCTGTTTGAGCGGTTCGGTTTTTTCCTGCACCAGGATCGGTGTCTGCACCGCCAGGGACTCCAGGGCGGCCATACAAAGGCTTTCCAAGTGAGATGGGTGCACCGTAAGATGGGCTGCGGCCATGGCGGCGTTTTTCTCCTCGGGAGATAAGAATCCCAGATAGCGGATCCTTGGGTGAAGCGGCAGTTCCATTAGCTTATTCCCGATCAGAACCAAGGAAAGATCGGAGCGCCTACGGCTGTAGCGGACGAAATAATCGATAAGCTCGCCGCATCCCTTGCCGGGCTCGATCCTTCCTGCATATATGATATAAG
>Ga0272442_10012209_pt1 | contig 10401 bp, 10 predicted proteins | sample SSMForm2O_FD_200262 | JGI IMG/M metagenome (GOLD analysis project Ga0272442, IMG submission 200262) | Marine sediment archaeal communities from Little Sippewissett salt marsh, Falmouth, MA, United States - SSM-Form-2O | ecosystem: Environmental > Aquatic > Marine > Wetlands > Sediment ... | reverse complement strand
CCGGCCTTTGAAAAATACCGCGGGTGCAGGTCGCTGACGTGAAGAAAACCGTTTTTTCCGATACCAAAGTCAATAAAGGCGGCCTGGATACCGGATTCAATATTTGCGACTTTGCCTTTATAGATATTACCGACGTGGCTGCTCAGACTCGCCCTTTCGATATACAATTCCTCAAGTGAACCGTTTTCGATGACCGCCACGCGGCACTCTTCACTCTCGGCAACATTTATTAGCATCTCTCTTGCCATTTTAGTTTTCCCGCTTTTATATTATTTTTATTGATTATTTACTATGGCTCTTAAGCACTAATTCTTTTACGATTTTCAATTGCATTTCCACCGCACACTTTTACGTCTAACCGGCAACGCCAGTTTTTCCACATCGAGCTTTAGCAAACTCAAAATCTCCCCGACGCGTATCGAACCGGCCGGGGTGATTTTGCATTCTACAATTATACCATCCGGGTCCAATTCAATCGATTCCAAAAAACCTCTGACATCAATATCCTTCACCGACGATTCCGGATGTCCGGTTCTGGATTTTTTTTTGGTCATCCGCCGCTTGATGCCAAGGCTTTCACTTGCCAATACGTGTTTAACGGTTGCTTTTAATTCCTCGTTGATATATTCCTCCCGCAGAGCCAGCAGGTACGTTACCGAACAAGGCTGAAACGAGGCGTTCGTTTCAACAACACTTATCGAAATCAGCTCGAAGCCCTGGGGCAATTGTTCACTTATTCTATTGTACACCTGAGTGGTTATACAGTCTTGCTGCAGACTTGTACTCTTTCGTATTCGAATGCACAGCATCTCGTCATCCGAGCTGACTCCGACGGGTCTGGGCAGGGGCAATGACAATCTCGGACGAGGATTGAAACCCTGAGAGTATTTTATTTCTATACCCGCTCGAACGCAGGCCCTCTGAAAAACGCTGAGCGTCTGGGCATGCGAAATAAACCTCAGAGTCCCCCCTATTCTGAATTTTATAACCAACATTATAGTTTCATCCGAAACTGCTATACTCGTATCTCCTTAAAAGCATTTATACATACCGCTTAGCATTATGGTTGAATGTGACCGAAAAACAAGCTTTTTTTTTCTTTGCCTTCGACAATAATACCGCCCATAATGATTTTGCAGAAAGTATGAATGAGCAAGGAAATAAAGGCAGGTGGTTAGCTTTTGGATTAGGGGGCCTTCAGGTATTCATTGGTCTTGGCGGTGTCGGCGGAGGTTTTGGCCTGGTCAGCGAGCCGAGCGGCTCCAATCTTGGATTTAATGTTGATTTGCTCAGTAGGTCGCCTTTTTCTGATTACCTTATCCCGGGGCTCATTCTATTGGTTGTCATCGGTTTGTGGAGTCTGGCCGGTGGTGTTTTATCCATCTTACGGTATCGATACGCCGGTGAAATATCTGCGGCATTAGGTGTTTTACTGATGATATGGATCGTTGTTCAGGTCTGGTGGATTGGGTTGACAATCTGGCTGCAACCATTGTTTTTCGGATTAGGCGTTGTGGAGTTGGCGCTTGGATTGCTGATGTGGAGAAGCTGGAAACAAAAAAGCAGCGAATAGAAGAATCTATCGCATTATTGGAAAAAGGGAAAAAACTCGGCATGAAATAATATGACATACGAACTCAACGACAGGATGAATCAACTGCTCATCAAAAGGCTTCGGGGAGGATTTTTCTGGCGGCGGCGCGAAGGTAGCTTGAAATCTGCCTTTCAGAGTTCATTCCAAGTACCTTTCTGGCGACTTTGTTGCAGTCTTCGATAGTTACCGAGCGGACAATCTGCTTTATCTCGGGTATCATCGGCGCGGTAAGGGATATCGTTCTCAATCCCATACCCAAAAGCAGCATAATATACTCCGGCTCAGAAGCCATCTCCCCGCAAACGCTGACGTCTATCTGCGCCTTGTGGGCGTCCTGAACAACGGTCCTGATAAGTCTCAGGACCGCAGGGTCCGCCGAGGAATAAAGGTGAGAGACTAATTCGTTGCCCCTGTCAACGGCAAGTGTATATTGGGTAAGATCATTTGTCCCGATGCTGAAAAAATCCACATTCCTTGCAAGAGAATAAGCGGTCAGGGCCGAAGAAGGTGTCTCAATCATAATGCCGACTTTAATGTCCCTGTTGTATGCTATCGACTCATCGTCGAGGTCTTCCATAACATCCCGCAAAATCATGTTCGCCTGTTTTAGTTCCTGCAGATTTGTAATCAACGGAAACATAATTTTGACGTCACCGAGAACTGAAGCCCGTAAAATGGCCCTCAGTTGTGTTTTGAACATAATCAGGTTCTGCAGGCAGAATCTGATTGATCTGAGCCCCAAGAACGGGTTCGGCTCAGGGGCAAAACGTTTTCTTTGAGTATATTTATCGGCTCCAAGGTCCAAAGTCCTTATTACAACCGGCTTGTTTTTAAGAACTTTTACGGTCTTTGCAAAGGCCTGATAATGTTCTTCTTCGGTCGGCTCGGTCCGCTTGTTAAGATACAGAAACTCGGTACGGTAGAGGCCAATACCCTCGCCGCCTTTTTGCAGGACAGTCTCGGTTTCATCGGGAAATTCGATATTGCCCAGCAACTTGATTCTGACACCATCGCGGGTCACAGCGGGCTTTTCTTTTATCTCGTCGAGCTTGTGCTCAAGCTCTTCAAACTCCCTCGAGTATTCCCGGTACTGCAGGATTGTCTGCTGGTCAGGATTTACAATGACAATGCCGCGGTTACCGTCAACAATTACATTATCACCGCCACTGACGTACTCGGTTAAATCTTCAAGAGCAACAACCGCAGGAATACCTAAGGAGCGGGCAACAATAGCAGCATGACTGGTTCGTCCGCCTGAATTGCTTGCAATACCTTTGACAAACTTTCTGTTAAAACCGGCCGTTTGAATAGGGCTCAATTCCCGAGCGATAATTGTGACCTCTTCGGTCAGATGGCCGACATCCTCGCGTTTTTTTTCAAGAAGCTGAATCAGCAAACGCCTTTCAATATCGTAAATATCGGCTGCCCTCTCACTGATATAAGCATCCTGTACTTTGGTAAAATGCAAAGCAATTTCACGCAGGACAGTGGATACGGCGTATTCAGCCGTTACCAAATCGGACTGAACTAAATCAGTTATTTTTTTTCGGAGGCTTCTGTCGTGAAGAAAACGCAGATGCACCGCAAAAATATCCTTTATCTTGCTGCCCTCGGTATGCTCCTGGGCTATCTCAAGCTCAGATAATTCGACAATAGCACTCTTGAAGGCACTTCTGACACGTTGAATCTCCGTCGCCCGTTGTGAAGTCTCTATCGAACGGTGAGGAATCCGATAATCTTCGGAATCAATAATCAGCGCCTTAGCAATAGAAATGCCCGGCGAAACAGCTATTCCCTTTTTTATTTCCATATTCAACGGTCAATAATGCAAATGTAATCCGCGGTCTATTGGCAGAATCAATTTCACGGCGCCGGCTCGCCAAACATTTTGTCTTCGATGAGCTCTCTCAGCATCTCGATAACTTCCTGGGCGTCCGAACCTTCTGCTTTGATTTTCAGCTTTGTCCCGCAAGTAGCAGCGAGTATGCTCATCTGCATAATGCTCTTGCCATCGACCTGAGTTTCATTGTTACTGACAGTAATATTACTTTTATACCGGTTTGCGATATCAACAAACTGCATTGCAGGGCGCATATGGATGCCATCGGCGTTTTTTATCTCAACTACCGCTTCACAAACCACATTTTCCAATGAATTCTTCTCAGCATTCATTCTCGGGTCACGGGCCCACTCCTTCACGGGCAGACACCAACGTTACTACTTATAACAACGAGGAGCCTTCATCAACCTCCCTTAGAAGGTCTTCAATCTGTTCGGCGCTGCGGCACTGCCTTAGAAACCTGCGGAACTTCTCATATTGCAAATTCCTGAAAATATTTTCCATTGCCTGTAAATGTTTGTCCGGCTCATTGACAGGGCTGATTAAAAGTATTACCGTATAAACCGGCTGTTTGTCGAGAGCGGAAAAATCAATACCCGCCTGGCTCTGTCCAACCGCAGCGACCACATCTTTAACGGCCTTATGATTCACATGCGGAACAGCAACACCTTTACCCATTCCCGTGCTCGCTTCGTTTTCTCTTTTTATCACGGCCCTTGTAATCGCCTTACTATTACTTTCTCCAAGCTTTCCGGCTTTATTAAGTGAAGACACAAGCTCGGCTATAGCACCATCACGGTCGGCGGCCTCGAATTCCGGAACAGTCGCCTCAAAACAGACAAAATCTTCAAATTTCATCTTATCAGCCCAAAAATATTCACAACAACTTATCAAGCCAAATCAAACACACATCACAGGAACCTACGTCAGCTCCGGACCAGTGGTATGTTTATTATCTCGTTCTTTACTTTTCGCCCTCCTAAGCTGTCGCTCAAGCTTGTGTACGGCCATATCAATGCACCGGTATGCATCTTCACCGGTTTCGGTTCCAACGAAAACCTTGCTGTGTTCAGCTCTTGCAATTATCTCAACGCTGGTATTACTGCCGCCCTGATTGCCGTCAATAATCACTTCAACCTGATTGACACTATTGTAATATTTTGGAAGCTTTGAAGTTTTCTCTTCGGCGTGTTTTCTGATAGCTTCCGTTATTTCAATGTGTTTACCACTGATTGTAAAAAGCAATATTATTCTCCTTAACTGATTTTTTAGAATCTAAAACAATATCCTTTTCTACTCCTGATTTTCCGTCCCGGGCTGCGGTAAAGCAGCCATATTCTGTTTCTGACCGGGTGTAATAACTCCACCGCTGACGGTAAACCTAAACGCCTCCTCTATTGTCATATCCATATCTATGGTCTGCTTCTTCGGTACCATTATTACGAAGCCGGTAAAAGGTGTCGGGGAAGTCGGTATAAGAACTGTCAGAAATTCCTTTCTGACGTTGTCCACGACCTTAGTAAGCCCGGAACCTGTAACAAGGCCCAAAGACCAAATTCCTTTTCTCGGATATTCGACAGCAACTACTCTTGAGAAGGGCACTTTTTCCCGTTCTTCCTGTGCAAACAAGAAATCTGTGACCTGTTTTACATAAGGATAGACCTTACTTAAAACAGGCGTGTTCATTATGAACTTTTCGACCATTCGCCAAAGGGTTCTGCCCACAACGCTTGCAAATAACGCACCAACAACACACACGCCAATCAATGCTATCAGGAAGCCGGCTACGGAGCCCCAACCATCCACCCAGAAGTTTGTCCAGATTTGCTTCTGTTCTGTCCATAATTTCTTCTCTTCTTCACTACCTTCCGGGTCCCATTCAAGCCCTTTAGAAAACAGATGTAAACGAACCAGACCACGATTTATGTGTATACTGATTTTGTCCTGGATGAACTGGTAACCCCAGACGAATATCCCAATAGTCAGGATAGTCGGCAACAGTACCGCTAAACCACGGAAAAAATAACTTTTAAGGTGTCCCGCCATCGAATACTATAACAACAGCCCCTGATTATTATCAATTTACCGGTTTTTGTCCAACTAACACCGCCAACAAAACGGCTTTTACCCGGATTGCCATAGGTTAAACTACCGGCTTATCATAGTCAACAAAAAAGTCTTTCGGCAAATGAGCCCCCACCAAATGTATCACCGCCCCGGGCAGCGAAGCAAGCATCCATACAGCCCTCTGGCAGAGGGCCAGTGCGGAGGCGGATTCAGCGGAAACGCCGGCGAACTTGATAAACAGTGAAGCAAGCAACACTTCGACTACTACGGCACCGCCGATACTGATAGGAATAGCGCCCAATACCCATGTTATGGTAAAAAAGACATAATAATACACGAGACCGGCTTCAATGCCGAGATTTCGGCCAAGCAGCCAGAAACCGGTGATTGTCAAAAGCTGCAAAAAAACCGTCAGACCAAAGACGACAAGGATTGTTCCAATATTGCGGCAATAAATAACGATTGCGTCCTTAAACTTGACAATCATCGTCATAGCGCGTGCGCGGATATATAACCAGAGCTTTTCGAGCATCGATCGGCCTTTATTGTTTATCAAAAGTATGCAGGAAATCACCACTATTGCCGCAAATACACAAATAAGAATTCCCTTGTACGCAGCGACAGATTCGAAGAAGCCATTTCGGTCAGTGGAAGTTATTACAGTCCCGCGGCCCCGTAGAAAGAAAAAGTAGAAGAAAGCAGCGATTACGAACGTGCTTAATAATCCAATTACCCTGTCGATAAAAACACTTAAAACGGCTTCGAACTTTTTTTCGGTGTGCCTGGTTACGTACCATGCACGAAGCAGATCACCACCGACTGAGCCGGGCATAAAATTGTTGTAGAACCAGCCCAGAAGATACAGCCTGACAACCGCCCAAAAACTTATGGAGATTTTTTGACTCCTGAGCAGCAGCCACCAGCGGAGGCCTATTATTATCTGGCTGATGATAAAGATACCGAGAACAGCAGCGAAAACACTAATGTTCATTTGACGGAAAATCTGCACCAACCTATTCCATCTCTGCTGCCCTGAAACCCAAAATACCCCCCCAATAATTCCACACAAAACGACGGCAACACGCAAAAACAGAAAGATTTTATTACTTTTCTTGGTTTTTGCCTTTGGCATTTAAGCAGTTTACCCTGAAAAAACTTGTTTTCGCAGATAATAACCGGTAAGATTCACGTTTGCAACACAGTAAAAAAATAACAATTTTGGAGACAAGAGACGTGAGTACGCAAAAAGACATCGAGGAAGGCGTAGAGTTTATTCCTAAATTCGATGATAACGGCCTGATAACAGCTATTGCTCAGGACAGCCAGACCGGCCAGATATTAATGGTCGCTTATATGAATCAGGAGGCACTTGATATTACAATCCAAACCGGCTATGGGACATACTTCAGCAGGTCACGGCAAAAACTTTGGAAGAAAGGTGAAGAAAGCGGTCATGTCCAGAAAGTAGAACAAATATTAGTCGATTGCGACCAGGACTGTTTGATACTCAAAGTAAAGGTTGATGCCGGTCAGTGCCATGTCGGTTATCGGTCCTGCTTTTACCGCGCGTTAAAGCGTAACACGAGCAAAAAACTGGAGTTTATCGGCGAGATGACCTATGACCCCAAAAAAATCTACGGCCAATAAAGATATATTCGGCCCCCTGCTCTGCGCATCTGCTTGTTAAAAAGAAAGTTAGTGACCGGTTGTTTTAACAGGCAAAAAAAACAGGTTATTCTTTAATTTTAACTTGCTTTTAAGACGATAATATGATATGTTATTGCCTGTAAATAATAGACTTAGTGAGGAGTGGCAACAATGTTTGCCTTTCATTTTTTTGTTTTTTTCCCCGATAAATGAACGTTACATTTGGCAGCACCGGTGGCACTAACCTATAGATTTGGTTTATGCGCTTTTGTGATGTCCGGAAAGAAATGTTTAAAAAATAACAGAAGAACTTTTTCAGGAGGACTTAAATTATGAAAAGATTTAAATCACATGTATTCTTTTTTTGCATGCTGACCTTAGTGGTTGGCATCGCACAGGTTAGTATTGGCGCACCACCGACTAATGACAACCGTCAGAATGCAAAGTCAATCGGTAACGTAACGAACCAGTCTTTCGACACAACGGAGGCAACATTCGATGGTCCCGAGCCGCGACTCTGTATGTCCGGCAAGAATATCTGGTATTGCTATACCGCCCCCTGTACCGGGGCAGCTACAGTGAGCCTGTGCGGCAGCAGCTTCGACACAAAGCTCGCCGTCTATAACGGCTGCAGCTCAACGCCGAGTTTGAGTAATATGCTCAGATGCAATGACGACTTCTGCGACAGGCAATCGGAGGTTGTTTTTCCTGTAATCGCCGGTAACAAGTACCTAATCGAGGTTGGCGGCTTCAACATACTCGAGTACGGCCCTGGTGTGTTAAACATCACCTGCGACGGCGAGGCCGGTCCACCGGCCAATGACAACTGGTCCAACGCACAACCAGTCGGTAACATATCGGAGCTTGCTTTCGACACCACTTACGCGACGTTCGACGGCAGCGGCAACTGTATAACCAGCCCGAATATCTGGTACTGCTATACTGCTCCTCACACAACCAACGTTACCGTCAGTCTTTGCGGCAGTGAGTTCGACACCATGCTCGCTATCTATAACGGCTGCAACAGCTTTCCGATACTGGCCAATTTAATCGACTGCAACGACGACTACTGCGGCAGACAGTCTCAGATTACCTTCGCCGCAACCGCCGGCAATAGTTACCTGATAGAGGTCGGGGGTTTCGACACGGAATCCAGAACCGGTCCGGGAGTAATAAGTATCAGCAGCGGTTTTACCCCGCCGGGCGGACTGGTTAATGATGACTGCATTAACGCAATACCCATAGGCAATGTAACGAATCTGGCTTTTAACACCGACGAAGCACAATTCGATGGTCCAGGCCACTGTATGACCAGTCAAAACATCTGGTACTGCTACACCGCACCGAACACAGGTGAGGTTACCGTTAGTCTGTGCGGAAGCGAATACGACACGAAGCTCGGCGTTTATAACGGCTGCGGCTGCAATCCGCTTCCCGGGGGCCTGATCGGATGTAACGACGATTTCTGCGGCAGGCAGTCTGAGATTACCTTCGATGCAATATCCGGCAACAAGTACCTCATAGAGATTGGTGGATGGACAGACGCCGACCATGGTCCTGGTATATTAAATATCAGTTCAGGAGGATCACCGCCAAGCAAGCTAAACGATAACTGTCAGGATGCAAAGCTAATCGGTAACGTAACAGGCCTGACTTTCGACACCAGAGAAGCAACGTTCGACGGCCCCGGCCACTGTCTGACCAGCCCGAACATATGGTATATCTATACCGCCACGTGCACGGGCGAAGCCACAGTCAGCCTTTGCGGCAGCGGCTACGACACCAAGCTGGCCGTCTATAACGGAGGCGGCTGCAATCCGTCACAAAGCAGATTGATAGAATGCAATGACGATTCCTGCGGCTGGCAGTCCGAGGTAACCTTTGATGCAACCGCCGGCCAGCAGTATTTGATCGAAGTCGGCGGATTCGGTGACAACACGGGCCAGGGGCTGATAAGTGTCAGTTGCGAGGGTTCAGCACCAACAGGACAATCAGACCTCGGTGACGCACCGGACAGCACCAACAATTTCGGGCGTAATATGACCGCATATCCCAAGGGAGGACCTTCGGGAGTCAAGGCCCATTATCCGACCGTCTATAACGACGGCAGAACCACAGGTCCTTTCGGTCCGATTCATCTGAACGCCGAGGAAGTGGTGGCCCATCTGGGTAAGAATATTACCAGTGAAAATGAGGCCGACACAGGCCCGGACCAGGACATCACCAACAATATTAAACCCACAACCAACACGCCTGATAACGACAAGGACGACGACGGTATTATCTTCCCGCTCAATATGCCAAAATGCCGCTGGACTACGCTTGATTATATTGTCAACGTTATCAACCCGGGTCCCAATCTCTGGGTCAATGTCTGGTGCGACTGGAACCGTGACGGCGACTGGGACGACAGCACCACCACCAACCCGTACCTTACCTGCTCCGGAGGGATTGTATCCGAGTGGGTGGTACAGAACCAGTATCTTATCAATCTACCGACCGGGTTAAACCAGATCACAACCCCGGCATTTCTGTCATGGCATCCGGATGCAGGTACCAAACAAATCTGGATGAGGATTACTCTTTCCACGAAGCCCTGGACGGGCGGCAATGCCCCCGGCGTCAGAGGCAACGGCGGTTCCGGGCCGCAGAACGGCTGGGAATTCGGGGAGACGGAAGATTACTACTTCATTCCGCAAACGAGCTTCACGATATGTGAAGATTACAACGGTGACGGTGTAATTGACCTCCAGGACCTGGCGGCTTTCACGACCGACTGGCTTGAGAACTGCCCGTAGTATTTGCCGGATATTTGATGTAAACAAAAAGGCTGTGAGTGATAATCATTCACAGCCTTTCTTATTTTAATTAATACAGAAAGTAACGGACTCAAAGCTCATCGGCTTTTTTGATTTCTTTCGCCACTTTTCTGGCGAAGTATGTTATAAGGATGTCCGCACCTGCGCGTTTGATAGAGGTTAGAAGCTCCAGTATTGTCGCCTTTTCATCCAGCAGTCCTGCGGCGGCGGAGTTTTTTACCATCATATATTCGCCGGAGACGTTATATGCTGCAAGCGGACAATCGAAACGCTGTTTTGCCGCTGCGATTATATCGAGGTAAGCAAGGGCCGGTTTTACCATTACAATATCAGCGCCTTCTTCTATATCGAGAGCAATCTCGGCCATGGCCTGTTTGGTTCCGGAGGCAGGGTCCATCTGATAGGTTTTTCGGTCGCCAAAGGCCGGGGCGGAC
>Ga0272442_10012208_pt1 | contig 10401 bp, 5 predicted proteins | sample SSMForm2O_FD_200262 | JGI IMG/M metagenome (GOLD analysis project Ga0272442, IMG submission 200262) | Marine sediment archaeal communities from Little Sippewissett salt marsh, Falmouth, MA, United States - SSM-Form-2O | ecosystem: Environmental > Aquatic > Marine > Wetlands > Sediment ... | reverse complement strand
CATTGTTCAGGTAGAGTCGATTGGTTTGGTTTTCGTTCCCAACCGCCAGATCCAGGTCGCCGTCGCCATCCACGTCCCCGAGCGCCAAGGAGTGCGTGTCATGGGCGTCCGAGGTGATGTCTATTCCTGAAACGCCAGAGAAAGGCGTCGCCGTGCCATTATTCAAATAGAGCCGATTGGGTTGCCCAAAATTCCCTGCCACCAGATCCAGATCGCCATCCCCGTCCACGTCCCCGAGCGCAACGGACCGCGTATCGTGCGCGTCGAGGGAAATGTCCACGCCAACGGTAGAGGCCCCGTAAGCGTCGTAGAGGGTGCTTTGCCAAGCCAGCAGGACCTCCTGCTTTTCTGTATCCCAGTTCGCGCTGGTCAAGGCCTCATCGCACAATTTCGTATCGGCGAAGTCCTCGGTGAAAGGCAAGCCTGCCGTCCCTGCTGTGGCAGAGCTTGCGAGAAGACAGCCCAGCGCGGCAAAGACTGCAATACATGCCACCGCATCGCAAAGGTTTCTCTTTTGCATCCCACTCATCGAACCCTCCTCTTCAAAGTCCCAAGGGCGGTCTATCCTTGGGGTGTTTGATCGCGAAACGCACGGAAATTTCCCGGGTATCTTTGGGGCTCACGCGAAATTCCCACAGCATGACCCCTTCCCTTTTCTGATAGGCTTCCTCCTGAGGCTTGGGGGATGTCGCCACCCCCTTCACCTGAACAAAATCGGTCTCCGAAACAGGGATCGCTTCGAGAAGTCGGACCAGGATCTCTTCCTCCTTGGTGTTCTCAAGAACGGTGAGGAACTCCAGTTCCCGCGCCACGGTGAAGCGTTCCACCTTACCAAAGAAAGATTCGGTGAGCTTGTCCGTCACCTTCCGTCTGTCGGCCTTGACGCCGCGGTCTGCCCCCAGGTTAATGAGAAGCTCTTCCCCTGCTTTCCTCTCATCCAACCTGGCGGACCCCACGAAGCGTCCCGCAAAATAGATATTGAGCGTGCCGGCCAGAAGGGCCTGATCCGGAGAGGTCTTGCACACCGAATAGACCAGAGGATCGACCTTGGGAACGGCGAAGTGAAAAAACTCCCCTTCCAACTCTTTGGTGTACAACGGAAGGATGGCTTCATCCCCCCCGGATTCCAGGTCCACGGCTTGAGCGAACTCATACTCGAACGCGTGAGGAAGGGACTTCTCTTGGGCCTCTACAAACTCCGCTTCAGGGGCCAAGGCTTCCTCGGCGAGCATGCCTTCCATCAGATCCCCTTCCATGGCCGCCAGTTCGACGGTTTTGCCCCTTTTTCTCCTCGTCATAGCCTGGGCGGCCACAGCGCCCCCAGCATACGGCATCTCCGGCGGGATAGTCACCTTCCAGGTCTCAAGGTCAGGCAAGGAAGCCCCGCGCATGGGGATCGCATTGGAAACAGAAAGCTTCACACCGTTCCATGGCTCGCCAGTCTTCTGTTCAATCTGAGCGAACTGCGTCAACTGAACGCGAGACCGGTCCAAGGGGACGTCCACCTTGTACACAGCCGACCAGGAGGCGTTTCGCGCCACGTAGGACGCCTCGATCTCAATTTTCTGCCGTTCCGAAGAACGGAAAACCACCTCGATGCACTTTCTCTTTCGATCCTTGGGTTTTCGATGCCTCTTGAGTTTACGCTCCACCACGCTGATATCTTTGTCCATCTCCTCTATCTTCTGGTCCAGATCCCGAATGCCCTGCAGGGCCTCTTTGAAGCCCTCATCCAGAAAAGAAACCATCGACTTGAGTTCTTCCACGCTTGGCAGGGCCGTCTTCAGCTTTTTGGGAACGTCGGCCTCTGCAAAGAGCATGACGGAATCCAGAAACGTCTTTTTTTTGCTGAGACGGGACTTTTCGTCCTCCAAGGCACGTTTCTCTCGCTTCAGCCCCCTAAGCGTCTCCTCCAGTTCCTCCACTTCCTCCTGGGGCGCTTCCCGAAGAGGGATCTCCTTGTATTGAACGCTCTGGATCTCGCCGTTCCCGCGCACCGCGGCTTGGACAGAGTCAGAATCCACGTCTACGGCCTGCGTTTCGATCAGAAACCTATGAAGTCCCTCCTCAGCCTCGCAACGGATTTTCCTCTTGAGATAGGCCTCTCCCATGAAGACCGTCACCTCAGAGAGCCTGTTGCTCTCTCCCTCCGAAAGAATCTCGTCCCTGACAAAAAAACTGCTCACGGATTCCTCCCTCTCTGGGTGCAAGAAAGTCTCTGCTTCCACCAGGATGCGCACTCCCAAGATGCACGCCAAGTATATCAGGGCCTGTATCCCTCACGCTACGGAGTGGATGCCTAATACGCCCCCCAGCTTCGGACTTTGAGGTCCTGAACGGAGTAGCGGGACAGGGCTTCGGTGAGGCGTTGGGCCACTTGGAGGTTGGTGATCAGAGGAATCCCAAAGTCCACAGCGGTTCGTCGAATGATGTAGTCGTTGGTGAGTTCTTCTTTCTGGAAATGCTTGGGAATGTTGATCACCAAATCGACCCCTTTGTCCTGGAGTAGATCCACCACGTTCGGCGACTCATCCAAAGGCCAGCGAACCGTTTTCGATTCGATGCCGTGGTGGGACATGAAATCAGCGGTGCCTGCGGTGGCGTAGAATTCCACGTCCAGCGAGCGCAGTCTTCTGGCCCCATCCAGGAAGGCCGCCTTGCTCTCCACAGGCCCTGTGGAAAGAAGAACTCGTTTCAGAGGAAAGTGGAAGCCTACGGCGATGAGCGCCTTCAGAAAGGCCTCGTCAAAGTCCCATCCCAGGCACGCCACCTCTCCTGTCGATGCCATCTCCACGCCCAGGGTGGGATCCGCTCCCTGAAGACGCGTGAAGGAAAACTGGGGCGCCTTGACCCCCACATAATCCAGATCAAAGAAAGATTGACTCACATCTTCCAAAGGACGTCCCATCATGACGCGGGTGGCTGCGTCGATGAAGTTGGTCTTCAAAATTTTGGAAACAAACGGGAAGCTGCGGGAAGAACGCAGATTGCATTCGATGACCATGACTCGGTTGTTCTTTGCCAGAAACTGAATATTGAAGGGGCCGTTGATCGAGAGAGACTTTGCCACCTCTGTGGTGATGCGTCGAATCCGCCGCATCGTCTCCAGGTAGGTCCTTTGGGGCGGCAAGACCAGCGTGGCATCCCCTGAATGGACGCCCGCGTTCTCCACGTGCTCCGACACAGCCCAACAGACCAACTCGCCGTCCCTAGCCACGGCATCCACGTCGATCTCCTTGGCGTTTTCCACGAACTTACTGATCACCACAGGATGGTCCGGGGTGATCTCCGCAGCCTTCTCCAGGTAGACGTTGAGTTCTTCGTCGTTTCCTGCCACAGCCATGGCAGCCCCGGACAACACGTACGAGGGCCGAATGATGACGGGATAACCCGCCTCTTGGGCGAATTCCTGGATCTTTTCCAAGGAGACCAGTTCCCGCCAGGCTGGCTGAGGCACGCCCAGTCTCTCCAAAAGTGAGGAAAACTTGTGTCGATTCTCCGCCTGATCGATATCTCTGGGCGAAGTACCCAGGACCCGAACGCCCTCCTCGTGACAGCGAAGAGCGAGGTTATTGGGGACTTGTCCCCCCATGGCCAAGATCAAGCCGAGGGGACGTTCCTTCTCGTAAATCTCCAGGACCGTTTCAAAGGACAACTCGTCGAAGTAGAGCCTGTCGCATTCGTCGTAATCCGTGCTTACAGTCTCAGGGTTATGGTTGACCATGATCGTCTTGTAGCCGAGTCCCCTAAGCGTTCGAACCGCGTTGACGCAGCACCAGTCAAACTCCACCGAGCTTCCAATCCTGTAGGCGCCCGGCCCCAGGATTACCACGCCTCCTTCTTGTCCGAAATTGACATCGTCATCTTGTCCGTTGTACGTCAAATAGAGGTAGTTCGTGGCCGCAGGATACTCGGCCGCCAACGTATCGATCTGTTTGACGCAGGGCCGGATCCCCATCTCTTTTCGAGTCTCCCGGATTTCCTTGTCCGTCTTGCCCACGGCCACGGCAATCTGTTCATCCGAAAATCCATGTTCCTTGGCCTCCCGTATCAAAGCATCCGTAAGATTCCCTCCAGCATCCCTAAGTTTCTTCTCAATCTGGGTAATTTTCTGGATCTTATGCAAAAACCACGGATCGATCCTGGTGATCTGGTGCACCTTTTCTACACTCATGCCCTGTCCGAGGGCCTCGGCTACAGCAAAGATGCGTCTCTCCGTGGGACGCTTCAACTCCACTTCGAGATCCTCGAACTCGATCCCATCGTTGAGGACGAGTCCCCTGGCCCCCGTCTCCAGCATTCGTAACGCCTTTTGAAGAGACTCTTCGAAGCGTCTTCCGATGGACATCACCTCGCCCACCGACTTCATGGCGGAACCGATTTGCTCTGAAACGCCTCTGAATTTCTTGAAGTCCCACCGCGGCGCCTTCACCACAATATAGTCCAAAGCAGGTTCAAAACAGGCCCGCGTCACGCGGGTCACCGAGTTGTCAATCTCAGTGAGAGACATGCCTAAGGCCAATTTGGCCGCAACAAAGGCAAGAGGATACCCTGTGGCCTTGGAGGCTAGCGCAGAGCTCCTGGAAAGACGCGCATTCACCTCGATCACCCTGTAGCCTTCGCCCTGGGGGGACAACGCGTATTGGATGTTGCACTCCCCCACGATATTGAGATGCCGCACCACACGAATGGCAATTTGTCTCAGGTCATGGTACTCCTCATTCGTCAGGGTTTGGCTCGGCGCCACCACCAGACTCTCACCCGTGTGGATCCCCATGGGATCGATATTTTCCATGTTGCAGACCGTGATACAGTTATCGCAGGCGTCCCGAACAATCTCATACTCGATCTCTTTCCAACCCTCCAGGTACTCTTCGATCAGAAGCTGGTTGGTATGGGAAAAAGCCTTCCTAGCGAGTTGCTCCAGCTGCTCACGATTCCTGCAGATCCCTGACCCGAGCCCTCCTAGCGCATAGGCCACCCTGGCCATACAGGGATATCCCAACAAATCTCCCGCCTGCAACGCCTCGTCTACGCTTTCGGTGGGACGGCTCTGAGGGACACATACGTCGATCTCAGCCAGCCTGTCAGTGAACCGCTCCCTGTCTTCGGTGTCCAAAATCGACTGAATCGGGGCTCCTAACACGCGCACCCCGTATTTTTCCAGCACCCCTGCGTCGTGCAGCTTTACGCCGCAGTTCAGCGCGGTCTGCCCTCCGAAGCCTAAAAGAATCCCATCGGGACGTTCCTTCTCAATCACCTGTTCCACAAAATCGGGCGTCACAGGAATGAAATAGACCTCATCGGCCAAATGTTCCGAAGTCTGGATCGTAGCCACGTTGGGATTGATGAGGATGGTTCGGATCCCTTCCTCTTTCAATGCTTTGATGGCTTGACTCCCAGAGTAGTCGAATTCCCCCGCCTCCCCGATCTTTAACGCGGAACTACCCAGGATCAGGACGGATGTCACCGGGGGCGTTTGTTGTCGCTGTTTCATGAACGTTTTTTCACCTCTTCCGCGAACTGGTCAAAGATCCAAGCCGTATCCACAGGCCCTGGATTGGCCTCGGGATGGAACTGAACCCCATAAAATGGCTTGGAAACGTGCCGAATCCCCTCGACGGTCCTATCATTCGCATTCTCGAACCAGACCAGCCAGTCCTCGGGTAGACTCTCCTCTCGAACCGCATAGCCATGGTTCTGAGAGGTAATGAAGCAGCGTCCCCGGGACACAGGGACGCCCGAAGGATCCACTTTTTCGAGGGAGGGCTGGTTTTGGCTTCGATGTCCGAATTTCAGCTTATAGGTATCTGCGTTCACAGCCAATCCCAAAATCTGGTTGCCCAAACAGATCCCTAGAATGGGTCTGCCCAACGCCAAGGCGCGCGACACGTTCTGGATGGCCTGTCCGCACATCTTGGGATCTCCTGGACCACTCGAAATCAAGAGCCCGTCGAAATCCATGTCCAGAAAATAGTGATCATGAGGAACCCTAACGACTTGGATGCCCCTACGAAGAAGGCTTCTAATCATATTGGCCTTGCACCCGCAATCCAGAACCAGAACGGTTGGAACCTTTTCTTCTATCGGCCCTGGGGTCTCGGACAATCGGGATATATCGCGGGTGCACACCGTGGAGACCAAATCCGTGGCATTGGGATCCAGGAAGTCAATCGTTTGTCCCTCCATTTCAATCTTTCCCAACAGGGTACCCCGCTCCCTGAGTCGTTTGGTGAGGGCTCGAGTATCCACCCCGGATAGTCCTGGGATTTCCCCCGCTTTAAGCCAATCATTCAGGCCCTGATCAGCCGTATGGTGGCTATACGCGTCGGACAACTCGGATACGACCAGTCCCGACACCTGAATCTCCTCGGACTCAAAGCCCAAGGGGAGGCCGTATTCGTCGTCGACAATGGGAGGAACACCGTAGTTGCCCACCAATGGATAGGTGAGCACGAGAATCTGGCCCCTATAGGAAGGATCCGTCAAGGCTTCTGGATACCCTACCATCCCTGTATTGAAAACCACCTCCCCGGCCGAACAGACTGGAGCACCCCACGAAACCGCTTCGTAGGTGGTCCCGTCTTCCAGGACGAGCCGGGCCTTGGATGCCATCATGTCTTCCTTCCTTGCAACAATTTACGAACACAGGCCAAATTGGAGAGATCATAGGGTCTCAGAGCCTTCCAATCAAGGGTGGGTCTCCTATATCTTGTGAGAAAGGAGGGTTGGCACTGGACCTGTGGTGGGTTCTCTGCTAATGATGAGGGGTCTCCTCTTGCAACAATCCAACCATAGTAAGGGAATTCTCATGAAAAAAGAAATCCAAAACAAACTGTTTCTCTTGGCCTTTCTGGCCTGCCTCATGCCTCTATGGACTGGCTGTCGAAAAAAGGCAAAGCCGTCCGGGGCTCCCCCAAAAAGGGTCACAATCACCTTGTACCACACCTCGGATCTTCACGAGACTTCGGATCCCATTCCACGGATCGCCCAGTTTGTGAAGGACAGGAAGACCGCGGACGCCAACGTCCTTCTCTTCGATACAGGCGATTGGTTCAACAAGGGCGACCTCACCCGACTCAACACGCGAGGACAAGCCATGGTGGCCATGATGGGGGCTTGTCCCTATGACGGAGTGATCAGCGGCAATCACGACTACAGCTTTGGGACCGTTCGCCTGGTGGAACTTCTGGTCAAGCAAAGAATTCCTTTCCTGGCCTGCAACTGCGACTGGCCCGAGGGGATGTCCCCTCCCACTGCCTCCACCTACAAGGTTTTCCAGCTAAGCGGGGTCCGCGTGGGAGTCATCGGCGCCGCAACCACCATAGGCAATCACGCACAGGATGATTTTCTCAAGATCAAGGAGATCGTCCCTTCGGTCCGAGAGATCCTATCCGAACTTCAGGACAAGGCAGACATTCTCGTTTTACTCACCCACCAAGGAGGTGAAACCGACCACGCCCTCGCCGCGGAACTTTCTGAACTGGATGTCATTCTGGGAGGACACGACCACGGGGTGTACCACGAACGCATTCTAGAACCTGGTCCTGAGACCTTTCTCATGCATTCCGGCCATCATGGAGAGGTCCTCGGCGAACTGGTCCTGACCTGGGACGGAACTTCCATCGTGGACCGCAAGATTCGGCACATCCCTATCACAGAATCTATGAAAAAGGATCCTAGAGTGGAGGCTGTTCGGTTGGACTACGTTGAACCAGAAGAGCTACCGGAGGCGGAAGGATTCTGAACAAGCGAGACGCTCGAGCGCAGCATTCTGACGAGAAGGAACGTGCTCCAGGTTTAACTCCACGGGCTTTGTGCGTCGGGCTTGTCTTTTTGGTCCTGAGTGTCTACTGGGTCAGGGACGTAGAGCTTCTCAGCTTCACCTGTCAGATTACGGAGTCCGTACCTCCCATCCCTGCCATCGCTGTGGCCCTGTTGCTGGGACTCCTCATGCCCTTGCTTAAAAAAGTCGGGTGGGGGGGCTTGTCCAAACAGGAACAAGGCGTCATTTATGTTTTTGTGGCCATCGGATGTGTCATGTCCGGGGTGGGAGTGGCCCAGGCGATTTTGCCGTACATGACGGTATTGGACTACTTCGCCAGCCCGGAAAACGCCTTCGGAGCCATGAGAAACGCGGTCCCGAACTGGGTAGGACCCCGTGATCCTGAAGTGGTGCGCACCTTCTTCGAAGGAAGTCCAGACGGGAGCGTTCCCTGGCGAGACTGGGTCGTCCCTTTGTCTTTTTGGTTCCTATTCCTTCTGTCTTACTGGACCATGGCGGTGTCCCTCTGGTGCATCTTCCGAAGACAGTGGATGGAAACGGAAAAGCTCACCTTTCCCCTTCTCTATATGCCGCTCAGCATGATCGGAAAATCTGAGAAGGGGAAACAAGAAAGCACCTTCGTGAGAAACAGGCTCTTTTGGACGGGGTTCGGCCTGTCTTTCGTCTACAACGCCCTCAATATCCTCCACGCATTCAATCCCTCTGTGGCCGCTGTAGGCGTCATGTATCCCATTGGACGTCTCTTCACGGAAAAGCCGCTCAATGTGCTGGCTGGACTCCAAATGTGGCATCGACCGGAGCTTATCGGCTTCGGTTATCTAATGTCCCAAGACATCCTCCAATCGGTTTGGACATCGTTCCTTCTGCAGAGAGGCGTATCCGTTTTGGGTAACACGCTGGGCTCTCTGAGGGCAGGATTTCCCTACGAGGCGGAACAAGGGTTGGGCGGCTATATGGTCATGGGACTCTTCCTCGTATGGTCCGCTCGAAAGCATCTTCGGAGCGTCTTGAGAAAGGCGTTCAAGGGAAAGGGAGTAGACGATTCAAGGGAACCCGTTCCCTACCGCTGGGCGGTGGCTGGACTCCTCCTAGGATTCGGCGGCATCGCGCTGATGTCCGTCGTCCTCGGCGTTCACCCTTTCGTTGCCCTCCCCTTCTTCTTGATCCTGCTTTGTTTCCTCTTCGTATACGCTAGGATCCGCGCCGAAACGGGTACGCCTTCCGTGTGGATCATGTCCCATGCACTCCTTAACCAGCTGCCTTTCTTCGCCTTCGGATCCGAAATACTCCGCATCCGAGGATCCATCCGAACCATGAGCGCCTTGTCACATCTTTTCTTTCTCTGTCACGCAGGCTTCTTCGGACAGATGACCGTGTATCCCCTCGAGAGCTTGAAACTAAGCGACGCGTTGCGGTCCCGAAGAAGAGAGATGGTGACAGTGGCCTATCTTGCCCTTGGAGCAGGACTCCTCCTGGCCTTCTGGATGTTTCTCAAAACCTATTATGGCTACGGCGCGAACGTCTTGGCAGGAGGCGCCAAGACAGGGACTGGCGGAGGACGCATTCACTTCTGTTTTCAGGCCTTCTGGCAGGTAGCCCAGTATGTGGAACACCCGCGACCTATGGACCGTTCCAGAGATCTAGCCTTATTGATCGGGGCCACGGTCACCGCCTGCATGCTGGGGGCGCGCATGGCTTGGCTTCGCTTTCCCTTGCATCCCCTGGGCTACCTGATGTCCTGCACATGGGGGGCCAACCTGTGGTGGGCCTTTTTTGTGGCTTGGGCTGCCAAGAAGACCATTCTTCACATGGGAGGTGTGAAGCTCTATCACAGGCTGATCCCCTTTTTTGTAGGTCTGGCTCTGGGACACTTCTTCACGGTGGGCGTCCTCTGGGCCTCGATCGCCAAACTTTGGCCCCATGTAGAGTTCATCATCTGGTTCGTTTAAAACGCGAGACGCTACGTCCAGCCTTCTTGGTAGCAAGTCTCGTACATGGTCACGATGTTTTCGGCCGGGCCTACGGCCTGTATGTTGTGACACGGGGCCAGAATATAACCGCCTCCTTCTCCCAGAATCCGTAGGTTGTCCAGCACCTCTTTGCGTACGTCCTCCACGCTTCCAAAAGGAAGCGTCTCCTGGTTGTCCATGGCCCCATGAAAGACCAGCTCATTTCCAAAGTCCCGCTTGAGTCCCTCCCGTTCCATGTCCTGGCAACGCCATTGGATCGGATTGAGAACGTCGGCCCCGATCTTGATCAGATCAGGAATTATCTGCCTGATTGCGCCGTCGCTGTGGGTAAACACCGTTGCCCCCGCTTCGTGCGCGAGATCCATCATCCGTTTCATCCTCGGGAGAAGGAATTCCCGAATATGCGTTGGCGAGAAGAGGAGTCCCTCCTGCGAGCCCAAATCCTCGGCAACATAGGTGATCATGACTTGTCCAGGAATTTGCTCATAGATCCGCGCCGTTCCCTCGTAGGCCAGATCGAAAAGATGATCCAAACAGGCATGCACCATCTCCGGATGAAGCGCCAAGTCCATGTACGCCTGCTCCTGACCGCGTAAGCTGCAGTAGGTCAGAAAGGGTTCCGAGCCGCCCCCTCGAATGGGCTTA
>Ga0272442_10012207_pt1 | contig 10401 bp, 7 predicted proteins | sample SSMForm2O_FD_200262 | JGI IMG/M metagenome (GOLD analysis project Ga0272442, IMG submission 200262) | Marine sediment archaeal communities from Little Sippewissett salt marsh, Falmouth, MA, United States - SSM-Form-2O | ecosystem: Environmental > Aquatic > Marine > Wetlands > Sediment ... | reverse complement strand
TCACCGTGCTGTGCCGGTTCTCAGACCTGCCAACATCCGAGCCGCACCCGCTCTCGTGGTACCAGGATCTCATGGGCGGCACCGAGCCCGGGGTGGACCACTACTGGCGCGAGCTCTCATACGACCAGGCCAACGTCGCGGGGAGCGGAGCCCTGGGGTGGTACGACCTCCCGCAGCCGCACTCCTACTACGTAAACGACTCGACGGGCGTATCGAACCTGCAGTTGCTGAAGGAAGACTGCGCGGCCGTGGCGGATGCGGACATCTACTATCCCGACTTCGTCGGCATCAACTTCCAGTTCAACGAGGACCTCGCAGGGTTCTCGTGGGGCGGAAGCTCGAGCCTCAACATCGACGGCGTGTTCCGGAACTACCGGATGACGTGGATGTCCGACTGGGCCGACCACGTGACCTTCACGCACGAGATGGGGCACGGCTTCGGACTGCCGCACTCCTCTGGCCCGTACGGGGCCGTGTATGACTCCAACTGGGACGTGATGAGTGGGGCGTGGACCAACTACGATTCCTTCTGGGGCTGGCTGGCGCCGCACACGATCTCCTGGCACAAGGACATTCTCGGCTGGATCCCGGGGGACCGCATCTACGACGCCACCGAGGGCTCGAGTCAGACGATCACCCTGCACAGGCTTGGCGATCTGGGTGCCGGTGGCGACTACCTGATGGCGCGGATTCCGCGCACGGACGGCACGTTCTACACCGTCGAAGCACGTCAATTCGAGGGGTACGACGTCAACCTGCCTGCCCAGGCCGTGATCATGCACCACATCACGAGCCGTGCGTTCGTGGTCGATCCCGACAACAACGGAAACCCGGACGACGCCGGGGCACGCTGGCTTCCAGGCGAGACCTTCACGGATGCGGAGAACGGAATCACCGTCGCGGTCGAGTCCGAGACGGCGACCGGGTACATGGTCACGATCGCGGTGACCGAACCCGGGCACATCGTGCTGGACCCATCGTCGCTGAGCTTCGTCACACAGCAGGGCACAGACCCGGTGGCGCAGACCCTGACGATCGAGAACACGGGCACCGGGGAGTTGCAGTGGACCGCCTCCGATGACGTGATGTGGCTGGAACTTGGAGCGTCGTCCGGAACCGCCGCAGCCTCCGGTTCGTCCGAGGTCAACGTGATCGTCTCGGCTGCCGACCTGCCCCCCGGGACGTGGAACGGCATCATTACCGTCGAGGGCAACGCGGACAACGCGCCGCAGACCCTGCCGGTCAGCGTCGAGGTGACGGCCGCTCCGGTGATCACCCTGGTCGGAGAGCCCATCGATCTTGAGGTGGTGATCGGCGTGGACCCGCCGGTGCACGAGGTCGTGGTTCGCAACGAGGGCGGGAACGAGCTGACGTGGAGCGCGTCCTCGGACGTGGAATGGATGACCTTCACACGCGGTTCGGGAACCCTGGCCCCCGGCGCGAGCGAAACCGACTCGATTACCATCTCGGTCGACGGCCTGGCTCTCGGAGACTACGCCGGCACCCTGACGTTCACGGGGAACGCGCCAAACTCTCCGCAGACGCTGGACGCGATGCTAAGCGTGGTTGAGTCCCCGTCCATCGCTCTGGCCGGGACGTTCGAATTCGAGGCGTACGAAGGTGACAGCCCGGCGCCCGAGACGCTGACGGTGAGCAACGACGGGGGCGGTACCCTGAGCTGGAGCGTCTCGGCCGATGAGGCGTGGGTGAATCTCTCGGCGACGGCAGGCACGCTCGTCTCGGGAGGAAACGCCACCCTTCAGGTCACGGCAAATGGCTCGAGCCTGGCCGCAGGAACGCACACGGCGGTGATCACGGTCTCCGGGAACGCCGACGACTCGCCGCAGACCGCGGACGTGGTGTTCGTGATCGTAGCGCGGCCGGACATGGCACCACAGGACGTGGCTGACCACCTGATGGGAGTGAGCACCACGCTCAGCGCATCCGAACTCGAGTACCTGGATGATATCGGCAACCGGAACGGAGACTTCGATGTCGGTGACTTCCGAGCGTGGTTGCAGATGGAAGGATTGATGAGCCGGGTAGCTCCCGCCGCAGGAGAGGAGGTGGACCCATGAAGATGCGTGGAACGAGGGCACTTCGCGGTGTGCTGTTTTCGTTTGCGGTGGGTTCGCTGTTCGTGGGGTGCGGTGGAGATGATCCGACCGGTCCGCCTGAGCCACAGCCACAGCCCGGCGAGCTCAGGGTGGCCCTGGCCAGCGGGACGCCCGTAGGTGGCGTCGTGCTCACCGTGACGGGCCCCGCAATTACTTCGCCCGCGGCGTCCGGCGGCGCGCAGCTGTACTACGACCAGTCCGGCGGGGCTCTGACTGCAGTGGTGACCGGCACCTCGCTCTCGGGTGAGATCCTCAGGTTCACGGTGCCGGACGTGGCGCAGGTGGCCGGATACGAGGTCAGCTTGCAGGAGGCGGCCGGGACTTCGAACCAGTCCCTGGCGTCTTCCGGAGTCCAGCTCTCGGTGGTTCGCTAGGCGCTTCTCGGGAGAGGGCCGAACCCCGGTCCTCTCCCGAGCTTCTTACAGCCGCTTTTCCGTTCCGTGACGGCTTCGTGACGCTCGCATGCCAACGTGCGAGCGAACGGAGGATGTCATGGAAGTGCTCGTACCGCTATTAACGCTGCTGGGCTACCTGGCGACCCTCGTACTGGGGGGCGTTAGGAGCTATGGCGACCTGTACGATCGCCTGTACCAGCATTCAGGCAACTTCCCGGCGGTTGGCGGTCCCTAGCTTCAGGTCAGCAGCAGAGGCATCTCGTGAGCCGTGATCGGTACCACCAGTAGCGGACAGGGCACGAGGCGCACGATCTGTTCGCTGTGACTTCCACGGAACGCGTCCATGATGCCGTTCCGTCCGTCGCTCGCCATCACCACGAGGTCGGCGTGCAGGTCTCGCGCCGCCCCGATGATCTGATCGATCACATCCCCCTGCTGCAGGCCCTGGCTCCACCGGATGCCCTCGTGCTCCGGGAGCTGGAGGTCGGGCATCTGATCGCCAACGTGCATCAGGTGGAGCTCGACCGGCTCACCGTGAACCTGGTGGGCCGCAATCGCGGTGCGCGCTGCCAGGGTGACCGCGTTCTGCGCGTCCGGCACCTCGGCCACCGGAACCAGGATCTTGCGGGCCGTGATCTGGCCGTTCGCCGGGTCCACGATTCCCGGCTTTCCGATCGGGACGAACAGGGTGGAAGTGTCCGTACGATGGGCCAGCGGTTCTGACACGGAGGGCTTGAGCCACCCGGCCACTCCGCCCGATCCCTTCGTGGCGACCACCACCAGATCGACGTAGCCCTTCTCGAGGGTTTCGAGGATCACCGGAAGAGGGCGGCCCTTCACGACCTTCTTCTTGACCCGCACGTTGAAGTTCTCGTACACGGCACTCCGCGAGGAGCCCTCCTCCAGAAGGCCCCAACGCTCCAGCATCTCGCGCACCGAGGGAAATTCACCGGATCTCGAGGCTCCCTCTACGTGCAGCAGCGTCAGGGACGTTTGGCGCAGCAGTGCGATCGCGAGGGCGTGCTGAAAGGCGATCTCGCTGCCCGGCGACATGTCTGTGGGCAGCAGCACGCTACGGACGATCGGCAGGCTTCCTGGTGTCGAGCTCAACAGTGGCTCCCTTGGCAGGGTTCATTCTCGCGATGGTGAGGCCGGAATGTGGGCGTTTGGAGGTCGATCGTCCAGCATCCGGCGCGAGGCGGTCCGCTAAGACGTTTCAGCGGAAACGCTTCCGTGGGGCAGGTTCCACCGACGGCACGGTTTGTTTATGGTGGAAGCGAGGCTGCAATAGTGCGGGGCGCCACCGAGACTCTGCTCCAACGCAGGGAGCGCGTCCCCTTCGAACCAAAACAGGAGGCTCTGTATGATCCGTACGTCCGCTGCCGCACTCGCGGCGCTGCTTCTGCTTACGTCCACTGCCATGGCACAGGACAAGGTCATCAAGAGCGCCATGAGCGCCGGTCCCGAGTCGATCTCGGCCGACGCCACGATTCTTGACTGGGAGATGAACGTCATTCGCGAAGGCACCAACGAATGGACGTGTCTGCCGGATCGGCCTGACACCGAGGGCACAGACCCGTGGTGCATCACCGGGCCGTGGATGAACTTCCTGCAGGCCTACGTGACCCAGACGGAGCCCAATTACGACGAGCTCGGGATCGCGTACATGCTCATGGGCGATGCGCCGGTCAGCAACTCCGATCCGTACGCCACCGAGCCGACCGGGCCGGAGGACTGGGTCACCGATATGGGCGCTCACATCATGCTCATCGTGCCGGACCACAGCATGCTGAAGGGTCTGCCCACCGATCACCGCAACGGTGGTCCGTGGGTGATGTGGCCGGAGACGCCGTATGCGCACGTGATGGTTCCGATAGAGTCCCGCTAGGCCAAGAAGGGCTACTGGCTCCGCACCAACAGACGCCCCGCGCCGTGACTGGCCGGGGCGTCTGCTTTTCAACCTTCCCTCCACTTGTCCCGTCCAATCGTTCCCCTGACATTGTCATGGGTAGTTCCCTTCCATTTTCAGGGGAGAGAGATGGCGAACGAATCCATGGAGCTGGTGAAGGGCACCGTCGACGTCCTGATTCTGAAGACGCTGTCGTGGAAGCCGATGCACGGTTTCTCGATCTCGGAGTGGATCAGCGACACCACGAGCGGTGACCTCGGGCTGCAGGAAGGTGCCCTGTACAAGGCCCTGCATCGCCTGGAGCGAAAGGGCTGGATCGCTGGAGGTTGGGGTCTGTCGGAGAACAACCGGCGGGCCAAGTACTACCGGCTGACGGCCCGCGGACGGGCGCAGCTCCAGGCACAGTCCGAAACGTGGCGCCGATACTCGCTGGCCGTGTCCCGGGTGCTGGAGGCCAGCGCATTGTGACTCGCAGGCGCGGTCCGTGACCGGCGAGCCGGAATTTCGGCGGGTCTTTCGCCTGCCTCGCGCCCCGCGGCGCCAGGTGGCCCGTGAGCTCGACGACGAGTTCCAGTACCACCTCGACCGACGGATCGAGAAGCTGGTCGAAGAGGGTCTCAGCCCGGACGAGGCCCGAACCGGGGCACTCGAGGCGTTCGGCGACGTGGATGAGGTGCGCGCCTACTGCTTCAAGCAATCGGTGGTGAGGGAGAGGACGATGAGGGGAACCGACTGGCTGTCCGACACGTGGCAGGACCTCAGGTTCAGCGGCCGGTCGCTCCGGAAGCGCCCGGTGTTCGTTGCTGCCGTAACGCTCACTCTGGCCGTGGGGATCGGCGCCGCGACGGCCGTGTTCACGGTCGTGAGCGCGGTGCTCCTGAAGCCCCTTCCGTTCGAGGATGCGGATCGCCTGGTTGGCGTATGGCTCACATCCCCCGGGTGGGAGGTGGAATGGCTCGAGCAGCCGCCCGCCACGTACTTCGCGATCCGTGAGGACAGTGAGTCGTTCGAGGACTCCGGCCTGTGGAAGAACACCTTCGTCACGGTGACCGGACTCGACGAGGCGGAACGCGTGCCAGCCACGATGGTTACGGACGGAGTGCTTCCGCTGCTTCGGGCTCGGCCCATGATGGGCCGCCTGTTCAACGCGGAGGACGACCTTCCGGGAAGCCCCCAGACGGTCATCGTCAGCCACGAGTTCTGGCAGCGGAGGCTTGGCGGAGACCCGGACGTCGTTGGGCGCACGATCGTCGTGGAGAGGAGTCCGCGCGAGATCATAGGCGTCATGCCGCCCGGGTTCCGGTTCATGTCCAACCGCTCGGACGTCTACTGGCTCAGGCAGTTCGATCCGGCCACCGTCGAGATGGGAGACTTCAGCTACAACGGCGTGGCACGTCTCAAGCCGGGCATTACCCTCGAACAGGCACAGGCCGACGCCTCCCGGGTCTTTTTCCTGGCCCTCGAAAGGTACGAGGGAATGAGTCGCGACTACGCCCGAAACCTGGGGATGGACGTGCGGCTCAGGCCCCTCAAGACGGAGCTGGTGGGCCACACCGCATCCACTCTGTGGATCCTTCTCGGCACGGTGGCGATCGTGCTCCTCATCGCGTGCGCCAACGTCGCCAACCTTCTGCTCGTTCGGGCTCAGGGACGCAGCCGCGAAATCGCGATGCGGGCCGCCATCGGGGCGAGCCGCGCCCGGATCGCTCAGAGCTTTCTTACCGAGGGCCTGGTTCTCTCGCTCGTCGGGGGAATCGCCGGACTCGGCCTGGCCGCGTTCGGGGTGCGGACGCTTCTCGGGACGCTGCCGGAGCAGTTCCCGAGGCTGGCCGAGATCTCTACGGATGGCACGGTACTGCTGTTCTGCCTCGGCCTTACCGCACTCACCGGCGTGGTCTTCGGACTGCTGCCGGTCTGGCGAGCTTCCGGATCGGACCTGGCGGCCGAACTCAAGGCCGGCGGGCGCGGCGGTGTCGGGCGCGAGACGAATCGGACGCGCAACGCGCTCGTCGTCTCGCAGGTGGCGCTGGCCCTCGTTCTCCTCGTGGGGGCCGGGCTCATGATCCGGAGCTTCCAGGCTCTCAACGCGGTGCACCCCGGATTCGGCCACCCGGAGGAGGTGATCACATTCCGCGTGAGCATGCCAGGGCCGGGATACTCGGCCGGAGAAGAAGGACAGCAGACCGTCCAGGCCATGGTCGAGGCTCTCGAGCAGTTGCCGGGAGCCCGTTCTGTGGCGGCAATCACGTCCTTTACGATGGACGGGTCCACCAGCAACACGTCCGTGGATATCGAGGACTTCCCGACCGGCGAAGGGGAGACTCGGCCGTCGTTCCGCGTGAAGTGGACGGCCGGCGAGTACTTCGAGCTGATGGAGAACCCGGTCCTCGCCGGCAGGCCGATCGAGCGGGCTGACGTTCGAGACCGGAACGATGTCGTGGTGGTGACGGAAAACCTGGCCCTCGCCTACTGGGACAGCCCCGAAGCGGCGATTGGCAAGCGCCTTCGTGATGGAGACACCTGGCGGACCATCGTGGGCGTGGTCGGCAACGTGCGCGATCATGGCCCGGGGGATCCTCCGGTCGCCGTGGTCTACTACCCGGCCGTCGTCAACGACTTCTGGGGAGCGGACACGTTCGTGCCTCGCTGGATGGCCTACGCCGTCCGCACCTCCGGGGGCGCGCCCGCGAGCCTGATGCCGGAGGTCCGCCGGATCGTCCGATCGGTGAGCCCCGACCTCGCGATCACCGGCATCCAGACGCTGGAGGAAATCCACGACCTGTCGATGGTCCGGACCTCGTTCACCCTCGTCCTGCTGGGGGTCGCGGCCCTGGTGGCCCTCTTTCTCGGGGTGATCGGGATCTACGGCGTCGTGTCCTATGCGGTGGGGCAGCGGACCCGGGAAATCGGCGTTCGAATGGCCCTCGGGGCGGCGACCCGGGACGTCAGCCGGCTCGTCGTAGGACAGGGGTTCCGTCTCGCGGCGATGGGCGTGGTGATCGGCGCACTCGGGGCCGCGGCGCTGACCCGCCTCATGACGCCCGTGATCTACGGAGTCAGTCCGGCGGATCCGCTCACCTTTGCGGTCGTTGCCATGACCCTAGTGGGAGTCGCCCTCCTGGCGAGCTACGTGCCGGCGCGGCGTGCCTCGGCGGTCAATCCGGTGGAGGCGCTGCGGGCGGAGTAATCTCAGATCAGCGCGTCGATGAATCGCTCGACCAGAGCCGCCGCTGCCCACGAAACGACCGGGATCAGCAGGTACAGGGCGAAACGGACGTAGGAAGACGTGGTGATCGGCCAGTCGCGCACGGACCGGACCAGGTCCCGGTAGGCGGCCAGGTCCGAGAGATCGCCCGAAGTTCGCTCTTCTCCACTCTTGAGGACGGTGCGTTGCTGACGGAGCTCCGCATCCACCCACTCCAGTTCCGCGCCCTTGGCCTGCTTGATGCGCCGGTGGACGCCGCGCAGTGGCAAAACGAATGCCATGCCTGCGGCGAGCAGAATCGCGGATCCGACCAACAGGCCCAGGAGACCGAACCCCGTCTCGGTGAGCACCATCAATCCAGCGATCGCCACGAATCCCATGAGCAGCAGCGCGTTTCCCAGCCCGCGCTGGGTGAACGGGATCAACGGGTCGAGGTCGAACAGGTCGATCGACTTGAGGTCGACGGCGAGGCGCGACATCCGTCGCGAAACGGAGACGATCGCGTAGGCGAGGACGACGGACCCCATAGCAAGCAAAGGCCCGAGAATCCGGTGCCACACCACCTCCGCATCCCAGGTGGCCGGGTTCCAAAGGTCCTCGGGAACGGGAGGGGCGAGGTACGGAGTGCCCACACCGATGGCGAGGCCGATCAGCACGGCGACGGTCAGTCCGATCGAGCTGAACCGGATCGAGCCTGCCAGGGCCTCACACTCGTCCGGCGTGCAATCCAGAGCTGCCTGCAGATCTCGCACGGTCTTTCTGCCGCCCCGCACCACGGCCAGAAATGCCGCCGGCACGTATCCGACCAGCAGGCAATGCACGATGGCGATCCGGAAGTCGCGAAGGACCCCGGTATTCTGTCTTGCGAGAGCTCCGTCCTGAGAGGCCACGGCGAGAGCGGGCCATCGGTCGAGCAGGGTTTCCGAGACGAGAAACCCGAGTAGAAGGACGCCACTGATGGTCAGTCCCAGCCTGACGGGAGATTCGAGGAACCACCGGAGCCGCTTCACTCGTCAATCCCCGGTTCAGCCGGGACGGCCGCCGCGTACCCCTCCAGCCTGACCGTCCACGCCCACTGACCCGGGACCTCGCTGGCCGGCACGTCGGTCAGGTCAACACGAAGCGATCCGGCCCGGTAGCGCCACGGCAGATCTCCGTCCCGTCCCAGCAGGGTGACGCGGGTTTCCGGCGGAGGCTCGGGAATCGGCAGTTCGAGATACCCGTCCGGCCACTCGAAGGTGATGGCGTACAGGTCCCCGTCTTCCTGAGTGTACGCCAGGTACTGCCGCATCGACTTGTAGGTCGCCGCAAGTCCATCGGCTTCCCGCCCGTCGGCCGCGGAATACAGGTAAGCAGTCGGGATCACCTCCGCCTCACCGCCGTCGGCCGACCATTCAAGGCGGATGGATGCCATGACCTTCTCTTCCCGGTACTCCACGCGGATCGGGACGCGAAGCCCACCGACCAGGCGAATGGTCGGACCCGCGGCGCTCGGTTCCTCGTCGTCCCACTCGTCGACCACCAGGCGGCCGTCCACCCACGCCCGCACTCCGTCGTCGGCGGACGCCGAGAACGTGTACTCGCCGGTCTGCGGCGGCTCGAGGTATCCCCACCACTCGGCCTTGAAGTCGTCCTCGCGGATCGGGTGGCCGGGCCCGTTGCGGTTCCAGTAGAAATCGATCACGGGGTCGATTCGCTCGAGCGTCACCTCCCGGTGCTCGCCCACCTTCCACCAGGGGCCCGACCCGTAGATCGCGTCACCATTCACCTCGAGCCACTGGCCCAGCTGCCGCAGGCGCTCCTGCTGCAGGAGGGGGATCTGGCCGTCTGCCCTGGGACCGACGTTGAGGATCATGCCGCCGCCGCCCGCCACGGCCGCGGCGAAGAAATGGACGAGGGCTTCCGGCGTCATGTAGGCGTCCAGCCTCTCGTTCCGGTTGAAGCCGAACGAGCGTCCGATGCCGCGCACCTCCGTCCACGGCCGGTCCGTGAGCTCGATGCCCGAGCTGTACTCCGGCGTCCGGAACCCGATGTCGCTGCCGCCGCCCCACCGGTCGTTCACCACGGCGTCCGGGCCGATGGTGTCGAAGTACCAGCCGATCATGTCGCGAGACCTGAGCTGCTCGGCCGAGTTCAGCCACTCGCCGTCGGAGAAGATGAGATCGGGCCGATACGCTTCGACGACCTCCTTGAACTGGGGGACCATGTGCTGGTCCACGTACGGGCCGATGGACTCGGGCGGATCGGTGTACCAGCGGTGAAGCGGGTTCGTCCACTCCCCCAGCGAGTAGTAGAGGCCCATCCGGAGGCCCGCCTCGCGCACCGCGTCGGTGAGGTCGCCCACCAGGTCCCGCCCCGGGCCGACCTCCGCGCTGTTCCAGCCCGGCGAGTAGGCGCTGGGCCACAGGGCATAGCCATCGTGGTGCTTGGAGACGAGGACCACGTACCGGGCCCCGGCCTGCCGGAAGAGGTCGGCCCACTCATCGGGATCGAACAACTCGGCCCTGAACAGGGGAGCGAAGTCGGCGTACTTGAAGTCGTCGCCGAAGTTGTCTCGCATGAACCGGATACGCAGGGAGTCGCCGACCTGGAGGCCACGGTAGAACCACTCCGCGTAATCCTCGGGTCCCGAGTAGGCAGGTACGGAATAGACGCCCCAGTGGATGAAGATTCCGAGTTTCGCCTCGGTAAACCACTGGGGATAGGGGCGGGCACGCAGCTCGTCCCAGGTGGCCGATTCCCAGGATTCCTGTGCCGGGAGAGGGCCGGCCAGCG
>Ga0272442_10012206_pt1 | contig 10402 bp, 5 predicted proteins | sample SSMForm2O_FD_200262 | JGI IMG/M metagenome (GOLD analysis project Ga0272442, IMG submission 200262) | Marine sediment archaeal communities from Little Sippewissett salt marsh, Falmouth, MA, United States - SSM-Form-2O | ecosystem: Environmental > Aquatic > Marine > Wetlands > Sediment ... | reverse complement strand
TGGTGGTATCCGGCAGAATGTCAAGTCGTTCCGGGGGGATTTCCTCGCCGCAGAATTCGCAGCGTACTTTCTTTTTTCTGGCCATAGACTCCCTCTGGTTTTCCAGATTATATGAATTTTATTACAGACTAACGACTCCCTCAAAAAAAAGGTTCCCCAATATAAGGAAATTGATTTTAATTGTCCACTGTTTTTTATATCGTGCGGATGGGCGGGTGTGAAGCGCGCGGCCGAATGATAATCAACGACATTGTCCGCAGAGATTCAGATGCACAGTCAGATGTTTCCGCTTTTCGGCGTGCAGCGGTTGGATGAATCGAAAAAAACGCGGTGAATTTTACAGGTCGGTCAGTGTGTATGTCACACAGGCCCGCTCCGCGCCGGCCGGCCGGGGCATGGTGTTCAGTATCAATGTGATGCGGCCTTCTGTGCAGCCCGGATTGGACGGAATCGTGAAGGGAAGGGAATGGCTGCGGTTTGTTCCGGCCGTCCGCACAAGAAGCATGTCCGGGCGATCCGTCTGCACGGTGATTTTCTGACCGGGTCGGGCCGTTTGCCAGTCCAGTTTGTGATTGAACCGGGTTTGTTCCGGGGGCGGGCCCGTTCCGTGATCCGGCTCCCTTTGAACAGTCATTTTATTGGGCATCCGTATCCGGATGGCGATGTCGTGGCCGGCCCTGTCCCGGGGCAGGGCGTGAGAGACAAAACAGAACATCAGCACCATGGCTGAATACCGGATTCGTGTCTTCACCTGGCCTTCCTCAATGCCCTGATTTTATTAATCGTCCAGTCTCCGGACAAGCCCGGGGTTTCCCAAATCTGACCGGGCCGGACATTCAATCCTGAAATGGCCGGCACAAGCGGGTCTCTGCGCCCGGGGCGCAACACCACCTCCGGCGGCGGGGCACACGGGGTATCCGGCTGTCCGTTCCTGAATATAGGAAAACAAATGAAGATTTCGTAACATATTTTACAAAAATGCCGCAAATGAACAAAGGAGCCGGGATATCTGTTGCGGACGGACAGCCGCCTTTTTTCACAGGGTGAACAACCGTTTTGAACGAAAAAATATATTCTTTTTGTCTGTTTATACATAAACTCCTAAAAATAGTACATATAGATGGGATTCACCGAAAAAATACTAGATAATGTACAAATCAGACTGTAATGCCTGTAGTGCGGTTTCTCCGGATGAGTGTAATATATGTTGCTAATAATGTTTTTACTTGACATTTCTGTAAAATATCATTATTATTTAAAGTCTTAGGGGTTATTGCATCACCTTTTCCGCAATGACGGATTTTGGACAAGACCAGAGACTGGGGGGGTGTTTTTTGTCCAGGGGTGATGCGACACAGAATAAGTCTCTGGATCGAGATGTGCCGCAGGATTGACGGAGAAGTTTTTCCATCAGACCTGTTCACGTGCTCTTATTACAGGAAGAGGATCCTATGCTCCAGAGAGTTGTTCTTTTTTTCGGTCGAAAATCCATATATTTTGCTTTTGCTGCCGGTTTTCTTCTCCTTACCGCATCACCTGTTTTCCCGGAACAGTATCAAGTCAAATTTAACCGGATATCCATTCAGGATACCACTGTATATCGCGGTCTTCCCGCAGGATTCGACTACCCGGTTCTTTCGGTGATCACCGTAACCGATGCATCCAACCGGTACGTGCACGGACTGGCGTCGCGGGACAAATGGCTGTATCCTTCGGACATGACCGAAACGGAAGAGACCGTGGATGATGTGTGGCGGTATCTGAAGGAATACCACCGGGATAACAAGAGTGTGCCGGAGAATTCCAGTATCAAACAGACCGATTCACTGTATATGGTTACGGAGCTGGAGGGTCTGGGTTCCTCGGTCATTCTTGCCATGGATTACAGCGCCAGTATGGACGAGGACATTTTTCTGGCCCAGGAAGGCGCGCTGGGGTATGTCCGCAAAATGAGCCGCAATGACCGCACTGCCATCCTGAAATTCACAGGGATTGTGGCCCTTTATCAGGATTTCACCAGTGACACCACATTGCTCATTGATGCCATCAAGAGGCAGCCGGATGAGCGGCAGGGAACACCTCTGTACCAGGCCATATACCAGTCCATTAGCGAATGCGCAGACGAGAGCGGCAGGCGGGCCGTGGTGGTCTACACGGACGGCAAGGATACACGCGGCGGCCGGACTGTCGAGGAAATCATTCAATATGCCGTACCCAACAAGGTGCGCCTGTACACCATCGGTCTCGGCGGCGGCATCGAAGAAACGGAACTCCGGACCATGGCCAATTCCACGGGCGGTGTGTACCTGAAAGCGCGGAGGGCGTCCGATCTGGCCGAAATATATGCCACGATTTACAAACATATCTCCGGTTATTACGTCATGGCCCATCAGAGCACCGATCCTTTTTTCAACGGCACATGGCGTACCGTGGATATCACGCTCCGGTCACTGGACAATGAGGGCGAGGGATGGGGAGAATATTTTGTGCCTTTTATCCCGTCCGATATGGTGATAAGCAAGGTCCTGCGGACCGATTCCATACAGGTCACGGGAACGGATACGGTGCATTATGCACTGGCCGGGGATACACTTCTATACGATATCGCAATCATCAATCAGGGGATGGGACCCGGCGGTGTTGTGACTGTAACCGATATTTTTCCCGATTCCATGGCATTTCTGGATGCGTTTCCCGCCCCCGACGCCATTGATGCTGATTCCGTATCATGGTCATTCCCCCGCCTTGTTCCGGGCGAATCACGGCACATGCAGTACCGTATGGTTGTCCGGAACCGGATGCCCGCTTCTCCCGTTCCCCTCGTCAACACGGCCAGGGTCTACTGCCCCTATGATACCATGCCGGCCAACAACCGGGTGGAAAAGACGGTTTACGGGTTCGGAAGACCTGATTTTACAGTATCATGCCATCCGGTTACCGGGGCTGCTTCTCCGGGGTATTCCATGGATGTGACAGCCACGGTTGCCAATGAGGGTGATGCCGACCAGCTGCAGCCCGTTGAAGTCGGTTTTTTTCTGGAAAACACGAATGGAGAGCCGTTTGCCACTGCAATCATTCCGTCTCTGGCCTGCGGGCAGTCTGCGGACGTTGCCGGACAGTGGATTTCGCCGGTTGCGGGGACGCACCGCATTGTGGTCAAGGCGGACTACAAACAGCTGATCGCGGAACGGAATGAATCCAACAACGAGGATGACTGCCAGGTTCTTGTGGGCATCGATTCACTTCTGGTCCGGATCAGCGAGATCACATATCAGGATTCCGTGGATATGATGAACGGAACATTCCCCGGGACCGTACTGTCCACGATTCATGTGGTGGACCAGAATATACGGCCGATCCGGACCCTGGCCAGGCTGGATGACTGGGCGCGCATTCAGGACAATTGTGATGCGGGAGGGGTTGTTGGTGATGTGTGGCGGCAGGTTCTGGAATATCATGAGGCGGACACGACATATCCGGCTGATCCGGATGTACGGGCATCCATCCGCGTCCGGGAAATCAGATCGGGAACCATATCGCTGGCGTTTGCCGTGGATTTTTCAGGAGTGATGCTGCCGCGCGGTGATGCGGTACGGCGCCACCTCGGAAATATGATACGTCAATTTTCACGCAGTGACTGGGGAAGCGTGACCGGATTCCGGAGTGCCGACAATGTTCTCCAGTCCATGACCGGGGATCCGGAGGCGCTTGTACGGGCCCTGAATCAAAGTTATGTGGGAGCAACGGGATGGATATATGATGGTTTGTATCGCAGCCTTGAAGAGCTGAATGTGGATCATACGGCCCGGGAAGCGGTGCTGGCCGTTGTCGGCGGTGATGACCGGCACAGCGAACGCCGTGCCGGTACGGTTTGCAGACAGGCACAGATGCAGGGGATTCCCTTTTATATTGTCGATTTTCATGCCGGCGCCGGTTCGGACAGCCTCCGGTGGCTGGCAGAGCATTCCGGCGGCTGGTATTTTCAGCTGGCAGATACCGTGTCTTTTAAATCCACCATTGAACGCATCGGGGAACTGGTGCGGGATTATTATATCATGGCCCATGCATCGCCGGATACCATTCAGGATCTTTCCCGGCGATATCTGGATGTGACAGCTTCTTTTGCCGGATTTACGGGACGGGACAGGAGTGTTTACCGGGCTCCCCTGGGGATCACGGACATCGCCATTACCAAGGAAGCACGCTCTCCGGATTATGAAACGGATCAGGCGGATACCACATGGACCGTACAGCCCATGGATACCGTGGATTATACATTGGCCGTGAGGAATATCGGACACTGGCCGGTCAGCAGTATCATGATAACGGATGTGCTGCCCGCCAATTTAATTCCCGCGGCATTCGATCTGGTACCCCAGTCCGTGGAAGGCAGCACACTGCGGTGGAAGATCAACCGCCTGGAACGCGGAGAACAGATCCGTTTCGGATACCGCTGCGTGGTGGATACGCTTTTTACCGATGATATCACCGAACTGGTCAACACGGCGTCCCTGTCTCATGCGGATGACGGGAATCCGGTGAATAACACCGCCCGCGATACGGTGCTGTATGTTCCTCTCACACGATGTGATCTGGTGGTAAATAAATCCGGAACAGGGGATTCTCTGGCGGTTGTATCCGGTGACACTCTGTGGTATGCCTTCCCGGACAGAATGGTGACCTATCATGTCACGATCCGGAATGAAGGACAGCTCAGCGGGCGGAATATCACGGTACGGGATATCCTGCCGGCCCAGGTGACTTTGCAGGCCTTTTCCGGCACAGCATACCGGCTGCACGGAGATACACTGAGCTGGGAAATCTCCCGGGTGGAAAGCCGGGGCGGAACGGCTCAGTATACCTATACATGCAGGGTCGATTCCCTCATGCCGCCCTGGAATGTGCCCCTCGTCAATTTCATCCGCGCAGAGGCGGCACAGGAAGAAAATCTGGACAACAACACGGATCAGGACACTGTCTGGGCGGCCGGCATCATACCGCCGGGACCCCGGATACAAACCGCCCCGGCCCTCGTCGAACCCCTTGACACGGTCAATGTGCAGGTTATGTCCCCCGTGGATGTGCTGTCATGGGATCTGCGTATTGTTTTTGAGACGGGAGAGGAAATCACCACATATGCGGATCCTTTTATCAGCACGACCATTCTGCACCCGGGGCAATGGATATCAGTATCACCGAGTTTCTCCGACACACGCATGCGTACGGAACAGAAGCAGGAGCGGGTCTCCGTCATCCTGGAGACCACCGGGATCTGGAATGATGTCCGGTCGGACACCGCCTTTTTTACCATCAGGAGCAGCGATGTTTTCTGGCTGGAAGAAAATACATATTATCCGGCGCACGGGATTCCACTGGGATTACGGTTCATGCTCAGTTCCAACCGTCATGCAGCCGTGGCCGTTTATGATCTGGCCGGCGGCATGATCCGGAAGCTGGCCAGCGGGCCCTATCCCGCGGGCTGGAATACGGTGTACTGGGACGGTACGGATCAAAACGGCCGGCCGGTTGGAAGCGGTATCTATGTGGCGGTTATTTCGGCCGGAGAATTCAAAAAAGCGCATAAGTTCATTGTGGTACGCTGACGGGGGAATGGCAAGATGAAATCAGCCTTCAGATGCATTCTTTTTCCGGTACTGGGTTCCCTGTTTTTCATGCACGCCGGTTATGGGCAGAACATCGGCCTCCCTTTCCTGCGTATCGGTGTGGGCGCCAGGCAGGCAGGCCTGGGCGATACATTTACCGGTATCGGCGATGATGTTCACGCACTGTACTGGAATCCCGGCGGACTGGGGCATTTAAGGAGATGGCAGTGGGCCACCTCATACAACCGGTGGTTCACGGATGTCTATCAGGCCAGTGTCAGTTATGTCGGCCAGTTCAGGGCGCCCGGCAGCCATAAAACGGCGGTGGGCGCGGGAGCCTGTTTTATCGGCATGCCCGAATGGGATGCCACAGGCGGCAGCCGGCCGCCTGTCTCGGCCAGCCATTTTATGATCAATGCAGCCCTGGGGCAGAGACTGGACTGGCTGCATCCATGCATATCCGTCGGATTCAATCTGAAAATGATCCAGAGTCAACTGGATGCGGTTTCGGCAACAGGATTCGCCGGAGATATGGGGATTTTGATCCGGCCCGGACGGTTTTATCTGGGTGACACGGGTATGGGACTGTTTGAATACGGGATCGTGTCCTTCGGTGCGGCCCTTTCCCATGTCGGCTCAAAAATGACATTCGATGAGGAAGCAACATCCCTGCCGCAGACGTGGCGCGGCGGTGCATCGCTGAAACTCGGGCGATACGGAGGGTGGAGCCTGCTTCTGGCCGCGGATGTGATTGGTGTCCGGGAGCGTGATATCACCATGGGATACGGTGCGGAACTCTGGTGGAAGGATGTGCTTGGCGGACGCATCGGATACAAGGCCGACGGCGAGGATCTGGGAGGGCTGACATTCGGATTCGGACTGCGCTGGGATGATGTGATGAACGGGCTTCTGGGGCTGCCCACGCGGTTCGGCGACGCTTTTGAAATCGCACTGTCCGACGCCGGATACGGCGATGTGCTTCAGCAGACATACCGGGGCTCTCTGAACCATTATTCCGTGGCTCCGGAACCGTTTTCCATGAACAGCCCCAGTGTGGTTCATTCGTATGATATGCGGGAATCATCCGTTGTCCGCCTGTTCTGGGAAGAGGCAGTGGACCCGGATCCTTTTGATGAAGTAGGATATCTGCTCTTCATGGACAGGAACCGGTCCAGGCTCAAACGGGCCATTCATGTTGTGGAGCGCGACATGGGCGGCTTCCTGAATTCCGACCTGTGTGATTCCCTGCTCCTCTGTGAATTTGTCAACGCCACATCGTATGTCAGCCATGTTCAGGAAGGCGGTGTCTATTACTGGGCTGTGGCTGCGTATGATTTGTCCCGGCATGTCCGGCTGGCCAGGCGCGGCCGTGAGGAAATCGGACAGTTTGTCGTCCAGGTGCCGGACCTGATCGTGCGGGACATCCGCTTCGAACCCACCTCATGGATCACCACCACGCCGGAACAGGGGACGTTCAGCCTGACTTTGGCCAATGAAGGCAGCGGACCTTCGGAGCAATTCGGATGTGTGATTCTGGACACCTGGGCGGAAGGATCAGGAGAACGCGATACACTGATGGCGGCGACACTTCCACCCATGCCGATGGGCGGAGATACGGTCCTGGCGCTGCCCTGGTATACGGACAGGGCCGGCCGGCACCGTATCGAGGCGGCCCTTGATCCGGAAAATGAAGTACTCGAGCTGGATGAAACAAACAACCGTTTCACAACAACATTTTTGACCGTGCCCAAGGGAGAGGTGTTTGCTGTGGACACGGTTGAAGTGATGGCCACCGGATTTGATTCCACGGAAATACCCATGGTGCCGGAGGTTTATTTTAACGCGTATTCCGCCGAGGTGGACTCCTTTTACTATACGGATATGTGGGTACTGCCGCCGGTTCTGAGTGCCATCGCGGCAAGAATGAAAGACAATCCGGCTGTCCAGCTGCATATCATGGGAAGCATCGATCATCTGAGCGGGGAGGAGGATCCTGATCTGGCCGATGAGCGGGCCCGCTCCGTCCGCCGTATTCTCGGCAGCAAGGGCGTTGACGGCAGCCGGCTGCATGTGGAGACCGATCATGAGGATAAAATTCTGGGAAGGAGGCCCATGCCGGTCGATTCCATGGATGCGGTCTGGCTGATGGAGCAGAACAGGCATGTGACCTTCTCCGTTGAGCAGGAATATGAAGAAGCCATATTCGGTCCGTTCAAAGTGGGTGTGGATACAACCCTGAAAGAGGACAGTGTCAAGGTAACCGTGCATGTTCATTCACCGGGACTGTTCGATGACTGGGCGCTTAAAATTTATCCCCGTGCGATTCTGGTGGCCGGAAAGCAGCCAGTTTTCAGCGAACGTATCTGGCAGTATTTTCTCTGGAACGGACTGGATCAGAATCATGTGGTGGTTCCCCTGAACCGGTGGTACAGGTATGCTTTCTCGCTCGAAGACACATTGGGGCGTGAATTTTATGCGCCGACGGATTCCGTTTATCTTCAGGAAAAGCGGACGATCCGCCGGCAGGAAGTGTTTGGCGCCGCCAAATTCGCCAAGGTGGAGCCCGTGTACCAGTTTTACTGGGACCGCCTCATGGAAATTGCGGAAGAAATGAGAACGGAGCCGGATCTCAGGCTGCGGTTCGAAGGGCATGCCTGCGCTGTGGGACCTTCCATTGTGAATGAGCGCCTGAGCCTGCGGCGGGCCCAGCGGTTCACAGAGGCATTTCTGGAGCGCTACCGGACCCTCTACCCGGCATATTATCAAAACATTTTAAGCCGCATTGAAAAGCCTCTCGGATACGGCGAGAAACAGCCGCTGCACCTGAAACTCAAGGAATATGGTCCGGTGTTGCTGGGTGATAACATGAGTCCTGTCGGACGATATCTGAACCGGCGCATTATGGTTCTCCTGTACCGTGAACAGTAGCACAGGAAAGCAAATACTGGCATAGTTTCTGCAGGAAATATGCCGATATGCCAGCGGTTCAGGTTGTTTTTCGAGTTGAGAGAGGAATTCATGCGCTTTTTGAAATATGCAATGTATGTTGTTCTTTTAATCGGTATGACGGAACAGTGTCTGGCATCGGATCTGTTTCTCACCAGGAACAGCGGGCGTGTCCGGGGCCGGGTGGTTCAGCGGCAGGGAAGCCGGTTTGTCATCCGTACGGATGACGGCAGAACCATCGGGCTGGACATCAATGATATTCTGGAAATCCGCAGAAATGACATCATTCTGGATTTTCAGACCAAAATGCGGTACCGCATCGAAACCCAGCGGCCGCTGATGCCCCTGGCCATTCTGGGGGTTGCCGCCGGTGCTTTTGCGGTCAAGAGTTATAATGATTATACCAAGGAGAAGGACCGGATAAATAATAATCCTTTTCCTGATATAGATATGTCCGACAAATCAGGCACCTATATGGCCTATACGATCGTCTCCGGCCTGGTCAGCGCCGGCTCCTTCTATTTTGCTTTCCGGCCGGTTCAGACCAGGGTTCCCATCGGCCAGCTGAAGCTGAGTGCCGGACCCGGTACCGTCACGCTGGCACTTCACTTTTAGACAAAGCCCCCCTGATAATCACATCTTTGCCGGAACCTTCCTCGTGTGCCGACGTAAAAATGTTTGAGATTCGTCGGTCAGGAAAAAAACAGCGAGGGTACATCCATGCCTTTCTTGTATCTTGATTCAACCATTTTGCTGCTTGTGCCTGCCCTGATTCTGGCCCTGTGGGCCAACCATCAGGTCAAATCACAGTTTGAACGGTACAGCCGCATCCCTTCCGGATCCGGAATGACCGGTGCGGAACTGGCAGGGAGGCTGCTGGCGGAAAGCAATCTGTCATCCGTGCGTATCGAGGAAACCGGGGGAAAATTATCTGATCATTACGATCCGCGGTCCCGGACGCTGCGCCTTTCTTCGGCCATCGGCCGGAGCCGGTCTGTGGCGGCGCTGGGAGTGGCGGCCCATGAAGTGGGGCATGCCATCCAGCACCAGGCGGGGTACAGCCCCTTCCGGGTCCGGCAGTCCATTGTTCCGGTGGCGCAGTTCGGATCCAGCCTGGCTTTTCCGCTCTTTTTTATCGGCTTCATCTTTTCCGGATCCACGCATTCCACTTTGCTGATGGATATCGGAATTTATCTTTTTATGGGAGTGCTCGCATTTCAACTCGTGACTCTGCCCGTCGAGTTCAATGCCAGCGCCAGGGCCATGGCGCTGCTGAGTGAACGGGGATATCTGGCGGGTGAAGAAGTAATTCAGGCGAGAAAGGTGCTGAATGCAGCAGCCTGGACGTATGTGGCGGCCACGGCCATGGCCGCGGTGCAGCTGGTGCGGATGTTTGTGCTCAGGGGATCACGGGATTAATCCGGGAATAAACGATACGATTGGAGGATAATGTCATGCAAAAGAACTCAAGATGGTTTTCGGTGGCCGGTCTCATACTGATCGGGGTGGCTGTCGGAATCATTTTCGCCAGCAATTTTCACGTAATAACGGACAGTAACGCAGCAAGGAAAGACAATCCCGGCCTTGTGCTGGGCAGTCAGGACGAGCCGGATGAAACACTGTTGCAGCTTCAGAATACGGGGAAAGCATTCACCTATGTTTCCAAACAGATACTGCCCACGGTGGTCAGCATATCCACAGAAAAGGTGATACGGCGGTCCCCTTCTCAGGATGATTTTTTCGCGCCGTTTTTCCGGGAATTTTTCGGCCGACGTCCCTCGGAGGGTCCTGAAACACAGAGACTGCAGGGCCTGGGCTCCGGTGTCATTGTTAGCAAACAGGGATATATACTG
>Ga0272442_10012205_pt1 | contig 10402 bp, 6 predicted proteins | sample SSMForm2O_FD_200262 | JGI IMG/M metagenome (GOLD analysis project Ga0272442, IMG submission 200262) | Marine sediment archaeal communities from Little Sippewissett salt marsh, Falmouth, MA, United States - SSM-Form-2O | ecosystem: Environmental > Aquatic > Marine > Wetlands > Sediment ... | reverse complement strand
TTAACGGCGGCGGTTCTTTCCACAAACGTATATCTTTGCGAGAATCGCCCTGGATGCCGGATCAAGTCCGGCATGACAGTTTCGGGGCACTGCCGAATACATTAAGTTTATTATTCAAAGAGCAATAGAACCTATCCTAAGCATGCTCTATGGCAGAATTATGGATCTTTTCCATGCCATCACTCATCCGGAAAAAACTGCGATCTGTTAATCAGCAATGCTTAACAGTTGGGCTTCAGATTCTTTGGTCCAGATGCCGTTGTCCATCTTTTCAGCGACAGTCGGGAACTGTTTTGCCAGGTTTTCCAGCGGGGTCAGCGGCAGTGTTTTCAGTTGCGGATACACAATGATTTTTCCGGCCAGCGTCCGGTTTTCCACCGCACGAATGCCGTCAATCGCCCCGGCCATGCCGCAAACCGCGTCAACCGAGCAATTTGTATCCAGTTGCCCGGAGACAACTTTGTTCAAAACAATTTTCATATCGTTCAACCGCGAGCCGCTAGTGCCGAACATAAAGCAGCGGTTGGCGATGTAGGTATCCAGGTCCAGGTCCTGCTTAACCGAGGCCGGAATGCCCGCGAAGATATTGATGATCGCGCCGTCGGCACTGTCCCTGACCGCCTGGGCCACCAGCGGCCCAACGGGCGCCATGACGGCGAAATAGCTGAATTTCTCATTGACCGGGTTCGTCTTCGGATTGACCAGTGACAACTTCACGCCGCGGTCATTTGCCAGCGGCGCGGCTTTGGCGTTCAGCGATGTCAGACGTTCGTCGTCAAAGTCGGTGCCGACAATGGAGATGCCGTCAACGCCAGAGCAAATCAGGCGGATGACGTGCATCTGCCCCATCGGCCCGGCGGCGCCGATCACGAGGGCATTGTCGCCTTTGCGGATTTCGCCGGCGGCGGGAATGTGTTGGTAGCTTTCGGCGGCATTGCTGCCGGTGGTGCCGACCCAGCGGGTCAGGCCGTAATGCGTCCGGCCGACACCGACGCATACGTCTTGGCCGATAGTTTTTCCGCCGAGGACGATATTGATAATGCCTTTAGCCGCCAGTTTGTCGTTAAGCACTTCGATGGTTTTCTTCTGAGCGCCGAAGTAAACGATGTCGTCAAACGCCTCGTCGGGTAATTCATCGGCAGTCTTGGCGACAGCCACATCCACGCCCAGCGCTCGCAGGGCATCCGATTGAGCGGCGTCCGCACAAACCGCCGTGATTGCGGCCGGTTTTCCAACCGATGCGAAACTTTCAGCCAGCCCTTCGATTACGTGTCCGGCATCCGCAACGACAAGCAATTTACCGCCAGACAGGATGGCAGCCCGTTCTTCGGTGACGTAGGAGCTTTCCACACACGCCCACGGTTCGACCAGTGCGATCGCCGAGGCGCTCATGTCCTTTTCGACGGGAATCAGGAAACTCTCATCCGTCGCCGGATCGACGATGACCCGCTCATCCATCAGTACATACTGCTGCAGGCCGCCTTCAAAACTGTAACCGAAAGCCGAGTTGGAACCAGCGGTCGGCAGCCAGCGGTAATCGGTTTGGACCAGTACACGCTGACCAGCGTGGTGGCGTTTGACCTTATCGCCGACAGCCACGATCGTCCCAAAGGTTTCGTGGCCGGGAACGGTTGGTTCTGTACCGGGGTGGTAACTGGGGATTTCTGCCAAAATTGCCGGATCCATCCCGGAGACAACTTCGCTCTTGCGGGCGTGCTGGTCAAACTGTTTCAGCAGTTTCAAATCGGAAAAACACAGTCCGACCGCTTCGACCTTGAGCAAAATCTGGTAAGGATTCGGTTGATAAACTTCTTTTTCAGAATTTACTTTTAATTCGTCCGGCCCGATTAACTGGAGAGCCGATTGAGTTGTAGGAATTGTTGGCTTCATGAGCTTATCCTTTTATTAATGGAGCATCACCTGCCCGCCGGTCACGGGGACGGCCTGGCCGGTTTCATATTTTTGTTCAATGAGGTAATAGACCGCGGCCATCACATCGGGGGTCGTGCAGCCGCGATTGAGCGGCACCTTGGCCTCATAAAACTTTTTCACATCTTCGATTGTTTTAGCGCCGGGAACCTTGCCGGTCCGCAGGTACTGGACGAATAAACCGTTGTCCGGATCCGACCAAAGCGGACCGTCGAAGAAGTTGCCCGGGCAGATCGAGTTGACCTTGATGCCGTCTTCGACCAGTTCCAGCGCGAATGACTGGGTCAGGCCGATGCCGCCGAATTTGCTGCCGGCATAGGCCCCGTTGCGGTTGGAGCCGACCAGTCCGGATTTGGAATTGATCTGGATGATGTCGCTGAGATATACCGGGTCGGCTTTGTGCTGGAGGGCAAGGATTTTCGACGCGACCTGGGTGCAGAGAAAATAGCCCTTGTAATTGACCGCCGTCGAAAAATCGAAATCTTTTTCCGGCTGGGTCTTGACGCTTTCAGCTTTGAGCACGCCGGCGTTGGAGATAAACACGTCGAAGCCGCCGTAGGTTTTGACGGTCTCATTAATGGCAGCCTGAATTGAAGCCAAACTCGTCACGTTCATGGCAACGGCCATCGCGCGGTCGGGGCCGTATTGTTTTTGCAGTGATTCCGCCTGTTTTTTGGCCTCGGTATCGTTGATGTCGGCCAGCACAACGTGAGCGCCTTGCGCCACCAGATACTGTGCGATCTCCAGACCAAAGCCCTGTGCAGCGCCGGTGACGACTGCCGCTTTACCCGCGACACGTCCGGCCAGTTGATCAGCGACAGGTATTATTTCAAACGCGCCGACGCCCTCAACGGCAACCGCCTGAACACCGCCCGCGGCAGCCAGTGTTTTGGAGGCCGCTTCGATCACAGCGGCCTCATCGATGGATTCCGGCAATGATAGTGTTACCGAAGGCAGTTTGGTTTGCTCAACAAAACGGACGATAGGATACTGTCCGTCTTTTCCCAGCAGCATTCGCAGCACCGGGGCAACGATATTGATTTTTTCTTTAATACTTAAACTCATAAGATGAAAATCCTTTTTATAGTGTTCAAAAAGTAAATCGCACCGAAGGTGCAGTATAACTTAGCCCAGGGCATCGCCCTGAGATCGAATGTTCCTACTCGACAAACGCCCTGAAAGAGCAATATAAAAACGCGCCCTTATCCTGCCCTTACAGGGCGAAAAAAACTGGGGGTTCCTTTGAACCCAGCCCGCTGGGCTGGGCTATATTACACTGGCCTTATCAGGCCAAACCAAAATGAAACCCTGTTTTTTGTATCCACAGAATTATTTTCTTGTTTCAAAATAACGGTTCAACACCGCCGCACCGATTTGGCTGAATGTCTCGATACGATCATTCGGATCGACCTCGATAAATCCATCCTGTCCATGTGCTTTCAAAAATGCGTGAGCAGCTAATACGCAAATGCCTTCGATGAAGATCGCGTTGACCTCATCCGGAATCGCTGCCCCGCCGACACACGTCGGCTGAATCGGCAATACATCCAGCGTATTATGTTCGGTTCCGGCCACCACCGCAATACCCGCCCGGCGAATCGCGGTTACGTATTCGGTCAGCACTTCGGCGCTGTTGCGGATCGGGATGAACTCAACCATCGCATACTGGTTTGCTTTCAGTGTCTCGATCAGTTGTTCCAGGGGTGTCTCATATTCACAGCGTTGTTTTGAGCCGTCGGCCAATACAGGATAACACGGAATGCCGCCCAACTCAACAATCAACTCTTTGGCCTGGGCCAAATTCACAAATGTTTCCGGGACGAAACACACTTTACCCGCTTTCATCAGGTATGAGCGAATTTCATTTTGAATCCCTACAGCATCATCAGCAGCCGATTTAGGGACCGTTCCAAAAAGTTCGGTCAGTTTAGAAACCCGATCCTGGACGGCAACTTTTTCAAAAAAGACCTCTTGAAACGCCTGAGCCGCGTGTCGCTCCTGAAGCGTCACCATGTCCGGCTTACAACCGTGGCGTTTGACCACGCGAGCGATAACCGCCTGGTCATCCAAACCGGTATCGACACCATGACTTCTGAAGACGTCCGCCATCTTTGCGGTCATCTCACGCATCCGCAAAGCATCATTTCCGCGGATTCTTTGCAGCAGTTCGGCCGCACGCGGTGTAAGCAGTTCAAATTGACTGATACCCTTGCCGCAGATGTAATACTTGCCGGGATTGCCGGGATCGTTGATGCGGATGCCGCGGGCCTGCAAGTCGGTTTCAAGGGCGATGATTTCGGTGCCGAACAAAGGAAAGATTCCCTTGTCCTGAGCGATTTCCGTAAAGGACTGATAGACCGAATAATCGTAATAGTTGCCGCAACCGACGACCTGAACACCCTCGTCAGCAGCGATCTGGACCGCCTGGGCGACCGTTTCAAAGGCGGAGAAATTCGGCGGCAGATGAATATGTGAGTTGTAGGTCAGCGACCGGGGCAGGTCGATAGTGTCCGCCTGAGCCAACAGCACATCCACGCCGCCCAGCGACCTTAAGAAATCTGTTGCCTGCGATGCGGTATTATCCATGAAATCATCCTTAATCTACTTAACCATCTCCGTATCGGCAGCAATCCGTGTGATTTTTCGCGGCGGCAGGTGCAGCGCACTGCCGAATGCGTCTTCGGCGGCCTCTTTGACCGCCTCGGACAGGGTCGGATGCGCAAAGATCATCTCGGCCAAATCTTTTGCTGAGGCCTTAACAGTCAGCATCGCCGTTGCGCTTTCAATAATCTCGGTAGCATTGTGGCCAATGACGTGCACACCCAGTAACGAATTATCCTCGAAATGACGGATCACACGAACAAAGCCGAATTCTTCACCAACAGCCATGGCTTTTCCTAAATGCCCGGTGGGGAATTCTCCGATACGAATCGGGATGTTTTGCTGGGCGGCCTGCTTGGTGGTGATGCCAACCGATGCGATTTCGGGGAATGTGTAAACAGCGTTAGGTACCGGGCGCGTCTGCTGGGCCTTTTTACCCAGTGCGTTTTTGACCGCCACTTCACCCTGAGCGCTTGCGGCATGGGCCAGCAGGCATCGGCCGTTTGCGTCGCCGATACAGTAATAATTCTTGACGGCCGTTTCCATTTTATCGTTGACACGAATAAATCCGCGGTCTGTTTCCAAGCCGATGCTTTCAAGTCCCATGTCGGCGGTATTGGGTCGGCGTCCGGTAGCAACAAGCACTTTATCGGCCTGCAATGTCTGTCCGCCGGAGATCGTCGCTTCAACAGTACCGTTTTTCACTTCGAGATTTTCAACCTTGACACCGGTATAAATCCCGATGCCGCGTTTGGCGAATGAACCGGCCAGTGCCTGACCAAGTTGAGACTCCATTTCCGGCAGAAGTGAGTCCATCAATTCCACGATCGTCACTTCAACGCCGAACTCCTGCATCATGCAGGCGAATTCACAGCCAATAACACCACCACCAACAATGATCAAACGTTTAGGCAGTTCTTTCCAGTGCAGCGCCTCGTCCGAAGTACAAACGACATCCGGATCCGTGGGCCAGCCGGGAATTCGTGACGGAACCGAACCGGACGCAAGAATGATCTTGTCGGCGGTGAATGCCTCGGTGCCGCCCTTTTCATCGGTCACATTGACTTTTCCGGGACCGTCAAGAACCGCTTTGCCGGAGTAAAGCGTGACATTGCGGGCACCAAACAAACCTTTGACGCCGCCGCGTAATTTAGTCAGCACTTTGTCTTTGCGTTTTTGGATCGCAGTCCAGTCAAAGCTGACGTCTCCATTCACATTGACTCCCAATGCTTTGCCTTCCTCAATACGGTGGATCAGTTCCGCCGAAGCCAGCAATGCCTTTGAAGGGATGCATCCATAGTTCAGGCAGGTTCCGCCGAGATGGTGTTTTTCAACCACGGCTGTTTTAGCGCCCATCTGTGCCGCTTTCAACGCCGCGATGTAACCGCCGGGACCTGCCCCGATGACTGCTATTTGATAATGTTCTGCCATTGTTCTATCCTTTAACGTAACGCCGGCTTTGGGCCGTTTCAATCTTTTATCATATTAATTGTTCGGGAGCTTCCAGCAGTTCCTGCATCGTATTCAGGAATTGAGCCGCCATTACACCATCGATAACCCGATGGTCCACGCTGAGTGTCATTGTCATCAGCCGGGTCGGCCGCATGGCTCCGTTTTCAACAACAACACCTTCACGAATGGCGCCAACGGCAAGAATCGCTGATTCCGGCGGATTGATAATAGCCGAAAACTCTTCGCAGTTAAACATCCCCATATTCGTGATCGTGAAAATACCGTGGCCAAAGTTTTCAAGTTTGCCGTTACGGGCAGACTCAACTACTTGGCGGGTCTGTGTGGCCAACTGTTCCAGGTTCTGCCGGTCCGCATTCAACACAACCGGTACCGTCAATCCTTCATCGGTTCCGACTGCAATACCAATATTGACCGCGGGAAACTCGTGTACCTCCGTACCCTTATACTGGCTTCGGAACGCCGGGTACTGACGAATGGCTTTGGCACAGGCCTTGGTCACAAAATCATTGACGCTGCATTTGAACTGTTCTTTCGTTTTGCGATAGGTCGTGAACAACAAGCCCGCATCAATCGTCTTTTTCGCATAAAAATGCGGAATATTTTGTTTTGAGTGCAACAGGTTATTGGCAATCGCCCGCCGCATCTTGGTCAGCGGACGAATCTGTATTTCGGTCGGGATTGCTTCGGCCTGTTCGACATCTGATGACAGGATGCGTCCGCCCGGGCCGGAACCAGCACCGACAGCGCCAAGATCAATACCTTTTGCCTGAGCGGCCTTGCGAGCGGCGGGAGAGGCCTTGACGCGGCCGGTGTCACTGACCGGGGCCGCCGTCTTTGGAGCCGGTGCGCTTTTCGCCGGTGCGGCTTTTGTTTCCGCCGCGGGAGCAGCCGGTTGAACCGGGGCCGGGGCTGCCGCACCACCCGAAATATACGCATCAATATCGACATCTTCTTCCGCCAAATACGCCACCGGCATTTTGACCTCGACAATGTCACCTTCGGCGGCAACGATCTTCGCGACACGTCCCGCGTCCACGGCTTCGACTTCCATCGTCGCCTTGTCCGTTTCGATCTCCATGATGACCTGGCCGACTTCGATCCGGTCGCCCTCGGCCACTTTCCACGACAGGATCGTCCCTTCTTCCATGCTCTGTCCGGCCTGCGGCATCAATACCGAAACGACATCACCTTCCGGCACAGCAGCAGCCGGTTGCGCCGGGGCCTGCTTCGCGGTAGCGCTTGGGGCAGGCGCTGCTGGTTTCGGAGCAGGTGCGGCTTTGGCCGCGGCGGGTGCCGAGGAAGCACCTCCGAGATACGCATCGACATCCGCATCATTGTCCGCAATGAAAGCCACCGGCTTTTTAACCTCGATAATGTCGCCTTCAGCGGCAACGATCTTCGCGACACGTCCGGCGTCCGTCGCTTCGACTTCCATCGTCGCTTTGTCCGTTTCAATCTCCATGATAACCTGGCCGACCTCGATCGTGTCGCCCTCTTTAATCTTCCATGACAGTACGGTGCCTTCTTCCATACTCTGTCCGGCTTGGGGCATTAAAATCGGTATTACATTGTCCGGATTCCCGGCTGAGGTTTGAGATGTCATGTTTTCCTCTTTTTCTGGTGTTTCAGCGACTGGTTTCTGAGCTGTTTGTTTAGGTTCTGCAGCGGGCTTGGGTTTGGCTTTTACAGCCGAAGGGGCTGCTGCATGGGGAGATTTTTCCTTATCCAAACCGGCCATTACCTTGGAAACATCCTCGCCCTTGCTGCCGATGACCGCCAATGGGAAGCCGGACTTGACAAAACTGCCGACACAAGAGATCGCCTTTAACAAGGCCCCCTGTGAGCCGGATTCCAGTTCCAAAACCTCGCCGGCCGTCTCGATATGCAGCAGCACATCTCCCTTCTTTACCGGGTCGCCGACTTCTTTTTTCCACTCAACAACCACCCCTTCAGGTGCAAAACGCCCCTTTTCAGGATATTTTAGGATGTCCATACGCTTCTCCGCATAAGTATTCTATAAATAAAATAGTATCTACATTTTCATATTTAAACAATAACAGAACAAAAATCAATCAAAATTTTGAAGATTTTTGTTGCATTTTTGATTATTTGTGATTAAATATAATCAAATGCCGTTTATTAAGTCGATATCAAGGATTCTATGACATCAACAATCCAACAAAGACGAGACGAGATTCTTTCGCTGGCCTATCAATCCGGCCATGTGTCGGTGCGTCAAATCGCCGAACGGTTGGAGGTTTCCGAAGCCACCATCCGCCGGGATCTGCATGAATTGGCCGCCGAAGGGCTCCTTGAACTGACTCACGGCGGGGCCTCCGTCACACGAACCAGCGATTATTCTTTTCTCTCTAAGTCTAACCGAAACCTCGGTGCAAAGAAAGTCATTGCTGAAATTGCGGCGGATATTATTTGTGACGGCGACCAGATATTTCTGGACTCCGGCACAACGTGTTTTGTGACCGCCCCGGTCTTGAGAGCCAAAAAACAGCTTTCCGTTATCGTCAACTCGGTTCGGACCGCCCAGGAACTCCAGTCGCCGGGCGTGGATGTTTTGCTGCTGGGCGGACAGTTTCGACAAGAGCGAATGGATACCGTCGGGCCGATCACAATTGAAACGCTGGAACGGCTTCGCGGATACCGGGCGTTCCTGAGCGCTGACGGGATCAGCATGGATTGCGGGCTGACTTCTGTGGATGTCGAAAGCGCGCATATCAACAAACTCGCTTCTAAAAACGCACATGAACGGATCCTGCTGGCTGACAGCAGTAAATTCGATAATCCCAAACTTTTTAAGATCATGGACTTCGAAACGCTTTCTCTGGTGATTACGGAAAAGCAGCCGCCGGCGGAATGGATGACATTTTTCGAAGCCCGTAAAATCAATGTACTGTACTCAAAAGAGATGTCTATATAAAAATGTTGATCAAACTTCGTAAGGAATAATCAGATGCCAAAATGTCAGATAGTCAATCCCGAAGAGGCACGGAAAAGTGGTCAGATCGAATTCAAACCGATTCCGATCAATCAATACAAGACCCCGGTCAAGGACGAGCTAAAACGTTACAGTAAAGAAGATATGGTCCGCATTCAGCGGGACATGATCATCATTCGAACGTTCGAGAACATGCTGAACGAGATCAAGCTTCGCGGTTCTTACATGGGCGTCGAATACATGCACAAAGGCCCGGCCCACCTGTCCATCGGGCAGGAAGCCGCAGCGGTCGGTCAGGCCTTCCACCTAGGCATCGACGACCATATCTTCGGCAGCCACCGCAGTCATGGTGAGATTCTGGCTAAGAGTCTGTCGGCCATTGAAAAACTTGACGACAAGACGCTGATGCAGGTCATGGAAAATTACTTCGACGGCGAATGCCTGAAAATCGTCGAAAAAGACGCTTCCGGTTCCGTTAAAGATTTGGCGATTGATTTCCTGATCTACGGTACGCTGGCTGAAATCTTCGGTCGTGAAGCGGGACTCAACAAGGGTATGGGCGGCTCGATGCACGCCTTTTTCCCGCCGTTTGGCGTCTATCCCAATAACGCCATCGTCGGCGGTTCCGGCGACATTTCCGTGGGTGCGGCCCTGTTCAAGAAGGTCAACAAAAAGCCCGGCATTGTCATCGGCAACATCGGCGACGCCTCGTCGTCCTGCGGGCCGGTCTGGGAAGGCCTGTGCTTTGCGACGATGGACCAGTTCAAGAAACTGTGGGACGAATCGCATCGCGGCGGCCTGCCTTTGATTATCAACTTCTACAACAATTTCTACGGCATGGGCGGCCAGCCCGAAGGCGAAACCATGGGCTTTGGTGTTCTGGCACGCCTCGGCGCCGGCCTCAACCCCGAACAGATGCATGCCGAACGTGTGGACGGCTATAATCCGCTGGCCGTAGCTGATGCCATTTTGCGGAAGCGTGAGATTCTTGAAAAAGGCGACGGCCCGGTCCTGCTGGATACCATTACTTATCGTTACAGCGGCCACTCGCCGTCAGACCAGAGCAGCTACCGCGAAAAATCAGAAGTCGAGGCCTGGCAGGAACACGACCCAACCGTGAACTTTGGCAAGGAACTTGTCAAAGCCAAAGTCTGTGATGACGCCAAAATTGAAGAATTGTGGAAATACGCTGAAGGACTGGCGGTCAAAGCATGTAAAAAAGCAGTAGATGTGACCATTTCTCCACGTGCGGATTTAATGAAAGAAAATAACCTCCTCGAACAAACCATGTACTCCAACCAGAGCGTCGAATCAATGGAACCGGACCGCAAACCGGAAGTGCTAATCCCGACCATCGAGGAAAACCCGCGCGTCAAAGGCCTGGAATCCAGGAGCCGTTCGGCGTTTGATGAAAACGGTCAGCGTCTTAAAGACACTCGCTGTATC
>Ga0272442_10012204_pt1 | contig 10403 bp, 4 predicted proteins | sample SSMForm2O_FD_200262 | JGI IMG/M metagenome (GOLD analysis project Ga0272442, IMG submission 200262) | Marine sediment archaeal communities from Little Sippewissett salt marsh, Falmouth, MA, United States - SSM-Form-2O | ecosystem: Environmental > Aquatic > Marine > Wetlands > Sediment ... | reverse complement strand
CGCAGCCTACCTGCGGCCGCGCCCGCCCGCTCGCTACAAAGGGAAAGGCAAGGACGAGGCCATGAGCAAACAGGATTCCGCCGGCTCCACCCTGCTGGCGGTGGAAAGCTTGAGCTCCCATTTCCATATTGACGGCGAGATCATCCGGGCCGTCAACGATGTGAGCTTCGAGATACGGCATAACGAGATTGTCGGTGTGGTGGGTGAGAGCGGCTCCGGAAAGAGCGTCACCGCCTACTCCATACTGCGCCTTTTAGCCTCGCCTCCCTGCCGTTTCTCCGGGCGCATCCTCTACAGGGGAAGGGATCTACTCGGCCTGGCCGAGAGGGAGATGCAGAAAGTCCGGGGCGGGGAGATCTCGATCATCTTCCAGGAGCCTATGACCTCCCTCAACCCCACCATGACCATCGGCCGCCAGATTGCCGAGTCGGTGCGGCTGCACCAGGACCTGGACAAGCAGGCGGCCTGGAAGCAGGCCGTGGAAATGCTTAAGCTGGTAAAAATTCCTGAGGCGGAGAAAAGGGCCCGGGAGTATCCCCACCAGCTCTCAGGGGGGATGCGTCAGCGGGCGATGATCGCCATGGCGCTCTCGGCCCGGCCCGCCCTGCTGATCGCCGACGAGCCCACCACCGCCCTGGACGTGACCATCCAGCAGCAGATCCTGTTTCTGATAAAGGAACTGCAGGACAGGCTGAACACCTCGGTGCTTTTCATTACCCACAACCTGGGGGTTATCGCCGAAGTGGCGGACAGGGCCATCGTCATGTACGCCGGAAAGATCCTGGAGCAGGGACCGGTGAAGACCCTGTTTCAGCAGCCCAGGCATCCCTACACGCTGGGACTGCTGCGCTCGATCCCCACCCTCGATCTGCCCCGGGGCGGAAAGCTGGAGCAGATCGAGGGCAGTATCCCCAGCCCCAGCGCCCTGCCGCCGGGCTGCGTGTTCAGCGACCGCTGCCAGTATGCCGAGGATATTTGCCGGCGCAAGGAACCGAGCCTGGAGGCGGCCGCAGCGGAGCAGACGGTGCGCTGCTGGCGCTGGCGGGAGCTGCAGTCCTCTCCGGGTGCGCCGGCACCGGCCGCTACCGGGACAACCGGCGCCGCTTCGCCGCGGGAAGTGCCCGGGCCGGAGGACGACAAGCCCCTCCTTGAGGTCCGGGAGCTCAAGAAGCATTTCCGGGTGGAAACCAGGGGTGTGCGCCGGAAAGGCCTGACTCTCAAGGCCGTCGACGGGGTGAGCTTCGACGTGCGTTCCGGCGAGGTTCTCGGCCTGGTCGGTGAGAGCGGCTGCGGCAAGAGCACCCTGGGGAACTGCCTGGTGGGACTGCTGCGGGCCGGTGGGGGGAGAATCCGCTTCTCCGGCGCCGAGATCGGCAACCTGAGCGATAGTGAGTTTTTGCCGGTCCGCAAGGACATCCAGATCATCTTCCAGGACCCCTACGGGTCGCTCAACCCCAGGATGAAGATACGCAGGATTCTGGCGGAGCCCTTCCGCGTCCATAACATCGCCCGGGATCCCGCGGAGATCGAGGCCCGCACAGTGGAGCTTCTAAATCGTACCCAGCTGAACGCTTCCTTCCTCAACAAATATCCCCACGAGCTCTCCGGCGGGCAGCGGCAGCGCATCGCCATTGCCCGGGTCCTGGCGGTCTCTCCCCGCTTTATCGTCTGCGACGAACCGGTCTCGGCCCTGGACGTTTCGGTGCAGGCGCAGATCATCAACCTGCTGGAGGACCTGAAGCGCGACCTGGGTTTGACCTACCTGTTCATCTCCCACGATTTGAGCGTGGTGAAGAAGATCAGCGACCGCATCGCCATCATGTACCTGGGAAAGATGATGGAGATCGGCGACTCGGAGAGCATCTGCAGCCGCTCCCGGCACCCCTACACCCGGGCGCTGATCGCCGCGGTGCCGAAAACAGACCCCGAGGTGAGGAAAGAACACGTGGCTCTCAGTGAAGAGATTCCCAGTCCCATCAACATCCCGCCGGGTTGCCGCTTCCACACTCGCTGCGGACATGCCCGGGATATCTGTACACGGGTCGAGCCGCAGCCTGCGGAAGTGGAACCCGGGTGGTGGACGGCCTGCCACTTCCACGAAGAGTTGTCGCGTTAGACTGCTGCCGGGACGGCATATGTTTAGGAGAGGAATATGGCTATGAAAAAAATCGGCTGGATCGGAACCGGCGTCATGGGAGCACATATGTGTGCTCGCCTGCTCGCCGCCGGGTATGAGTTGCATGTGCACGAGCGCGACCGTTCCAGGGCGGAGCCGCTGCTGACTCAAGGCGCGCACTGGCAGGATAGCCCGGCCGCGGCGGCCCGTGCCAGCGAATTGACTTTCGCCATCGTCGGTTTTCCTGCGGATGTGGAGGAAACCTTCTTGAGCGATCGGGGCGTTCTGGCGGGCGCCCGGGCGGGCAGCATCATCGTCGACATGACCAGTTCCACACCCGCCCTGGCCGAGCGCATCCACTGCGCGGCGGCGGAGCTGAAGGTCCGAGCCCTGGACGCCCCCGTGTCCGGCGGGCCTGCCGGCGCACGGGACGGCAAGCTGGCGATTATGGTGGGAGGGGACCAGGAGACATATAAGGAGGTGCTGCCTCTGTTCGAGAAATTGGGCACCACCATTGCCCTCATGGGCCCTCCCGGCGCCGGACAGCATACCAAGATGTGCAACCAGACCCTCATCGCCCTGAACCTGATCGGGGTGGTAGAAGCCCTCCTCTACGCTCGCAAGGCCGGTTTGGACCCGAGCCGGGTGATCGAACTGGTGGGAAAGGGCGCAGCCGCCTCCTGGCAGCTCGTCAATATGGGACCCCGGATGGTAGCCGGGGATTTTGCGCCCGGCTTCTATATCAAGCATTTTCTCAAGGACATGGGCATCGCGCTGTCGGAGGCGCGGCGCATGGGCTTGAGCCTGCCCGGCCTGACCCTGGTAAACCAGTTCTATATGGCCGCCCGAGCCAAGGGGCTGGAGGACCTGGGAACCCAGGGGCTGTACAAGGTACTGGAGAGTTTCAACGGGCTGCCGGAAGTTTCGCAGGACCGCTCTTAAGAACCGTCCTTAAGGCCGCATTCCCTCGGGTATCTCCACGGCTGTGAGCTCAGCCCGGGCACACACCTCGCCGCCTGCGGTAAGTGTCATGCCCACCACCACCTTCCGTCTTTTCTGCACCTTGATGAAGCCCCGCAGCTTTAGCGCTCCGCTCAGGGGGGTGGGGCGCAGGTAGTCCACCTTGAGGGAGGCGGTCACGAAGCGGGGGACCGGGTCCCTGCCCGGATGCAGGCCCCGCCTGCGGCAGGCGGCGATCGCGGCGCTCCCCGTGCCGTGGCAGTCGAAGAGCGAGGCGATCAGCCCCCCGTACACGAACCCGGGCACCGAGGTATGGCAGGCCTCCGGGGTGAACACCGATACGGTTTCCTCGCCGTCGCTGTAGGTCTTCAGCTTCAAGCCCCGCGGGTTGAGACGGCCGCAGCCGTAGCAGTGGCTGAGCTCCTCGGCATAGTGGTCCTGGATCGCTCTGTTTTCACTGTTCTGTTCCATGTTGCAGGCAATTCTACGCCGGTAGCGATGTTTACGTCACCCCCCCCTGGAAGGATGATCCCGCGGCAGCTTGGCCTCGATTCATTGGAGGGTTGCCCGGTCTGAAAGTAAAAATTCTTGAATTTATTTTCAGGCTGGATAAAAATTTAGGAAAAAGAATGACCCTCTCATCTACAAAAAGGCAGTAAGCATCCATAGAAGACATGCAGCGGCGGTTCAGGAAGTGGAGAACCTTGCCGACAAACACACCCGGGCAGCAGCAACAGGTTGACCCTTCCGGAGAATGAGTGCGGGAACGCATACAGGAAGGTAGTGTTATATGAGAATCAGAAGCGTACTACTGCTGATGGTGATTTTTCCCCTGGCGGGCGGCCTCCAGGCCCAAAATAGCGGGGAGCTTGTCTTCAGCCTTTCTCCCGGCGTGCTGCTGCCTTTGGGAGAAAGCAGCGATCATTACGCCACCGGGGCGTTTATCGACGGGACCGCAGCCTACTCTCTGCCTTTTGCGCCGGAGCTCTTTATGGAGGGACGGATAGGTTATGAGCTGGCACCCAACAGCATTACCGAAACAAACCTTTCGCTCCTGTCCCTTGCCGGCGGCCTGAGCCTGCGGTTCGCCCTCCTGCCCAAGCTGATGATGAAAATCCACGCAGCCTCGGGGTATGCCATGGGCTTCTACCGGGAGGATACGGGGGGAAGCCTTTTCGTTTCCACGGGGGGCGGCATCGACTACGATCTTACATCTTCAATGAGCCTGGGCCTGGCGGCGGTCTACAGGTACACGGCCTCGTCTCCGCAGCCCCTCTATCAGGGTTTGGGTGTATCCCTGGGCGCCGGATTCAATCTGAGCGCCCTATCCGGCCGTTCCAGGATCGAGTTCCAGGATATTCGTCTCAGTCCGGTTTTCCCGGTTTTTTACAAATATTACGACGATCATCCCCTGGGCAGCGTCACCTTCCGGAACGGGGAAAACGGTCGTATCGAGGATGTGGCCGTGCGCTTGTTCGTGAAACAGTATATGGACGAACCCAAGCTCTGTCTGGAGCTGGGATCACTGAAAAAGGGGGAATCAGTCGAGGCACCCCTCTACGCCCTGTTCACGGATGACGTTTTGACTATAACCGAAGGTGACAAAGCGACGGCAAGCGTAACCGTGACCTACACTTACCTGGATCGGGAGAGCATGGCCGAGAATACGGTCACTTTGCGCCTCCACCACCGCAATGCCATGACCTGGGACGACGACCGCAAGGCGGCATCTTTCGTCACCGCCAAGGACCCCGTGGTGCTTGCTTTCGCAAAGCAGGCCGCCGGGGATGTGCGCGCGGAAGGCGCTCGCACCCTGAGCCGGAATTTCCGCACCGCTCTCGGCCTCTTTCAAAGCCTGGGCGAGTACGGGCTCAGCTATGTGGTGGATCCCCAGACCCCCTACAAAGAGCAGTCGAAAAATCCTTTGGCTTTGGACTATCTGCAATTTCCGGGGCAGACCCTGGCCTACAGGGCGGGTGATTGTGATGACCTCGCCATTCTCTACAGCGCCTTACTGGAGGCCGTGGGCATTGAGACGGGATTTATCACTGTGCCCGGGCATATTTATATGGCCTTTGCGCTGGAAATGGATGCGCAGGAAGCCCGGCGGAGCTTCCGCCGCCCGGAGGACCTTCTCTTCCGAGAGGGAAATGTCTGGGTGCCGGTGGAAGTCACCCTGCTCAAGGAGGGTTTCCTGGCCGCCTGGCAGGAGGGAGCCAGGGAATGGCGGGCTGCAGTGGAACAGGGTAACGCAGGTTTTTATCCGCTGCACCAGGCCTGGGAGGATTATGAGCCCGTGGGCGGGTCGGATGTCAGCGGCGGAATCGATTACCCCGGCAGCGCCCGCGTGCTGGCGGCCTACCGGGCGGAGCTGGATCGCTTTGTCCGCCGTGAGATCGCCGGGCGGGTGGAAGCCCTCGAACAAGCGATCAGCGAGCAAAACAATAATCCCAGGCTGATCAACCGGCTTGGTCTGCTCTTTGCCCGCTATGGGCTGTTCGCCGAGGCCCGCTCACGATTCGAGCAGGTCGCCGCCGCTTATCTCCCGGCCCTGATAAACCTGGGCAACCTCCTGTTTCTCGAAGGCGAGCTGCAGCAGTCCCTGGAGATCTTTCTGGATGCGGAAAAGCGCTCTCCGGACCAGGCCACGATCCTGCTGGGTATCGCCAGGGTGAGCTTCGAGCTGGAAAACTACGGCGCCGCGAAACAGGCTTACTCCCGCCTTGAGCGGCTCGATCCCGATCTGGCGAACAGATTTGCTTATCTTGCTTCCCGGGAGCGGGAAACGGCCAGAGCCGGTGCGGACAGTTACAAGGAGACGGTGGTATGGGAAGAAGAATGAAGAAAGAGCCCGGGGCGGGGATGCTGTCGCTGCTGCTGGCCGCTGCGCTTATGACGGCCGCCGGCTGCATCAACCCCTTGAGCGAAAAGGTCGAGGAAGATGAGAAACGCGTGGGCGCGGAGGCTATCCTGGGTGCGCCGGCGGTGAACGTGCCGGCCGGCTCGGACATGACCGCCCACGAGAGACTGGTGTTGCTGTTCGCTGAGTCGATCGATACCGGCACCCTGAAGCTTGGGGGAGATCTGGCTGCCGTGGCGGAGGTTGCCTGGTCGCAGACTTCCTTTGCCGACGACACCCTGACCCTCGATCCGGCCGCAGGCCAGCTTTGGCCGGAGGGAAGCGGACAGACCCTCACTGTTTCCTGCACCGCCGACAGCGGAAAAAGTTTATCGGGACATATCCTGTCATACACGGTGTTCAGGGGCGTCTGCGTATCCAGCAGCATCGATCCCGACAATCCGGGCAACCCGGCCACCCCAGGCACCCGGGACCTCCCGCTGAGCGTGGTCCAGGATGGCATCGACGAGGCCGCAGGGCTGTATATCCAGAGTGCCGGGGATGCGGCGGAGGTGAGGGTGGCGGACGGGACCTTCCAGGTGGCCTGCAACACCGGCACGCCCCTTTATGCCGCCGACATGGTCGAGGGAGTGGACCTCAAGGGGGGCTACGACAGCAATTTCACCGTCAGGAATCCCGGAAGCTATGTGACCCTGCTGGAGGATACCAGCAGCAGCGGGGGAGGGGAGACCACCCCGGTCTGCCTGGTCTACTGCGACAGCAGCATCACGACAGCCACAGAGATCAGCGGCCTGACTCTCCTGATAGGCAAGGGCGCCGGCGGGGGGGAGGCGCACTGCGGCATCTACTGCGACCAGGGAAATCCCACAATCCTGGAGGTGACCGTCCAGGGGCGCAGCGGCACGGAGGCCGGCCTGTTCGCCGAGGGCCTGCTGCTCAGAGGCTCTGCTGCGGCCATCTCCGGCTGCAGCGTCGATCCCGGAGAAAGCAAAGGCGAGTCCAGCGGCATCTACTGCATCCAGGGCTCGGCCCCGAGTATCAGCGGCTGCACCATCAGCGGGGGCAGCGGAATCAACACCTACGCGGTCCGGGTGGAAAATTCCTCGGCGGGTACGATCACGGGCAGCACCCTGAACGGGGGCAGCTGGAATACCGGGAGCGGCAGCGGCTACTGCCTGCGGGTATACAACAGCACTCCCGCGGTCAGCGGCAACACCTTCGCCTACGCCTCCTCCCTGCACTGGCAGACCTACGGCGTCTACGAGGCCACCGCCGACTCCGATCCCGCCCTGGTGCGGGACAACCATTTCGCCTACGACGGCTACTGGTACTACGACGAGGCCGCCGACCTGGTCCAGAAGACCAATTACGACACGCCGGTGAGCACCGGGGAGGGCACGGCGGAGCTCTTCGATCCGGCGGGCTGGAACAACACGGCCGTCGGCGTGCCCTGAATAGCAAAAGTTTAAAGTAAGGAGGAACACATGCCCGGCTATGAAATCGGAATCGATCCCCCGGACATTACGCTCAATACCTACAGCGGCGCGGGGGTGAACGATGGGACGGAGGTACACTTACAGGCTTACTTCGGCGGCGTCCTGCTGCTCTCCTTTGTCAACGCGGCCAGCGATTATGGCTGGCTCGCCCAAATGCGCCAGATCAAGGACGATCCGGGCATTCCGGGTGGGGCCGCCCTAAAGGTCGTGGGGGTGCTGTTCAACCACAATGGCAGCGATTTCACCTTCTGCACCTCCGGGAATGTGCAGCAGGCGGTGCAGGACGCAGGTCTCGGTGCCGGCGATATGGATGACATTCCCCTGCTGGTGGACTCCACGGGGAGCTGGTCCGGTCAGTATCTGGGCGGCATCCTGACCGATCCCTGCGGCTGCTTCAAGCCCTCTGTGAGCGAGCACCGCATGTGGTCCTATCTGATCTCCCGCACCGTTTACGACGCCCAGACCCGCGACTGGATCACCGACAAGTGGCACACCGGCTGCACCGCCAATCCGCCGGATCCCATCTCCTTTCGGCACCTGGACATCGGCGGGGTGAATCCCTTTGACAGCGCTATCTTTACAAACACCCGGGCCTATGTGGTGCAGCGCATCGTCAACCTGAGCCAGGCGCCGGTGATCCTGAAGGCCGATCCTGTGGAGCACAGCGTGCTCACCGCCATGGTCCCGGTGACGGTCGTGTTTTCCAGGCCCATGGAGAGCGGCCCCGCCGCCACGCCGGGCAACTATGTCTTAGGCGGCGGTGCGGTCACCGCGGGGGCGGGGCCGGCCGCCGGGGCGGACTACCCATATGAGCTCCGGATCGAGAACAAGGTGGGGCTGAGCTTCGGCGCCGTGACCCTGGACGACGGCGGCCCCGACGACACCCTCACCGTCGCGGTGGACGGCGCCCAGGTAACCGACACGGGCAAAACCGCCTTAAGCGGGGACAATGTGATCGATTATATCGTTGACCTGACCGCTCCCAGGCCGGTGATCAGCCCGGTCGGGTTTACCGGCCCCACCAACCAGGACCCCTTCCAGGTCCGTGTGGATTTCGGGGAAGTGGTGGCCGATTTCCCTGTTTCACTAGTGGATATACCCAGCGGTAATGCCGCTGTGACGGCCAAGACCCCGAACAGCGCCGCCGCCGTCTATACCCTGACCGTGGATCCCGCGGGCACGGCCGGCACGGTGGTTATCAGGATACCCGCGGGCATTACCACGGACCAGGCGGGCCGTGACAACCTGGCCTCTGATCCCTTCAGCGTGGTGTTCGACAAGGATCCACCCCAGCCGGTGATCACTTCCACGGAGGTCACCGACGGCGGCAGCACCGACCTCGTATCCTTCGGTGTCAAAGTGGATTTCGGCGAGCCGATGAGCGGAAACCTTCTGGCCGGGTACTTCGCGCTCACCAACTGCGCCCTGGGAGCCATCAGCGCGGATGCCGCCAACCAGGTTTTTTCCGTTGCCGTGCAGGCGGGCGGCCCGGGCGCGGTCAGCCTGCAGTTCAAGGCCTCCCAGCTCAGCGACGAGGCGGGAAACCAGAACCTGGCTTCCAACACGTTCACGGTGACCGTCACTACCGCAGAGCGCCTCAAGGAAATCGTCCTGCTCATGGACTTCTCGAACAGCATGAACTGGGAAGTGACCCTCGACGGGGTACCCCAACCCAAAATAGAGCTCATGAAGCCTGAGATCACGAAGTTTATAGACAAGCTCTTCTTAGCCTGCTCCGCGGGCATGGCCCAAAGCGGCGACAGCCTGACGCTGGTCAGCTATAAGTCCACGGCCCAGAGCGTCCCGGTAAACGGCGCCACCTGGGTGACCCTGAACACCCCGGGCGATAGCGCTCAAAACACCGTTACGAACCTGGCCGCCGGGGGAGCAACGGCCATGGGCGCCGGGCTGGCCATCGCCCTCAACCTGCTGAACTATACTGAAAGTAATGCGGACCACGACAAGGACAGGGCTATCGTCATGTTCGCCGACGGGCAGGACAATGTCTCCCCCCACGTGGAGACCGGTGCAGCCTGCTATGCAATCCACGATCCGGGCACCGGCAGCACCTCCGGTTTCCCGCCGGGCATGGGCGATATCAATGTGTGCGCCGGCGACGCGGACCGCATCCCCATTCACACCATCGGCATCCATACCGAGGGGCACGGAGACACCAGCCCCTGGCTGCAGAAACTTGCCCACCTGAGCGCCAGCGTCACCGGGGGCATCGACCACGCCACCCCGGCGAACCAGATCTGGCCCCTGGTGGAATACGATTTCGACGACATCTGGGAGCAGATCTATCCCAACTCCAGCCCCCAGGTGGTCTTCCGCCGCCAGGGACGCCTGGAAGCAGACGAAAGCGCGAAGACCGAAGCCTTTTTCCTGAACGGCCGGGTTCGCTCTCTGATTGTCTGCCTGTCCTGGCCTGGAGCTGTACCCCTCAAGCTTTCCCTGTACAGGAACGGCCGCAGGGTGGACGGAGCGGTGGGGGCGGTGCGCCGGGATCGCTACGTGCTGGTAACCCTTGCCTTTCCCGGCTACGAACCGCTTCCCGGCCTGTTGCCGGTGGACAAGACCCTGACTGCGTACTGGCGGCGGCTTTGGAAAGGCGAAAAGATCGCCGCCGCCGGGCCGCCCGCAGGGCTGACCGGCAAGGCGCTTCCCCGGGAAGGTTTGAAAGCGGCGCTGGGAGAATATATCCAGTCCCTGGGCTCCTGGCAGGTGCGGGTGGAGCGCTGTGACGGACTGCCGCCGGCTCAGGCTCCCTACAGCCTGTCAGTGATCGCCGATGAAAAGTCATTGCGCTACCATGTTTATACACCGTCCTACCCGCTGTTTACGGGCCTGCCTCTCAAGCTGGCCGTACGGGTGGAGGAAATGGGAATCCCATTGGAGCATCTCTACCAGGCCGAGGTCACCGTGACGAGACCGAGGTACGCGCTGGCGGACGTGCTGGCCCGCTACGCTC
>Ga0272442_10012203_pt1 | contig 10403 bp, 8 predicted proteins | sample SSMForm2O_FD_200262 | JGI IMG/M metagenome (GOLD analysis project Ga0272442, IMG submission 200262) | Marine sediment archaeal communities from Little Sippewissett salt marsh, Falmouth, MA, United States - SSM-Form-2O | ecosystem: Environmental > Aquatic > Marine > Wetlands > Sediment ... | reverse complement strand
TCGGCAGGAACCACCTCGGTGATCGGCCGTGATCGCCGCAGGGCGTTGGCCACCGCTTCGCGAAGCTTCATCGGCTTCATCCCGCCGACGCTCGGGTGGACGGGCACAACTCGTCCGGTGACGAGTGCGTCCTCCTGATCGAGCCGATCCAGATCGGGAGCCTTCATCTGGAGGCGGCCGCGAAACAGCTCCGCTTTCCCCGAGATCGCTACCTCTTCGCCCTTCTCGAGTTTGAGGTACGGGTTGAACCAGACCGCGTGCAAGGTGCTCGTGCCGTCGCCGATGGTCGCCTCGACCATCGTCCGATTCTTCGAGATTCGGCGCCGCGAGACACTCTGGACAACACCGCCGACGGTGACCTCCTCGCCGAGGGGCACGGACGTCAGATCAAACAGCTGCGACCGATCGAGATAGCGACGGGGTACATGCAACAACAACTGAGCCACCGAAGCGATGCCCGCTTCGGTAAGACGTTTGGCCCTGCGGGCGCCGATGTCCTTGACCGCACTGATGGGAATGCTGTTGAGATACGCGAGGCTTCGGCCCCGCGCCGGTGCTTCGTTCGAGGTCACGGGACCATGATGGTCCGTCGCGGTTCGAAGGTCGTTGTTCACCCGACCCTGCTAGCCTCCCGGATCACCTCAGGAGGTCTCCCCACATGTCATACCGGTGTGAAGTCTGCGGCAAGGAGCCGTGGTTCGGCAAGCAAGTCAGCTTCTCGCATAAACGTTCCAGCCGCCGGTGGCTCCCCAACATCCAGCGCGTTCGCGTGAAACACGGCAGCAACTCCCGCCGCATCCGCGTCTGCACCTCGTGCATCAAGGCCGGCAAAGTCGAGAAGGTCTAGCCCGTGCAGGGGGTCGTCAAGGTCTACGATCCTCGATCCGGGGTCGGCGTCATCGTGCGTGACGATGACCGCTCCGAGGTCTATCTCCGCCCGGGTTCCCTCGAAGGTTCCATGTTCCGCATGCTGCGGCAGGGACAGCGGGTGATCTTCGATACCGACGAAGACGGCGGGCGCCTGTTCGCTCGCGATCTTCGCTTCGGCGCAGACGGCTACTAAGCCCCTCACCTCTCCGGTACACTGACCTCCCAGAGCGAGGAGGGATCCGTGGTCCGAGCATACGTCCTGATTCAGACCGACACCGGCAGAGCCGCCGACGTCGCGGGAGGCATCCGAGGATTGCCCGGTGTCATCTCCACCGAAGCGGTCACCGGCCCGTACGACGTTGTGGTATTCGTAGAGGCTGAAGATGTCGACGCTCTCGGTCAACTCGTCGTCACCGCCGTCCAGCCGGTCGACGGCATCGTCCGTACGTTGACCTGCCCGGTTATCAGGATCTAGCGACCGGAATCTCTAGCCAGCCTCCGCGAGGTTCACGAGTTCGTTGCAGAGTTCCGCGTACGTCATGCCGGTGGCGGCCCACATCTTGGGAAAGCCGGAGATCGGTGTGAAGCCTGGCATCGTATTCACCTCGTTGATCAGGAACCCGCGCCCTCCGTCGAGGTAGAAGAAGTCGATCCGAGCCAAGCCGCGGCACTCGATCGCCTGGAAGGCCCGAGCGGCCAGCGAACGCACCTCAGCCATCCGCTGCTCAGATAGACGCGCCGGTGCTTCAAAATCGCTCGCCTCGTCCTCGTATTTCGAGGTGTAGTCGTACCACTCCCCTGCCGAGTGAACCTCACCGGCAAGAGCGGTCCGGGGCCCGTCCAGCACGGCAACTTCGATCTCTCGACCGGAGACGAATTCCTCGACGACCACCTTCTCGCCATACCGCAGTGCAACTCTGATTGCGCGCTTGACTTCGAGTGGTCTCTCGGCCTTGCTGATGCCGACCGACGAGCCGAGCTCTGCCGGTTTCACGAACACCGGTGATCCAAGCTCCCTGAGAATCGAGCGTGCGGTGCCGTCGGGATCCTCGCGGTACTCCGAACCGCGAACGACCCGCCATCGGGATGTGGGTATCCCTGCCGCTTCAAAGGCGCTCTTGGCGATGTCCTTGTCCATCGCAAGCGCCGACGGCAACACCCCGCAACCCACGTACGGCTTGCCGGCGATTTCGAACACACCTTGGATGGTTCCATCCTCACCGTAGGGACCATGCAGAACCGGGAACACCACGTCGTAGTTGACGGCGTCGTCTCCAACGAGCAGCCGGCCGTCTGGTAGGCGCAGAGCGGCGGGACGTCCTTCGGCGCGGAAGGGTCGGTGGGCCGTGTCGACAATCCACCAGGCACCTTCGCGATCAATGCCGACGGGGATAACTCGATGGCCGGCCTCGACGAGAGCGTCGTAGATCGCCACGGCCGAAACACACGAAACCTCGTGCTCGGCTGAACGACCACCAAAAAGAAGCAGCACTCTGGACATCTGGGAAGACTACCGACGAGTCCGGGTGTGCGCGGACAATCGGCCGCTTCAATCCGCGGAGGATCGCCGATCCAGCGAGATTGCGTGGAAACCACCATCGACGTGCACGATCTCCCCGGTGGTGGCGAGCGACCAATCGGACAGCAGCACACACACCATCCGCGCGACGGGGTCCGGGTCGTGAATATCCCAGGGCAACGGGGCCCGCTCGTGCCACGCGTTGATGAACTCGTCAATGCCGGGGATCGACTTCGCCGCCACCGTAGCGAGCGGTCCGGCAGCCACGGCGTTGACCCGAATTCGGTCATCACCAAGGTACCGGGCGAGGTATCGCGTGACGGATTGAAGAGCGGACTTGGAGACACCCATCCAGTCGTACGCCGGCCATGCCGTCGAGTTATCGAAGTCGAGGGTCACCAGCGATCCCCCGCCCGCCACTCTCATCAGCGGCAGGAGGCCCACCGCGAGCGTCTTGTACGAGAACGCCGACGTCAGGAACGCCGTTGAAGCAGAGTCAGCTGGAGTGTCGAGGAAGTTGCCGCCAAGTGCGTCTTCCGGTGCGAACGCGATTGCGTGCAGCGCCCCGTCGACGGCGCCCCATCGTCCGGTGAGGTCGGCGACGAGAGCTTCCATGTGGTCCGGGTCGTTGATGTCGAGCTCGAGCACCGGCGGGGGATCGGGGAGCCGTTTCGCGGAACGTTCGGTGAGCCGGATCGCTCGACCGAACCCGGTGAGCACGATCTCGGCGCCCTGCTCCTGAGCAATCTTCGCGGCGTGCCATGCGATCGAATCGTCCGTCAGCACACCGGTGATCACCAGTCGTTTTCCGTTCAGCACGTTGTGGTCCTCCCCTTAGGGCGCGACATCCTAGGGTCGGGATCAGCCGACGTTCGACCAGGCCCGGAAGCCAAGTCCCATCACGAACAAGAGCAGCAGGCCATACCAGAGCGCCGGCTTGCGCGCGAGCTGGGCCCGGTAGACATAGGCGAGGCTGAATGTCACCGCAACGACGATGCCGTAGAACACGTGGAACCCATTCAGGGGACGCAACCCATACACGTAGAGGGCGACACCCGCAGCAACCTGGATCAGCATCGCGGTGATCGCCACCGCAACGGCAATCCCGAACGCGCGACCAGGCTTTCTTCGAAGAACCGTGAGCCCGAGCCCCCACAATCCAACGACCCCGGTAGTCACGAGCGCGACCCAGACCCAGTTCCCATGGAACCAGAGGATGTTCGTCATTGGAGCCCGATCTGCATGTGCGCGAGGTTAGGGAGCGATGGATCCAAGATATGAGACATCAGACATCAGATACGAGACACGACAAAGCCTGGGGTCTCAGGTCTCAGGGCTCTCCCCTACTACCGTCACCTCATGCCCGACCTCACCATCGATTCGATTGCTCATGGGGGCGAGGGTGTTGGCCGGATCGACGGGAAGGCCCATTTCGTCGCCGGGGCCATACCTGGCGAGCGAGTCGAAATCGAGGTGGTGCGCGAGAAGCGGCGATGGGCTAGGGCGAAGCTCATCCGGATTGTCGAAGCGTCGGACGACCGAGTCGAGGCCCCGTGCCCTGCGTTCGGGAAGTGTGGCGGGTGTACCTGGCAATACGCCGCCTACGAACGCCAGCTCGAATGGAAACGCGAAGTCGTCGCCGGGCAACTCGCACACGTTGGTCGGCTCGACGACGTCGACGTCCGACCCACCGTGGCTCCCGGATCACCATTTGCCTACCGCAACCGCATGGACTTCGCCGTCTTGGATGGCCGTCCGGCGCTACACAAGCACGCATCGAACCGCCTCGTCGCCCTCAACGGCTGCCCACTCCTGAAACCGCAGCTCGCGGAGCGCTTCGCGACCCTCGGCGATCTCGCCGGTGTGCGAAAGGTTGTGCTCCGAACCGGTGTCAACACCGGAGACAACCTCATCCTCCTCGAAGGCCGAGCACCGGAGCAGGCCTCGACGTGGGACGCGTCGGTGGTTGTTCGGTCTCACGACGACCTCCACACGCTGCGCGGCCGGCCATGGTTCGAAGAGGAGATCGACGGCGTGGGGTTCCGTGTGCCGGCCACCTCGTTCTTCCAGGTCAACACGGAGGGTGCCGAGATGCTCGTCGCTCTCGCCTCCGAAGCAGCCGGCCTGACGGCTGACGATGTCCTGCTCGATGGATATGCCGGCGTGGGCCTCTTCGCAGCGACCGTCGGCCGGTCGGCGCGCCGGGTGGTGACCATTGATTCCGAGAAAGCGTCGTTCCGTGCCATCACCGGGAACCTGGAAGCAGCCATCCCAGGTCGGTTCCATTCGATGCTCGGCGGATTCGAAGCAACCGCCGGCGCGGTGGACGACCGGTGGGACGTAGCAATCGTGGACCCACCGCGCGCGGGACTCGCGGCCGCCGGCGTTGATGCAGTGACGAGGACTGCCCCGCGGACGATTGTCCTGGTTTCGTGCGATCCGGCGTCGCTCGCCAGGGATGCAGGTCTATTGACGACGGCCGGCTACCGGCTCGACTGGGTACAGCCCGTGGATCTCTTTCCACAGACGTACCACGTGGAGTCCGTCGCGCGATTCGAGCTGCGGAAGCGCTAGATCTCGTCGACGAGTTTCTGGCGCTTGGCCTGGTACTCCTCGTCCGTGAGGATGCCGTCGTTGTGGAGTTGCTTCAAGCGCTGGAGTTGCTCCGTTGGATCGGCGTCCGGCGCCTGAACGACCGTTCCGCCTTGGATCGAAACCGATCGTTCCTCGCGCACTTTGTACAGAAGGGCGGCGAAGTTGTCTGGGCGCGGAATGTTGTGGAACTCACTCTGACCGGTCGTCCCGGCCGACTCGACGAGAAGATCCCCGGTGCCAAGCATCCGTTCGATGGCCGTCTGGCTGAAGTTCACGTTGGTGATGTTCTCGAGCGGGATCTCGATGCCCGACTTCGCAATCAAACCCCGACGAGTGATCAGCCGCTCGTTCGTGAGGACGTAGAGCGTCGTGAGCCAGCTCACGATCGGGCGCAAGACAAACCAGATGGCGGCACCGATCACCGCAAGCATGAGGATCCACTGGACCCAATCCCATGCATCACCGTCGGGAAGAACCCATTCGATGAGTCCGATAACGACGAGCGCAAGGACAAACCATGCAATCGGGACGATGAGGAGCTTCCAGTGCTGCCGGAACTCCGTGACGATGTTCTCGCCTTCGCTGAGTGAATCTTCGGGCCATGCCATGGCGGCGAGTGTAGCCGATTGGCGCGCACGGCCCAGAACGCGAGAAACCCCGAGGAAGCTCGCGCCCCCTCGGGGTGTTCCCGGTCCGGCGGTCTCTGCCTCGAGAGGCAGATCCCGTCGGTACGAGCGGCCTTTCGACCGTTCGTGTCTCACCGTCCAGCCGAGGCCGTCCGGCAAGGTGTCCTTCCACTCGGTCCCGGCCCGAAGGCCGCTTCCGATGGCCCCTTTCGGAGCCGACGCCGCCCCTTTCGGGGGGTGCCCGGACGAACGATCCCGTCCCCCTTTCGGGCTCCGGGCCGACCCTTTCGGGCCGGATGTCTCCGTTCCGGTTTCCCTTCCCGGCGACACACGAGAATGTAGATGCCTCCGGCACCTACGTCCACCCGAAACGCTGATGAGATTTCGCGAGTGAAGAAGAAGATTCGCGAAGCGGAGACGAGAGCAAAGAACAAAGAACAAAGAACAAAGACTCGAGACCCGAGACTCGCGCCGCGGGGTTCTTGCCTCTCCCACGAAGTAGGGGAGACGCGACCAAGCTGATGCTCGGTCGCAGACGGGGCCCTTCGGAATTGCGGCGGACCTCATGTTCGCGATTCGATCTCCCAAGCCGCCCCCTCCCACCCGAGCTTCGCTCGGGCACCCTCCCCCACCTTCGGCGGTGGAGGGGAGAACGGGAGACGTGAGAAACCCCGAGGGAGTTCGGCTTTCGCCTCACCCTCTCGGGGTTCTCAGTCAAAACGGCTTACACCATTTCGACATACCTCCGACTCCGGTTTGACCCTTCGTCTTCGGTGTCGGCTCGGTTCCTCCGTGCTCCGGTTTAACCCTTCGCTCGGCGGCCGTTGCCGGTCCATGCGGCACCCGAAGGTCCCGTACGGACGCCGCCCCACCTTGCGGCAGCACGGTGTGACTCGCCGGGATCTGGGCGGCCCCGACGGCCACTGGCATCTCTCTCCGAGGAGTGAGGCGCCAATCCGGGGAACCGACCGAAGCCAGAACCCGGAGACCCGTCCGATCCTTCGCCCCGGAAGTCTCCCTCCGTTGCGCCGGCGGGCCCGAGGGCCCTTCGTCCGGATCACTCGTCCGACCGAGGCCGTCCGAGCGAGTGGGAAGGTACGGTCGACCAGCCGACAATGTCAACCAAATCGGCTGATGAGTTTTCGCGTGCTTGCCGGACTTTTCCCGTTCTGCAGAACAAGGAAAGTTACACCGCTGTGGTTCGTGTCACAGGCGTGCCGTATAGTCGTGACCATGACCTCCAACACCAAGGATCGCGGAAACGGCAACACGGGCCTCAAGAGCCTCTCGCCGTCCCGTGCCAGCGACTACAAACGCTGCCCGCAACTCTTCAAATACAGCGCGATCGACCGCATTCCAACCCCGCCGACGGTGTATCAGGCGCGAGGGACGACTGCGCACCTCGCCCTTGAACGCCTTTTTGATCTTCCGGCTGCGGAACGTACCCCGGAACGCCTCTACAACCTCTTCCGGGAGGCCTGGCAGGAGGTCAAGCCAACCGACTACCCGGATCTGTTCGACGATGTCGAGGCGGAACGTGCGTGGGGCATCGAGAGTCTCACGATCCTCGCCAACTACTTCGCGGTCGAGGACCCGACCTCATTCGAGCCCCTCTCGCGCGAGCTGGACATAACCCAGGCGGTCGGCGACATGACGATCCGCGGCATCCTCGATCGTATGGAGGAGACGCCGGAGGGTCTGGTGATCACCGACTACAAGACCGGCAAGGCACCCCCGGAGCGCTACGCGATGTCGGCGTTCTTCGCACTGAAGATCTACGCGCTCCTCATCCGCATTCGCGAAGGTCGAACGCCCGTGGCCCTCCGCCTCATGTATCTCAACGGCCCGACGGTGTACGAAATCCCGGTGGACGACGCGCAACTCGATGCAATGGAGCGTCAACTCGAGGCGCTGTGGGCCGCGATCGAACGCTCCATCGAGACCGACACCTTCCCCACTCGTACCGGCGTGCTGTGTGATTGGTGTGCCTATCAGGACATCTGCCCCGCGTTCGCTCACGAGAATGGGAGCGAAGTCTGACTGTCACGATCTGGACCATCGGGCACGGAGACCGCTCGTTCGACGATGTTGAACGCCAGCTTTCCTCCGTCGGAATCACGATGATCGTTGACATCAGGTCCGAACCCGACGACCCAAGGGCATCGGTTTTCAACCGGCGCCGCCTCGAAGACCTCGCAGCCGATGCGGGAATCGGCTACCGATGGATGGGCGCGGCGCTTCGAGGCGATCCGGAGACCGACATGGCAGGAGTCGTCGAAGACCTCCTCGCACTGGCATCCGTGTCCTCAACGGTGATCCTCGGCCGCGAATCGGAAGCGACCCTGTGTCACCGATCGACGGCTATCGCCCCCGCGCTGAGAGCTCGCGGCGTCGATGTCGTCCACCTGCTCGCTGACGGCTCGACGCGACGCCACGAGTCGCCGCTCCCATTCGAGCAATGACCACCGAGATTCGTGTAGATCCGGCTGGGTGGGAGAAGGCCATTGAGCCGGCCCCGGTTCCTCAACTCATCGTGGGCGGCCCGGGAACCGGCAAAACAGAGTTCGTTGTCCGCCGCACGGTGCGCCTCGTCGAAACGGGCCATGCCCAGGAGCTGCTTGTCCTGTCGTTCTCGAGAACCGGAGCATCTGATCTCGACAAGCGAATCCGATCCCGCATATCGGGCCAGACACGGGCAATTGATGTCTCGACCTACCACTCGTTTGCCGCTCGCCTGCTTGAGACCTACGCGGAGTACCGAGGCTGGGATCGGGCCCCGGACATCCTCCCCGGACCCGACCAGAAACGGCTGGTCGCCGAGCTCCTCGAGACCGATTCACCCGAACTGTGGTCACCAGCGTTCCGGCCACTGCTCACGACGCGCACGTTTGCCGACGAGGTGACCGACTTCATCCTCCGTTGTCGCGAACAGCTCATCGGCCCGAGCGAGCTCGCCGAGCGAGCCGATAGCCGGGCCGACTGGCGTGGGCTCTCGCCGTTCCTCGATCGCTACGATCGCACGCTCCGATCTCGTTCCCTCGTGGACTACGGGACGTTGCTTGCCGAGGCCGCGGTGCTGCTTGCCGACCCGACGATCGCGGCGCTCGTCGCCGAGCAATACCGGTACCTGCTCGTCGACGAGTACCAAGACGCCACCCACGCGCAATCGGTCTTGCTGCAACGCCTCGTCGCCGAACACGGACACCTCACCGCTGCCGCCGATCCCTACCAGTCGATCTACAGCTTCCGCGGTGCCGACATCGAGAATGTTGCGCGATTCCCGGCGGACTTCGCATTCGACGGTCGACCCGCCGAACGCCTCATCCTCACGACCTCGTTCCGAGTCCCCGAAGCCGTCCTCACCTCGGCCGTCCGAATCACCGCGCACGAACTGCCGGGAGCGGCCGGCAAAGTCAAGCCCGCACCGGGCGAAGGGGCGGTCGAGGTGTTTCGATTCGGTCAGCAGGTGGAGGAAGCGGAATGGATTGCCGCTGAGATTCATCAGCTCAATCTCGAACACGACGTCCCCTTTCATCGCATGGCTGTGTTCACACGATCGAAGTCCCGATTCCTCGCGCCGCTCTCGCGTGCGCTCGATCGACGGGCAATACCCCACGACCGGCCAGATACCCGCCTTGTCGAGCAATCGGTCGTGCAATTCATCTTCGACCTGGCGACGGCCGCAACGGACTCGGATGGACCTGCCGAAACAGATCGAGCGATGCGCCGTGTGCTTCTCGGGCCGATGTTCGAGACTCCTCCTGCACGCGTCGCCGAACTCGAACAGGACCGCGTCCGTCGGGACATCTCGTGGGCGGACCTCGTCCGATCCGGGATCAGCAACGGTCGCGCGCTCGCCAGGCTGCTCGCGGAACCCACCTGGGCCAGCGAGGAGCCGGCCAGCATCGGCCTGTGGGAGATCTGGTCGACGCTGCCGCAGATCGCGGATCTGGCGACGAGCGAGAAACGCGCACAGGACCGCGCCGCCTGGTCCTCATTCGCCCAAGTTCTCGATCGGTGGAACGAGCGCACCCCCGCCGGCACCCTCCTCGACTATCGCAGCTACAGCGAGACGGAGGACTTCGAGGCGAGCCCGCTGATCTCCTATCAGGCTGACGAAAACGACCGGGTCACCGTTGCGACACTTCACCAGGCGAAGGGCCTCGACTTCGACATTGTCTTCATCGCTGACGCCGTCGAGGGGGTCTTCCCCGACCTGCGAACACGCGATTCGTTGCTTGGGACCCGGCACCTCCAGCCCTACCTCCCAAGCGACACGGTCGGATATTTGTCATTTCGACTCCAGGAGGAACGCAGGCTTGCGTACACCGCAATGACGCGAGCCACGCGTCGCGTTGTGTGGACAACCACGGACACCGGACCCGACGTCGACGGATCTTCACCGAGCCGGTTCATCCCACTTGCCGCTGGCGTCGCCACAGCCGAGCAGGCTTCAGAAGACCCTGCAGAACCGAGTCGACCGATCACGGTTGGCCAGTTCGAATCCGAGCTTCGTCGAACGGCATCGGATCCAGCGGCTCGTGCCGCGGATCGGCTTGCGGCGGTCGAGACCCTCGCCAGAAGTGCGGACCTGGGATTGCGCCGGGCCGATCAACTCGCCGGGACGATGGATCGCGGATCCGACACGGGCATCGTGAGCGGGCCGGTCCGACTGTCGCCCAGCCAGGCTGTCGCCTACGAGGCCTGCCCCCGACGCTACGTGCTCGAGCGCAAGCTTGGGATTGGTGCCGAGCCGAGTGTGTACATGGAGTTCGGCAACGTCGTTCACACGG